>Ga0182013_10002635_pt1 | contig 23301 bp, 24 predicted proteins | sample 612S2MmetaG_FD_120487 | JGI IMG/M metagenome (GOLD analysis project Ga0182013, IMG submission 120487) | Permafrost microbial communities from Stordalen Mire, Sweden - 612S2M metaG | ecosystem: Environmental > Terrestrial > Soil > Wetlands > Permafrost | place: Sweden: Stordalen | collected...
ATCGCCCTGATCGTCATGGCCCGGCTCGACCGGGCCATCAGCAGACGCACAGTTTGCGTCGAGCGATGGCTCGGTCAAGCCGAGCCATGACGTGGGTCAATGTTTCGGACGGCTGGTATTACATAAATGCGTAATTTAGTTCGAGGCCACAAATGCTCGCCGCGCTTCGGCCAACGTCATCATCAGAGTCATCGGCTCGATTGGCGACGGCCTGAAGCCGTGATGCTCATAGAAGGCTTTGGCCTCCGGTGACATCGCATGCGCCAGTAACGCGCGCACACCGATTGTCTCGCCGGCCGCAATTATCCGTAGCGTTGCGTCGCGGAGCAGATCGCCGCCAGGTCCCCTTCTCTGCCAGCCGCGATCGATCGCCAGCCGACCGAGCAAAACCGTCGGCACAGGGTTCGGCATATTTCGCCGGACTCTCCCCGTTGCCGTGCTCGGCGGCACGGAGCTCGCGGCCAGGCTATAGTAGCCGACAATACGTCGGCCGGCGCACATAACGAAGGTGCGCGAGCCGCCTTCTGTTTTGTTGTATCGGGCGTGGCGTTTCAGCCAGTCGTCGAGCGGCCCGACGCCCGACTGAAATTCACCAAATTCGTGCTCCGGCGCGAGCGGTCGCGGCGCTGAGAGTTCCGGTATCCGCGCCGTCAAGATTCCCAGGCGGGCTTGCGGGCAAGCAACGCCCGCAGTCGAGGATTATCGGCCGGAGGTGTTTCGAGAAGCGCCGTGAACTCCTCCCATTGCCGCTCATCGACCAGGAACAGCCGGCGATCCGCCAATGTCTCGTGCGCGGCATGCATCCCGCTATCCAGTAGGAACTCGGTCAGGGTTTTGTTGGAAACCGCCGCCGCCCGTTGCAGCACCTGCCTGGCGGCGGGCGTCATCCGCAAATCGACCCGCTCGGAACGACCCCCGATGGTGGCAGCCATGGTAGTCTCCTTTTATGGGATAGACCATCATGTGTACATTGTCAGGACAACCATGTTGGCCAGCGTAAGGTCGAGGTCTTCGATGAACAAGGTTGTGATCGCGTGGGTCGATCATTCCCGCGGCTTGCGGAGCATGATCAGGATCACGCGGGTGGCCTTTAGGGGGAGGCCTGAGAGTAACAATGACCATGACCGCTCTGATGGTTGAGCCTGCCGCATAATACCGAGGACTTAAAGTGGGGGGCTTCTGTTGCCCGGTGCCCCCCGAACCGCGCTTATCGCTTATGCAGCGACAGCGAGCGCCTGATTGTCATTGGCACTTGAGAATTGACCCGATAACGGCGGTATCATGCCGGGCAAAAGGTGGGTCTTTACCACGCGTGTCGAGCCTGTTTCGCCCCCATACAGCCCCGAAAGGCCTTTGGTGGAGGCGCCGGGCACTGCCCCCGGGTCCACAACGATTATTCCACGCACCGTTTATCACCATAGTCAGCAAGCTGACGGGACGAGATATAGGCGCTCGGTGGGGGGAATGGAAGGGGCCATGCCTTTGCGCGGATCTCTGTGCATTTGCGCCGTCGCGTCCTCTCGACGCGGTGCGGGGGCTGAGAGATCCTCGGGTCGGAGCCCGAGGATGACGGGACGCTGGGTCCGAGGATGACCGTCGGAGGCGTCCACGGTTCCCAATCCGCCGCGCCTGGGTTACGTCTCCCGCATGCCCCTGACCGACGCGCAATCCGCCGAAATCGCCGCCCTCCGCGCGCAATCCGCCGCGACCGCTCGCCCGACCGTGCCCGCGCTGGAAGCGATGCTCTACACGCCGCTGGAGGTCCTGGACCACGGATTCGTCCGGGTCATCGACTATATGGGCGACGACGCGGCGATCGTGCAGGCCGCCCGCGTGTCGTATGGCCGCGGCACCAGACGCGTGTCCGAGGATGCCGGCCTGATCCGGTATCTGATGCGGCACCGGCACTCGACCCCGTTCGAGATGTGCGAGATAAAATACCACGTCAAACTGCCGATTTTCGTGGCGCGGCAGTGGATCCGGCACCGCACCGCCAACGTCAACGAATACTCCGCCCGCTACTCGATCCTGGACCGGGAGTTCTACATTCCGGCGCCCGAGCATTTGGCGGCGCAGTCGCTGTCGAACCGGCAAGGGCGCGGCGACGTGCTGGACGGGGACGAGGCGGCCGAGGTTCTGGCGCTGCTGCGGGACGACTCCACGCGGAATTACGACCACTACGCGGCGATGCTGAACGAGGACGCGGATGGTCAGCCGGTCGATGCGTCTCGCCAGGGTCTGGCGCGGGAGTTGGCGCGGATGAACCTGACATTGAACACTTACACGCAGTGGTACTGGAAAACGGATCTGCACAACCTGTTTCACTTCCTGTCGCTGCGGGCCGACGCGCACGCGCAATACGAGATCCGGGTTTACGCGGAGGCGATGCTGCGGACGGTCGATGCGTGGGTTCCGCTCGCGGCCCAGGCGTTTCGGGATTACCGGCTGGGGGCGGCGACGTTGTCGGCGGGGATGCTGGAGGTGGTGAAGCGGATGCTGTCCGGCCAGGCGGTGACGCAGGCGGACAGCGGGCTGAACCGGAGGGAATGGACGGAGCTGATGGGGATGTTGGGGCGGACGGCGTGAAACTGTTCTACCAAAGCATGGGAGTCGCTCGCCGGTCGGAAACCGGCCCATACGCGCGCAACCTGGCATCGATCCTGCGCGACGCGGCCGAGCCCGACACCCAGATCGACGTCTTCGGTCTGGGCTCCGGCAAGGCGATCGCGGATCAGTACCGCTATCTGGAGTTGCTGGACACCGCGGAAGTGCTGGACAACGGACTTCGCGCGGAACGCGAGGGTTATGACGCGTTGCTGATCGGCAACGTCTTCGAACCCGGCCTGCACGCGTTGCGGGAGGTCTTGAACATCCCTGTCCTAGGCTTGCTGGAATCGTCGGTCCACCTCGCCTGCCTGATGGGCGCGAGCTATTCCATCGTCAACGTCAATCCGAAATTTACCGGCAAAGTGACGGAGAACATTGACGCCACCGGCTTGCGATCGCGCCTCGTATCGATCGACGACATGCGGATCGAGCGTGGCCAGGTGTTGGATCGCGCGTTCGAGGACACCGCGGTGCGCGATCAGGTCGTCGGACAGTTCACCGAGGCGGCTCGGGTTGGGATCGGCAAAGGCGCGGAAACAATCATCCCGGCCGGCGGTATCGTCATGACCATCCTGGCGTTCGCCGGCGTGCATCAGGTGGATGATGTGCCCATCGTCAACGGGTTGATCGCGTTGACGAAAATGGCCGAAATGGCGGTACGCATCCGCCGTTTAACCGGTGTGTTCACCAGCAAGCGGATGATGTACGCGCCGCCCACCGGGACTCTGTTGGCCGACATCCGGGCGGCGTATGGCGATCACGTCTACCCCGGAGCGACCTGACATGAGCAAAAAGCTGCTCCGCGTGTTATCCGGCGAAACCGTTTGGCCGCCGCCGGTTTGGTTGATGCGTCAGGCCGGGCGTTACCTGCCCGAATATCGTGCCATACGTGCGACCGTTCCCGATTTCATCGCTCTCTGCACCACCCCTGACCTTGCGGCCGAGGTCACGCTGCAACCGATCCGTCGCTATCGCTTCGACGCGGCCATCCTGTTCAGCGATATCCTGATCCTGCCCTGGGCTTTGGGTCAGGGGCTGGAATTTAAAGAGGGCGAAGGTCCGGTGCTGCCGCCAATCCGCGATGAGGTGGCGTTCGCCCGGTTGAACACCTCGCGGCTGACGGAAAAAACCGCGCCGGTGATGCAGGCCGTCCGTCAGATCCGAGCCGGCCTGACGCGCGAGGGCTTCGACGCCACCGCGCTGATTGGTTTCGCGGGCGCGCCTTTTACCGTGGCCTGTTATATGACCGAGGGCATGGGGTCTCGCGACTATTCCGCGACGCGCACCCTCGCGTGGCGAAATCCGATGTTGTTCGATCGGATCATCGAACTCTTGATCGAAACGACGGTGACCTATTTGTCAGCCCAGATTGAGGCAGGCGCCGAAACCGTGATGCTGTTCGACTCGTGGGCTGGCGTATTGGCGCCTTCCCAGTTCCGTCGATACGTGATTGAACCGGCACGGCGCATTGTCAGCGCGTTGGGCGAACGCCATCCGGGCGTCCCGGTGATTGGGTTTCCTCGGATGGCCGGGCTTACAATCGAGGCCTACGCGCGTGAAACGGGAGTGCGCGCGATTGGTCTCGATACCGCGGTAGATATGACGCGCGTCGCGCCGTTGCTGCCGAAGAACGTCGCGGCGCAAGGCAATCTCGATCCGTTGGTGCTGGTCGCGGGCGGCGAGGCCATGGCCGAGGAGACCCACGCGATCCTGGCCGCGATGCGGGACCGGCCGTTCATTTTCAACCTCGGGCACGGCATCGTTCCACAAACCCCGCCCGAGCATGTCGCAACGCTGATTGAGATGGTTCGTGCGTCCTAAAGTCGCGATCGTCCTGTTCAATCTGGGTGGGCCCGACAGCCTGGACGCGGTTTGGCCGTTTCTGCGGAATTTGTTCTCGGATCCGGCTATTTTGCGCGTGCCGCTGCCGGTGCGTTTCTTTCTGGCGCGGATCATCGCCCGCGCGCGGCTGGGTCCGGCGACTGAGAATTATCGGCTGTTGGGCGGCAAGTCGCCGTTGTTGGAGATGACAGAAACGCAGGCGCGGGCGATCGAAGCGGCGCTGCCGGAATTCGACACGAAATGTTTCGTTTCCATGCGCTATTGGCATCCGTTCAGTCTGGAGGCCGCACGGGCGGTCAAAGCATGGCGGCCGGATGAGGTCGTTCTGTTGCCGTTGTATCCGCACCACTCGACGACCACGACCGGCAGTTCGCTGACAGCATGGCGAACCGCGGCGGCACGGGTCGGATTGATCGCGCCGACGTCGGCGATCTGTTGTTACCCGACCGATCCGGCGTTCATCGCGGCAACTCTGGCGATCGTTCGCGGTGCGTATGAAAAGGCGCGGGCGGCGCTGGAACCGTCTATTCCGTTGCGCATTTTATTTTCCGCGCATGGGCTGCCGGAAAAGATCGTCAATGAGGGCGATCCGTATCAATACCAGATCGAACAGACCGTCGCGGCGGTGATCGAGGCATGGCGGCGTAACGACCTCGATTGGCGAATTTGCTATCAATCGCGCGCGACTCCGGTGAAATGGATCGAACCCAGCACGGACGCGGAGGTCGAGCGCGCCGGTCACGATAAAACCGCTGTCCTGGTCGTGCCGATCGCATTCACGGCGGAGCACACCGAAACGCTGGTCGAACTCGACATTGAATACAAGGAACTGGCGGATCGCAGCGGCGTTCCGGGCTATTTTCGGGTGCCCACGCATCAGGCCGACGGGAATTTCGTCCAGGCGATGGCGAATCTCGTGCGATTCGCGCGCGGCGAAGGCGTCGGGCTGCACGCGGCCTGCGATATCGCGGCGTGCATGGCGGCGAACCACCAGTGTCCGCTCCGGCGGCAGGCGATCCGCTCTGGTTAATACCACCCGGCCAAGGTAATGACGTACCGTCACTCATCCGTCATGCCAGGGCCTTGACCCTGGCATCGCGTGATGTAGGCCCAATGCTCTACAGATAGAGCAGGAGGCCTGTGCAGGCCGATCCTCGGGTCGAGCCCGAGGATGACGATACCTGGGCGTTACGACTGACGGCCAACGTCAACGCCGGTCGGTTTAAACGAACGCCGCGAACACCTCTTCCACCGCCTTCATCTGGTTTCCGGCCGCCGAGGACGGAACCAGAATCGGCGTGTGCACACCCGCGGCGCGCCACGCCTCGACGCCTTCACGAACTTTCGCCGCTGGCCCGAACAGCGAGTTATCCGCCAGCCACCGGTCCGAGAAAAACTTCGGCACGTCGTCTCGCCGGTTTTCCGCGATGGCCTTCTCGATCGCGTCCATTTCCTCGACGTAGCCGGCTTCTTTCCAATAGTTCCGATAATTGGGCAGGAACCCGTAATTGGTCAGCGTGCGGCGATTGACCGCTTTCGCGGCTTCCACATCCTCGCTGATGCATGTCGGGATCATGTTGCCGATGAAGAACCCTGGATCGGTTCGTTTCGTTTCCGGCAACGCGGACAGCGACTCCGTCATGTGCGACAGGGAGGCATTGGCGAACACCACGCCCTCGGCGATTTCTCCCGCCAGAGCCACCATCCGCTTGCGCAGCGCCGCGATGATGATCGGCGGCAGCGGACCCAGACCCTCCTGCGCGCGAAACCGCTCCACGAACGATCGTGTATCGCTCAGCGGCTTTCCCGGCGTGACCCCCATCCGCACATGCGACGGCCCATGCGCGATGCCAATGCCCAGGCGAAAGCGGCCGCCGGAGATTTCGTGCATCGCCGCCGCGCTTTGCGCGAAATCCACCACCGTGCGTTGATAGATCGGCGCGATGGCGGTGCCGAACGGGATCGAGTTCGTGTTCCACGCCAGCGCCTCGCACAGCGACATGTTGCCGAACGGACTGGGCGAGTAAATGCCCGCGAAGCCGCGCCGCTCCGTCTCCTGGCACAGTTCGATGGTGCGGCGGCGGCGGCCCGGCACGGCGATCAGGCACAACGCGGGCAATGGCGCGGACATCACGGACTCTCCTCGATTACTTGATCTGCACGCCTTTGCCACCGATCGGGGGCGCGCGTTCCGGCAGCCACGCGTCGGTCCAGCCATCCACGCCTTTTTGATCGGTCAAGGCGACCTGGGTACGGCCGAGACCGGCGCGCCGCTCGATCGTGACCGCCGTGGGCGCCCGGATCATCAGGCAATCGGGAGGGTTGACCTGCTCACCCCGGCGGGAGGCGGCGAGCCGCAGCAAATCGTCCTCGCTCTTGCACAGCACCGCGCCAGGGTCCAGGCGCGGCCACGCGTCGGCTCTGGGCTTGATTGTCTCGCCGCCCATTTTGGCCTTTTCACCGGTGACGTTCTTCATGTCCCAGATCACCTGCGCCATCGCCGGGCCACTCAGCGCCAAACCCACAACGACGACCCCCCACAAACCTGAACGATGCATGGTTTCTCCAGAACGTTGCGATAAACCTTGGGCGTTGAACCCTGGCAACCCCCGCCAGGCCCGGCGGCGCACAGCCCCGCGCATGAAAGGCTTGGGGTTGGCCATTGCCGTAACCCCTGGCACAATAACCCTCGAAAGATCAAGGAGACGAACATGGCGGACGGATGGGTGCGGGCGGCGGCGAAGGCGGACGTGGCCGAAGGCAAGGTTCTCGGCGTGAAGATCGCCGGCAAGGACATCGCGATTTATCACCTACCCGGCGGCGAATTTTGCGCGACCGATAACATCTGCACCCACGAATACGCGCTGTTGTCCGAGGGTTGGCTGGAGAATGGCTGCATCGAATGTCCCCTGCACGCGGCGCAGTTCGATTGCCGCACCGGCAAGGCGCTCTCGACGCCCGCCGATGAAGACCTCCAGGTCTTTGAAATAAAAGTTGAAGGCGACGACCTGCTCGTAAGGGTCTGAGACGAGGTGGCCGATTCCATGGTCATCGATTGTGACGTTCACCCGACGGTTCCCGGGATGAAAACGCTGCTGCCGTACCTCGACGCCCATTGGCGGGAGGCGGTGGCGCGGCGCGGCATCGATGACCTGAACACGATCAGCTACCCGACCATCAACCCGCTGACCTACCGCGCCGACTGGAGGGACGAGACCGGCCGGGCGGCGACGTCGCCGGAGATGCTCGCGCGGCAGGCGTTGGACCCGTTCGGCACCTCGATCGCCATCTGCAACTGCCTGTGGGGCGCCCAGGCGGCGTTCAGCGAGGATTTAGGGGCGGCGATGGCGCGGGCGGTCAACGATTGGATCGCGAAGGAGTGGCTGGATCGCGATCCTCGGTTGCGTGCCTCGATCATGGTGCCGCAGCAGAATCCGGATCGCACGGTGGATGAGATCGAGCGGCTGGCTCACGACAAGCGCTTCGTTCAGGTGCTGCTGCTGGTCGGCGGCGAGCAAACCCTGGGGCGCCGGTATTACTGGCCGATCTACGCGGCCGCCGAGCGGCACGGCCTGACCATCGGCATCCACGCCGGCAGCATGTATCGCCACCAGACGACGCCGATCGGCTGGCCGAGCAGCTACACCGAGGAATACGTCAATCAGGCGACCAGCTTTCAGTCGCAACTGACCAGCCTGATCACCGAGGGCGTGTTCGCCAAATTCCCCGCGCTGACCGTCGTTCTGATGGAATCCGGCGTCAGTTGGCTGCCGGCTTACTTCTGGCGGCTGACGAAATTCTGGAAAGGTCTGCGCAGCGAGGTCCCCTGGGTCTCGGACCCGCCCGGTTCGATCATCCGCGACCGGGTGCGCCTGACCTTGCAGCCGTTCGACGCGCCGCCCGATGACGGCGGGGTGATGCGGCTGATGGAGCAGATCGGCTCGGACGAGATGCTGCTGTTTTCCACCGACTATCCGCATTGGCAGTTCGAGGGCCTCGCCGCCATGCCGGCCGGCATCGATCCGGGCCTTGCGAAAAAGATCATGGCGGATAATCCGCTGCGCACCTATGTTCGGTTGCAACAACATACGGCCCAAATGGAGCCCGTTCGATGAACGTTGACGTCCTGAACCGCTCCGGCATTCAGCCGGCCGCCACGTCGAAGCTCGCGATCGCCGACGGCGACATCCACCCTCGCCCGGCAGGCGTCGGCATCGGAGGGGTCAGCGCGGCGCTGTATCCCTACATGACGAAGCAGTGGGTCGAGCACGTGACGGCGTTCGGCATCACCTATCGGCAACCGTGGGAGAAGGGCTCGGCGTATCCCAAAGGTCAGCCGCAGGCGGCGCGGCGCGATGCCTGGACGCCAGGCGGCGGTTCGCCGGGCAGCGACCTGGCGTTCATGCGACAGCAGCATCTGGACCCGAACAATGTCGCTCTGGGCATCCTCAATCCGCTGACCAGCGGGCAGGGCGCGCAGAACCCCGATCTGTCGCTGGCGGTCTGCCATGCCACGAATGAATGGCAGAAAGCGGAGTGGACCAGTCAGGATTCCCGCCTGAAGGCCTCGGTGGTTGTTCCGTACGAGGACACCGTCGCTTCGGTGCGGGAGATCGAACTGCGCGCCAACGACCCGGACTTCGCGCAGGTGTTTCTGCTGAGCAAGACGAATGAGCCGCTCGGGCAGCGGCGCTACTGGCCGATCTACGAGGCCGCCGCCGCGACCGGCATGCCGATCGGCATTCACGCTTTCGGTAACGGCGGCTGGCCGAACACCACCGGAGGCTGGGCGTCCTACTACATCGAGGAAATGGTCGGTCATTCCATGGCGCAGCAGGCCGTGCTGACCAGCCTGATCCTGGAAGGCGTGTTCGAGCGTATTCCCTCCCTGAAAGTCGTGCTGATCGAGGGTGGCCTGGCCTGGGCCGCGTCTCTGGGCTGGCGGCTGGACGCGCAGTGGAAGAAGCTGAAGCAGGAACTGCCCGGGTTGAAGCGGGCGCCGTCGGAATACATCCGCTCCAACGTGTGGTTCACGACGCAGCCGATCGAGGAACCCGACCCGCGCACGCAACTGGCCGAGGTGTTCGACTGGATCGGCTGGGATCGGATCCTGTTCGCGACTGATTATCCGCACTGGGATTACGACGATCCCGCGCAGGCGCTGCCGTTCAAGATGACCGAGGCGCAGCGGCGCGGGATCTTCCAGGACAACGCGAAAAAGGTTTATCGCGTCTGACCGGGTGAGTTCGCTCAGACGATCCGGTTCAACGCCTGTAGCGCATCGTTCGGCAGATCGAGTCCGGCCGCGCCGAGATTTTCCCGCAGGTGCGTCAGAGACGAGGTGCCCGGAATCAGCAGAATGTTGGGCGCGCGACGAAGCAGCCAGGCGAGCGCCACCTGCATTTGTGTGGCACCGAGACGCTGAGCGACGGCGGATAAGGTCGATGACTGCAGCGGGGTGAAACCGCCAAGCGGAAAGAACGGCACATAGGGAATTCCGTCGCCGGCAAGCTGGTCGATCAGCGCATCGTCGGCGCGATGCACCAGATTGTATTGATTCTGCACGCAGACAATCTCGCAGATTCGGCGACCCTCCGCGATCTGCGTGGGCGTGACGTTGCTCAACCCGATGTGACGCACCAGGCCCTGACGCTGGAGCTCGGCCAGAACGGTGAGTGGCGCTTCGATCGACCCTTCGGCCGGTCCATGCACGTCGAACATGCTGCGAAGGTTGACCACGTCGAGCACATCGAGGCCGAGATTGCGAAGGTTGTCGTGCACCGCCTGGGTGAGTTCCGCCGGGGAGAGGGCCGGAATCCATGATCCATCCGCGCCGCGCCGGGCGCTGATCTTGGTGATGATAACCAGATCGCCGGGATAGGGATGCAGCGCCTCGCGGATAATCTGGTTGGTAACGTGCGGACCATAGAAGTCGCTGGTGTCGATGTGGTTCACCCCGGAGGCGACGGCCTCGCGCAACACGGCCACTGCCGCGTCATGATCCCTGGGCGGGCCGAAAACGCCGGGTCCCGCGAGCTGCATGGCGCCGTAGCCAAGCCGGTTCACGGTGCGGTCGCCGAGTGTGAATGTGCCGGCCATTTCGATGCTGGACATGAGAGATTTCCTTTCAAGACGGCGCATAGATACGTTTCGCCTGTCCGCGCGATAATGGGGTACAATCCGCACGGGTTGTTCGGAGCAGCGAACAGTGAAGGTTGATCTGGGTGATCTGAATGCCTTCGTGGCGGTGGCGCACGCCAAAGGTTTTCGCGAGGGCGCGCGGGCAAGCGGCGGCAGCGCGTCCAGCCTGAGCGAGGCGGTGCGCCGCCTCGAGGCGCAGCTAGGCGTAAGGCTACTCAACCGGACCACCCGCAGCGTATTCCCGACCGAGGCGGGCGCCGGATTGCTGCGGCGGCTCGCCCCGGCGTTGACCGAGGTCGAGGCGGCGATCGACGTGGTGAACGGATTTCGCGACAAGCCAGCGGGCGCTTTGCGCCTCAATGTGCCGGTCAGCGCGGCGCGCCTGGTGCTGCCCAAAATCGTTCCGCCATTCCTCGCCGCCTACCCGGACATTCGCCTCGAGGTGATCGCCGAGGAGAGTTTCGTCGATCTGCTCGCGGCCGGTTGCGATGCCGGCATCCGCTACGGCGAGCGGCTGGAGCAGGACATGATCGCGGTGCCGATCGGGCCGCGCCATCAGCGCTTTGCCCTCGGGGCCGCTCCAACCTACCTCCATCGGCGTGGCAGGCCGGAGCACCCGCGCGATCTGCTCAGCCATCTCTGTCTGCAAGGCCGGTTCCCGAGCGGGGCGGCAATGGAATGGGAGTTCGAGCGCGACGGGGAAGTCATTCAGGTCGACGTGACCGGGCCGCTGATCGTGCGCCTCGGCGGCGCCACGGATCTCCTCATCGACGCCGCGATCGCCGGCACCGGCATCGTGATCTTGTTCGAAGAGTGGCTGCGCCCGTATTTCGGCAGCGGGGCGCTCGAACCTGTCCTCGAACCATGGTGGCAGCGCTTCTCGGGGCCGTATCTGTATTACCCCGGACGCCGTCTCGTGCCGGCGCCGCTGCGGGCCTTCATCGATTTCGTGAAGGCGTCGGCTGACCAGTAAGTTGTCGAATGGCGAGCACTGAATCGCCGCTTTACCGGCCGTTGTCTTCCAGGCTGAAGCCGGCGTAGTGCAGCGGCTTGGCCATTTGCACGATGCCGCCGAAGTAGTTGTCGTCAAATTCGTCCTCGGTGTAGCCGGCGGCGGCGTAGAATCCGGCGGCTTCCGGGGTCGCGTAGACGACGGCCCTCCGGCAGCCGATGTCCCGCGCGAAACCTTCCGCTTCCCGTAGCAGGACGCGGCCGTGGCCCTCGCCCTGGCGGCAGGGGTCGATCGCGACCAGCCGCAACGCGGCGTTGCCGTTGTTCAAACTATCGATCCGGATGGTCCCGATCGGCGCGCCGCCGAGTTTAAGGAGTAACGGGAAATTACCCTGGGCGTTTTCGTCTGGGTCGTCATCTTCCGTCTCCCCGGCCTCGAAGGCGACGCGGCGGCGGATGTCGTGATACGCGGCCCATTCCTCGGCCGACGCCGGCCGGCTGAGCCGATAACTCACGTTCATGCCGGTCGAGCCGTCGTCCATCCGGCCGGTCCATCCCTTGACTGCTTACCGGACACGATAGGCGGCTCGCCGAGGCTGGCATAGACCGCAATCCGGCCTGACCGAAAAGCGTGATCTCGGTCTGGGCCGGGCCAATTGCGCGACTCGGATGCCGGATTAAACTGCGTCGATGAGACATCTTCCCACTGAGAACGGCCGGCGTCCGCCTGGGATATTCCGCCGCTGGGTGCTGGCCGCGCCATTGTCATTCCTGCTGGCGCCGCGTGATAGCGCCGCCGCCATGGTGCTGGCCGCGACTCCGATTTCGCGCATGGACCTGAAATGGTGGCACGACCGGCACGTGGCAAAGCTCGAGGAATTGCGCCGCGCGCATCCAAGGCTGATTTTTCTGGGCGACTCCATCACGCAGGATTGGGAGTCCGACGGGCCGGAGCCCTGGCGCGCGTTCGTTCCGGAGTGGCGCCGATTTTACGGTGACCGGGATGCCGTCAATCTTGGTTTCAAAGGTGACACAACCGCGAGTCTCTTGTGGCGAATCCGTAATGGTGAGGTCGATGGCATCGCGCCCAAGGCGGCGGTGATTTTGATCGGCGCCAATAATCTCGGCCGTTTGCACTGGTCCGCCGCGGATACGGTGCTTGGGATCGATACGATCATCGGCGAATTGCGGAAGCGTTTGCCCGCGACACGGATTCTGTTGTTGGGTGTGTTGCCGTCCGAGCGCTCGGATTGGGTGACCGAAACGACGTGGACGATCAATCGCGCGCTGGACGAAAAATACGCGCACGATCCGGTCGTCACATTTCTGGATGTCGGCTTTGTCTTCATGAAGAATGGCAGGTTGGATCGCGATCTTTATTACGATCCGAAACTCAATCCACCCGACCCGCCGTTGCACCCGACCGCACAGGGTCAGGCGGCGATGTCGGTGGCGATGGAGCCGGTTCTGTCCGGGCTTTTGGGCGATAAACCACATCGATAACGGGAGAGGACGATGGCGAAAGGCTATTGGATCGCGCGTGTGGACGTGACGAATCCGGACGGATATCAGGGATATGTGAAAGCCAACGCGGCGGCGTTCAGTAAGTACGGCGCTCGGTTCATTGTCCGCGGCGGGCAGTACGAAGCGCCTGAGGGCACGCCACGGGCTCGCAATGTTGTGCTGGAATTCGCCGACTACGCGACGGCGGTGGCGTGTTACCACTCTCCAGAGTATCAGGCGGCGAAGGCATACCGCGATGGGGCGTCGGTCGCGGACCTGATCATCATCGAAGGATACGATGGCGTTCAGCCTTGAAGGGTGCGATTTTTTCCTTGCATGATATGCGGCATTGCCGTATATAACGGATCAACGAATGACCGCGCCTGGTTAACCCAATCCTAAGGACTTCTTCGTTAAGCCTGCCTTCATAACCACCCCATGGGCGCGGGCCATGCCGCATTCGGTCATCGAGACTCCCGATTTCCTCCGCGACGCGGAGAACTCGAGGCTGACCGCGGACGAACGTGCGAGAATCGTCGCTTTGCTCGCCGCGTTTCCCAAAGCTGGCCTGGATATTCCCGGCACCGGCGGCGCCCGGAAAATCCGATTTCCCGGCCGCGGCAAGGGCAAAAGCGGAGGCTACCGCGTCATCTCGTTTTATGCCGGAGACGATGTGCCGGTATTCTTGCTCAACGTGTTCGTCAAAGGCGACAAAATCGATCTGACGAAAGCCGAACGGAACGAACTTCGTAACGAACTGGCCGGTCTGGCTGACGATGGATCGCAATGGAGTACGCCGACATGTCCAAGGCTGGTAGCCGCATCCTCAACAGTGTTCGCGCGGCCCGCGCTTATGCGCAAGGCGGCTCGGATGGCGGCTTTGTCGTGCATGTGCCCGACAGCGTGGATGTCCGCGGCATTCGCGCCGACCTTGGCTTGAGTCAGGAGGCTTTCGCGAAACGTTTCGGCTTCAGCCTGGCGGCGGTGCGCGACTGGGAACAGCAACGGCGGACGCCCGAACAAGCCGCCCGCGTATTGTTGCTGGTGATCGCCCATGAACCCGCCGCCGTCGATCGGGCTTTGGCCGCCGCGCAAGGCGCCTGACCGGTCAGTCCAACGCCGCCTCCACCGCCGCGGCGATCCGGAACAGCCGCGCGTCGCCCATCGTTTCGCCCATTAACATCAATCCGACCGGCGCGTCGCCCGGCTGATGGCACGGAATGCTGATCGCGCAACGATCGAGAAAATTGCCCAGTGCCGTGTTGCGCAGAATGAGCATGTTGATCCGGTTGTAATCGCGTTCGTCGTCCAGATCGACGATCCGCGGCGCGACGATCGGCACCGTTGGCATCACGACACAATCGAAATCTCGTGTCGCGGTATCGAACTCCGCGACGATTCGCGCGCGCGCCGGTGCCAGATCGAGATAATCGGCGGCGCTGAAGCCCTCGCCCCGCATGATGCGCACGCGAATGCGCGGATCGTAACCGGGACCCTTGGCGGCCAGCAGAGCGCGGTGCCAGGCATAGGCCTCGCTCGCCGCGTAACCGCCTTTGGCGTTGACCGCGGCGGCGGCTTCGAAAGACGGGAAGCGGACGCGGGCGATGTGGGCGCCGGCACCCGACAGCACCGACAACGCGCGGTCGAACGTGGCGGCGACAATCTGGTCCATCCCGTCCAGCACCATGTTCTCCGGCACCGCGAGGCGTAATCCGGCCAAAGGCGCGGCGACCGGAACGACCGGTGGTTCGCCCGCCAGGATGGCGTCGATCGCGGCGCAACAAGCCACGGTGGAGGCCAGCGGTCCGACCGAGTCCAACGACGGCGCCAACGGTAACACTCCGGTGATCGGAACCCGGCGCGCGGTCGGCTTGTAGCCGGCGACCCCGCAAAACGCAGCCGGAACGCGGCATGAACCGCCGGTGTCGGTGCCCAATCCGGCGACCGCCATGCCGTCCGCGACGGCCACCGCCGTGCCGGAGGAACTGCCTCCCGGGATCCGTGCCGCGCCGCGATCCCAGGGCGAGGTCGGGGTGCCGTAATGCGGGTTGATGCCCAGTCCGGAGAAGGCGAATTCGGTCATGTTGACGCGGCCCATGGCGATGAAGCCGGCGTTCAACATTCGTTGCACGACCGGTGCGTTCGCGGTCGCCGGCGGCGCGTCGGCCAACACCTTCGACCCGGCCGGAGTCGGCTCCCCGGCAATGTCGAACAGGTCCTTCAGCGCGATTGGAATGCCGGCGTAACGGCCGACCGAAAGCCCGACTTTCCGTGCCGCGTCCATCGCGTCGGCCGCGGCGCGCGCGCGCTCCGCGTGCACCTTGATGAACACGCGAGACCCTTCACCCGTGGGATCGGCGATGCGCGCCAGAGCCGCTTCCACCAAAGCGCGGCTGGTGATTTGTCCGTCCGCCAGGCTCTGGGCCAGGTCTTCGATCGCGTGCATGATGCCTCCTGTTCCGACGCGGAGACCATGCCATGACCGAAGCGCCCGCCAAACCCTTACCTTCTGGGCCCGTTTTACTTACCGGCGCGTCCGGCGCTCTCGGCCGCATGCTCACCAGGGCGCTGGCCGCCGAAGGCTGGACGTTGCGGCTGACCGACATCGTGCCGTTTCCCGACCCGGTCCCGGCGGGAGCCAGTTTCACCCGGGCCGATCTGAACGATGGCGTGACGATCCTGCGGCTGGCGGAGGGCTGCGGCGCGATCGTCCATCTCGGTGGCGTATCGGTGGAGCGGCCGTTCGAGGAAATCATCGGCCCGAACATTCGCGGCCTGTACCATATTTATGAAGCGGCGCGGCGCGAGGGCGCGCGGGTCATCTTCGCCTCCTCCAACCACTCCGTCGGCTTCCACGAACGGACCGAATCGCTGCCTGCGGAAACGCGGTTTTTGCCCGATGGGTTCTATGGGTTGTCCAAAGCCTATGGCGAACTGATGGGCCGGCTGTATTGGTTCAAGCACGGCGTGGAGAGCGTCAACATCCGTATTGGCTCGGCTTGTCCGGAACCGGTGAACGCGCGCATGCTGGCGAGTTGGATGTCGTATGCCGACCTGACGCGGCTGATCGAACGTTGCGTGCTGACCGAGAAGGTCGGCTGCCGCGTGGTGTGGGGTGCCTCGGACAACGCGCGCATGACGTGGTGGCGCGATGACGAACGGGAGGCTCTGGGTTGGGCGCCGCGGGACAGCGCCGATCCGTTCGCGGGCCAGTTGTCCGGCAAGGTCAGCGGCGATCCGGTCGAGGAACGCTATATGGGCGGGGCGTTTTGCTCGATCGACTACTCGCGCGCGGAGCTGGCGCCAATGGGATTATTCGGCACGGGCAAGGACTGAACGGGATTCCACCAAAGCCAGGCGCCGGGCGTGAGATACGGTTGCGCGGCGTCGGCGAACGCCACGAACCGTTTCCGGCGGTCACAGACTTCTCGCCCGACGGGAAAAACTGTCAGGCCAGACCCAGAACCGGCGCGCCGATGCCAAACCGATTTGGACCCGCGGTGCCCGGCTGCACCATGAAATACAGCAACACCAGAGACCCGATCAGCGGAATGAACGCGATCAGCAGCCACCAGCCGCTCCGGTCGGTGTCATGCAGCCGCCGCACCGACACCGCGAGTCCCGGCAAGAACGTCGCGAGGTAAAACAGCCCGCTCAGCACGGCGCCGGCACCACTATCCGTTCCCAGAACGATCGCCCCCACGATTTGCAGAATGCCCGCGACGACGACGACGAACAGGACCCACCACCAATATTCCGGGCGGGTCGCGCGCCCTTCAAAACCGACGTATTTCGCGAAACACGTGGCAACCGCTTCCTGGATCCCCATTGCCCATCCCCCTCATCCGGGTTACCGGCCGATTCCGGTCCCTGGCCGTAGATATGCCATAGTCGCCCTATCATCCTCGAACGGATTCGGTCACAAAATGTCTGAAGGCAAACTGTTGATCGGCCATCGCCGGTATTCCTCCTGGTCTTTGCGCGGCTGGCTGGCCGTCCGCCTGGCTGGCCTGGACGTCACGATCGAGGTGGCGCGCTTCGTCCGGCCCGGCCCGACGCCGCTGATCGCTCAGACGTCCCCGAACGGGCTGGTGCCCTATCTCGAGCATCGCGGCGCGAAGGTCTGGGAGTCGCTCGCGGTCTGCGATTATTGCGCGGAGCTCGAACCATCGTTGTGGCCCGCCGACCGCGTCGCCCGCGCCCATGCACGATCGATCGCGGCCGAGATGCACGCCGGCTTTCGTGGCCTGCGGCAGAGCATGTGGATGAACCTGGGCCGCGACTTTTCCGGATTGGGCCGCACGCCAGAAGCCCTCGCCGATATCGCGCGGATCGAGGCATCCTGGGCCGCCGCCCGCCAATTGTTCGGCGCGGGCGGCCCTTATTTGTTCGGTGCATCCTTCACCGTCGCCGACATCATGTTCGCCCCCGTCGTCACCCGCTTCCTGACCTGGCGTCCAGAAATCTCCGCCGCCACGCAGGCTTACGTCGATGCGGTCCGCGCTCATCCGTTGATCGAGGAATGGTACGCAGGCGCCGCGCGAGAGCCCGCGGAATGGCTGATCGACGACTACGAGCAGTCTCCCGCCGTTCCGGTCACTTGAAAAAAGTCAAGCCTCCAATCATAACCCCGGCATGATCGAGCCGTCCGCGTATTGTGTCGCCGCACTGCTCGTTCTTGCCGTGCTCGGCGCATGCACCGCGCGGATCGCCCAGTTCCGGTCGTTGATTTACCCGGCCTGCGGTCTGGTTTGCCTGACCCTGCTGGTTATTGGCGTGCTTTCGCTCAATTCCGAGGTGGCGCGGCTGCGGCTGCCGCTGGGGTTGCCCTGGATTGGGGTCAATCTGCGGCTCGACGCGCTGGCCGGGGCGTTCCTGGTGCTGATCGGCCTGGGCGGCGCGGGGGCGAGCCTTTACGCCATCGGCTATGAGCGCCACGAGCCGGAACCTTGGCGTATCGTGCCGTTCTTTCCCGCCTTCATCGCCGGCATGACTCTGGTGATTCTGGCCGACGATGCTTTCGTCTTTCTGTTCGCCTGGGAACTGATGTCGCTGTCCTCATGGGCGCTCGTCATGGCGCATCACCGGGAGGAGGGAAATGCCCAGGCGGCGTATGTTTATCTGATCATGGCGGTGTTCAGCGGACTGACGTTGCTGCTGGCGTTCGGCTTGCTGGCGGGGCCCTCGGGGGGCTTCACGTTCGACGCGATCCGCGGCTCGCATTTGCCGCCGAGGACCATCGCGATGGTATTCGTGCTGGCGACCATCGGAGCGGGCTCGAAGGCCGGCCTGGTTCCGCTGCATGTTTGGCTGCCTCTGGCGCATCCCGCCGCGCCGACCCCTGTCTCCGCGCTCATGAGCGGCGTGATGACCAAGGTCGCGGTGTACGGCTTCATCCGCATCGTGTTCGACCTGACCGGACCGCCGAGCTGGTGGTCCGCCACGATCATCCTGCTTCTGGGTGGCGTCACCGCCGTGATTGGCGTGCTGCAGGCGCTGATGGAGCGGGACCTGAAGCGGCTGCTGGCATACTCGACCGTGGAAAACATCGGCATCGTGTTTATCGGCCTTGGCCTGGCGATGGCGTTCGAAAGCAACGGGTTCACCGTTGGAGCGGTGCTGGCGCTGACGGCGGCGCTGTTTCACGCGTTCAATCATACGGTGTTCAAGAGCCTGCTGTTTTTTGGCGCGGGCTCGGTGCTGCACGGAACGGGGCTGCGCGACATGGGACGGCTCGGCGGGTTGATCAATCGCATGCCGTGGACCCATTTCGCGATGCTGACCGGATGCCTCGCCATTTCCGCGTTGCCGCCGCTGAACGGGTTTGTGTCTGAGTGGATGACGTTTCAGGCGATTCTGTTGCGGCCCGAGTTGCCGCAATGGGGGCTGAAACTGATGATCCCGGTCGATGGCGGGTTGTTGGCGCTGACCGCCGCGCTGGCCGCCGCGTGCTTCGTGCGGATGCATGGCATCACGTTCCTCGGCCGCGCGCGTGGCGCGGCGGCGCAGACCGCGCATGAGGTCGACCGGTGGTCGATCGCCGCGATGATGATCTTCGCCGCGCTGTGCCTGGTGCTCGGCGTGTTGCCGGGCGTGGTGATCGACGGCCTCGCGCCAGTCACCAGCGGATTGTTGGGCGGCCGCATGCCGGTGCAGTTGTCCGACCGCTGGCTGAGCCTGATTCCAGTGTCGGCCAGCCGCAGTTCCTATAACGGGCTGTTGGTGTTCTTGTTCGTCACCGCCTCGACGTTGATCGTGGTGTTTCTGGTGCATCGTTTCGCTTCCAACGCGAAGCGCCGCTCGGCCGCGTGGGACTGTGGTTTCCCGGATCCCAGGCCCGAGACCCAATATACCGCGGAGAGCTTCGAGCAGCCGATCCGCCGCGTGTTCGGCTCATTGGTGTTCCAAACGCGGGAGGTGGTGGATATGCCCGCGCCGGGAGATACCAGGGCCGCGAGCTTGCGCCGTTACACCCGCGATCTGGTTTGGGACGGGCTGTACATGCCGTTGGCGACCGCGGTCGGCGCGACGGCGGATTATATGAACGTGCTGCAGTTCCTGACGATCCGGCGGTATCTGGGGTTTGTGTTCGTGGCGTTGGTGTTGCTGCTGCTGGCGTTGGCGCTGTGGCAGTGACCGGCCTGCCCGCGGTGCAACCCGCGTTGATCTTGACTCTCGGTCGCGGCACCTCTGCAACGTCATCCTCGAGCTCGACCCGAGGATCGGCCTGCACAGAACTCGTGCCCTATCTGAGAGTGTGGGGCGTGCATCACGAGATCCCAGGGTCAGGCCCCATAAGCATCAAGTTAAGGCTGGCGAAGGGAAAACCTTCCCCCGAACGTCATCCTCGGGCTCGACCCGAGGATCGGCCCGCTCAGGCACCTTGCCCGACTTTTAACGTCCTTGGCGTGTCGAGAGATCCTCGGGTCGAGCCCGAGGATGACGGGAAAAGGCGGTCATTGTCCTCCACGGCGGCTTATCTTGATGCTTATGGGGCCAGTCCCTGGCATGACGGATGGGGGGCCGGTGCGTCATTCCTTCGGACGGTTGGTGGCACATGGGCGTCCTGGGGGTTTGGGATGCCCGATCGCTCGGCCGAGCGGGAGAATGGCAGGGTGCGGGCGTTCGTGTCATGCCGATGACTGATGCCGCGTCGCCGTCATTGCTTCTGGTTCAGCTTCTGCAAATGACCCTGGTGATCGGCATCGCGCCGCTGCTGACCGGACTGGTGCGCAAGGTGAAAGCCCGAATTCAGCGCCGGCGCGGGCCACCGCTGCTACAGCCGTATCGCGACCTGCGGCGCTTGATGCTGAAGGAAGTCGTGCTGGCGGAAAACGCGTCCTGGCTGTTCCGGGTCGTGCCGTACCTGATGCTGTCGATTACCTGGGTCGCCGCCGCCCTGGTGCCGACCTTCGCCACCGGCCTGATGTTCAGTTGGACCGGCGACCTGATCGCGATCTCCGGCCTGCTCGGCGCGGCGCGGTTCGCCCAGGCGTTGGCGGGGCTGGATGTGGGGACGAGTTTCGGCGGGATCGGGTCGTCGCGGGAGGTGATGTTCGCCTCCCTGGCCGAGCCGGCGACGATCATGATCATCTTTTGCGTCGCGCTGATCGCGGGATCCACGCAGCTTTCGACCATCGCCGATCACATGGCCACCGGAGAGGTCGGCCTGCGGGTGTCGCTGGCGCTGGCGATGATCGCGCTGATCATCGTGGCGCTGGCCGAGAACGCGCGCATCCCGGTGGACAATCCCGCGACCCATCTGGAACTGACCATGGTGCATGAGGCGATGGTGCTGGAATATTCCGGCCGGCATCTGGCGATGATCGATCTCGCCGCGTTTCTGAAACTGTTGCTTTACGTGTCGCTGATCGGGTGCCTGTTCTTTCCGTTCGGCATCGCTCAGGGCGGTGAGGGACCGGAGCGATATTTGCTTGGGTTGGGCCTGTACCTGGTGAAATTGCTGGTCGGTGGCGTGTTGTTGGGGGTGTTCGAGATGTCGATCGCCAAGATGCGCGTGTTCCGCGTGCCGAATTTCCTCGGCGCGGCGTTCATGCTCGGGCTTCTGGGCGTGCTGTTGCTGTTCGTCTCGCGGGGCATGTGATGACCGGCATCGACTTCGACATCGCGCATATGCTGGCCGGCTTTCTGGTGCTGCTGAGTTTCCTCATGCTCTACCAGGTGCGGTTGTTGCCGTTGTTGAACGTGCTCGCCGCGCACGCGTTCGTGCTGTCGCTGTCGGTGGCCTGGCAGGCGTACATCCAGCACGCGCCGCATCTTTACATCACCGCCGGCATCGCTTTGGTCTTCAAAGCCATCCTCGTGCCATGGGCGTTGCGTCGCATGGTGATCCGCATGGGCATCCACCGGGAAATCGAAACGGTCTTCAGCATCGGACTGACCATGCTCGCCGGGATGGCGTTGGTGGCGCTGTCGCTGGAGGTGATGTTGCCGCTGACCGCCAAAGCCGAGCCCGTGGTGCGTGAGGATATCGCCCTCGCGCTTTCGGTCGTGCTGATCGGCCTTCTGGTGATGGTGACGCGGCGCAACGCGGTGAGCCAGGTCGTCGGCTTCATGTCGCTGGAAAACGGCATCAACCTCGCCGCGACCGGAGCGCGGGGCATGCCGTTGGTGGTGGAGATCAGCGTGGCGTTCTCGGTCTTGATCGCCTTTATCGTCATCGGCATTTTCTTGTTCCGTATTCGTGAGCGGTTCGACACCGTCGATGTCGGCGCGCTGGACGAGTTCCGCGGTGGGCAACGATGAACGATCTTCTGGTCCTGTTGCCGCCATGGTTCGATCCGATTCTGGGTGTGCTGATCATTCCGCTGGTCGCGGCCGCGATCCTCGCGTTGCGGCCGGGCTATCGGATCTCCGCGTTGCTTAATATCGCCGCTTCGTTCGGATCGCTGGCTTGCGCCGTCACCCTGCTGTTCCAGCGGCCGCCATCGCATGAATTGCTGTTTATCGACGACTTCAACATCGTGTTCATTCTGCTGAACACCTTCATCGGGTTCACCACGAGCGCGTTCAGCGCCAGCTATATCGCGCATGAGTTGGAGATCGGCCGCCTGACCGCGGGGCATTTGCGGTTCTACCACGCGATGTTTCAGTTGATGCTGTTCGGCATGAACCTCGCGCTGCTCGCCAACAACATCGGCCTGATGTGGGTCGCGGTGGAGTTGGCGACGCTGACCACCGTGCTGATGGTCGGGATCTACCGCACGCATGAAGCGCTGGAAGCCGCGTGGAAATATTTCATTCTCGGATCGGTCGGCATCGCGCTGGCGCTGTTCGGCACGATCCTGGTCTACCTCGCCGCGCGTCCGGTGATCGGTGAGGGCATGGACGCGATGGTCTGGACCGTGCTGGTCGAGCGCGCGCACGAGTTCGATCCGTCGTTGCTGAACATCGCGTTCATTTTTCTGTTGTTGGGCTACGGCACCAAAGTCGGTCTGGCCCCGTTACATGCGTGGCTGCCCGACGCACACGCCGAGGGTCCGACGCCGATCTCCGCCGTGTTGTCCGGGTTGCTGCTGAACGTCGCGCTGTACGCTTTGCTCCGCTTCAAGATGCTGATCGCGGCGAACGCGTTGGCGATCGCGCCGGGCCCGCTGTTGATCGGCCTTGGTTTGCTGTCGTTGATTTTCGCCGGCTTCATGTTGTACCGGCGCCGCGACATCAAGCGAATGTTTGCTTATTCCTCCATCGAGCACATGGGAATCATCGTGTTCGCTTTCGGCATGGCCGGACCGTTGGGCAATCTCGCGGGATTGTTGCAAATGACGATGCACAGCCTGACGAAGTCGGCGATCTTCTTCACGGTCGGGCATGTGGCGCAGGTGAAGGGATCGCAACGGCTGGCGGATATGGGCGGGTTGACGACGTCACATCCGTTCCTCGGTTGGCTGCTGGTCGCGGGAGTCGCGGCAATCGTGGGTCTACCGCCGTTCGGGGTCTTCACCAGTGAGTTCCTGGTGGTAACAACAACCTTCGCGCGGGAACCCGTGCTGGCCGTGGTGTTCATCTTCGGCTTGCTGCTGGCGTTCGGGGCGTTGTGGCTGCGCCTGACGGAGGTCGCGTTCGGAGAAGTCAAAGGTCCCACGCCGCCGGTGCGCGCCTCCTATCTGCCGGTCATCGCGCATTTGTCTCTGGTTCTGGTCGCGGGAATTTGGCTGCCGCCGCCGTTGGTCGCGTGGTTCCAACATGTCGCGGCGTTGCTCGGATGACCAATCTCGACGCCCTGTTGAACGCGGG
>Ga0182013_10002636_pt1 | contig 23301 bp, 24 predicted proteins | sample 612S2MmetaG_FD_120487 | JGI IMG/M metagenome (GOLD analysis project Ga0182013, IMG submission 120487) | Permafrost microbial communities from Stordalen Mire, Sweden - 612S2M metaG | ecosystem: Environmental > Terrestrial > Soil > Wetlands > Permafrost | place: Sweden: Stordalen | collected...
AAAACCATCAACCCGCGCAAGGAATAAGGAGAAGACTATGGCTTTGTTTGAAGGATACGAAAGACGAATCGCACAGATCGACTCCTTTCTTGCCGCTGCCGGTATTGAATCGCTTGAGAAGGCCGAGAAGGTCTGCCTGGACAAGAATGTCGATGTACGAAAAATCGTGAAGTCGATCCAGAACATTGCATTTGAGAATGCTGGATGGGCTTACTTGATTGGCGCCGCAGTCGCCATCAAGAAAAATCAAACTGTTGCCGCGGAAATTGCCGAAACGCTCGGTGAGGGCTTGCAGGCATTTTGCATCCCCGGTTCCGTTGCCGACGATCGCAAAGTCGGTATCGGCCACGGCAATCTGGCCGCAAGGCTGCTGCGCGAAGAGACCGAATGTTTTGCGTTCTGCGCGGGACACGAATCGTTTGCCGCCGCCGAGGGCGCAATCGGCCTGGCTCGCTCCGCGAACAACGCGCGCAAAACTCCTTTGCGCGTGGTTCTCAACGGCCTGGGCAAAGACGCGGCTATGATCATCTCGCGCGTCAACGGATTCACTTATGTGCAGACCGAGTTCGACTATGCGATGAGCAAGCTGAACGTGGTTCGCGAAAAAGCGTATTCCAAAGGCGAGCGCGCCGCCGTTCGCTGCTATGGCGCTGACGATGTGCGTGAGGGCGTTGCCATCATGCACCTGGAGCGCGTCGATGTCGCCATCACCGGCAACTCGACGAATCCTACGCGCTTCCAGCATCCCGTGATGGCGATCTACAAAAAGGAGCGGCTGCTTGACGGAAAGAAGTTTTTCTCGGTCGCTTCCGGCGGAGGCACGGGAAGAACGCTTCACCCCGATAACATGGCGGCTGGTCCGGCTTCTTACGGCATGACCGACACCATGGGCCGTATGCACTCGGACGCGCAATTTGCCGGGTCGTCCTCGGTGCCCGCGCACGTGGAGATGATGGGCTTGATCGGCATGGGCAACAACCCGATGGTCGGCGCATCGGTTGCTGTTGCGGTCGCGGTTGAACAGGCGATGAAGGCGTAAGGTTTCGCGCCTCATACTCTCGCCTTTTTCCCGGCGAGAGGATGGGGCGCGCAACCAGTTTGCGGCGTCACAGATGCCTGTGGTACAAGCTGACTTGGCGAAGGAATCCGCCATTGAACGCCCTCTGAAACGGACGGGCTGATGACTCCTGCGATTACGCAGGAGTTTTTCTTTTGCACCTGGATGTTCCTAAGAAAGAGGTCCAGCCGCGATGCATTCATCCACTGACCAACGCGAGCCGACCCTTGAATATTTGAATTGCGTGGAGCGCGCAGAGGAACTGGACCGCCTTCGAAACCAGGTGAAGACACAAAAATCCCTGCTGGTATTCGGGCCTGAGGGCGTGGGCAAATCGCGCCTGTTGCGCGCGTTTGTTGAGAGCCAGCCGCTTGCGCTCTATGTAGCGCAGATGAGCTCGCCACGCGAGTTTCTTCTCGGCCTGCTCCACGCATTGCGCCGCATAGACGAGGGAATCAGAGTTCCAGGAAATACCTCGGCGCTGTCATCATCGTCACTGAAGGGCATCGCGCACCGGGCGCTTGATACGCGGCCATATCTTATGGTGCTTGACCATCTCGATGCTCCGTCCCGCGTTGCGACTGGAATGATCAAGGACCTGCACTATCACGGGCGTACGCCGGTCGTTTTTGCATCGCGATCTCCGCATATGGAAGATATTGGCGCATTGCGCCCGCTGTGCGCGCTCAAGTCGGAGCGAATCGAAATAAAGAATTGGCCGCAAAAGATCGCATCGGAATTCGCCGAGCGCGAAGCTGACAGGCTGGGGCTCGGGGCTTCCAATCTGGAATCAATTCTGCCCTTGATTGTCGAGTGGAGCGACGGGAACCCCGGCGCCATTCTTCACATGCTTAATATGGCGCAACTCCCGCGGTACCGGGCACGTGACCAGATCAAGGCGCACATTCTTTATGTTGATTACCGCATGGGCCGGCGGTCGTAAGCGGGATTCAATCGACGGTATCCGGCACGGCTTTGCTAATGCAGCATCAGGCGCATTATTCGATTCATAGAAAGGCCCCTAGCGGCCAACTTTTCCGGGGAAATACCTCTATAACGTATTGATTTTAATGGTATGGACGGCAAGATTTGAACTGCCAACCGCTCGCAGGCTGGATTTGGGCTGCGCGGAAAGGGGCGCCCGGCGCAAGCAGTCGCAAAGCGATGAACTGGGATAGCTGAAATGAAGGAACAGCGTTGAATGGCCGGCGATAGAGGACGATTTTAGGACTGTTGCGACGCTGCCTTAATAGGGATCGCAAGCCTGGATTCACCGCTCACGTACACTCAGACACCCTACGCCATGGACGTAGTTCTTGCTGGGGATGGTCAGGAACCACCGTTCACATACGCTTGTGCGAATCGGCTGATGGCCTACTGAATCCCTGCGTTCAAGCCTTTTGTAAGTGCTTGGTCGAATCGGCTATCGTCTGAAATGCTCTTGCACAGCACCAGCGCGGACGTCGTTGCAACCTTGCTCACTGACTCCATTCCACCTTGGACTGTCCCTATCCCGCGGTATGTATCTTCGTAGATCAATTGGCCGTTTCCATCAGCAAACTTGAATTTGGCATCGATGCTGACACCGTTCCCAATCAATCTGACCGATAGGAGCTCGATCGCCAATTTGCAACAGACCCCCTCCGTTCCCTTGGTGCGATGGATGCCCTTGCTTGCAAGCATAAGTGCGAGTTGCTGATCAATCTCCTGCGAGATCTCGTCGTACGGAGTTTTGCGAAAGTTGTGCTTGAACAGCTTGTCCGATCGTGCGTAATCGAGGGTGAAATTCACGGAAGTGGCGCCCAAGCTGGTTTGGATATGCGGATTTGGAGCGGAGCCGCTCTCCCGTGGCGGCGAGGGCTTTGCATCAGGTTCGGAAGCCGGTTTGCCCGCTTCCGCGACTCGCGGTGCAGTACTCGTAGCAACCGATAAAGTCTCATATTTCTCAGGCGAAGCGCTGATGGCGGCGGATATCATCTTCGCAGATTGATCAAGCGCCCCTTTCATAGCGTCTTCAAACATCTGCCTTTCGGTCTTGCGCGCGCCGCTGATTGAAAGGCCGTAGCTACCCCGATGAAGCGCGCTTCCCTTTGCTTTCTGAACCCAAATCATCTTGCCTGAACTCGTAAACGCAGACCACTCGAGGACGACAAGCATTTCTGACGGCTGGAATCGAACCTCGGCAATTCGCGGACGCAATACAATTCCCACATCCTTCCCGAGCGATGATTCCCAGGGCGAATCCGTCGCCACGCTCGTAACGACGCTAAACACATTCCCGAGCGCCGGCTCGAGGTCCGCGCAGGCGGCCTGCCCCGAGTTAAATTTTCCGGCCCCTGTAGGACTCGTTGTGGCGCAGAACTCGGGCGTGAGAATAAGCGCCGCACGGAGAGCCAGTTTTTGGTCCGGAGGAGGGGCAGTTTGGCCCAGCGATGTTATCCATGCGCCAGCCAACAACACTGCGGTTGAAAGAAATGTGGCAATTAGAGAGCGCCCACGCTTGGACCCGACGGCGACAGCATCGGGATCCGCTGATTCTGCAAAGCTTGAATGACGGTTAGAACTGGAGAGACCACGGGCCATAGGTTCTCACCCCCGGATCAGCGATAGAGTACCACAATAAGGAACCTCGACCACTACCTGATACCGAGAAATGTGTCAGCGATGCAGTACGCCCCGACTCAGCCTCTGAGTCAACGGGGATGGCGAACAGTGTGGCGACGGCTGGCTAAGGAGGCAGGCCTGGAAGGGTCGCGACCGCATGACCTGAGACATTACGCAATCTCCAAGCTGGCAGAGTCTGCGGAAGCCAGTGAACAAACCATCTTGTCGATTGCGGGTCACGTCAGCCGTGAAATGTTGACTCATTCCAGCCACATCCGCGATGAGACGAAGAGGAAGGGGGTAGCCGCCCTCTATAACGTCGCAATCACGTCACAACTGGGGAATTGGAAGACCAGCGCCGATGAGTGGAAAATACTAGAACTCAAACAAAATAAATGGTTTAAAATGGTCGGGACGGGCAGATTTGAACTGCCGACCCCTCGCACCCCAAGCGAGTGCTCTACCAGGCTGAGCCACGTCCCGACACAATCGAGCCGGCTCGTGGGGAGCCAGCTTTGGAGTCGTACTTAGTTTACACGAGGCAACCCTTAAGCGCTTGCCTCTGAAGAGAGAATTGTCCGCAAATGATATCGGCCCAGGCAACAGTTGATCCCTGACCCCTGATCCCTGTCTTTCAATGCGCTGGCGGTACGAACTCCTGGGGCAGAGCCGAGCCTTCACTGAAGAAGAACTGTTCCATCTGCTCCACCAGGAACTGCTGTGCCTGCGGAGTCCAGGGCTGCAAGCGGTACTCGTTCAGCAGCATCTTTTGCCGGCCGATCCACTCTTCCCATGCGGTCTTCGAGACGTTCTTATAGATCTTTTGGCCGAATTCCGAGTCAAATGGAGGCTCATCCAGACCTTCCATCTCCTTCTTGTTGCGAACGCAAAACACCATGTGTGCCATCCAATACGCTCCTGGTTCCATTGTATTGGATCGGGTACGTCCCCTTTCGGTCAGCCTTTTCTTGCAATGACTTGAGCTATTCTGACCGTACGGGTTCCGTTGGTACCGCGCACAATCTCCTTGGAGCTTTATCGGTTTCCCCAATTGCCGTCAATCCCCGATCAAGCAGCCTCACGCCAAAGGAGTCACCATGCCCGATTCGAATCCGTCTGGTCTGTCTGACAATGCCGCAGCCGGTATTGCCTACATTACCCTCATCCCGGCAGTCCTCTTCCTGGTCATTGAACCCTTCAAGAAAAGCGCCTATGTCCGTTTCCATGCCTGGCAGTCGATTTTCTTCTTCGTTGCCTGGGCGGTGATCGACATCCTCGTTGGACTTGTACAGAATTTGGTTCCGTCCACTGTCTTCCTCACATTGACGGTATTGCAATTGGTGGGCCTGGCCCTCTTCGTCGTCTGGATACTTGTATTCATCAGCGCCTTCAATGGCAAGCTCTTCAAGCTGCCCATCATTGGCGGGCTTGCCGAGCGGCAGGCCAACCGGTAAAAAGACCCAGCAACCCCTACGCGCCAAAAACGGCCTCCATTTGGGGCCGTTTTTAGCGTTTGCACTTTCCTCCAGGGCATTTCCTCGCTAAAGACAACAGCCTGTACTCCCGCTCATGGAAATTCCTTGACAAGCCTCTGAATAGCAGGTCTGCTGGAGGTATTCAAGGTGAAGGCCAATTCCCGAGTTCCATAAGAAAGGGACCCCATGCCCCAACCAAATCAGCATGGTATCCACGACAATACCGCCGCCGCAATCGCCTATATCACGTTGGTTCCGGCAATTGTTTTCCTGGTGCTCCCGCCTTACAGCAAGAGTCCCTTTGTTTGTTTCCACGCCTGGCAGTCCATCTTCCTCACCATTGTGGCGATTGTCCTCATCGTCGCGCAGGGCATTATTGTGCCTTTTAGCTTGATCTTTTCTGAGTCCCTCTTTGTAGCCGTCACATGGCTCGTCTGGCTTGCCTGGATACTCTTGTGGGTTATTTGCGGAATCGAGGCGGTGAACGGCAAGCGCTTCAAGCTGCCTATCATCGGCGCAATCGCCGAGAAAAGGGCCGTCGCTTCGGCATAGCGGACTATTCTTCATTGCTGGTGGTGCCGAGAAGTCCCGGTCAAGATTTGGCACGGGATTCGACGAAGTAGCCAGATCTGTTGGCGATTTCCTAGCCAATTAGATTGTGCTTGACAATGACGAGGGCCAGCATTTTCTCTAATCTCAGTTCCGAGCCGTTCCCCCTCGAAAATCATTGCCCGGATTTCCCCGGTTTTGCGTAATCCGGCTGAGCTTGAATCTCCTTTCTCCGCAAATTGGATTCTATTCAAGAGGAGCTACCATGCCCGACGAAACTCTGCAAACCGGCCTCTCCGACAACGCCGCCGCGGGACTTGCTTATGTCACCATCATCCCGGCGATCATCTTCCTGATCGTTGCGCCCTACAACCAGAAGCCCCTGATTCGCTTCCACTCGTGGCAATCCATCTTTCTGTGCATTGCCTGGATTGTTGTCCATATTGCGCTTGTCATTGTCGGCAGGATGCCGTTTGCCGGCTGGTACATGTTCTTCCTGAGCCAGTTGGTGAGTCTGGGGTTCTTCATCCTCTGGGTCATTGTGCTGGTCAAGGCATTCAACGGACAGCGCTTCAAGATTCCGGTCATCGGCGATTTTGCCGAAAAGCAGGCCAACAGCTAACAGGCGTACTGACGTTCGATCTCACCCTCAAGGAGCTACCATGCCCGAACCAAATCAGTCTGGCCTCTCCGACAACGCCGCAGGCGCGCTGGCATACGTCACCATAATTCCAGCGATCATTTTCCTGATCGTTGAACCATTCAACAAGAACCCCTACGTGCGCTTCCACTCCTGGCAGTCCATCTTTCTGGGCATCGCCGCTTTCGCCGTCAATATTGTGCTCGGCGTCATTCCAGTTATCGGATGGGTTATTATCCCGTTCGTCAACCTGGTTCTTCTTGTGATTTGGGTATATGTGCTGATCAAGGCCTTGAATGGGCTGCGCTTCAAGCTGCCGCTCATTGGCGATCTTGCAGAGAAGCAGGCGAACGGCTGAGAAGCTGTTGAATCCAGAGACCGCGCCATCTACGTCTTTGGGCCGCGCCGTTGGGGCAAATCGTCTTCAACGGCGCTTGCCTTTTTTGCCAAACTTCTTCCTGGTCTTGAAGGCGGGAGCAGCCGCGTTCCGGCGCTTGCTCTTTTTGGGCTTGGACGGGGTCGCTTTCTTGCCGGCGAGCGGCAAACCCTCTTCGACAATCGAAAACTGCAGCTTTCGTTCCTGAGCCAGGATGCGATCCAGAATTACCTGCACTCGGTCGCCGGCGCGGAAGCGGCGGCCTGTGCGCTCGCCGATGATCTCATGAGTACTCTCGCGCCACGTGTAGCGATCGTCGCGCAGCGAGTCGATGGGGACAAGTCCCTCGACAAACATGTCGGTCAGCTCGACAAAGAGCCCGTACTTGGCGGGGTTCAGCACCAGCGCTGCAAATTCCTCGCCGACCTTGTCCTGCATGAAGCGAACCTTCTTCCACTCGACCAGTTCGCGCTCGGCCTCGGCGGCGCGGCGTTCGGTTTGGCTGGTCTCCTCGGCAATCTGCGCCAGTTCGGCTTCGGGGATGGGTGGTTCGCCAGTGAACTTTGTTCCCACCCTAGCCGCAAGAACAAGAGCGCGGCGAGGGTGGGGCACCCGTTTTTCACTCAGGCCTTCGTTCGGATGCGTCCATGGCGAACTGTGGCGGCCTTCTGCCACAGCACCCTCGCCGCTCACGCCCTCACCGAGCAGCGCCTTGGTGATGCGATGAACAATCAAATCCGGATAACGGCGGATGGGCGAGGTGAAGTGGGTATAGGTGGGCGCGGCCAGCGCAAAGTGGCCTTCATTCGTCTCCGAATAGCGCGCCTGCATGAGCGAACGCAGCATCAGATAACTCAGAATCCGCTCTTCCGGCTTGCCTTCGATTTTGGCAGCGAGCTTCTGATACATGCGCGGCGTGACGAGAATGTCTTCCGGCACTTCGTGTGTGCGGACGTTGCGCCCAGTGCGTAGAGCGTCGCGACGATCCGATTTCATTTGCATGCGCTTGACCGGCAAAGCGCCAAGGCCGAGCGTGTAGCCGAAGCTTGCGGCCAGCTCTTCAAACTGCACCACGCGCCGCGGCTCCGGCTTCTCATGGATGCGATAGAGCGAAGGCACGCCCATGTCTTCAAGCCAGGTGGCGACACATTCGTTGGCGGCCAGCATGAACTCCTCGATCAGCCGATTGGCCCAGGTGCGCTCGGATTTGGTCACGCCGCGCATCTGCCCCACCTCGTCAAATTCAATCACCGGCTCGGGAAGATCGAAATCGATGCTGCCCCGCTCCTCGCGGCGTTTGTTCATCAGCATCGCAAGCTTGTGCATTCTCTCGAAGCCCGGAACCAGCGCGGCATAACGTGCGCGTGCCTCTTCGTTTTGGTTGAGGATTTCGGAGACCTCGGTGTAGGTCATGCGCGCGGTAGAGCGGATCACGCCTTCAACAATCTCATAGCTCTCAATGCGGCCTGCTGCATCGAGCTGCATAATGCAGCTCAACACCAGCCGGTCTTCGCCGGGGCGGAGGCTGCATATGTTGGTTGAAAGCTCCTGCGGCAGCATGGGTATGGCGCGATCGGGAAAGTAGACGCTGGTTCCGCGCAACCGCGCTTCCAGATCGAGATCCGTCGCGGCGCGCACATATTCTGCCACATCGGCGATATGCACTTGCAGCTCATAGCCGCCGCCTTCGCGCTCGACGACTAGCACCGCATCATCGAAATCACGCGCCGTCTCCCCGTCGATGGTGACTATCGGGAGCTCACGAAAATCTTGACGAGTTAAAACCGCGGAGCAGTCGAGATGTGCTACGGCGCGCGCCTCAGCCAATACGTTTTCCGGAAAGACCCGCGGCAACTGGTGCTTGCGGATCATCATCTCCACATCGACGCCGAAGTCGTCCGGCGAGCCCAGCACCTCGATCACACGACCCACCGGGGGGCGCGTCGGCGTGGGCCAACTGGTAATCTCCACATCCACCACCAGGCCTTCAAGGTTTTCGTGAACAGCGGCCGGCGCAGCCTGCTTGCCAAGCACGCGATGTGGCGTGGCGGACTCATTGGCCGCGGGAAGCTCCTGCCCGGCGGGAATGAGAATGTGCTGCGTCATGCGCTCGTCAAAAGGAACAACCGTGTGTCCAGGTGCGCGATCGGAGCGTGCGTAGTGAAAGACCCCAACCACAGTAGGGTTGCGCCGTTCCAGAATGCGCACAATCCGGCCCATCCGGCGTCCATCGGCCTTGGGGGGCTCGACCTCGACAAGCACTTGGTCGCCCTGCATGGCGCTATTGATTTCGTTCGGTGGGATAAAAATATCTTCCTGCACCGAATTCGATTTGTCAGCCTGGCGCGCATTGGGCCGGACAAAGCCATAGCCGTCGCGATGCAGATCCAGCCGCCCGGCCGCCAGGTTGTCGCGCGTTCCAAGCGGCCGGGGAATGCTCCAGTGCTCGCGATCCAACTTGACGAGAGCGCCGCGTACAGTCAGTCGGGCAAGCTGCTCCAAAAGCAGACGCCGCTCCCGCCCGCCGCCGAGGCTGAGCTCGCGGACCAGTTGCTTGTATCCGGCTTTGCCGCCGGCAGAGCGAGCAACGCGAGTGAGCAATTCCCGATCAGTCATAAATCAAGAGTACAGCGGGCCCAAGCTGCTCCCTATCTGGCCTCAACAAGTTCGAGGGGACGCAAGTGGGTGTTTCTCAAGCCTAAAAGTATTAACCAATTGGGCGACAGTTACTCCAATTTTTCCTCGCACTCGCCTACGCGCGGCGGATTGTCATAGAATGGCGGCAACAAGGTTTTTCGTGCGGACTGCGGGGCGAGATTATCCCGCAAACTAGCCGCAAACCGGGCCGCCAAGGGCGTATACTTCGGCTGTCCACTCTTTTAGACTTTGGGCGCACGGCAAAGGCCCTTGCCTTGGCAAGCCCGTCCTGTCAGGACAGAAAAGGAACCATCTTGAGCGCAATGTGGAAACCCAGCCCCTCCGGACCTTCAACACCTAACTATTCACCTGAGCCCTCCCGCCCTGCGGCGCCTGCTCCTGCGGCTGAACCTGCGAATCGCGCCCCGGTTGCATCCGGCGGCGACCAGGCCACCCTAGGTAAAGGCCTGATTATCAAGGGAGAGATCACCGGCTCCGAGTCGCTGTTCATCGATGGCAAGATCGAGGGCAGCATCACTCTTCCCGGCAACCGCGTTACCGTGGGACGCAACGGCCAGGTGGCATCCACCATCACCGCCCGCGAAATCGTCATACTGGGCAAGGTGCGCGGAAATATCGCCGCCTCCGACCGGGTTGACATTCGCGCCGAGGGCGCTCTGACGGGCGATGTGACCGCGGCGCGTATCAGCATCGAGGATGGAGCCTTCTTCAAGGGAGGCATCGACATCCGCAAGGCTGATGCCAATGCCAAGCCGGCAGCTGCAGTCGCAGTGACGCCGGAGGCGCCCAAGCCGGTTCAGGTATAGTCGCGTTTCAGGTCACGCGCCAACGCACGCGCACCTCCCAACACCGGGAGCGCGTGCGTTTTTGCGCGGAGGACGGTTTCTCGGTTCAGGCTAGGAAATCCGAAAAATGGAGCGGGAATCGAACGAAAGATATGTCGCTTAAATTAAATCACCATAAATAGATAGCGACGAGTGGACCGGAATTCTTAGGAACACATTCTATTCCAGGCCCAGCCGCTGCATCGCCACCCTGGGCAGCGCAGATCCACTTTTTTCCAGCACCCTTTTCACGACGGCAACCCAAAGGGCCGTGCCGGCCAGCAGCACGGTGATGTCCCTCAAGTAAATCCGCCCCGGTGCAATCTTGTTCAACATCACTCCCAGAACTCCCCACAGTATCCAAACCGCGGCGCCGCTCCCCAGTCCGGCCACCAGGCACCGGCCCAGCTCGGCATAATCCAGGCTGGCCAGCGAGACCAGGCGACGCCAGTGCAGCAGCACAGCCAGCATCAAGGTCTGCACGAGGATTCCCAGGTCGGAGGCAATTGCCAACCCCATCGCTCCATGAAGGTGGTACAGCTGCGCATATACGGGCAGCGAAGCCAAGGTGATTACCGTTCCCGCCGCCATCGGAATGAATGTGCTCCCGGCGGCGTAAAAAGCGCGCGAATAAATCGCCTGCGCCGACCAAAGAAAGATGCTGAGGGAGAAGACCACGAAGTAGGCGGCGCATTCCCGGGAATCACTCAGCGAGAAGCGGCCACGCATGAACAGCAGTTCGACCAGCGGAAGGGCAAGAGCCGCCATAGCCGATCCGGCAAGCAACCCCAGGGCGGTTACGCGCGAAACTGAGTCGGCCACGCCGGTGGCAAACTCGTAGCGGCGCTGCTGGTTCCACAAGCTGGCGAAAAAGGGCATGGAAGCCGCGCCGGCCGCCTGGGCCAGCATGGAGACGGGAGCGGCGAATAGCTGCTTGGAATAGGTCATCAGCGAGACCGCGCCGGGGGTCCTGGAGGCAAAGTGGGCGATGATCCAGCTATCGGCGCTCACAAGCGAAACGCCCACCATCAGCGGGATCGAGAGACGCACCCACTCTCGCAGCCCCGGATCGTGCCAGTCGAGCAAAACACGGTAGCGCGTGCCTGTCCGCCGGGCGAAGAACGCGTTCAGTAGAAACGGCCCAAAGAACGCCCCCGCCAGCGTGCCAATGGCCAGCGATGTCACGCCCAGGCGGCGCACCAGAAGGAGGCCGCCAACGATAGTGCCGAGGCTGTAAATCAGCGGAGCCACTGCCTGCACGCTAAACTGCTTGCGCACCAGCAGAACCGCGCCAAAGATTCCACCCGCAAAGAAGAATAACTGCGCGGGCAGCAGGATGCGCGTCAGCTTCACGCAAAGCGCGGCCTTTTCAGAGTCGAAGCCTGGAAACCACAGGTGGATGTACCACGGAGCAAAGATTTCGGCAAGCATGACGGCCCCGCCGAGCACCAGGTACATGGTGGTGAGAATCACTGAAAGCGACCGCTGGCCGTCTTGCTCTCGCCCGGCTTCGCGATAACGGGTGAGGATGCTGACAAATGTGATGGAGGCCGCGCCGCCCACAAGAAAATACGAGATCATGTCAGGCAGCACAAAAGCTGCGTTGAAAGCGTCTGCTTCCATACCCTTGCCAAAGAGCCAGGCGACGTAAGAAACCTTGACGAGCCCGATGATGCGCGATAAAAAGGCCGAGACCATCAGTACCAGCGTTGCTGTGAAAGCCGTGTGCGAGTGCGACGGGTGCAGCAATCCCGCGGCACGCGCCCATCTGGATCGCGTCGCCGGTGTGGGTTTGGTTGTAGGCGATTCAGCCACAGGACTCGATTCTACCGGTGTCTCGCCTTATCGAAGCGCAAGACCAGAATTGCAGCCGGCTCGCCCGGCAGACGGCCTGCCTTCTTCGAATAATGCTTATCAGCGGCCAATTTGCCGACGGGCGTGGCTATCATTGGACTAAAATGACACATTCCTCATTCGCAGATTAATGCCTCCTGTACGGGATTGGTAATCACCCTTGGAAGACCTGAGGTAACCTAGCGCACCTTCGCTTCCTTACCGATAAGGAAGATGCGACGCGCTTGCGGCAGGGTTTATCCGGGATCATCCAGTTACCGTTGCTGAAAGCGCTCAATGCGAAAGCCGGTTCAACAGCTTCTGACAGCTTGTAAAGCAAGCGAGCACACAGGTTAGCTGTTTTTCGCCTAAGCCGGGCTGTTGTGGGCGCCAAAGGGCCAGGAGTCAAGATGCCACAAGCAGAATTCGAGATTGAGGGAGTCGATCGGCAGCAGGAAGATGCACGGCTGGCAGCGCTCGTGGCCACTGGGATTCTCGACACGCCTCCCGAACCCGCTTACGACACCATTACGCGCCTGGCTGCCGAGTACTTCCACGCCGATGCGGCCACGATTTGCTTTGCCGATGCCAGCCGCGTCTGGATCAAATCGCACTGGGGCCAGGCGACTCGCGAACTGCCGCGCAAGGATTCCATCTTCGACCTCGTGCTCGCCGAAGATGGCCCATTCATGGTCACAGACATCTCTGCGCATCCTCAACATGAACGGCTGTTGATGCGCGTCAGATGCCACAACGCAGCTTCTTTTGTCAGCGTGCCCGTGCGTTCCTTCGACGGCAGAATTCTCGGATGTTTGTCAGTTTTCAGCAAAAAGCCAAGCCAGATGATACAGCCGGAGGTTATTCGCTCGCTGGTGGGCCTGGCCGACATGGTATCGAGCCAGTTGGAACTACGCAGGCTGCGCAACTCCCTTACCGAGGGCAGGAAAGGCCCTCGGCGCGCTCACCACACCACGGAGTCCGCCAACCAGGATTGGCCAAGGCCGGCCGATCTGCGTCACGCGCTGGAACGTGGCCAGTTTGTGCTCTATTACCAGCCGGAGATTGAGCTCGTCACGCGCAAAATTATCGGCCTTGAAGCCCTCATTCGTTGGGCCCATCCCGAGCGTGGACTCATCCCGCCCATGGACTTCATTCCGCTCGCCGAAGAAACCGGGATGATTCTGCCCATCGGCGATTGGGGAATTGAAGAGGCATGTACCCAGATTCAGAAATGGTGCATCGAGGACCCGTTCCACGCCTCCATGCGCGTCGGCGTCAATCTTTCCGCCAGTCAGTTCCAGCGTGTAGGCCTGGCCGACCATGTCGAAGCCGTCCTCGTGCAATCCGGCATCTCCAGCCGTCAACTTGGTTTGGAAATGACTGAGTCCAGCATCATACCCAATATGGGCACCGCCATGGGAGTCCTGGGCAGCCTGCGCAGGCTGGGTGTTTCCCTCCTGATGGACGACTTCGGCACCGGTTACAGCTCCCTCAGTTACCTGCATTCGTTTCCCTTCGACGTGCTCAAGATCGACCGCTCTTTCGTCTCCCGCATGAACGAGGGCGATCAACCGCTGCAGATTGTGCGCACCATCATCGAGCTGGCTCGCGTGCTGGGCATGGACGTGGTAGCCGAGGGGATTGAAACCCACGAGCAATATCGCCTATTGCGCGAAATGGGCTGCCGCTATGGCCAGGGTTTTCTTTTTGCCCGTCCCATGAGCGCCGAAGCTGTCACTCAACTACTGAGACTCCCTGGCCGCGTGCTCCCTGAACCAGAGCCTGCCAAACTGGCCTGCGCCTGACTGCGCAACGCCCCGAGCGGCCACCGCGCTACGCGTAAAGCCTTTGGAGCTCGCCGTCCAAATCCCGCGATGCCGCTAAAGTATTTGCAGCGCATCGAAAAATCTCTTTACATCCCTGCGGTCGGGCCGGTTTAATCACAAACACTTGGAGCAAACGCGCTTCCCAGGCTTCCCCCTCCTCTTCGCGTCCGATCTCCGAGCCAAATCCAGGAGGTTTTACCCATGAACAAGTTCAGCCCCTTTCTGTTGGGACTGTCCCTCGTAGCTGCCAGCGGCTCGTTGGCCGCGGCACAAGATCAAACCCCGCCAGCCGTTAGTGCGCCCAAGTACATGCAGGTCATCGTGGAGTACACAAAGCCCGGTAAGGGCGGCATGGCTCACGACAAAACGGAAAGTGCCTTTGTTCAGGCCGCAGCCAAGGCCAATTTCCCCATCCACTACATAGCCTTCAACGCGATGTCCGGCAAGCCGCGGGCCCTCTTCATCTCACATTTTGACTCCTTCGAGGCAATGCAGACGGCCAGCAAGGTCTTCGAGACGAACGCGGAGGAGTTTGATCGCATCAACGAAGCCGATGGCGAGCTGCTGGAAAGCATCAATCAGCTGTTCTTTAAATACGTGCCCGAGATGAGCTTTCATCCCCATGGGCCCAACCCGCATGCCCGTTATATGGAAGCCCGCATCGTGCACGTTCGTCCCGGCCACGGTAAGGAATTCGAGGACCTGGTGAAGGTGTGGATTGCAGCCAACGACAGAGCGGGGAGCAGCAACCACTGGGGCGCATACCGCATCGAGTACGGCGAGCAGATAGGCTCCTATGTCTTCCTCACTGCCGACGAATCAATGGCCGATATCGACAAGAGTTTCGCGGAAGAGCCGAAGTTTACGGCGATTCTGAGCGAGGCCGACAGAAGGGATGCTCGCGAACTCCGCTCCGAGGCCATCGACTCCGACCGGTATGAGCTGTACTCCGTCAATCCAGCACAGAGCTACCCTCCCGACGAGTGGGTCAAGGCCGATCCGGATTTCTGGATGCCGAAGGCTGCCGCCAAGCCTGAGACGGAAGGAAAGAAGCCCAAGCACAACTAGCTTTGCTCCGCACACGACCCTGGGTAAGGCGCGAACGGCTCCGGCATCCACGGAGCCGTTCGTTTTTGTTAACCTGTATTTGAACGGCAAAAATGCCCGGGACTTGCCGTCCAGGCAGACGCGCCTTCGGCGCAGAAGATTGAATTGACCACACCTGCAACATCAACTTGAGAATTGGACACCATGACTGTCACGAATGAGCCGACCGCGCTGCCTGAGCTGACCACCGACGACCTTTCGCGCTACTCGCGCCACCTGATCCTGCCCGAGGTGGGCATGGAGGGCCAGCAGAAACTGAAAGCCGCGCGCGTGCTTTGCGTGGGTACTGGCGGACTGGGGTCGCCGCTGGCTTTTTACCTGACCGCGGCGGGCGTGGGAACGCTGGGCCTGGTGGACTTCGACGTGGTGGATGCGAGCAACTTGCAGCGCCAGATTATCCACTCGACCAAAGACATTGGGCGCAAGAAGCTGGACTCGGCCGAGGAGAAGCTCAAGGCGCTCAATCCGGCAATCAATATCGTCAAGCACGAGACCATGCTGACCAGCGCGAACGCAATGGAGATTCTGAAGGGCTACGACATTGTGGCCGATGGCACGGACAATTTTCCCACACGCTACCTGGTCAACGACGCCTGCGTGCTGCTTGGCAAGCCGAACGTCTACGGTTCGATTTTCAGATTTGAGGGGCAAGCCAGCGTCTTCGCCACTGAGACAGGCCCGTGCTACCGCTGCCTCTATCCCGAGCCGCCGCCGCCGGGCCTGGTGCCCAGTTGCGCAGAAGGCGGAGTGCTGGGCATTCTTCCCGGACTGGTGGGAGTCATCCAGGCTACAGAGGTGATCAAGCTTATTCTAGGCAAAGGCGATTCGCTCATCGGCCGGCTGCTGCTGGTGGATGCCTTGACCATGCGCTTCCGCGAACTCAAGCTGCGCAAGAATCCCGAGTGCCCGGTCTGCGGCGAGAATCCTACCGTGACCGAACTGATTGATTACCAGCATTTCTGCGGCATTGTGCCGGAAGCCCCTGAGGAAAAATCCGTGAAGAATGGAATTCCGCAACTGAGCGTGAAGGAGCTGAAGCGGCGCATGGATGCCGGCGAGGATGTGTACATTCTGGACGTGCGCGAACCTTACGAATACAGGATTGCGCAGATTGGCGGAATGCTGATTCCCCAAACCGATGTGCCCAACCGGCTAGCCGAGATCGACCGCGAGCGCGAGATTATCGTGCAATGCCGCTCGGGCGTCCGCTCACAGCGCATAGCGGAGTTTCTCAAGCAGCAAGGCTATCCGCGGGTCGTCAACCTCGCCGGCGGAATTTTGGCCTGGAGCGATGAGATCGATCCCAAGGTGCAGAAGTATTGAGGGACGCCTCTTAAGCGACACATGACCCATCCTTTGTCTCTCTTTGCGAAAGGGCGGAAATCCACGCTTTAGTGCGAAATCTCCACTGGGCCCAGCCTTCCCGGTTCGCTGATCTTGCCGTTTTCTTCCATCTTGCCGAAGATCATTTTGCCGCTGGCGGTTTGGAGCACGCTCGTGACTGAAATCTCGACTGACTTGCCGATCAGTTTGCGTGCGTGATCGACTACCACCATGGTGCCGTCGTCCAGATAGCCGACGCCCTGATTGAACTCCTTGCCCTCCTTGAGGATGAGCACGGTCATCTTCTCACCGGGCAGAACAACGGGCTTGAGCGCGTTGGCGAGGTCGTTGATGTTCAGCACCTCGACGCGATGCAGATGGGCCACCTTGTTCAGGTTAAAGTCGTTGGTGACGACCTTGGCCTCCCACTTCTTGGCCAGCTCGAGCAGCTTCAGGTCCACCTCGCGGATGGAGGGAAAGTCGTCGGCGACAATCTGCACCTGGATGGCGGGGTTGGATTGCATGCGCTGGAGCATGTCGAGGCCGCGGCGGCCGCGCTGGCGCTTGGAGCCGTCAGTGGAGTCGGCCACAATCTGCAACTCGCGCAGCACGAACTCCGGCACCACCATCATGCCGTCAATGAAGCCGGCCTCGGCGATGTCGGCGATGCGGCCGTCGATGATGACGCTGGTGTCGAGCACTTTGGCGCTGCGCCGCAGTGGCCGGTCGCCCGTGAAAACCGTTCCCAGCGCCGCCGGGTTCAGCAGGTCGCCCTTGTTGGCGCCCACCAGCAGTCCGATATAGGTCATCAGCAGCAGAACGAAAATCTGCAACGCGGCTGAAGTAGACCCGCTCAGCGGAGCGCTGCGCAGCACCAGGCAGAACAGCGCAGCGCCAATGATGCCCAGCACGCTGCCGGCGACCGCGCCTATCAGCCGTTTCAGGCTGAGCGCCCGCACACGAAATTCGAAGACAATTACCGCGCAGGCCGCCCCCGCGCCCGCGCTCGCACTCATCCATGCCGTCATGCCGAATGGATGAAGGAAAAAGCAGACTCCGGCAAGAAGAGCCACGAAAAGGATACGCAAAACAATCAGATCCATAAAGACAACCATTCACTGGAGGAGGGAAAAAGCCTCCAGGTTCGGTATAGCTGGCGAGTATCCCACTGGATAGCGATGCAGTCAAGGGGGAGGAAGCGAGGCCCTAGTCCTTAGTCCCTGTTTTTACGACGCCACGGCCAGCTCGACGACGGGAGCAATTCTCTGGGAGCCCTTGCGAGGGCCGCGCTTGCGGGCGCTCATCACTTTGATGCGCTCCAGCAGCTCCTGGGGCGTGCAGTTCTTCTTGGCCAGCAGGGCATCGGCCGAGTGCATCTCGCCGGCCATCTTCTGCGGATCGCCCAGCAGAATCATAGGCACATGGGCCGCAATCTGCTTGAGCCGCTCGACCAATTGGGAGCCATTCATCTGCGGCATAGCAAAGTCGGCCAGCACCAGGTCAACCGGGGTCTCGGCAAAGACACTAATAGCATCCTGCCCGTTGCAGGCTGAAATTACGCGGTATCCGTTTGTGGCCAGCATGAACTTGAGCACAGAGAGCTCTTGTTCGTTGTCGTCAACGCAGAGAATAATTTTCTTGGGTCGCATGGTTCTCGGGGTGAACTCCTTCGTGCAATTTTTGATCCGTCAAGGAAGTGTTCACCCCTCCCGCTCTAGATGGCAGGTTGGCGCGATTTGCCTCCATGGCCCTGTGAACGAGAGCGAAGGTGCCGTTTTTCTGCGGCCGGATTGCCTTGCATGGTGCGCACTTGGCCCTGGCGGGCACGGCGAATTTGCAATGCGGCAACCGGCGTTTCAATGAACGGACGGCTGTTTCTTCTCACGATCGACTTACAAATAATGCATGGGTCAATACCGGGAAAGGGACCGGCTAAATTCCTTCAATGAAGGCCAAGCGTACGAGGGATGGAAGCTGGTGTGAAGAGGGAAGACGAAGCGAAAATCTGACTTGCGATTCTCAGGCGACCGGTGGAAATTGGCTAGATTCAAGACATATAAACACTTGCAACGATGAAATCCTGTTGAAAGCATGTGTATCACGACAGGAAAAGCCGTCCTTTTGCTACAAGAACAGTGCTGCCCGCGACGCGTACTTCTGTCACCCTCGCCGAAGAGAAGTGTGCAGAAAGATACAGATCGCTTGTCCGGTTGATCTCGACGCCTTGGCGCAGATGGATGCGCGCATCCGACGCGACAGCTCCTTGCTTTACCAGGTAGCTGATGGCGCATCCGGCAGCGGAGCCGGTGGCCGGATCCTCGATTCCGTTGAACTGCATCCTTGCGCGCCATGCAGGCGTCTTGGAACCGGTCGGCCCCAGCGCATAGAACCAGCGCGCACCACTCTTGCTCAGCCACGCCATGGACTCCTTCGGGTTCACGTTGAGGCGCGCAAGAGACTCGTCCGAGCGCAGGGCCACAATGGCGAAGGCCGTGCCCGTGGAGACGATTTGCGGCGGTAGAGCTGGATCAAGGTCTTCGAGGCTTAGCCCTGTCAGCCGTGCCACTTCTTGGCAATCCAGCTCCACACCAAACTCCGGGTCAGGCTGCGTCATCTCGCCGAACAGGTCCCGGGAGCTGCTGGGCTGGCCGGCAAAACGCACCGGCACCGGACCCACGTTAAGCCGGAGCGTCGCTGTATCGCCCGCGAAGGTTTCTGGCGCTTGGCGCTTGAGCACGCTGGCCGTGCCTAACGTGGGATGGCCGGCAAAGTTCAACTCCTCGCGTGTAGTGAAGATGCGCACACGCACTCCCTCGGCTTGCTCGACCGCTGCCGGCCTGCGCTCGATAAATGTGGTCTCAGACAAATTGAATTCGCGCGCGATTGCCTGCATCCGCTCGGTGTCCAGCCCCGCGGTGTTCATCACCACAGCCAGCGGATTGCCCGTGAGCGCCGTCTCGGTGAAAACGTCCACTACGAAATAGTCCAGTTCCATTGCTCCTCCTTGGGAACTGACGGCTCCAACCCGCTATGGACGCAGCCGACTGATCCACTGATCACAATTCTAGCCATGAATCTGCGCGAATGGCGGACGGAATGAAGAACAGGGAATAGGGACCAGGGAGCTCATTCCCTTAGTTTCCTGACCGCTATCCTGCGTATAATAAGAAGTTGAGTTCTTCATCTCTTGCGAGCGAAGTCAATCCTGCTCGCCGCCACGGAACATTCATGCCCGAACACATCAAAAAGCAGCTTCTCGCCGAGATTGCACTCCTCGAGCACGAACTTCAGCATGAGCTGCCCGCCGAGATCAAGAAAGCGGTGGCCATGGGAGACCTCTCGGAAAATGCCGAGTACCACATGGCCAAGCAGCGCCAGACCTTTGTGGATGCACGCCTGGGCCAGCTAAAGAGGCGCATGGCCGAGCTGTCGCTTGTGAATTTGTCTAACATCCCCAGGGACAAGACCGGCTTTGGCTCGACGGTTGTGGTTTTCGACACCACAAAAAACGAAGAGATCGTTTACCGCCTTGTGACCAGCGAGGAGTCTGATGTATCGAAGGGGCTCATCTCCACCACCTCGCCCATCGGCCGCGGGCTGGTGGGTAAGCGTGTGGGCGACGTTGCTACCATCGTCACCCCCAACGGCAAGCGCGAGCTGGAGATTCTGAAACTGACCACCATTCACGATGAGGCCGCGAAAGGCGAAGGCCAGAACGGCGACGCCACCGGCGCACAACAGCAATAGGGAAGATAGGAATGACCTGGACCAGCGCTTTCGGCCGCGCCTGCGGTTGGCTACTTGACAAGATTGTTCACGGCCTTGCGCTGACCCGCATCTCGCCCAACGTGCTCACCTTCATCGGTCTGGTCATCAACATCGTGGCCGCGTTTCTCTTTGGCCACGCCAACGCAGCCAACGCCGACTGGATGTTTCTTTACGCCGGCATGGTGATTTTCGGCGCCGGCATCTTCGACATGGTGGACGGCCGCGTGGCGCGGCGCAACAATCAGGTCACCGTCTTCGGCTCGTTCTTCGATTCGGTCATCGACCGCTACTCCGACGTGGTGTTGTTCTTCGGATTGCTGGTCTACTACGGCCGCATCAACCGTTTCCGCTACGTGGTGCTGGTGGCCTTCGTCATGGTCACTTCGCTGATGGTCAGCTACACGCGCGCTCGCGCCGAGGCTCTCATCGGTCAGTGCAAGGTGGGATTCATGGAGCGGCCGGAGCGCATTGTCCTCATCATTATCGGCGCCTTGTTCAACCACTGGGGCGCAATGGCTCCGGTGCTGTGGGTTCTGGCCGTGCTCTCTACCATCACGGTGGCGCACCGCATTATCTACACCTACCAGAACACCAAGCAACTCGCGCCGCCGAGCTAAGCGGATAGCCACAAATCTGTCACTCCAAGCTGAGTTTGACGCGTTCTTTGCGGCAACCTCAGCCGGGCGAGCGGCTGTTTATTCACTCGGCGAGTCTTCAGCAATTCACCATCACCACAGAGCAGGGCTGCTCCGGCCTCCACTGCACCAGGAAGTTGGTCACTGCCGACACTTCCATGCGCCTCATGGATTCAAACTGGCCACTCTTCTGGCTGTAGAGAAGTTTCCCGGTTTCGCTCAGGACCGCCAGCGCGGGCACGCCCTTCTCCACCGGAACCTGGTAGCGTTCGGCGATGTCCAGATTGGTGTCCATGTGTCCGATGTTTACGTGCACCAGCACGTAATTCGCCTCAAGAATGCGCAGGTTGGCCGGGTTGTGGAAGTAGATGTCCAGCACCTGGCAGTCGCCGCACCAGTTGCCGCCAAAGTCCAGCAAAATACGCTTGTGGCTTGCGGCGGCGGTCTTGAGAGCAGCGGCCAGGTCGGCTTTGGCCTGCGATGGGTCAGGGTATATCTCGCGTCCTGTTGAGCGGGCGCTGCCGGCGCTCAGGGCAAGCAGGGCGGCAAGGGCGAAAATCTTTATGGTCTTCAAGGGGAACTCTCCGCAACTGTTCTAAGTTTGCCACAAACCCGCGCCGCGAGCCACATTGCAGATTTTCACGCCCCGGATCCGCTTCCTCTGCAAGGCAGCGCCGGAACAGTTATTCTTGGGATTAGATGAAGAAACCTGCCGATCTGCGCAAGCGCCTGGAATCGTCTACCTTCCCTGACCTGGGGACGATGATGGAAGGCTATGCGCGAGCAGCGGCAGATCGCGCCACAAACGAGTTCAAGCAGAAGCTGGATTTCACTTCGGAATCTATCGATAGCCTGGACGAGATTCTGGTCGTGGTGGGCGAGAGCCCGGAGTTGGACCTGGACTTCGAAGTGCGGCTGTGGGGAAGCTACCTGGGCGAGGTATTGCGGCGCCGCTATGCCGGCAGTTGGGAGATGACGCAGTATCCCGGCGGCGCAATGGCGGTTCCATCCATCGAGGTGCGCGGCTCACGGCTTTTTCCTTTGATGAAGGTTTACCGCCGGCTTACCGTGGGCGATGAAGAAGACCTGCGCGCCTTTTACTCGATGGTGACCGAGAGGCTGGGCAAGCCGGCGCAGGTGAACTAGATTCGCGCCGATGGCATGGAGTATGACCCTCTCTGATCTGGAACAGAAAATTGATTCATGATGGAGTGGAATATGCGTGGGGTGAGGAGGTCCTTTTTTGTTCTGAGCCTGGTGGCGCTGCTCTTCTCCTGCATTTGCTTTGCGCAGATCAACGCGGATTTGAATCAAGCAATACTGGCGAACGACTTTGCGAAGGTGAAGGAACTGATCTCAGCGGGAGCGGATGTCAACGTAAGGAGCGACGGATGGTTTACTCCGCTCATGACAGCGATTACCAAAGGCCACACCGAGATTGCTAATTTCCTGATCGAAAATGGCGCGGATGTAAACGCACTGTTTGCAGATGCCAGAACTCCGTTTCCAGAGTCGAGGACTCCGCTGATGTTCGCGGCGCAAAAAGGGGATAAGGAAGTTGCCAGGCTCCTTATCCTTAAAGGCGCTAATATAAACGCCATGCCTTACCAGGGTGCAACAGCGCTGTCGCTTGCAGAAGCGGCAGGCGAGAATGACATGGCTGCCTTTCTGAAGCAGGCGGGAGCTTTACCATCAATCGCGTTCGCGCCGGATGAGCCAATTTTCCAACTCCAGCCGCCTGCAACTGTGGACGAGCTGACGATGTACAAGAAGCTCAAGTCGACCGCTCCCGCGGAGGTCGCGCCATTCATTGCCATGCGAAAGTACTTTCGCCAGCTAAAGGCTCAGTTCCCGGATGGCAAGGTGGATTGGAAAACGGCGCCAAGACCACCCGCGGGAATCATGGAGGATTACACATTCGATTTCGACGAGCAGTTGACCTATAGACAGATGCTTGCGGTCTTCGGAATGAACTCCAATTGAATCGCGCTGATGGCGATCACCGGAATTTGTTCGCGATGCCGGTCAGCACGCGCTCGAATTGGCCTTTGTGCGACAATTAACTATGTGAGTGCGCCGTAGATGTGTGCGACGCGCGGAGGGTGAATCCATGGGTGATCTTTTTCAGCCGACGCATCTGCTGATTATTGCAATTATTTTGCTTGTGCTCTTCGGAGGCAGAAAGCTGCCGGAGTTGGGCAAGGGATTGGGCGAGGGTCTGAAGGGCTTCAAGGAAGGCCTCAAGGGCATCACTGATTCCCCGGTTGCGCCAACGTCGCAACAGAGTGTGGCATCCGGGCCGCCGACTTCCTCGACGCAGCCCGCGCCCATAACTGGAACGACTCAAATGGAGTATGTCACTTGCAGCCGGTGTGGCAATCGATTCGAGAATCCGCTTGGGTTTAAAGTAGCGGATTATGTTTGCCGCTCGTGCCAGGCGCGTTCATAACAAGAGTGTGAGCAGGGTGCCAGGTTGTTCAGGCCCCGAATTCAGTTTAAGAAAAAAGGCCTCCGCTATCAGCGGAGGCCTTTCTGCGGTACGCCGTGCATGAATGACATCTTGGAGGTGAAAGTCCTCTACCCAACCTGATGGAGGTGAAGGGTTAGCGAAGCGCAAGGGCGTTGC
>Ga0182013_10002638_pt1 | contig 23294 bp, 18 predicted proteins | sample 612S2MmetaG_FD_120487 | JGI IMG/M metagenome (GOLD analysis project Ga0182013, IMG submission 120487) | Permafrost microbial communities from Stordalen Mire, Sweden - 612S2M metaG | ecosystem: Environmental > Terrestrial > Soil > Wetlands > Permafrost | place: Sweden: Stordalen | collected...
CATCAGCCGCGGCGATCTGATCGTGTCGGCGGCAGCACAAGCAACCGTAGCGCGCAGCGCCAAGGCCGCCGTGGTGTGGATGGATCAACGGCCGCTCGATCTGAGCCGCCGCTATCTGCTGAAACACACAAGCCAGACTGTTCCCGTTTTTCTGACTGCGATTGAACATCGCACCGACCTGGCAACGCTGGCGCATGAGCCTGCGCAGACGCTGCACATGAACGATATCGGCGCGGTCAGCCTGAATCTGCTGAGGCCGATTGCGCTTGACCTTTATAGCGAGCATCGCGGGACGGGCGCATTCATCCTGATCGATCCGGAGACGAATGCGACCGCGGCGGCGGGGATGGTGACCGCGGCTTCGGCCTACGTGACGGACGGCGACGGCGACGAAGCGGGCGCCTGGGGCGCGGTGACCGCGGGCGAGCGCGAAGCGCGCTGGGGGCATCGCGGCGGCGTGCTCGAACTGACCGGCCCCAAGGAACTGATCGACGCCATCGAGCGCTCGCTGTTTGCGGTGGGCGCGGTCACCAGCCGTATCGAGGCTCAACGCGACGCGTTCCTGGCCAACCCCGCGCTGCTTCAGGCGGTGACTGGTGTGGTGGCGCGCTCGGGGTTGCTGGCGCTGGTGATGCGGGTGAATAAAAGCGCGACGCTCACGGCGCGAGCCGAAGACGAACAGATTACGGTCGACGCGGACGAATCGACGCTGGTGGTGGCCTCGGTACATCAGTTGCTTGATCGCGCCGGGATCTTTGTTTCTTCAGAGAAGGCAGGGTTGTGATGAGCACAGTGGAGATTGCCGCCAAGGTGAATGCAAAGCTGGATGCGGTGCGCGAGACGCTGGCGCGCGAACTGACCGGGCTGGGTGACGTGTGCCTGACATGCAGCTTCCAGGCCGAAGACGTGCTGCTGACGAAGCTGGCGATTGCGATCGATCCGGCCATTCCAGTTTTGTTTCTGGATACGGGTTACCACTTCAGGGAGACATACGAATATCGCGACCGGATCGCCAGGGAGTGGGGACTGAACCTGACCAACCTGCTGCCGGAGAAGACCGTGGCCGCGCAGGAAGCCGAGTTTGGGCTGCTGTATCAGTCGGCGCCGGATCGCTGTTGCGGCTTGCGCAAGGTGGAACCGCTGTTCAAGGCGGTGGCGGAGTATAGCGTGTGGCTCACCGGGCTCAGGCGCGAGCAGGCCAAGAGCCGCGCGGCGCTTGAAGAGCGAGCCATGTTTGCGCTCCCCGGCGGCAAACAGGTGCTGAAACTTGCGCCGCTCGCGGAGTGGACCACGCGCGATGTCTGGTATGCGTGCGAGGAACTGGGAATACCGCTGCTGTCTCTCTATGAGCGCGGCTATTCGTCGATCGGATGCGAGCCTTGCACTTCGCTGCCGACCGACCCGAACGATCCGCGCTCCGGCCGCTGGGCGGGGCGCAAGGTGGAGTGCGGGATCCATATCGAGGCTGCGCCGGGTTCATCGAACCCGTGACAGCGCGGGTCGCGGTCGAGGTACTTCAACCGGCCAGCAGCAGTGAAACGGGCATTTTAGTCCTGACGTGAGCGCACGGAGTTATTGCAATAGGAGTTTATGGAGTACCTGATTGGATTTGTGATTGCGCTGTTCATCGCACTGACGGGCGTGGGAGCCGGGACGGTTACCGTGCCGGTTCTAATCCTGTTCCTCGGGGTCCCTTCGGGCCAGGCGGTGGGGATCGGGCTGATCTTTGCCACGGCCGTGAAGTTCATTCTTGTTCCGGCACAGATTGCGCGCAGGAACGTGGCGTGGCGGACGCTCGGTTACATGCTGCTGGGCGGCCTGCCGGGGGTGGTTCTGGGGTCGCTGTTTCTGAAGCATCTGGTGACGGCGGGCTCGCAGAATTTGTTGAATGCGATATTGGGAACGATCCTGATCCTGACGGCGGGCTATCAACTTCTATTTTCGTTTCGGCCGCTGCGCGAAAATCCTCAGCCGCCGGATAAGAGCCGCCTTCTACCGTGGCTGATGTTTCCGGTCGGCGCCGAGGTGGGGTTCTCGTCGGCTGGCGCCGGCGCTCTGGGTAGCGCGGCGCTGCTTAGCCTGACGTTGCTCGAGCCGGCCCGGGTGGTAGGAACAGATATCGCTTTTGGATTCGTGATTTCGCTGGTGGGAAGCGGGCTGCACCTTGGATCTCTGGGCTCGAGCGGGCCACTGCTGATGCATCTGATCGAAGGCGGCGTAGCGGGATCGATTACCGGTACGCTGCTCAGCACGCATATTCCTCGCAAGCCGTTAAAGCTGGCGCTGTGGGTCTGGCTGCTTTTTCTGGGCGGACAGTTTCTGTTCAACAGCTATCACGTGTGGGCGGCGACGCGGTGAGGGCGGCGATTCCGAAGATAATTTAGGTCTTGGTGCGGAAGAGGGGACTTGAACCCCTAAGCCTTTCGGCGCTAGCTCCTAAGGCTAGTGTGTTTGCCATTTCACCACTTCCGCACGGGGCCGCAATCGGGATCGGCCACACCAAGTTTATCGCAAATCCCGAGCAGAAGAGGGATGGGACTTCGCCATCCGGCGGCGGCATCCGGCGCGTGCGTTTTGGAATCAAAGCCAGAATGGCGCCGGAGATTCATTGGCAGGCGATTGCTCTGCGGCTCATCCTCACGGTAATTGCCGGAGGCTTGCTGGGCACCGAGCGCAGCAGGACGGGTCACGCGGCGGGGCTGCGCACCACGCTGCTGGTGACGCTGGCCGCGTCGGTGGCCATGATCCAGATGAATCTGCTGATGGAGTCGAACGGCAAGACGCCGGACTCATTTGCGGTGATGGACCTGATGCGGCTGCCGCTGGGAATTCTGACCGGCGTAGGCTTCATCGGCGCAGGCGCAATTGTCCGCAAAAACGAGCTGGTGCTGGGAATTACCACTGCGGCAACCATGTGGTTTGCGACCGTGGTGGGGCTCTGCCTGGGGGGAGGACAGTTGATTTTGGGGTCGGTTTCAACGGCGATCGGGTTTGTTGTGCTTTGGGGTCTTCGGCGGTTTGAGTCGCGCATCGAGCATTTTCAGATTGCGGAGTTGAAGATTGCCGCCGCCGAGGACAGGATTTCGGTGCAGGAATTGCGCGGCCGGCTGACGGCGGCAAGGATGCATGTGAAGTCGCTTTCGGTGACGCACTTCAAGAGTGAACATCGCACCCGGGTGGAATTTGAGGTGCGCTGGCCGGGATCGACGGGGAACGCGGATATTCCGCCGCTGGTGAGCGAGCTTGAGCGGCTGCCGGGCATCCTGAAACTAGAGTGGAAGGGGATAAGCTCCGGTCCGCATTGAAGCGAGCTTTCACCGATCGAAAGCATGGGTTGGCGAGACCCTGTTCAGAAGACCCTCGTCGTTGCCCACGGAACGATCCGATAGCACCTTATAAACAGACTTCTTTCCGGTATCGCCGTCAAATCGCTGTGACCTGGCAAATGAACTTGTTTTTGGAGTTATGAACGAAAATACCTCCGGTTTTTCACCCCGACTGAGACGGCTTTCGAGGCCGGTTGCGCCAATCCGGCGGGGTTCCCGTAGACTCTTTTAAGGGTGTGTTTCAAGGCAGCAATGGAGATAGAGCCACACGTCGCAAGCCCGAGCCGGGTACAGTTCGGCATTTTCGAGGCCGACCTGAAAGCTGGCGAACTGCGCCGGTCGGGGGTCAGGGTGAGGCTGCAGGGCCAGCCCTTCAAGTTGCTCTCGGTTTTGATCGAGCACCCGGGCGAAGTTGTGTCGCGGGAAAACCTGCAAAAGGAACTGTGGGGCTCGGATACCACAGTGGACTTCGATCACAGCCTGGGCATCGCGGTGAACAAGCTGCGGGATGCGCTGGGGGATTCAGCCGAGAACCCGCGGTTCGTTGAGACGCTGGCCAGGCGCGGATACCGGTTCATTGCCCCGGTGCGGGTTCTGGATCCGACCGCGGAGGCGGGTGTGTTGCCGGCGGCTTCGGCGACAACCGGTCGGCAGTCGGCAATCTGGCCGTGGGCGGCGGCGGTGCTGGCGCTCGGCTGCCTGGTCTTGGGGGCCGTGCTGGTACTTCGGCCGCCGGTGCATACGCCGTATAAGGTCGCGCAGGTTACCTTCTCGGGTCACGTGCTGACCAACGACTGGGACGTGGAGAACTTTTCCAGCTCCGCGAGCGACGGGACGCGGATCTATTTCTCGCACATGGACAACGGGAATCCCGTGCTGGCCGTCGCTCTGGTAGCGAATGGCGAGATCAGCCACTTCAATCTGCCCTCGGAGATCGGAGCGCCGCTGATCGGGTCGCTTTCGCCCGATGGCTCGAAGTTGGTGGTGCGGAGCCACTTGCAGGCGGAGCCAGAGCAGCCGCTGTGGATTGTCCCCACGCTGGGCGGCGATGCGCGGCGGGTTCCCAACGTGCTGGCTCACGACGCAACCTGGATGCCGGACGGCCGGCGGCTGCTGATTGCAAGCGGCAATGATCTAGCTATCGTGGGCGTGGACGGAAGCGATCCGCACAAGCTGCTCACCACCTCGGGACTGGCGTTCTGGCTGCGCTGGTCGCCCGACGGCAAGCGGCTCCGGTTTACGCTGCGCGACGCGAAGCAGCAGACGGCGGAGTTGTGGGAGGTTGGCTCGGACGGCTCCAATCCGCACCCGGTCTTTCCGGGGTGGAGCCAGCCGGCGTCGGAGTGCTGCGGAAGCTGGACTCCGGACGGCCATGAATTTGTTTTTGAGTCGTTTCACAGCGGGAAGGGCGAGATATGGGCGCGGCGGGAGCGGCCATGGTACCTGGCCGACCGCGAGCCGCGGCAGATCACTAACGGGCCGCTGGATTATGCCGCCCCCAGCACCGCTCCGGGAGGAGACCGGGTTTACTTTATCGGCGCCAATGCGCAGTTTGAGCTGCTGCGGGAGATGCCTCATTCGACGGCATTTACGGCACTTGACCAGAACCTGAGCGCGGCGGCGCTGGCGCAGTTCTCGCCGGACGGAAAGTGGATTGCCTGGCTGAACGCATCGGATTACTCGCTCTGGCGCAGCCGTGTCGACGGGACCGAGCGCATCGAGCTGACCACGCCACCGCTCAGGATCTTCAATATGAAGTGGTCGCCCGACGACCGGCGGCTGGCGGTGATGGCCCTGGAGCCGGGCAAGCCGTGGAAGATTTACATCATGGACGCGGACGGCGGCAAGCTGACCCCCGCGCTCGATGAGGACAAGAACGAGGCCGACCCGGCCTGGTCGCCGGATGGAAAGTCGATCGTCTTCGGCCGGCCGCCCGACCGGATGGACAACGGGCAATTAAAGGCAATTTACTTTTTGAATCTTGAGACAAAAAAGCCAATGGAGATCCCGGGGTCGGCGGGGCTGTTCAGCCCGCGCCTTTCGCCGGACGGGCGATATATCGCCGCAATGCCCCTCGATCAGAAAGCGCTGATGCTGTTTGACCGCAGCGCGGGACGGTGGACGACGCTGACCACGCATGGGGTGGGCGATCCGACCTGGTCGCACGATGGACGGTATGTTTATTTCCAGGATTTTCTGGAATCAGGCAAGCCAATTTACCGGATCGAGGTTCCCTCCGGAAAGGCCGAGAAGGTGGCGGCGATCGACGATCTGCGTCCCATCGCGGCGACTGATTACCGGCTGATCGGGCTGGCGCCGGGAGATCTGCCCATCGTGACGGCGCGGACACCGGCGGTGAACTTGTACGAAGTGGATTTGAACCAGCCCTGATGCGGCGGTTCGACTTACTGAAGCAATGCGCGCGTTATGATCATGTTGGAAGTTGAAATCTGCCCTCAAGAGAGTGAGCCCGGAATCCAGGAATGCCAACTTTTGATCACGAGATGCTGCGCGAAATTTATGAACAGCCGCAGGCGCTGAGCCACACTCTGGACCTTTACCTGGACGAAAAGGGGCTTAAACCCGAGATCGGAGAGCTGCTCTCGAAGTGGGTGGCTCCGGAGGGGGAGATCCTGATTGCGGCCAGCGGATCGAGCCGCCACAGCGGGCTCTACGCTGAGATTCTGCTCGAGGATCTTTGCGGGCTGGCCGTGGATGTGGAGTATGCGAGCGAGTATTGTTGCCGCGGCGTGTCCGACCTGCGGCATCCCAGCGTTCTGGTGCTTTCGCAGTCAGGCGAGACCACTGACACGCTCGACTCGCTCAGCGAGGCGCGGCGGCAAGGGCTGAAGACTTTGGCCATCACCAACGCCGTCGCTTCGACCATGGCGCACCAGGCCGACGTTTCCATGCCGCTGGCTGCGGGCGTGGAGAAAGCGATTCCAGCAACCAAAAGCTTCACGTGCCAACTGGCGGTGCTGTATATCCTGGCGCTTTATGAGGGCGTACAGCTTGGGCGGTTGGATTCGGAGTTACTGCGGTTGCTGATTCCGGAACTGAAGGCTGTGCCGGGGCTGATCGACTCGCATCTGGATTCGTGGCGCGCGCAAACCGAACGGTTGGCGCACAAGTACAAAGACGCTTCGACATTCTTGTATCTAGGCCGCGGGATTCACTACGCGATTGCGCGCGAGGGAGCGCTGAAGCTGAAAGAAGCTTCATATGTGCACGCCGAAGGTTACCCGGTGGGTGAGCTGAAACACGGGCCCAATGCGCTGGTGAGCGATCGCGTGCCGCTGGTGGTCATTGCCACCGTGGATCGCAATCAGCCCGCTTCGGTGTTCCGTTACGAGAAGACAGTGCAACTGCTCGAAGACATGAAGGCGCAGGGAGCACGCGTGATTGCGCTGGCGAATGCCGGCGATACGCGTGTGGCGGTGCTGGTGACGGACCTGATTGCGGTGCCTGAGGCGTCAGAGTACCTGTTGCCGATACTCGAGGTGGTGCCGCTGCAACTGTTTGCTTATTTCATGGCGCTGGAACATGGCGTGGACGTAGACCGGCCGCGCAATCTTTCCAAAGCCGTGGTGGAAAAGTAGCGGCTAGTTCGCTCCCTCGAAATGGGCTTCGATTTCTTCCAGCGTCTTGCCCTTGGTTTCCGGCAGGAACAGCGCAACCACGAGGAAGTAGACCGTTGCGAATCCCGCGAACAGGAAAAACATGGACGAGTAGCCGTGCTTGCTGACGAAGGGCAGAAAGATGCCTGCCAGCGTGGTGGAGACGAGCTGATTGATAACCAGCGCGACGCTCATGCCGTTGGAGCGGATGCGGGTGGGCATCAGCTCAGAGAGCGCCAGCCACACGCACACGCCGGGGCCGACGCCGTAAAACGCCATGAACATGTACAGTCCAAGAGCCACCAGCCAGCCGTGACCTGAGTCGGGGATGCGGCCCACCAGGGCCTTCTCGATCTTGAGCGGCGCGGTCTGTGCGGCGGCAAGATCGGCGAAGGGATTCTTGAAGAACGATTCCACTTTGTTCGATGGGATGCAGTTGGCGCGCGTCATTTCGATGGGCGCGGCGGCAGCTTCGTCGGAGCGGACAAAGCTGGTGGCGGCAGTGTAATCGCCGTAAGAATATATGATGGCCAGCGAGGCGCGATTGCTGTCGATGCCGCTGCCCGCCGGGCCCTGCGCCGCGAGCAGCTTTTCGGCTTCGGCGCGATCGAAGTGGAGCGTGAGCTGCTGGCTCTCGCCGACCATGGCCTGCACCGCCGAGCGGGCGTCGATGGTCGATTTCTCGGTGCTCTTGAACAGCAGGCCGACACCGATCATGGAGACGATGATGCCGCTTGTTCCGAGAATCAGCAGAAATCTGCGGCCCATGCGGTCCACCAGCATCATGCCCATCCAGGTCATGATGAAGTTGACGCAGGTGAACATCACGTAGCCCCAGTGGGCATAGAGGTCGCTGAGGCCGCTCTGCAGCAGGATGCCGGCGTTGTATCCGATGATGGAGTTGACACCGGTCGCGGTGTTGCACGAGAGGATGGCGCAGGCGAGCAGAAACGGGATGACGTATTTGCGCCGCAGGAGCGAGTCCTTGAACTGCCTGCCGGAGGCTGCCTCCACGTTGTGGGCTGTCGATTCCATCTCCGCGACTTCAAGCGCGGCTTGGGCCGGCAGCCGAGACTTGAGCAGTGCGGTATAGGCACGCTGCTTTTCTCCGCGGCGGAAGAGCCAGCGCGGCGACTCGGTGACAAAGAAGCCGCCCAGGACGAACAGAGCGCCGGGTGGGAGCGAGACCCAGAAGATGCGCCGCCATGCCTGGTCTTTGAAGGCCAGAAGCGCTGCCGCGCCGGCCACGCGGGACACCGCTGCAACGCGATAGCTATAGTAGATTCCCACGAAGGCTGCGGCGACGATGCCGAGGGTGAGCATCCATTGGAAGATTCCCGTGCCTTTGCCGCGCGTGGAGGCGGGCAGGCACTCGGCGAGATAGAGCGGCACAACCACGCCGACCAGGCCCGCGCTCATGCCTTGCAGCAGGCGCCCGAAAAACAGCGGACCATACCCGTGCGACAACGCAATCATGGGAATGCTGAGGACGAAGGTGAGGCCGCTCAGGATCATCAGCGGCTTGCGGCCCATCCAGTCGGCGAGGATGCCGGCAAAGAGCGTTGAAAAAACGCTCCCGAGCAGCACAGCGGCCACAATTACACTCAACTGCGCGGCGGTGAGCTGCGACGTTGCCTCGAGATAAGGCAGCGCGCCGCCGATGATGCCGACGTCGATTCCATAAAGCAAGCCGCCCAGGCCCGCAACCAGCAGCAGAAATGCGCTGTATCTGCGGGTTGCGGCGGAGGCAGTTGCCGATGCGGAATTGGGTGCGGGCATGTTGGCGAATCCCTCCCGTTGATGGTGAAACGATTGTGCGCCCGGAGGGTCACTTCCGGCGTTCGTCCTTTTGGCAATCGGAAGACTACCCTAGTCTACAATGATCGTATTGAATTTAAACGCTCAACATCTTGAGCTGAGGGTACGCTGAGATGCTCTTCTTCCGCCGTTCTCTTGCTTTCCAGCCGACTATTCGGCCCGCTCTTGCCGTCGCGGCGATTCTGCTGGCGCTCACCGGGCTAGGCGCCGCGCAGGTCGAGACTCATCTGCTTCCGGCCCCGCGCGAGGCTCAGTTCACCGCGCAAGCCGATCTCCCGGCCAGGATCGTGGTCGCCGTGGGGAGCAAAGACGAGCAAGACGAGTTTGCCGCGCGGGACTTGGAAGAAGCGATAACGCAATGGGAGCAGGCTGCGGCCAATGCCCGTTCCCGGGCCGAATCCAGAAACGACGAAAATGGGACGGCGGAGGGTAGAGCGGGGGCGCGCGGCGACTCCGCGAAGCCGCCGTATCGCGTCAGCCTGCTGCGTAAAGATTCCGTCGAAGGGAAAGCGGTGCTGGCGCATCACAAACTGGCCTTCGATGCGGCGATGGATTCGGAGGGATATGTCATGGTTCTCGATCCGCGCGAGGCGTGGATCGTGGGCGCGTCGGGCGCGGGCGTTTTTTATGGCGTGCAGACATTCAAGCAGTTGCTGCCGTTGGCCGGCGCGCCGCGCGTGTTGCCCGTGGGCACTGTGCGCGACTGGCCGGCCATGCGCTATCGGGGCATCGACGACGACCTGTCGCGCGGGCCGTTTCCGACGCTCGAGTTCCAGAAGCACCAGATTCGTGTCTTTGCCGCGTTCAAAGCGAATATTTATTCCCCCTATTTCGAGCACACCCTGCTTTATCCTGACCACCCGCTGCCCGCGCCTCCGGGCAGTGCGCTGACGCCGGCCGAGGCGGCGGATCTGGTGGCCTATGCACGCAAGTATCACGTGACGATCCTGCCCGAGCAGGAGGCCTTTGGGCATCTGCACCACGTGCTGAAGTATGAGCTTTACCAGGATGTGGCGGAGACGCCCCATGGTCATGTGCTGGCTCCGGGCCAGGATGGAACGCTGCCCCTGATCAAGGATTGGTTCACGCAGATTGCCGCGGAGTTCCCTTCGCCGTTCGTGCATATCGGTGCGGATGAAACCTGGGAGCTGGGTTCGGGGAGAACGAAAGAGCAGGTGCAGGAAAAAGGATACGGGCCGGTTTACGTGGCGTTCCTGAAGCAGATACACGATGAGCTCGCGCCGCTGAACCGGCGGCTGTTGTTCTGGGGCGACATCGGCGATGCGAATCCTGAAGCGGTTCCTGGACTGCCGAAAGACATGATCGCGGTGCCCTGGAACTACTGGGACTCGAGCGGCTTTGACAAGATGATTGCGCCTTTCTCGAAGGCGGGCATTGAGACCTGGGTTGCGCCAGGCGACGCGAATTGGAACGAAGTTTATCCGGTGGCCAAAACCGCGCTGTGGAACATTCAGGGTTTCATTCGCGATGGGCAGCGGCTGGGCTCGACGGGCGCGCTGACCACGGTGTGGAATGACGACGGCGAAGGCCTGTTCAATATGGACTGGTACGGCGTGCTGTTTGGCGTGGTGGCCGCGTGGCAGCCGGGCGAGAGCTCGATTGCGGCGTATCAGAACGCCTATGGCGCGGACTTTCACCTCGATCCGACCGGCAAGATCAACGAAGCAGAGAAGGAACTGATGGCGGCGCAGGAAGCGCTTTCCAAGGCCAAAACAGGGCTGAACAGCGATCAGTTGTTCTGGCTCGATCCGTGGAGCGAGCAGGGTCAGGCCGTTTCGGCCACACTGTTGCCGGTGGCGCAGGATTTGCGCCTGCATGCCGAGCGGGCAGTCGTTTTGCTGGCCCAGGCGCAACAGCCGAATCCCGATGTGCGCGAGAGGGATGCGCTGACGGCCATGGATCTCGGCGCGCGGCGGCTCGATCTGATCGGCATGAAGTTCGAACTCGGGGACGAGATCGCGACCGCCTACGCGCAAGCCGTTGGACAGCAGCACGACAAGCAAAAAAGTTCCGCCACCGGCAACCTGCTGGAAGAGATCAGCAGCAATAATGGCCGCTGCCAGGACCTCCGCGACGGCTTCTCGGCCATCAAAGGGGAGTATGCGCAGGTGTGGCTCCAGGAGAATCGGCCTTACTGGCTCAATAACGTGGCCGTTCGCTACGACCTGGAAATCGAAAAGTGGCAGCGGCGCGGCGACGTGCTGCAACAAGTGATTCGCGATTGGGAAAACGGCAAGGATCTGCCTGCGCCGGCAACCTTGGGTCTGCCTGTCCCCACGGGGCGCTGAACCGAATGGCGGATGTCAGGGTGAACAGCGATAATTCATGCGAACAACAAATTTAACGCCATTCCCTCTCCGGCGGTGCAAACTAACGGTATGCTAAGTCCGCGGCTATCACGGGATCGACTCACGGTGCTGCTGATTGACGACGACCTCGTCAGCCGGGAGGTGACCGCGACGGTGCTCACCATGGTTGGCTACGAGGTGCATACCGCTGAAGACGGCCTGGCCGCGCTGGCATTTCTTGAGATGGAAGAAGCTGCGCCGGAAGTCATCCTGATGGACGCCCAGATGCCGGGGCTGAGCGGGGCCGGGCTGATCGCCGAAATGCGCGCGCGGAGCCGCGCTTCCATTGTGGCGGTAAGTGCGAGCCAGCCGCCCGCAGAGGTCACTGATGCCGCGGATGGCTTTCTGCTAAAGCCGCTGGATGCGGAGAAGCTAAGCAAGCTCATCGATGGGCTTGAGTTTAAGCCCGATGCGGCGCCGGATATTCCTCCCGATGCGCCGGTGATCAGCGTCGAGATACTGGAGCAACTGCGGCAGCTTATGCCGGAGCGGGCGGTCCGCGAGATTTATGCGGCGATCGTGTCCGACCTGGCGCGGCGCGCCATGGCACTGGATATGGCCATCGCCAGCAACGACGAGGCTGAAGTACATCGCATTGGCCACGCCATTAAAGGCGGCTGTGCGATGGCGGGGGCGCAACAGGCGTCGCGACTTGGCGCGCTGATTGAGACTGCGCGACTGGATTCCCGAGGTAACCAATTCGATAACATCTTGGTCCTTCTGAACGATTTGCGCCTCGCCGCCCGTGCTCTGGAGCGTATGCTGGATTCTGAATTGCCCACCCGGCCGAAGGCGTCGTGAACGCTTCAGGCCCGGCACCCCAAGAGAGCTGGTCAGATGGATAAGAACATTCGAATCGTTCTCGCGGACGACCATCCCGTGGTCAGAATCGGTGTGCGTAACATGCTTCAGGAAGCGGATGGCTTCGAAGTCGTCGGCGATGCCTCCGACGGCGACGAAGCCATAACGCAGACGCTGGAACTGGCGCCGGATATTCTGCTGCTCGATGTGCAGATGCCTCGCTTGCCTGGGCTCGAGGCCATGCGCGCCATTATGAATGGAAGCTCGACGTCCAAGATTCTGCTGCTCACTTCGACGATCACCACCCAGCAGATTATCGAGGCACTGCATATCGGAGCGCGAGGCATCGTGCTGAAAGACGCGCTGGCCAGCCATCTGCATGCGGCGATTCGCACCGTGTATGGCGGGGACTACTGGATCGGCGGCAAGCGAGTGGTGAACCTGGTCTCAGCCCTTCATGACCTGATGCAACAAGCCGCGCCGCCGCAGCACAAAACTTATGGGTTGACTCCGCGGGAGCTTGAGGTCGTGGGCTGCATCGTCGAAGGCTGCTCGAATCGTGATATCGCCAAGCAGTTTACGCTGAGCGAAGAGACCGTCAAGCGGCATCTTTCAAACATCTTTGATAAGACGGGTGTTTCAACCCGTCTGGAGCTTGCGCTGTTCGCAATTGCGCATCACCTGGTGGCGAACGTCTAGCAGAATCGGGATTGTTTCCTGAAATCGTCCGAGGCCGATGATTTGGGTGGATTTTCACTTACCTGAGAGTAAGGAAAATCCACCCATTTATTTTTGAGGCAAGCTTAAGTCCGCGCGGGTACCGCATCCGCGTAGCAGGAATCTAAAGTTCGTGCTACTCTGGGATTTCTCCGGAAAGTCTTGCATTTGAGGACTGCGCATGGGCGTTTTGAGCAGAATAGGGATCGCGCTCGATTCCGATCTTCTGGAGCGGTTTGACCGTTCCATCGAAAAGCGGGGCTACACCAACCGGTCTGAAGCTTTCCGCGATCTGATTCGCGACCGCCTGGTCAGCGAGCAGACCGCGGCCCCGGACGCAGTTGTGGTCGGCACAATCACTCTCATCTACGATCATCACGCGCATGGGGTGAGCGAGAAGCTGACCGGGCTGCAGCACGCGCACCATGCGCTTGTGGTTTCGACCAGTCACGCCCATCTGGATCATGACTCGTGCCTTGAGGTGCTGATCGTGCACGGCAAATCGGCGCGCATAGAGAACTTTGCCGATCGGCTCATTGGCCTCAAAGGCGTGCAGCATGGGCGGCTGGTCATGACGGTTTCGGCGCACGCAATCGGTCATGTTCACGGACAAGACCACGCCAAAGCGCGACCACGGCAATAGGCAGTGAAGCCAAACTGGAAGTCGCGATCCGAGATGAGGATATGGGAGTTAGGTGAAAACCGGTAGCACGGAAATAAGATTCGTAATACTGATGCTCGCAGCCTTGGCAGCGGCCGTCGGCGCGCAGACTTCAGCGCCGCGGGTCAATGGCACCGTGATCGATCCGGTGGGGCGGCCGGTGGCCGGGGCGCGCATTGAACTCCAGTCGGCCCGTGCCGCGCATCTCGAGACGACGACTTCCGGCGACGGCGGATTCAGTATCGAGCTGCCTGCATGGGGCGCGTACACAGTGCGCGTGGAGGCTGCCGGGTTTCATGCGATCGCGCGCAATGCCGAAATAAGCCACGATGCGTCGAACCTTACGCTGCAACTCGAGCAGGTTGAGGCGGCGACCGAAGATGTGGTTGTATCGGCCGACGCCAGCCAAATCGCGATTGCGTCCCCCGACCCTTCAGAGAAAATCATGGTGCGCGAAGAGTTGCTGGACGCGAACCCGGGACGGCCCGGTGCGCCAGTCTCAATTCCGGGCATGCCGATTGAGACCGCGGCCGGCGGCATCAAGGCGCCGCAGTATTTCGTGCCGGGCGTGGCCGGAGACCACGGCGAGCCGATCGCGCAGTCGATCGCGGTGGGCGGGTACCTGGTTCCAAACAATCTTTCCGCTAACGCGCACGGCAATGGCTACGCCGACCCGAACATCTACGTCTCCGGGGCGCTGGGCAGCGTGAGTACCGATGGCGGCGCCTACAACGTGCTGGAAGGAAATCACGCGCTGAACATGGCTGCGACCTACGGCCTGCGCCCGCAGATGCAGCGCTTCATTACCCTGACCGGCGACTATCGGGATGCGGATTTGACCGTGGCGTTGGCGCCGCAGGACGCGGCGAAGAAGGAGTGGGTTGCGGTAGAAGGCAATTACGGCAACGGACTGATGAGAACACTGGAGCATCGGGAACAATTCAAGTTGAACGCGCTGCGCGTCATCGACGCGGGCCGGCACGAGATCACCGTTGCCGGCATTGGATATTTTGGCGTCTCCCACGAAGGCAACCTGGTGCCGGTCGGGTTTGGCGTGGAGGTGAATGACACCCTGGACAAGCGGCAGAAGGATCAGACGCATACCGGGTTGTTGGCCGCCAACGATGAATGGAAAGCGGGAGCCAGCGACACAATTTCGCTTTCGGGATTTTTTCGCACCTATAACCTGGCGCTGTTTTCAAATTTCGGCGAGGGGCTCATCAGGCAAAGCGAGTTTCGCACCGTGGAAGGCGCGGAGGCGCGCGAGACGCATCGGTTCGAGCCGTGGCTGGAAGGGATGGCCGGGCTGCTCTACAACGAGGATGATATTCATAACGACGACCTTGATCACTACACCACGCAGTATCCAGGCACCGCGCCGTATGCCTATGGACCGTTTCTTCCTGTGCTGGGTAACAATGTGACGATTCGCGAGCTGGCCCCCTACGCGGCCGCGCATGGCGATTTCGGCAGGCATGTGCATTTTTATGCCGGCCTGCGCAACCAGCAGATCGAGATGAAGAACGACGACAAGTTCAGGCCGGCGTATTCGTTTCATGAGTGGAGGAGCTTCGAGAGCCCCAAGGCCACGGTGACGTGGAACCCTGGAAGCGGGCCCGCGCATCGGCTCCCGTCGGCTTCGCTGAGCGTGGGGCAGGGATTTTTTACCGAGGATCCGCGCACCAGTGCGGCGCCGACAGGGAACGGGACAGCAGCATCGGCGCTCAAGGATCCTTTCGAGCGTTCCCATGCGGAGCAACTGGTGCTGGAAAAGCAGATTTCCGGCAGCGATGTGCGCCTGACCGTGGGCCGCACAACCATGACCGCGACCTCAGGCAAGATCGATCCGGACAACGGAACGGCGTTCGACCTGGGCCCCAGCACGCTGAAGTTCCTCACCGCCAGCGCGCGCCACCGGTTTGGCAGCTATGGAATGGTGCAGGCGGTGTTCTCGAAGGCCGACGCGCGGCTCGAGGCGTTTGGCTCGGGCCCGCATTTCACGCCGGCAATGGTTGTGCCCGAAGCGCCGCGCACTATCTTCGATGCGTTGACAACCATGGACCGGCTGCCCGCGGCGCTGCATGCGCGCGGCGAGTATGAATATGTGGGACACAAGCTGCTGGATGCAGGCAATCCTCTGCACCCCAGCCAGTACGAGGCGATTTCAGTTGGTGAAACGCGGTTGGCGGTGGTGCGTTCGTTTCTCGAGGGGCGGTTGGAACTGGCGGCGAACGGTGAAATTGCGCGCGGTTACACGGGGCAGACCACAGAGGACTTCACCCCGGCGTGGCGGTTGGGGCAGGTGCCGTATTGCGCGCCGGGCTCCGGGCCCAGCGGCTTGCAAAACGATTTTGACTGCGCCAATCCGAGTCTGGGAGGGGTTGAGCAGGGGGTGGGGATTCGCATGGTTTCCTGGGTGGGTGGGTCGATTTCGTGGCGGTCCGGCGCGGCGCACTAGTCTAATCCGCCGGTCTGTCCTTGCGGATTAGCTTGATGTGGTTCGGCTGCGGCGCGCGGCGCCTACTTCTCCGAGGGCCGGCAGCGTTCCGCGGGGGAAGCCGGTGGATTTGCGCACTACCAAATGGGTGGAAATCTCCCATGTTTTCCGGGCTGCGTGGGGATTGCCGGGCTCGATGCCGGCGCGCAGAGCCTCGACGGCGGCAGTCGCCAGATCCTTGCACGACATCTGCACCGTGGTGAGCGGGGGCAGCATGAACTGGGCGAGATGAATGTCGTCGAATCCAACCACCGAGATGTCTTTGGGAACCCGGTGCGTGGTTTTTTGCAGGCCGTGCAGGACGCCGATGGCAGTCATGTCGTTGGAGCACATGATGGCGGTCGGCAATGCTCCCGGCGCGGCGATGCGCTCGAGCGCCGCCATTCCGCCGTCCATGGTGTGGTTGCCCTCAATGATGTGCCAGGGGGGGACGGTGAGACCGACTTCGCTCATCGATGCGCGAAAGGCATCGCGGCGCGCGACCACGGAGCGCATGCGCAGCGGTCCGGCGATGAATGCGATCTGGCGATGGCCGAGCGCAGCCAGATGTTGCACGGCTTCCCGGATTCCCTGGGCGTAGTCGACTTTGAGCAGGCGGATATTCGGCAGCTCGGGACCGGCATCGATGAACACCAGCGGGAACTCGCGCTCCACCAGCTTCTTGACCAGCTCCTCTTCGATGCCGAAGGTCATCACAGCCACGCCGTCGACGCCGCGCTGCAGCATGCGCCGGATAATCGACTCGGTGCGGACGGGGTCGTAGTTGGTTGAGCCGATCATCACCTCGTAACCCTGGGCGACGGCTAGGTTTTCAAACTCCTGAATGAGCTCGGGAAAAAATGGGTTGGTGATCTCGGAGACGATGAGGCCGAGGATGCGGCTGCGCCCGGAGACCAGCGCGCGCGCCTGCGTGTTGGGCACATAACCCACTTCGTCCACTGCCTTCCAGACCCGCTTGGCGAGCTCAGGGTCAACGGTGGAGATGCCGTTGACGGAGCGGGAAACGGTGGCGATTGAGACGCGGGCACGCCTGGCCACATCGCGGATGCTAACCACCGAGCGCCGGTTGGAGGAAGCTTTTCGGGCCTTCATAGGCAACACGATTGTACGCTTTTCCGGGTGTTTCTCAAGCCGGAGGTGGAAAAGCTCCCTGCGCCGGAGCCGCGTGGACGGCCATGTTTGCGGTGAATTGGAAATGATCCTCTTACTCGCACGGGTGGTCTTGCCCGGTCCTGCCGGAAAGCGTTTGCTCGTCGATTTGCACTTATCGGGGCGCGACGCTTCCCGTCTTTATGGGTGGGTGTCGCCGCCGGAGGCCACATCCAGGCCGTGTCGGACCAGGGTCGCGATGGCCAGCCACCCCTCTTCGGCGCCACGACGGCTGCCGGGCAGGTTGACGATCAGCATGTCGCCTTTCAGGCCGGCTGCACCGCGGGAGAGCCAGGCATACGGGTTTTGCTCGGCGCCTTTGGCGCGCATGGCTTCCGCCAGGCCGGGGGCTTCGCGGTCGATTACGCGACGGGTAGCCTCGGGGGTGCGATCGCGCGGGCCCAGGCCGGTGCCGCCGACGGTGAGCGCCAGCGATGCGCCCTCCGAGGCCAGCGTGATGAGGGCTTCCACGATGGCGTCCTCGTCGTCGGAAAGAAGCAGGGTGCGAATCTCAGCATCCGGATATTGTTCTCTAAGCAGCGCTGCGACGGCCGGTCCCGCAGTGTCGGTCATCAGGCCGGCGGAACAGCGGTCCGAAATGGTAAGGACGGCGACTTGCATGGGTAGATTCTACAAGCCGGCGAACAGGGACTGACGGACTGAGAGACTCTAGGGACTGAAAGACTCAGGGCCCGGGGGGCTTTGCCTGAAAACTTGGTCTTTTGGGGAGAGACGAAGTCAGCGCCGACAAGCAATCCGCGGAAAAAAAGCCGACATCGGGTTGACAAACGGACCGTAACCCGTGTCACAGTAATTCTCTGCCGTGAGAGTAAAGAATGATTCGGAGCGAATTTCCAGGTTGTTGAGCCAGACGCGGCGAGGGCCGCGGAATATCGGGGATAGAGCGGCCTTTGGGATTCAGACCAGCTTCTAAGGTCGATCTGGAAGGGAACATCCGGAGATGGTCAGCCATCCTGCAGTGACACCGGTTCAGCGGTTTCTGTTCAAGCAGCTACGCCGTTTCATCGGACAAGCGCCTATCCGATTGAGGTTGGGCACAGGAAGCTCTTCCTTATCCGACGGCACAGGCCCGGAATGTGTAGTCATCCATGAGAACAGCGCGCTTCTGGGCATGATGCTCGACCCGGAGATAGGCTTTGGGGACGCATACATGAAAGGACGCGTTGAGATCGAAGGAGACCCGGTCCATGCTTTGGAGGTGGTCTTCCGCGCCATGCAAGGGTCGTCGAACAGGCGCTGGTTCAATCGGCTCGCTTCGGGCTGGCTAAAGCGTCTCCAAGCCAACACTCTGGACGGATCTGCCTCGAACATCCATCACCACTACGACCTGAATACGGATTTTTTCAAGCTCTGGCTCGATCCCCAGCTCGTTTACACATGCGCCTACTTCCCTGCTCCTTCGGCAACGCTCGAGCACGCGCAACTTGCCAAGTTGGATTACATTTGCCGGAAGCTTCAACTGCAGCCGGGAGAGAGAGTCGTGGAGGTGGGATGCGGTTGGGGCGCACTCGCGATCTATATGGCGAAGCATTACGGCGTTACCGTGCAGGCCTATAACATCTCCCACGAACAGAGCGAGCATGCGCGAACCCGGGCCAGGAAGGAAGGATTGTCCGGCCAGATCGAATTTATCGAGGACGACTATCGCAACGTCTCTGGAGACTTTGATGTATTCGTTTCTGTCGGCATGCTGGAGCACGTGGGGCGCGAGAACTATCGCGTCTTGGGAGAGACAATCCATCGGGCGATCGGGGACTCCGGGCGCGGGCTCATTCACTTCATTGGACGAAATCGGCCGGAACATTTCAGTACCTGGATTCGCAAACGTATATTCCCAGGCGCATACACACCATCCCTGCGAGAGGCCATCGAGATCTTCGAGCAACATGATTATGCGGTACTGGACGTGGAGAATTTACGGCGTCACTATGCGCTGACTCTGAAGCATTGGCTGAACCGCTATGAGCGCTCTGCTGACCGCGTGATCGAGTTGTTCGGGCCCGAGTTTTTTCGGGCCTGGAAGCTCTACCTGGCCGGGTCGGGCGCAGGCTTTCGTACCGGTCAACTGCAGCTCTTTCAGATCGCCTTCGCGGGTTCTGCCTGCCAGCGTATTCCCTGGACGCGGAACTATTTGTATGCCGAAGAGTCCCAAGTTGAAGAGGAATCTGGATGGAGTCATGCAGCGTTCTGATCGTTGGCGGCGGACCCGCCGGTTCTTCCTGCGCGAGGAAGTTGCATGACGCCGGTCTCCACACCATTCTTCTCGACAAAAGCACGTTCCCGCGCAATAAGGTGTGCGGCGGCTGGATCACCCCGGCTGTATTTGAGCAGCTGGACATCGATCCGGGCGAATATGCCTCTGGGCGGGTGATGCAACTCATCACCGGATTTCGGACCAGCCTGAAGGGTGGCCCTGAGATCGAGACCGATTACGGTCGTACCGTTAGTTACGGCATCCGCCGTTTCGAGTTTGACGATTACCTGCTCTGTCGGTGCGGTGCTCAGTTGAGGCTTGGAACTCCGCTGAAAAGCATCGTGCGTACAGCAGACGGGTGGATCGTAAACGGGCAAATTCGCGCGCGGCTCATCGTCGGCGCCGCCGGGCATTTCTGCCCGGTTGCTCGCTTCCTTGGCGCCCGGACCAGCGATGAAACACCGGTGACTGCACAGGAAGTGGAGCTTCAGATGAGCGCCGATCAACTCAGCTCCTGTTCAATTCGGGGTAATCTTCCAGAACTATTCTTCTGCGAAGACATGCTTGGCTATGGCTGGTGCTTTCGCAAGGGAAACTTCCTGAACATCGGCCTGGGGAGGCTGGACCCGCACTCGCTCCCTGTCCACGTCGCTGAATTCGTACGCTTCCTGAAAGACACAGGGAAAGTCTCTTTCGATCTTCCAGTCTCGATGCGCGGCCACGCCTATCTCATCCAACGTGAGGCAAAACGCAATCTTGTTGATGACGGCATCCTGTTGATCGGAGATGCAGCAGGTCTGGCGTACTCCCAAAGCGGGGAAGGAATTCTTCCTGCGATTGAATCCGGATTGCTGGCCGCGAAGGCCATTCTAGAGGCCGACGGGCGCTACAGTCACGAACGGCTCAATAGCTATTGCGAGTTGTTGGCCTCTCGATTTGGTGACTCGAAGGACGATTGGACTACGCGAATTGGGCGCACCCTTCCGCAGCAAGGTATGCAGTTGCTGGCCAGAATGCTCCTGCGTACGCGCTGGTTTTCACGCCACGTGGTCCTCGATCGTTGGTTTTTGCGCATCCGGTGAGTCTCGGCCGCGCTACAGCGGTTTCGATGCTGCTCTTTACAGAATCCTCGACGTCCACGGGCATTTTCCCCAACCGTGTTCCCATAAACAGACCTTAGTTTATGGGGTGGAAGCGAATGCCACCTTCCAAGAGCTTCAGATGTCAACATGTGAATCGAAACCGCTCTAACGACGGTCCGCTGGCACTCCTGATAGCGAGGGCAGCGCCATGCCGGCGGCGGGATAAACGCATGTCGACGGATGGTCGCAACGCCCTCGCCTTTCGCGCGCCACGCAGCTTGATCGTAGCCGCTTGCACTTTCTGATCCAGGTTGAAAACGCCAAATCGGCAATGCGCTCGGTGGTCGGCCCCCGGACTCGACGAATGTCTGATTCTCTGTCTCGGCACAGACCTACCTCTTCCGACACAAAAAGTGAGAAGGATCACATACCGGAGTGAGTCCCGATACAGCATATGGGTGCAGCCGGTGCCACGCTTGCGGCATGGAACTCCCGGTCAATCGCTGGACACATCCTGGCGCGATTCTGGTGGCCACGGATCTTAGCGATCTGGATCGGCTGATGCCGGTCGCGCTGGAGCAGGCCGCGGAGACGGGAGCACGGCTGATCCTGCTGCACGTGGTGGCGTCGAACACGTCGCTGTTGGCGGATGCGGCTGCATTGCCCTTTTACGACACTTCGAGCGTGCTGGAGTTCGCCGGTAGCCAGTTGCAGGGCTACTGCCAGTATGCCCGCCACATGAATGTCCCCTGCGATGCCGTGGTCCGGGAGGGTAAGGCAACCCAGCAGATTGCCCTGGCCGCGCGGCAGTTCGAAGCGGGACGAGTGATTCTGGGGACCCGGAGCAGGGGCAAGTTGGGCAAGTTGCTTGTCGGCTCCGTGGCGGAGCAAGCGCTGCGCTCGGTCGACCTCCCGGTCATAACCGTGGGACCGGAGGCTCATCTCCCGGTGGACAGAGGAGCACAGGAACCGGTGATCCTCTACGCCACCACACTGAGAGAGACCTCCCGGGCCAGCGCGGCGCTTGCCGCAAAGATAGCTGCCGATCAAAAGGGCCGTCTGGTGCTGCTGCACGTGTTGCCGCCGGCCGACGAGATGACGCGGAAGGGGTTCGAAACCGGCTCTCACTCGCTGGCGATGCGCGAGCTGCGGCAGCTTGCCGGGGAGATGGCGGCTGAATTCTTCCCGAACGAGCAGAATGTGACGCCGGTGGTGGTTCACGGCAATCCATCGATCGAGATCTTGGCGGAGGCTTCCGGGCGGCATGCGAGCCTGATCGTTCTGGGAACTCTGCGGCACACGGTGTTTGACAACCTGACCCACGACCGGACCATTTCGCGGGTGCTGGCGCACGCTCGGTGCCCGGTGATGACGCTGCGCGAGCCATTCGAAGTAGCTGATTCACCATGTAGAGAGAAGCAGGCCGCCCGTCAGTAGCCGGGAGCCGGCTCAACTGCCGAACCAGCCACGGTCGCGGGCTTCGGCGAGGCGCGCCGCGATGGTATTCCAAAGGGTCGGAGAGCCGGACTTGATCTGGCCTTCGCAGCGGGCTACAACGCGCTCGTAGCCGATGCCGTTCTCGCGCCAGCTTTGGCCGTTGTTGGCCAGATTCAGCAGCACCGGCATGGCCCGGTCGATGGCCTGGGCAAATCGTGACTCCGCCGAGAGGCCTTCGTTGAACTCGCGCCACAGGGCGATGAATGCCTCGGCTTCGGCTGGCGGCAGCAGGCCGAAGATGCGGGTGACGGCGGCCAGTTCTGCGGCCTGCCGTTCGGACCATCCGTTCTCGACGTAAACCATCGTGTCGCCGGTGTCGATTTCGCCGATGTCGTGCACCAGCAACATGCGAATGACGTGATCGATGTCGACGGGGGCGTCTGCGTAGGGGGCTGCCGCGGCGGCAAACAGCGCAATCTGCCAACTGTGCTCGGCGGAATTCTCATAGCGCTCGAGGCCCAGCGGCTTGGTTTTACGCGTTACGGCTTTGAGCTTGTCCAGTTCCAGGACGAAATCTACGATGCGGTTCATGCGCTCCCGATTGTGAGGCAGCTTCTCGAAGGGATTGTAACTGGGAGGGGTATGGGTGGCGGGGCGGGGAATCAGGCGGTCAGTTGTTCCAACTGGTCGGGCTTGACGATAGTCAAACTGGTGCCTTTGATGGTGATCCACTGGTCGCGGCGGAACTGGTTGAGAAGGCGGGTCACGGTTTCGCGCGAGGTTCCCGCCATGTTGGCGATCTCCTCGTGGGTGAGGGCCATGGTGAAGCGAATCTCAGGCTTGCCATTGGCAGCGGAACGGCCCCAGTCGAGCAGCAGGCGCGCCAGGCGCCCGGCAGCGGACCCTGAAAGCGCCAGCCGCTTGGCGTCGTGAAAAACGGTGAGATATTCGCCGGAGAGCGACTGCGCGGCGTGCATGGAGGCGATGCCGTGACGGCCGAGGAAATCCACAAACTCCTGCTTGCGCACCGTTTTTACCTGGCAGGGTTCGATCGCTTCGGCTGTGACTTCGTGGGGAACATTGGCGAGGACCGCGCTCAAGCCCATGACGTCGCCGGGACCGGCGATCTTGAGAATCATGGTTTTGCCGTCGCGCGAGGTGGAAGAGATTTTGACCTGGCCGAAACAGATGACGAACACATTGCGAGCCGCATCGCCCTCTGAGAACAGCTTGGCTCCGCGGGCATGGCTCATCATGATGCCAATCCCGTCGTAATCGGCAAGCGCCTCAGGCGTGAGATTGCAGAACATGCGCAGATGGCGATGCTCGCAATTAATGCAATCTTCCGGGGGGTGATGGGAATGAAGCCCAGCCATACGTGTTCCGCTGTCCAATATAAGCAGAGTATATCCCATTAGTCCAGAGTTAACGGTGAACCCTCCTGCCGGTTCGGTTCTTTTTTTCGAAAGAGGAAGCCCTTCCCTTAGTACTACAGTTGCAGATAGCGTTTTGCGGAGGGAGCAGGGGGTTTTAACCCCCTGAAAATGAGGTCAGAATACGCGGCCTTCAGGCCCGGATCTTTACAGATTTCCCCGTAATTGAGCG
>Ga0182013_10002639_pt1 | contig 23288 bp, 26 predicted proteins | sample 612S2MmetaG_FD_120487 | JGI IMG/M metagenome (GOLD analysis project Ga0182013, IMG submission 120487) | Permafrost microbial communities from Stordalen Mire, Sweden - 612S2M metaG | ecosystem: Environmental > Terrestrial > Soil > Wetlands > Permafrost | place: Sweden: Stordalen | collected...
ACAGCCGCCGAAGTAACCCGTGTCACCCAGGAATTCTAAGAGTTAGATGGCCACCGCAACCTTCCACTACCGCGCCATCACCGCCGACGGCAAGGTACGCAGCGGCGTAATCACCGCCGATGACAGCAAATCCGTAGCGCGCCAACTGGTCCGCCAGGGATTAACCCCGGTCTACGTAGGTTTCGAAGACAAAAAATTCACTGGCATAACAATCAAACTGCCGTCCTTTGCATCCAACCGCCGCAAAGACGTTCTGTTCTTCACCCAGGAACTTTCGACACTATTAAACTCCGGCGTCCCACTGGATCGCGCACTCTCAATAACAAGCGAACTAACCACAAGGCCGCAGTTCCGGGGCATTATCCTCGACATCCTCCGAACCATAAAGGGCGGCAAATCCCTGGCCGATTCCCTGGCAATCCATACCGACTACTTCTCCGACCTCTTCATCAACATGGTCCGCGCGGGCGAAGCGTCGGGCAGCCTTGGCCAAATCTTCGAACGTCTCTCGGAATTCGAACGTTCCCGCGACGAACTGCGCAGCTACATCATTTCCTCGATGATCTACCCCGGCCTGCTCACCGTGGTGGGAGCAGGATCGATCTTCCTGATCCTCAATTTCGTAGTGCCGCGCTTTGCCACCATCTTCGACGACGGCCATATGAAGATCCCGCTGCCAACCGAAATCATGCTGGAAGCAAGCAAGGTAGTGCGGGAGTGGTGGTGGATTGTCGCGCTGGTTCTGATCGCAATTGTGGGAAGCTTTCGCACTTATATCCGGACGCCCGCGGGAAGATCGTGGTGGGACGACACCCGCCTGAAGCTTCCGATGATAGGCGATGCGCTGCGCAAAGCCGAGACTTCCCGTTTCGCCCGCGCGATGGCGACTCTGGTCGGTAATACCGTACCGCTAGTTCAGTCACTGCACATCTCCGCCGGAATTTTGTACAACACCCGAATCGCGAAGTCACTGAACGATGTCGCGCAGGGAGTCAAACGCGGCGAAGGCATCGCGGGCCCGCTCGCCCGCACCAAAATGTTCCCGCCCCTCGCCGCGCACCTGCTGACGGTAGGTGAGGAGACAGGCAAGCTCGACTTGATGTTCGCGCGCATGGCGGATATCTATGAAGAAGAAACGCGCGCGGCGATTAAGCGCTTCACGGCGATCTTCGAACCTCTCGTGATCCTGTTGATGGGGATCATCGTAGGTGGATTAATTTTGAGTATGCTGATTGCCATCACGAGCATCAACGATGTGGCACTTTAGGAATGAAATAAACATAATGAATGAACAAAAATTGACCCGCCGTTCAGGCGTTACGCTGATCGAAATGCTGGTGGTGGTGGTGATCATCGCGGTCTTCGCCGCCGTGGTCGGCCCGCGCCTCCTGAATCAGGGCGACAAAGCGCGTGTGGTCGCCGCACGCCAGCAGATAGAGAATTTTCAGCTCGCGCTCGGCCAGTATCATCTCGACACCGGCGGCTATCCATCCACCGACCAGGGTCTGGCCGCGCTTCGCACGCAACCCAGCGGAGTCGAGCAATGGCACGGTCCGTATCTGACTAAAGATGTTGCCAATGACCCCTGGGGACACCCGTACGTCTATAAATACCCCGGCGAACACGGTGACGAGCCGGATGTGGTTTCATACGGAGCCGACGGACAGGCCGGTGGCGAAGGCCTGAACGCGGACATTCAAAGCTGGAAGTAAGCGGACCCGTGAAGCCAATGCGCCAGTCCGGCGTCACGCTGCTCGAAATGCTGATCGTAGTTACGATCATCGGCATCGTCGCCGGCGTGTCCTTCCCTGCCGTAACCTCCGGGCTCTCCGGTGTGCGCCTGCAAAGCGCTGCCGGGTCCGTAGCCAGTTTCCTGACAACAACTATGAACCGGGTAGATCGCCACGAACTAGGCGCCGCCATCGTCGTTTCGCCGAAGGAGAATAGTCTCGCGGTCTTCACGGCAGCCTCCGGAGAAAAGCCGGAGCGCACTCTGGAGCTTCCCCAGGGCATCACTATCGAAGGCGAGGAACCGCACCGGTATCTGTTCCTGCCAGGCGGCACAGTTCCCCGCATGCTCGTGGTGCTGCGCAACGACAAGGGCGCGGAGAAGTCGGTCCGGGTCGACCCGGCAACGGGCATCCCCGATATTCAGCGCGGGGGCGCGCAGGGCCAGTGAAAAAACAGGCAGGATTCACGCTGCTCGAAGTCCTGGTAGCCACCACGATTATGGGCATCGCGGTCGCCGGATTGATCGCGGGTCTTTCGCAATCGGTGCGCAATGCCTCACGGCTGGCCGATTACGACCGCGCTGCCATGCTTGCCCGAACCAAAATGAACGACCTGATTCTGGACCCCGGTCTACCATTCACGGGAAAGATATCGGGACGATTCGACGAAGAACAGTCCGGCGGCGTGGAAAGCGGATGGGAAGCGTCGCTGAGGCCCTTTGAAAGCCAACCGAATGCCGGTCCCGGAGCCGTGATTCTTCAGGAAGTCGCCCTGGAAATCTGGTGGAAGCCGCTAACTGGCACACGCCGGACCATTCAGCTTGCAGGCTACCGCCGGGCTACAATTCCCGTGCCGCCACGGTCATGAGAGCCAGGTCCCGGTGCGGCGTAACACTGATCGAAATTCTCATCGCAGTGTCTCTCTTGAGCCTGCTGACGGTGGGGATTCTGGTCGCCATGCATCTTGGCCTCAGCACTATGGAGAAAACCGATTCGCGTCTGGTTAAAAACCGCCGCGTGGTGAACGCGCGCAAGATTATCGAGAGCGAGATCGACGGCTTCACGTACTCGCAGGCAGCCTACCGCCCCACGCCCGCCGTAGTTCAGTTGCTGCCTTTCTTTCAAACTGAGGCGCAGAGCATGCGCTTTGTAAGTTCGTTTTCGCTGGAAGATGCCTGGCGCGGCAAGCCTCAAATCGTGGCGCTCCAGGTGGTTCCGGGAGAGCACAATCAGGGCGTTCGGCTGATTCTGAATGAGACGCCTTACACTGGGCCGCTGGCCGCCGGCCAGTTCATTCTTGGCAGAGAACAAGATCTTCTCACTCACCTCATCGTCACCCGCTTCGCTCCCATCGAGCCTGGTCCCCAGTCGTTCGTAATTGCCGATCGTCTCAAATTCTGCCGGTTCTGGTATCTCGAGCCGCACCTTCCGCCGCAGGTTCCCGTATGGCGCGAGGACTGGGTGCTTCAAGTCCTGCCGCTTGGAATCCGTATCGAAATGGCGCCTCTCGATACGACCTCGGCTGACCTTCACGTCAGTACCGTAACAGTGCCGCTGAGTGTCAACTTAACTCCAGGGACCCTCTATGCAGACCAGCTCTAAACGGGGGTCCGCGCTCCTGATGGTTCTGTGGCTGACGGCCGCCCTCTCGGCCATCGGCCTGGCCGTAGCCAACAATGTTCGCGGCGAAACTGAAAGGGCTGGCACAAATGTCGATGACGTCAAATCTTATTTCCTGGCCAGAGGCGCGATTGAACGGGCCGCGCTGCGGTTCCAGTGGGGACTTCCCTTCTACATACAGGGCGCTCCGGCGATGGATCTCGACTTCCCCTCCGGAATCGTCCATGTGGATATCGTTCCCGAAACGTCGAGACTGAGCCTGAACGGTTCCCGCCCGGAAGACCTGATGCGCCTTCTTATGGCACTGGGCCTTCCCGAGGATATGGCGGTCGATACGGCGGGCGCGATCGTCGACTGGCGAACGCCCGATCCCCTGCACAACAGTCCTTATGACGCCTTTTATTTAGCGCTGTCGCCGTCTTTTTTACCGCGTCACGCGTCCTTTGTAGAGAACGAGGAATTACTGCTGGTGAAAGGGATAACGCCCGACCTGTTTTATGGATCGTCACTGGACCGGACGCACGCCGGCCTGCGCGATTGCGTGTCCGTCTATGGCACCACAGGCGGGATCGATATCAACGCCGCACAACCGGAAACCATGCAGGCCGTCGGACTATCGCCTGTCGATGCGGCGAATATTGTCAGGTACAGAACCGAACATCAGATGATCACGCCACGCCAGTTTAACGAAATCGTGCAATCGATCGGGCCTTCGGCGCGCCGGCTGGGATTCGGCGGGCAAACCATGTTCACCCTGCGTGCCACAGCACGCATGAGGCAGCCGGACGGCAAGCTTTCCGATCTGCGCCGCAGCGTGGCAGCCCTCGTGAAGTTCCTCCCCCAGGGTGGATTCCAAGTATTGCGCTGGTTTGACCGGGGATGACGGCAACTGAAGCAGTCTCCACGGCGAAGTCTCCATCGACTCTGCCGGCGTGGCGGCATGCCTTGCTGTTCGGCACCGGCCTGGGCATCGCTGCCGGCGCCCGCGATCTGAACATCGCGCTTGTGCGCACCCGGCCGTCCGGTGCAACTCTGCTGGCCGAAACTACCATCGCGGATTTCCGGTCCCGACCCGCCGCCGATTGGGGTGCGGAGCTTCTGCGTTTCCTCGCCGCCTCTGGCCAAAGCCGTCTGGCGGCGACCGTTTTGCTGCCGCGCGATGAAGTGATTGTGCGCACTCTGAACCTGCCGGGAGTGGCGGACAAGGACGTCCCCGGAGCTGTCGAACTTCAGATCGAAACCCTTCATCCATGGGGAGATGAAGAAGTAGCGTCGGGCTGGTCGCGGGCGGGCGCAAACAGCATCATGGTGGGAATTGTCCGCAGGGCGCTGCTGGATTCATACGAGACATTATTCTCCGAAGCCGGTATCCCGCTGGCCGCGATTACTTTCTCCCCCGCCGTAGTTCATTCCGCGCTTCGCATCTGGTCGGCTGCTCCCGAGTCAATTCTGTGCTTCTCCGCAGGTCAGAACCGCACCGAAGTTTACGGTGAGAGCGAAGGCCGGGCAGTTTATTCCGCCGAATTCTCAGCCGATCGCGAACGCGCCCTTGCCGTTTCGCGCGCCGAGCTGCGGCTAACGCCCGATCATCCCGCCCAGACTCTCGCCGAGGCATTGCCCAGGCCCGCGGGCGGAGCGACCGTGGCATCGGCGCTCGCCTGGGCCGCCGGTCTTGCCGGATCCACAGGGCGTTCCCCGAAATTTGCCAATCTGCTGCCGCCCGAGCGCCGCGCATCTCACGACCGCATGCAGTATCTGTTTCCGATCATGCTGGCCGCGGTGCTTGTGGTTGCCCTGCTCGCCGCGTTTGTCGTTTTCCCCGCCATTGAAGAGCGTCGCTATCGGAACGATCTTACTGCCGCGGTACGCGGCCTTGAACCTGCTGCGCTGCGGGCACAGAGCCTCGACAAGCGCATCGCAGCAGAAAGAACGCGGATCGCCACCCTCGATGATTTTCGCCGCCGATCACAGGCCGATCTTGATGTACTTAACGAACTGACCCGTCTGCTGCCACCTCCGGTCTGGACCAACGCGATCGAGATCTATCCGGATTCGGTGACGATCGCCGGAGAAGCCGATCAGGCCGCCCCGTTGCTGAAGATACTCGATTCATCGCCACTTTTCCAGAACTCGGAATTCTCTGCCTCGGTGACCCGTAACAAAGACAACGAACTGTTTCGCATCCGGACGATGCGACGAGGCCGCACGGGAAGGACGACGCCATGAACTTAAACCAGCGCGATCGCCGGGCGTTGATTCTGCTTGCGGTAAGTTTGCTTGTTTCAGCGGTCCTTTATTACGGCTTCCCCGGCGGGACTGACACTACGCCCGCAGCCAGCGCACCCATTGCGCAGGACCCGGTTCTAGCCCGGCAGCGCCTCGCTTATTTGCGGCAGGTGGCAGCCTCGGTTCCGGCTCGCGAAGCGTTGATGAAACAGACTTCGATTGATCTTGCCTCGCGTGAAACGGGTATTTTGCAGGCCGATACCATCCCCCAGGGTGAGGCGGCGCTGCTTGAGATCGCGCGGCGTATCGGGAAAGAGGAACAACTGGATGTGCGCGGCGGAGACTTCGGAACGCCAAAGGTATTCGGAGACTACGCGCTCGTCTACGCAACCGTTACCTTCGAATGCCACGTGGAGCAACTGGTGAATTTCCTCGCCGATCTGGCCAAAGAGCCGGAGTTGATTGCGCCGTCCGAGGAACACATCACTTCCGGAAATGCAAAGGAAAAGACGATGAACGTCCGGATGGTGCTGGCAGGGGTTGTACCGAAAAAGCTGATTCCCGAAAAGAAAGGTCTGGCGTTTTGAAACCCCGGTTCATCGCACTGAATATTCTGTTGCTGGCAGGCATCGGCTTTGTCGTCTGGCAGGCGCGTGCACGCTGGAGCGAAGCGCGCGAAGAGCGGATCGGCGCCCTGAACACAAAGCCAAAACCGGCCGGACAGTTGCCCCTCGCACCCGAGCCGAGGCCCGATGCTCCTCCGGCCACGAAGTATGTGGATGTGGCGACGAACAATCTGTTCTCAAAGGACCGCAATCCAAATGTCGTCGTCGAACCTGTCGAGGTGGAGAAGCCAAAACCGATGCCGCCTCTGCCAATCATCTATGGGGTAATGGGCTTGCCGAGCGGGATCAAAGCTTTGATGGCCGAGAAAGCCGATGCGCCGAGCAAGTCCGTGAAGGCCGGCGACACGATCGGGGAGTTTACAATTGCTTCCCTCGATCCGCAGACAGTGGTTTTTAAGTGGGAAGGCAAAGATATTTCGCGCAAGATCGAAGATCTGATGGACCGCTCAACGCATGGGGGACCGGCATCGGGTCCGGCGGTGGCGAATGCTGCTCCGGCGCCTGTGCCTGCCGGGTCAGTTTCAACGCAACAGGTTCAACCGTCGCCACAAGCGAATAACCCGCCACCGCCGCAGCCGTCCAATGGTTCCCGCATGGGTGTCGAGGTCGGTACAGGCATACAGTCGGAACGAGTTTGCCAGCCCGGTGACACAGCACCTGCCGGGGCGGTGATCGATGGATACCGCAAAGTAGTGACCGTAACCCCTTTCGGAAACAGCTGCCGCTGGGTTGCTGTTCACTAAGAAATAAGTTGATAAAGGAATCTCAAGGAGTTTTACAAATGATACGAATTTCGACTGCCAGACTAGTCTTTGCCGCCGCTCTTCTCGCCCCCGTGATCGCCACTGCGGCATCCGGCCAGAATGCAAGCGCGCAGGGGAAACCGATGGTGTCGCTGACTATTCCAAAGGACGCTGTCGATAACGGAGACGGGACCTGGTCATACAAAGATAAACAGGGAAAGCAATGGACCTACACGAAGACCCCGTTCGGAGTTTCGCGCGTTGCCGCCAATGCCGCTGCCACCGCCAAAATGCCGGCTGGCGTACCGAAGAACGCTGTTCGCAACGCTGACGGCACTTTCACGGCAGCCGACAAGGACGGCAAAAAATGGAACTACCAGAACACTCCGTTCGGAGTTTCCCGCACCGCTGCCACGGCTGCGGCCGCACCGGAATGGAAGGTTACCGACAAAGGCGATACGGTCCGGTTTGAACGCCAGGGAGGACCGATGGGTCCGTCCGTGTGGGAGAAGAAGAAAACGGAGCTGAACGACGAGGAACGCGCGGCCTGGGAAGCGCAAAAAGCAGCTTCGCAAAATGCGAGGCCGGAATAAACATGTACAGACTTCGAATAAGTGTCGCTGCTGTCATCTTCGCCGTCACATCTCTGGCGATTCAAGGTGATGCACAGGCACCGGCCCAAACGGCCGCTGCCCAGCCGGCTCCGACCGTCCCTGGCGGTCTGAATCTGAATAACGCTTCGCTGCTCGAAGTCATCAACATGCTGGCGCAGGATCTGCACATCAGCTACATTCTCGATTCGAGCGTGCGCGGTGGCAGCGTCACGATCAACACCTATGGACCCATCCGCGATGTCGATCTGCGCCCGCTGCTCGAGACGATTCTGCGCATGAATAATCTGGCGATGGTGCAGGCGGGCAACATCTATCGCATCATCCCGATTGCCAACATAGCGCGCCAGCCCGTCAGCCCTGTGCGTGAGACCGATCCGTCGAAAATCTCCGATGACGAGCGGCTGGTCCTGAATCTGGTTTTTCTGCGCTACGTATCTTCCGCCGAGATGCAGAAGATACTCGCTCCTTTCATGGGAGACGGCGCGCAGCTGACCAGTTACGACGGAGCCAATCTTCTGATCATGCTCGACAACAGCCGCAACATGAAGCGCACGCTCGAACTGATCAACATGTTCGACAGCGACACGTTTGCCGGCCAGCGCGTTCACTCCTTCGATGTCAAGAACGGACGTCCCAGCGACCTGACAAAGGAACTGGATGAAATCTTTAAGGCCTACGCGCTTGCCGGGGATAACGGCAAGAGTCCGATCCACTTCCTTCCGATCGACCGGATCAATACGATTCTGGCGGTGTCGCCCAACCCCGCGACGTTCGATGAAGTCGACAAGTGGATTCAGAAGCTGGATATTCCATCGAAGGTGACGGCCGGGTCGATCGATAACTATGTCTACAGGCTTCGCTATGCGCGTGCAGAAGTAGTGGGGTCGGTGGTGATGCAGCTCTATGGCGGACCTGCTAATAATCTCTCGAACGGTATCTACGGCGGGATCCCGGGCAATTCCAGTTATCCGGCGAATAGTTACGGCGGAGCTGGCGGGGGAGCGTATCCCGGCGGTTACAGCGGCGCACCGGCTCAATACGGGGGCGGCGGATATCAGACGGGCAACCAGGGAACCGGTTATCCGAATACCGGTTACTCCAATTCGATGCAGACCGCTGGACAATATCAGGCGCCTGGCGGCACTGTGCCATCAAGTGGTCCCGGAACCCTCACGGCCCCTGCAGGGACCGGCGCGACTGCCGGAACTCCTGATCGGACCGGCACTTTTCTCGGCGCTTCGGCCATGGGTGGCCAATATGGCTATGGCTACAACGGGCCGCGCATTATTCCCAATCCTTTCGACAACACGCTGCTGGTGCAGGGCACGCCACAGCAGTGGGAGCAGATCAGACACCTGCTCGAACAACTGGACATCGCACCGCGCCAGGTTCTGATCGACGCCAAGATTTACGAAGTGGATTTGACGGGGAACCTCGAGTACGGTGTGGAGTCGTTCCTCCAGAAGGCCAACACCACAAATTCATTGGTTCCCGGACACCAGCTGCAGGGATCGAGCACCCCAACCAGTGGCATCGGCGGCGTGGCGGGAATTTCGCTCACCGCAGGCATGCTCGTCGGACAGAGCCGGCAGTTGCTGGGACTGCTGCAGGCGAGCGAATTCAGTTCCCGAACGAAGGTTCTGTCTTCTCCAAGCATCATCGCGACTGATAGCATTCCGGCGTCCATCACGGTAGGCGATTCAGTTCCAACGCTGAGTTCGATAGCCGCTTCCAACGTGCAACAGAACGGGAACTCTCTGTTCACCAACACCATTCAGAACACCAGCACCGGCATCGGTCTGAATATTCTGGCGCGCATCACGGCGGGGGGAGTGGTAACGATGGTGATCACGCAGAATGTGACCGCGCCGGAGACGACCACCACCAGCACCATCGATTCGCCGTCGTTCTCACAGCGTAATGTGAGCACCCAGGTAACGGTTGAAGACGGAGATACCGTTGCCATTGGCGGCATCATCACGGAAAACACCACATCGACCACATCGGGAATTCCGTTACTTGACCGCATCCCTTATCTGGGCGCGGTCTTCGGCACCAAGTCGAGCACGAAGCAGCGGACAGAGTTAATTGTATTTCTGACTCCGCGGGTGATTTACGACACCGCGCAAATGAGTGACGCGACAGACGAGCTCAGAGAAAAAGTCCGCGGCTTGCGCAAGGTGATCGGCAAAGACTAAGCTGATTGCGCATGCCTCCGGAAACGGCGGCGTCCGCGGTCTCAGGGCCGCGCACGCTGATCCGGAACGCCCGCCAGTTGCTTACGCTGCGCGGTGCAAGCGGGTCCCGGCGCGGGTCCGCCATGTCGGAACTGGAAATAATTCCCAACGGCGCGCTGCTGATTCACAACGGCCTGATTGAAGAAGTCGGCCCGACGCGCCGGGTGGAAAACCTCGCTACAGCGCGCCATGCCCGGGAAATCGATGCGTCCGGGCGCATCGTCATGCCGGCGTTCGTCGATCCCGACATCGCCCTGATTGTGCCACCAGTTATCACCAGAATGCAGGGAGAACTCGCCGAGGAAGGCTTTGCTATCCGCGTGACATCCCGCCGCAACATCGAGATCAGGGGCGCGGCGGCAGGCCTTGAGCGGTCACGCTACGGCTGCGTGACTGCGGGGGCCAATACCGAATGCGCTTTCGATCTTAAGAGCACTATTAAGGTGTTGCGCGCCCATCGGGCACTGCAGTTGAAGCCGTTGCGAATCCGTTCGATCTTTTCGTGGCATTCTGTTCCGGTCGAAGAACTGACGTCACGGTGGTTTCCTGCCATTCGAACAGGCAAACTTGCGGCGGTAATCGATCTGGATGTCGAAGGCGACGAACTTCCTCATGCAGTAGCTCTCGCCGCCTCGGAAGCAGGCTTTGCGCTGCGCATCCGTTCGAGCCATCCGCTGTCGCCCAAGGCCCTGCTACTGGCTCTCTCGGGCGGGGCTATTTCGGTCCTTGCGCCTGTCGAAGCACTTCCGGCATTCACCGGGTCTCTCGCGGGCATTGGCTGCGTGCATGTGATCCCCGCCTCCGATGGTCTGGATTGTTCGGAGATCTGCGCGTCCCATATTCGGGCGGCAATCGACGGCGGAGCGGCGATCGCGATTTCTTCCAGCTACCATGCCCGGTCTGTCTCGTCGTTCAATATGCAGTTTCTTCTGTATTTGGCAGTGCGGCATTTCGGCATGACCGCCGGGGAAGCCATCACCGCAACTACTTACAATGCCGCGTGCTCGCTTCGCATGTCCCATGTGACAGGCTCTCTCGAACTCGGCAAGTCCGCCGACCTGATCATGCTGGAAGTGCCCGATTACCGGGATCTGCCGCGCCGCGCCGGCCATCACGACCTGAATCTCGTGATGCGGGGTGGCGTAATTGTCTACCGGCATGCCGGTCCATTAATTCTGGATTAACACAGCAACGGCTGATGACGGGCATCGTCCTTCACTCCGTGAGGTGATGTGAATGCGCAAATATATCAGCCGATTTTTATTCATCGCATTGCTGGCAGTGCCGGCGTTCACCCAGTATTACGACAGCCCTTACGGGGATCGCGACCGCGCCCGGCAGGATCATGCCGTGTTTGACCGCGCGCGCATGGATCTTGGTCGCGCGAGCAATTATCCTTACGCATCACGCGCCGATCGCAAGCGGTTCGACGAAGCGCGACGGGATCTGTTTGACTTTGCCAGTCGGTTCGATCAGGGCCTCTATGAACGGCACGAGCTTGATCACGCAATTGACCGGATTGATAAAGTGGTGCGGGAGAATTCGCTCGATCCGCGCGATCGCGGCGCGCTTTCGGACGATTTGCGGCGGATGCGGGACTATCGGGAATTTCGGAATCATTTGCACTGACGGCCATCCACTAAGCTAAGAGAGTGGCTGGCGATGGCTTTGGCGCATTCGATGTGGTCGTTCTGATCGCGGTGATTTGCGCTGTCGCGTTCGTGGTTGCATGGGCTGTGTCACCTGCTTTGCGTGCGCGCATCGAGCGTCCGAAATTTCGCTTTCAGGAACGGCTGAAACACTATGAATAGCTTCGCTGGTGTGGTCGCGGCCTGTGCTCTGGCGGGAGCTGTCACCGTAGGAGCGACGTTGCGGCTGGCGCCAGGCACTACGGAAAAATCCCGCGCTGTTCCGGTTATCGCTACCGAGGAATATGGCAAGCGCCTTCTTGCCCAGACTCAGGAACTGCTGGGTCCGGATGTGGCGGATCCGAAGCTGCGGTATATCAACAGCCGGCTGTCCTGCGGGTCATGCCATCTCGGCACCGGGGCGGAAGCGGGAACCCTGAGCCTGCCGGATGCCGTTCTGCACTATCCGCGCTTTGCCGCGCGCGCCGGGGCCACCGCCACGATTGAAGATCGCATCAATGAATGCATGCAGCGCAGCATGAACGGCCGTCCGCTGCCGAAGAACAGTCCGCAGATGATTGCCATGGCTGCTTACATTCGTTCGCTGCAGGACCAGCAGGCCGCGGGCGCGGCGACGAGTCCAAAGGTCAAGGAACCTCCGGCTTTTAAGGCCCCGAAACGTGCGGCGGATCTTGAGGCGGGCAAGAAGATTCTGGAAAAGAAATGCGCGGCATGCCATCAGGCGGACGGGTCGGGTTTGCTGGCCGAGGCGAATCCGATTCACGGATATGTGTTTCCGCCGCTTTGGGGTCCCGACAGTTTCAATACCGGGGCCGGGATGCATCGGGTATTGACGGCCGCGAAATTCATTAAAGCCAGGATGCCGCTGGGGCGTCCCGATCTGACCGACGACGAAGCTTTCGATGTCGCGGGATACGTAAATTCGCAGCCGCGTCCCGAAATGGCACATCTGGAGCTGGATTATCCGGATAAACGCACCAAGCCCGTGGATACGGGTTACGGACCGTTCGCCGACTCCTTCCCATTGAAACAACACCAGTTTGGGCCTTTCGCACCCATTGAGGCCTACTATAAGAGTACGAGCAAGACGCGGTAAATTTACCGCAATGTGTTGCTTTATTGACACACAAACGAACTCATTACTCTTTTCCTATCAAATATTTACGAACTTAATAGCGCCCGCCGAGTACCATGTTATAGATGCGTTTTGAGACCACCATTCATCGCCCGGTAGAAGTTAGCGGCGTTGGACTCCATAGCGGAGTCCCGGTTCGTTTGAGAATGACGCCCGCACCAGCCGGTACGGGCATCGTCTTCCGCCGTTCCGACCTCGACTTCTTCCCGATCGCGGCGAGCTGGAAACATGTGGCACGAGTCAGCTATGCCACCAGTTTGATGCGGCAGGGCGTTTTGATTTCCACCACCGAACATTTGCTGAGCACGCTTTACAGTTTTGCGGTGGATAACGCTTTCATTGAAATCGACAACCTTGAGGTGCCGATTCTGGATGGCAGCGGTAAGCCGTTTGTGGATCTGCTGCGCAAGGCTGGGGTCCGGCAGTTGCGGCGGAAACGGAAGTATCTGCGGATCCGGCGGCCAGTGACCGTGGTGGACGGGCTGAAGAGGATTTCCATCCTGCCTGACGATTCATTCCGGCTTACCTGCGATATCGATTTTAAGGAGCCGATCGGCAAGCAGTCGATTGAGATGGAAGTGACGCCGGAGCGTTATGCGACCGAGCTTTCGCCGGCGCGGACCTTTGGATTTGAAAAAGAACTGGATCAGATGCGGGAGATGGGTCTGATTCGCGGCGCATCGCTTGATTCCGCGGTTTGCTTTACCGAAAACGGCGTGATGAATACTGGCGGGCTGCGTTTCCCTGACGAATGCTGCCGGCATAAAGCGCTGGATTTGATTGGCGATCTGGCATTGATCGGCCGGCCTCTGCTGGGCCATGTGATCGCCGAGCGGGCGGGACATGCGATGCATACAGCGCTGGTCGCGAAGATTATGTCCGATTCATCGCTGTACGACATAGTGACTTTCGATCAGTTGGCTGCGCGAGTGACGGAATCGCTTGTTTACGCGTAAGGTGTGCGCGTGAAAAAGAAACCAAAGAAATTCAGCGGGCCGAAGGAAGTGCGCGCGATTGCCCGTGAGCGGGTTGGAATCGTCAAGCCGGCGAGGACGATTGTGCCGAAGAGCGAGCGCCCTCCGAAGTATAAAGAAGATCCGTTAAAGGAAGCAGAGTTATGAATCGGAAAATTGTAGTGATTGGGCTTTGCTTGGCGTGGACGATGTTTGGCCAGAGCAAAACTGAACATGCGGACTTTCCACTGGCGGGAACGCTTCGGATCGAACATTCCGTGGGCGAGTTGCAGATTGAAGCCTGGGATCAGCCTGGTGTCGAGATCACGACAACCAAAGGCGCTTCAGATAAAGGCGCGGACCTTTCGCGCGTGCAGATTTCGACGAAGCGCCAGGGCGATGAGGTTGTCATAACTACGCAATATCCGAGCCACGTGGCGTTTCCATTCTTCACCACGCTCGACCACGTTACGAACTTCAATCTCGATTACGTGATCAAAGTTCCGCGCGAGGCCAGGCTTGTTATCCATCACACGGATGGCGAGGTGCATATCGTTGGGGTGGCGGGCAATATCGACGCGTCCGCACGGCAGGGAATCATCACGCTTTCGCTGGATGGGGATGCCCCTCGTTCGATTGACGCCAGAAGCAGTGTGGGCAGCGTTACTTCCGATTTTCCCGGCCAGGAAAAGCCGAAGGAGTTTCACCTTGGACACGAATTCGTCCAGAGCAAGTCCGCCGGCTCGCAGCAAAGTCTGAAGCTGAGGATTCGCTTCGGCGACATTATCATTGGCAAGACATTCCAGGGCAAGGCGCTCCAGCCAAAGTAAGTAATGAATCGCCGGATCAGCTTCCTGGTTCTCGCGGGCACCGCAGTGGCATGGGGCCAACAAGCGGTACGGTTTCGCGAGAATCCCCTGGTGTCAGTCGCTTCTTCTCCGTCTGTCGGCGATAACGTAAACGGGCCATCCATCATCCGCATCCCTGCGTGGATTCCGCATCCGTTTGGTCGTTATTACATGTATTTTGCCCATCACAAAGGCGATCACATCCGGATGGCTTATGCGGATTCGCTTCAGGGACCCTGGAAGATTTACGAGCCTGGTGTTCTCAATGTACGGGATACGATTTTCTACCATCCGCAGCCTGATCCACCGAAGAGTCCGGACACTCTGTATACGCACACTGCGTCGCCAGAGGTTTTTATTGATGCGCCCAACCAGCGGCTGATTATGTATGTTCACGGTATGTGGACGGACGGGAATGCCTGGCCTGCCGATCCTGCGGCGGCGCTGAAATGGATGCGCGATAACAGGTATGCGCAGTTCACGCAGACCGCCGTGTCGCAGGACGGGATTCATTTTCAGCCGCGATCGGGGATTACGCTGCGAACGTCTTATCTGCGGTTGTTCCAGTGGAATGGGAGCTTCTATGGCATGGCGCGGTTAGGCGTTCTGAGCAAGGCAAAGGATCCGCTTGGGACATTTGAGACCGGGCCTAATCCGTTTGACGGCGGGCCATATGCGGGGCGCGTTCGGCATGTGGCTGTGATGGTCCGTGGAAACAAGTTATTCGTTTTTTATTCGGGTATCGGCGATGCGCCGGAGAGAATTCTCCTGTCGACGATTGATTTGAATGGCGACTGGACTACCTGGAAGGCTTCCGCACCTGTCGAAATACTTTCACCGCATGAGCCTTATGAGTGCCCGGATATACCTGTTACGCCTTCGAAAGCGGGTGAGTCGGAAGGTAAGGAGAATGCTTTGCGCGACCCTGCTTTGTTTGAGGAGAAGGGCAAGGTCACGCTTTTTTATTCGGTTTGCGGTGAGCAGGGTATTGGCGGCGCGGACGTTACCGGATTACTGAAGTAAGACTGAGCATTTCATTGCTATGCTACCGCTGGCTCCGGGATCATGGTTTCGAGGCGGACGTAGCTGGCTTCCATTCCTCGCTCCATGCCTGTAGAGAGCATCTGCGTTCGCGTCTTCTCATCGGGTAATGTCATGCGCAATGTCATTAGCGTGCCCGTCCCGTCCGGTTCGAACCTCGTTTCGACATGATTGGCGGGCGTTGCATCCGGGAAATGCATTCGCTCTACATGCACCAGGCGGCTGTATGGTTCCAGGGCCAGATATTCGCCTGTCACATAGAATCCCTGGCCCTTGCTGTTGGCCCACTCGTAGCGGAATTTCCCGTTGGGGCGAGCGTCGTTGATACAGACGGGCATCGTCCATCCGTCAGGACCCAGCAACCATTTCTGTATCAGACTCGGTTCTGTGTGTGCGCGGTAAACCGCCTCGGGCGGCGCGGCGAAGTGTCTTGTCACCACGATATGTTTATCGCCTTCGGTCTTGAGGGTCATTTTGCTCATCGTTTTTTCTTTCCTTTCGTGGATTGCATGTCCGCCAGAACCGCATCGAGCCTGTCGTAGTTTTTCTCCAATGTTTTGCGCAGGATGGCAAGCCATTTCTCCACAGGTTCCAGGCCGTCCGTCGCCAGACGGCAGGGGTGTTTCGTACCTTCGACCCGACGCGTAATTAAGCCTGCGCCTTCGAGCACTTTCAGGTGCCGGGAGATCGCGGGTTGGGTCATGGCGAACGGCTCGGCGAGGTCCATTACGGTCGCTTCGCCTGTGGCGAGGCGGGCAAGGATCGCGCGGCGCGTCGGATCGGAGAGTGCGGAGAATGCGGCGTCGAGATCGGACATGCGTTATATAACTATAATGTTATATAACGAGTCACTTTATAGTCAAACAAAAGACTCCGGTATGGCGCTGAAGGCCATCGGCTGGGCGGGACCGGTATGGGTTGCGTGAAAGACGGGGTATGCGGCTACGTTGTTACGGGCGGCATCCGTGGCGAAGGATTTCAGGTCATAGCTGGCGCCGGGAAATACCGTCAGCATTCCCTTCATCCAGTCCGCATAATGTGCGAGCTCTGCCTGTCTCGCAGGCTTCGAAAAACGCCTCGGCTGTATTCGTGATGGACGACACAGTGAATACTCCTCGATGGAGGGTAGCACGGGTGGATTTTCTTCGGGTATGATCAGGCAACGTGCTCCGCGCAATGGCTTTTCTTGCCTGCCTGGCTTTCGCCGCGCCACCTGAATTCGAGGTCGCTTCGGTTAAGGCGAACAATACCGACGAACGTATGGATTATAGTGGCGGCGGTTCGAGAATCTCCGGGAAAAACATTCCGGCGAAAAGGGTGGATTCAGATTGCTTGCGGCGTTATGGGCAACTGCTTCTTATGTTGCAAACGCTGCTGGCGGACCGGTTCAGGCTCCCGATGCATCGCGAGATGAAAGAGTCGCCTTTTTATGCGCATGTGTGCGTGGGCCACGAGATATGGTGATCGTTAGAGAAGAACAACTTCGGGACAGGTCGCAGGTTCGTTTTGTTAACGAAGCTGCGTTCGGGCGTGCCGATGAGGCGGACCTTGTCGACGGCTTGTTTGCCGAGGCCGCGGTATTGTTATCGCTTGTCGCTGAACTGGATGGCCAAATTATTGGCCACATCCTGTTTAGCCGGATGACTGTGGAGACGGAGCAAGGCCCGGTTGCGGCTGTGTCATTGGCTCCTATGGCCGTTCTTCCCGATCGCCAGAGCCGGGGAGTCGGAAGCGAACTGATTCGTAGTGGCCTGGCTCTACTCCGCGACCGGGGCGAACGGATCGTCATTGTCCTTGGACATGAACATTACTATCCACGGTTCGGGTTTTCGTCCGCGAAGGCCCGCGATCTCACCAGTCCTTTTCCTCCCGAGGCGTTCATGGCACTTGAACTCTCTAAGGGCGCTCTGACTGCTGTTCGTGGTGCTGTCCGGTATGCTTCGGCGTTCGGACTTCCTATTTGAAGAGCGGAGCGGGCGGGATCGGAATGAAATCAGGTGGCTTGGACAAGTTTTCGGCGTTCCTGACGAGATTGCCGAGGATCAATTCCGTGGCAGTTTTGTTGAGCCCCAACGCCAACAGCGCCGTATAGGCCCGCATTACCGAATCCCGAAACTCTCGCGAACCCGACGCGCGCGTGCGGACCTCAACGGCATGGTCGGCAATTTCCAGCGCATCCACAAGTGAGTTTGTAAAGACGGATAGAGCTACCGGATCCAGTTCGCGTCCTGACAGTGAGCTGACCAGGTTATAAGCGAGGCCGCGAGTGGGAAAATGCTGCGATTGTGACGGGCGGACAAGGGACAGATCCTCATTCAGACGATCGATTGGTCCACACCCTTCCGGTTCTGGCGCGCCGCGGTGCCTTGTGGGGAGGCAATCGAGCACGCGCGGGAGACTGGCATCCCCCGGAATACTCTTCAGGTTCGCCAGATCTGTGGTTAGCCGGTTTACGAGCAGCTCGCGATCGTAGCTTTGGGCGCCTGCGATGGCGGCGAAGACGGCGACGAAACAGATTAGCCTCACAGGTAGATCTTACTCCTGAATCGATCTAATGAATTATTGCTGTGTCGCCGTAGGGAGTTAACGCCTCAAATCCCGCGAGCCTCGTCCCGGTGTCGCGCGCGGTCGTGCCGCCCGTGTTGGACGCTACGACGAGCCAGGGGTGTGTCAGAAATGTGCGGACTTCCCAAGTAGCGCCGACTGCGAGGCCATTGCGGTAAAGCATGCGTTGCCCGGTGGGCGTGATCCAGTAGATATCTACCGGGCCGCTGCTTTGATTCACAAAATTGATTCGGGCGGCCGTTGCAGTGTTACTGGACCGTAACGTGTCGTCGACTGTTGCCGCATCGAGTGGATTGAGCGCGCCCCCCTGCGCAGGCGGGAGGACTGCGGATTGAATCGAAGTCGTCGCTGGAACGGAAGGCGCCGCGGTTGCAGGCATGCCGGTAATGATCGCGGTGTCCCCCGCGTTTGGCGTTAACGCCTCGAATCCTGCGAGGCGAGCGCCAGTTCCGGCAGCCACAACCAGCCAGCGGTGAGTTACCAGCGTATTAACTGTCCAGGCAGAACCGGCTGCGAGGTCAGCGCGGTAAAGCATGCGCTGCCCGTTGAAATCGATCCAGTAGATGTCCACCGGCTTGCTGCTTTGATTCAGGAAGGTGACTCGATCTGGCGTGGTGCTTCTGCCGGACTGGGAGGTGTCCACAGCTGCGGGATCGAGCAGTGCAAGTGTTGCTCCTGGCACTTGCGCATGCAGGATTATTGGCTGCGTCATTAGGGCGATCGCGAGGGCAATGATGCAGGGTAGTTTCATCCGGGGCTCCTTCAATTTGAATCGTAACTCAAAAAATGCGACGGCACGGCCCGCCAGATATGATCGTAGATCGCATGGGCATCATTGCAGGCCAGCAGCCTGGGCTATCGGAGACAGCAGCCCCCGCCAAAGTGGACAGTGAACTTGCGCGGGCGCACGGTATCGCCGCGCTCGTGATGGTTTTCGTTTCACTGCTTTTCGGGATTGTGGCATCGGTGGAAATGTGGAAGCCCGATATCTCAGGCGGAATTGTGGCGCTGACCTGGGGCCGACTGCGTTACGACCATACGCAGGGCATTTTGTTTGGCTGGCTGGGGAACGCTTTCTTCGCGTTTCTCTATTGGGCCGTGCCCGTCCTAACGGGTCGTGCCGTTGTGAGCCGGCGGCTGGGGCAATGGATTTTCGGGATCTGGAACTTCGCGGTGGTTTTGCCGGGCTGGGTGCTGGTGCTGGCGGGGTTCAGTCAGCCGCTCGAGTGGGCTGAGTTTCCGGTTGTTGTGGATGCGTTTGTGGTGCTTGCCCTTTTGATGGCGATCGTGCAGTTTCTGCCTCCGTTTTTCGCGGGCGGCGTGGAAGATTTGTATGTTTCGAGCTGGTATGTGATTGGCGCGCTGGTCTTCACGGTGCTCGCTTACCCGATGGGGAACTTCGTGCCGGAGTTTGTGCCGGGAGCGCGCGGGGCCGCTTTCAGCGGTCTTTGGATCCACGATGCAATCGGGCTCTATGTGACGCCGCTGGCTTTGGCTGCAATTTATTTTGTTATCCCGGCGGCTACGCGCAGGCCAATTTACAGTCACTTTCTTTCGATGCTGGGATTCTGGCTGCTCTTCTTTCTCTATCCGCTGAACGGCACGCATCACTATGTTTTTTCGGTGATTCCGATGAGCGCTCAGAAGGGCGCGATTATGGCTTCGACGCTGCTGGGCGTGGATGTCGTGATTGTGGTGGCGAACCTGATGTTGTCGATGCGCGGCACCGGTGCGTTCCCGCGCGATTTGCCGTTGCGGTTTGTGGGTACTTCGACAGTGCTCTATCTGATCGTGAGCATTCAGGGATCTTTGCAGGCGCAGATGGCGGTGAATAGGTCCATTCACTTTTCCGATTGGGTAGTGGGGCATTCTCATCTGGCGATGCTGGGGTTTGCCACGTTTGCGGCAACTGGCGGATTGATGCATGTGTGGCAGAATTTGCCAGGGGTGCGGTACAACAGGCGCGCTGTTGCGTGGGCTTACTGGCTGCTTTTGAGCGGCGTGGTTTTGATGTTCCTTGATTTGACCGCTGCCGGATTGGTCGAGGCGCAGTTGTGGAACTCGCAAGCTCCCTGGATGGATTCGGTGCGGGCTGTACGCGGCTTCTGGATATTCCGTACGGCGACGGGGTTGCCTGTGGCGGCGGGATTCGTAGCGCTGCTGATTGGCATGACTACGGGAGAACGCCGTGCTGCGTAAAGCGTACCTGGTGGCGGGCGTGGGAGGCATTGGTTTCTTCGCGATGTCCGTTCTGTTGTTGGGCGTATGGCCCGGGCGCGTGCTGGAAGAAGAAACGCGGGCCATGTCGCCGAAACATCCACTGGCGTTGACGGCCAGCGAACAGCGCGGCCGCGAAATCTATAGCCGCGATGGATGCGCCTATTGCCATACGCAGCAGGTTCGAACGGTGGACGCCGATGTGGCGCGCTTCGGAAAACCTACGCTGGCCTGGGAGACGCAGTTCGACTATCCGCATTTGTGGGGGACCCGGCGCATCGGGCCAGATCTTTCCCGCGAGGGATCACTGCATTCGGAGGACTGGCAGTTTTCGCATCTCTATGCGCCACGGGCGATTGTGCCGGATTCCGTGATGCCTGCGTTTCCGTCAATGTTCGATGGCGCGCCGGACCGCCCCTATCAGGACGCTCGGGATGTGGTGGCTTACATCGCCAGTCTGGGACGTGCGCGGGCGCTTGCCGAACCGGTCGTGAGTAAACCTTCGCCTCCGCCATCGCTTGATACGGCTGCCGATCGGACGCGCGGGCTGGTGGTTTATGCGCAGAATTGTTCCGGCTGTCACGGACCGCACGGTGAAGGCGACGGTCCGGGGGCTGCGGGGTTGAGTCCGCGGCCTGCGAATTTGTCGGCTCACGAGTATTCGAAAGACCGCGTTGCATTCGCGTTATGGAATGGTGAAGGCGGAACCGCGATGCCGGGATGGCAGACACTTTCGAGATCCGATTTGTCGGCTGTGGCTCAAATTGTTCGCGGGTTTCATGTCGCGTCGCCTGAGCCGGCTCCTCCGGCGGAGTTGCTTGCTTTGGGTCGACAGGTCTATGCGGATCATTGCGCGCAGTGTCACGGGGAGCATGGGGCGGGCGACGGTCCGGCGGTGAACGAGATTGCGGTAGCGCCGACTAGTTTTGTGGCGCAGCGGGCTAGTGTGGCAGAGAGTCTGCGGGTTTTGAGGAATGGCGTCGCCGGCACTCCGATGGCTCCCTGGAATACGAAGTTGAGCGAGGCGGAACTGGCGGCGGTTGTGAATTTTATTCGCGGATTTTATAAAACGTAAGATCGTGTAATTTCACCCCAGCTGATTATGTAACCTTTCGAAATCCTCGCAGTTTCCAGCAGCATGAGCGTTGGAACTGGACGAATACGGAGCTTCGCCCGGCTTATTGCTGGCTGTTTTTTTCTATGTGTGCTGGCTCTTGCTGGCACCAATGACTGGCGTTTGCAGTTGAATCACGCGATCGCAACGCAGAGGGCCGGTGATTTGACCCAGGCGCGCGTGGAGTTTGAAGGGACCGTTGCTTTGGCGCGGAAAACCGGTGACGATTCTGCCGCGCCGGGAACTGCCCTTGAATACCTGGCAAACTTTTACGATGACATTGGAGATTTCGGCCAGGCGGAACTCACGCTGAACAAATGTCTTTCCGTCTGGCAGCAACTGCTGGGCTCCAACAACATCGCGCTGGCGCGGATCGTCCGACGCATGGCTTCGGTTTACATCGAGAGAGGTGAGTTGATGCGCGCCGTGAAGCTCGATCTGCCTCACTGGATTGAACGGGTGCAAAACGAAGCGCCGCAGTCGGACGATCTGATTGGACTGCTGAATGCGTCGGCATCGCTGGAATCGGCTTTGCATCATTTTGCCGGGTCAGTGGAACTGCATCGCAAGACCCTGGACCTCATCGAAGCGCGCGGCGGCAATGATGCGGCGGAAGCGATCGAGCTGAATAACTTTGGAATAGTTTATATTCGCGAGGGCAATTTCGATGAGGCCGTTTCCGTCCTGTCGCGCGCTCTGGACCTCTGGAGAGATTCGGCGCAACCTCGCGATGTCGGGACCCTTGCGATGATTTGCCAGAACCTTGCTGAAGCATTTACGAAAGCAGGGCGATTTTCGGAAGCTGAAAAAGTGCTCGAATCGGTGAGGGTCTCCGCCCTGCACGCTTATGGTGCGGACACTCCCCGCATGGCTGGTTTTCTGCTGGTCCAGGCGGAGCTGCTTCGGGCGGAAAAACATGCCGCTGAGGCGAAGAAATTAACCAGGCAGGTCAAGACGATCATGGCTCGCTATGCGCAGTCCGATCCGTCCCGGGGTGTGGTGGACGTTAGTGCGTTTGTGGGTCAGTGAGAAAGGCCGCAGGCGAATCCATTTAGAGGCCAAGCCGGTCAGGGGACCGGCTGCAGACCAGCGACATGGGACGACGCTGTAAGCTGTTTAGACGTGATTGTCCGGGCCATGCGTGAGAGCGATTTGACGGAAGCGGCGAAGGTGTTTCGGGTGGCTTTTGGCACGTTCCTTGGCTTGCCTGATCCGGATGCGTTTGCGGCGGATCGGGATTACATCTCCACGCGATTTCTGGCGGACTCCGGCGCCGCGATTGTGGTCGAGATGGATGGCAAGCTGGCGGGGTCGAATTTTGCCTCGATTTGGGGAAGCTTCGGATTCTTCGGGCCTTTGACGGTCAGGCCGGAGTTGTGGGGCAAGGGTGTCGCGCAGGCTCTGCTCGGTCCTACGATGGACCTGTTTGCGGAACGGGGGGTGCGGGACGCGGCGCTGTTTACGTTTGTGCAGAGTCCGAAGCATCTGGGTCTTTATCAGAAATTTGGATTCTGGCCGGGGTTTCTGGTTGGCGTGATGGGGAAGAAAGTCAACCCGGGTGCCGAGACACTCTGGGCGAGGTATTCGCCGGACGCTTTGGGTGATTGCCGCGCGCTGACGGATTCCATCTATGCGGGGCTCGATGTCAGCGCAGAGATCAGGGCGGTGGATGCCCAGGGGCTTGGCGAGACTGTGATGGTCTGGGGCGGCGATGCGCTGGATGCGTTTGCAGTTTGTCATTGCGGCGCGGGGACGGAAGCGGGCGCGGGCAATTGCTATATCAAGTTCGCGGCGGTGCGGCCGGGCGCGGGAGTTGCGGAACGGTTCGATCTTCTTCTCGATGCTTGTGAATCGATGGCTGCGGGGCGTGGATTGACAAAGATCGAGGCTGGGGTAAATTTCGAACGGATTGACGCTTATCGGCAAATGCTGCGGCGCGGATTCCAGGTGGAACGACAAGCTCTGGCTAT
>Ga0182013_10002640_pt1 | contig 23281 bp, 16 predicted proteins | sample 612S2MmetaG_FD_120487 | JGI IMG/M metagenome (GOLD analysis project Ga0182013, IMG submission 120487) | Permafrost microbial communities from Stordalen Mire, Sweden - 612S2M metaG | ecosystem: Environmental > Terrestrial > Soil > Wetlands > Permafrost | place: Sweden: Stordalen | collected...
CCTAAGTGGCATCATAAGACGCAGGTGCATCTTAGTGTCGCAATTCGCAGTCAAACTTTCCCACAGACTGAGCGGCGGCCACCGGCAGCGCTGCCGCGCTTTGTGTTTGCCGGGCGCCTGCTGCATTGGAAGGGCGCGCATTTTGCGATCCGGGCGCTGGCTGAAGCCAGGCGAACGGTTCCAGAGGCGACTCTCACTCTCGTCGGCAGCGGCCCGGATGAGCGGTGGCTGCGCGCTCTGGCCAGACGATGCGGCGTGGCGGATGCGGTGGAGTTCTCCGGCCAGCTTCCCCGGCAGCAGCTTTTGGGCTCGCTTCCGGGTTATACCGCGCTGGTTTTTCCCAGCCTGCATGATTCCGGCGGATTCGTGGTGCTGGAGGCCCTGCAAAACGGCGTGCCGGTCGTCTGCCTCGACCTCGGCGGTCCTGGCGTCATGGTCAACGAGTCCTGTGGAATCGTTGTTCCAACCGCGGGCGCCGATGAGGCCCAGGTGGTGGACGGCATTGCCAATGCCATGATCTCCCTGGCGCTGATGCCGACCGCGGAACGGCAGCGCCTGTCGATGGGAGCCATCGCCAGGGCCAACGAGCTATCATGGCCCAGGCTGACGGAGAGCATTGTTGGGCGCGGGGGTTCAGGCTGAGTATTTTGGCCTCGAACGGCCGGATTTTCGTTCCGCGAGCGGCAGCTCGGCTCCGCCGGAAGCAAGCCGAGACGGGAAATTGAAGTTACTGAAAAAGGGCAATCACCTATATGAAGCAAACCGCCGGATGGACAGGCAATAGCGAATACGAGACCCGTGGGATCAGCGAATGCGAGACCCATGGAACCCCGCCGCGCAGGCGCCTTTCGTTCCTGCGGTTTTTAGTGCGCTACCCTATTTTCATTCTGGCCTTCGGCCCGCCGGTATTCAGGGGGAAAGAGGGCATCGATATAACTCAGGGGCAGGTGGACATCTGGAGCTTCTTGCAGGCTGGCTTGCTCTGCGCGGTTACCTTCAGGACGGTCCTGCGCCTGGCCGCCGCGGAATCCATTCTTATTCCTAAACAGATTCGGTCCATCCTCAAGTACGCCTTCTTTCTCGGCCTCTTGTTCCTGCTGTCCGCGATCTACTCTCCCAGCCGTTTCGCAACCGCGGCATATTCCGTCTTTTATATATTTACCTGGATATGTGTCGCAGAGTTTATCGCCAGCGCTTATCGCAACCCGCCCGATTGGGTGCAGTGCCTGTTTCATCTGAGGTTCATCTCGTTTCTTCTTCTCCTGGTGCTCCTCTTGTCTTTCGCCTATAATCCGCATCTTGTCGTTGAAATCGAGCCCGTGGTGGGAGTGCGCTTTTCCGGAGGCGCAGTGGCGTCAACCTCTTTGATTTGCGCCGTAATAGCGATCATCTCGGCCTATGGCTTTCTGTATTCGCTGGAGCCCAGGAGACGATCCATGTTCTTTCTTCTGGCGGGCCTGGCGGGTACGGTATTCACGCGATCGAGAGCAGGGGAACTCTCGCTGCTTTTATCTCTCGCGATTCTTGGCATTGCATGGGCAAAGACCGGCAAGCGCTCCGCTTATGCGTTTATCTCCGGCCTTATGGCTTCCATTCTGCTTTTCGGCGCATTCGCCGTGTCTGCCGGCGGAGGACGCATCTGGTACATATTCAACCGGGGACAGAACACTGAGGGTATCGAAAGCGCCAGCGGCCGAACGGAAATCTGGGCTTTTGTCATTCGCTACTGCACGACCCATCCGTGGGGGATGGGATACGTTGACGGCTTCCGGGTGATCTTCAGGCAGTATTATTCTTTGACCACGGGACAGAATCTAAGTCAGCTCGGGACCGCTCACAATACATTCTTCGATGTTCTGGCCGGGGCCGGATGGCTGGCGCTGGCGGTCTATCTGATCATCCTGGCGAAGACCATCAAAGTGGCGTGGTGCTTCGCCGGCAGGCAAACTCTGCTACGTCCGGCGATGGACAGCGCACCCCGCCACGCCGTGCGATGCGCGCTGGTGCTGCTTATCTTTTGCCTGGGGTATGGAATGGCCGCCACCGAGTTCTCCGCGCCTTTGAGGGGGTCTTTTTATATTCTGTACATTATCATCGCCATCATCCTCGGCGCCTCCGCTGGAATGATCGCCGGCGCCCGCGCACGGTCTATTTCTGCCTCCGGATAATCTTTTACAAAGCGAGAAAAAGCGGATTCCTGCCAGCTACATGAAAATTCTCATAGCGCATAACCGGTATCAGTTGGGCGGCGGCGAAGACGCAGTGGTGCGCGACGAGGCTGGGCTACTCCGGCGTTATGGCCACGGCGTGGAGCTGCTGGAGCAGGATAATGAAGCCATCCGCGGCCTGCGCGGCAAGCTGATGGCCTCCGCGAGCATTTTTTATTCATCCCGCGCGCGGAAGCGGATGCGGCTGGAGATTCAAAATTTCCGGCCGGATGTGGTGCACGTCCATAACTGGTTTCCCATGCTGTCGCCCGCGATTATCCTGGAAGCCAGCGCCGCGGGAGTGCCCGTGGTGCAGACCTTGCATAACTTCAGGATGCTCTGCGCCAACGCCCTGCTTTATCGCGATGGAGTTATCTGCACGGACTGCCTGGGCAAGCCGCTCCCGCTCGATGGCGTCTTCCATGGCTGCTATCGCGGCAGCCGTGCGGGCAGCGCGGTCGTCACGGCGGCCTATGCCTTTCATCGCCTGCTGCGCACCTGGGAGCGCGTCGATCTTTTCATCGCGGTTTCCGCCTTTGAACGCGAGATTCTGGTTCGCGGCGGCTTGCCGGCCGAAAAAGTCGTGGTGAAACCGAATTTTGTCGCTTCGGACACTTGGCAGGCAGAGAGAACCGGCGAAGACGCTGCGCTTTTTGTCGGACGGCTGTCGCCGGAAAAGGGGATTCGGACGCTGCTGGCGGCGTGGAATACCGGCCGCATTCCGCTGCGGCTGAAAATCATTGGCGATGGCCCCATGGCCGACGAGGTGCGCTCCAGCGCGGCCAGGAACGGGAAGATCGAATTCATGGGATTGCAGCCGCCCGAGGCGGTCTATCGCGAGATGGCGAAGGCCAGGTTCCTGGTCTTTCCCTCCGAGTGGTTTGAGACCTTCGGGCGCACGGTTGTCGAGGCCTTTTCCCAGGGAATGCCGGTTCTCGCGACGGATCTGGGCGGCGTGCGCGAGCTGGTGGAAGAGGGAGTAACCGGCTGCCGCTTTCCACCAGGGAATGCCGAGGCGCTTATCGCTGCGGCCCTGCGCTTTCCCATGGGCGAAGAGTACGAGCGGATGCGCGTGAATTGCCGCAATCTTTTTCTTAGCAAATTTACCGCGGAGATCAACTACAACCTGTTGATGGAGATTTACGCCCAGGCCATTGCGGCGCGCAGGCTGCGCCCGCGGCCAGCATGACCGCTGGCCGGGCAGGCTGTGCGTGGCTTAGAGCATTTCCCGCAATACTATGGCTTTTTGGGTTCGTTCAGGACCGCCGCTCCCTGCTGGTCGCGCCGGTTTGAGAGCCGCGGTTTCGGTCTGCATCGTTGCGGGAAATGCCATGCCGCGCGCGGAATGCGAAGGCCGGATCAGGAGATGGAGCCCGATTGGCCGGCTACGGCCTCCAGTTGCCGCAAGGTGTAGGCGATGTGCTGCCCGCCCCGCTGCCGGCAATGGGATTCAAGCTGGTCGAGCAGATAGGCCAGGGCCAGCCGCGGCAGCAGCTCCGGGTCGAGGTCCATGCGGCGCAGGTACTCGGCGCAGATCGGCCGGGATCGAATGGCCGCGTAGCCGCCGGCTTTTTCGCCGAAGAGCCGGTCATCGTTGAACTGAAAGTGCAGCAGGTCGTAGGCCGGAAGGCCGGCAAAGTCGGCCCACTCCCAATCGACCAGGACATAACCCAACTGGGCGTTGCGGCGCATATTCCAGGGCGCGAAGTCCCCATGCACCAGCAGGGTGGGAACAAAAGCGTCGCCATCGAGGCAGTTGAAAGCGCGGTCGAGCAGGCCGGGAGCCAGCGCCTCCAGCCGGGCCTTGAAGGGGCTGAGCCGCCGCGCCATTTCGACGGCCACCTGCGCCAGAGTTTTACCCTCTCCGCCGCGCGGCAGATGGCAGAGCATCTCCATGTATTCGGGCCGGAACCGGCGATCGGGCATGGCGCCCGGCACAAACTTCTGCGCCGCCGCCCGCAACTCGGGGTGAACCGAGAGCAGCCGCGGCGCCCAACTGTACGGCTCCAGCCGGCGGAGCGCTTCAGCTTCGCGGAGGACGCTCTGCCCACCTCCCTCCGTCAGCCCCACCTTGAGCACTGCGGCGATCGGACGCGCTTCGCCTTGATCCGTGTCGCCTGAATCCGTGTCGTGAAGCAGGAATACGACCAATTTCCTGTCGGGCGATGGATTGCCCACCAGAATCACCATTTCGCCAGTCCGCGAGCGAATGCCGCACCGCTCAAACCAGCGCAGCGCCTCGCGCCGGGAGACGGCCACGCTCGCAACCGAGCCGGCAAACCGCAACAGACCGGCGCGCGCGGCCGTGCAGACGGCCAGCCATTTCAAGCGGCTGGAAAGGTTGTAGGGGTGCCACGAGCTCAACACCGATGCGGCGGCGCGCGACCGCGCGGGAATCAGCCAGCGGGGCCCGTCGTGCCCCGGAATCACAAGGTAAGGCTCCGGCTCCTCGACAGCGGCGCCAGGCGTGGCGTCTGCGCAATCGATCCTCAGAGCATTCAAAATTTGCGCGACGCTCAGCATCTGGGCCATTGGCTCGGCTAGCGGCGGAGCCGTCGCCGGGGCCATCGCCGGGGAAGGACCGGGGAGTTCTGTCGCCATATTCCTCACCATACACTGCGGCTGAAATCGTTTCCAGGCTCGTTTCCAGCTCCGCCCCCACATTTGCCCCCAGGCCGCATTGCACGTGCTCCTCGCCGTCCCGCAACTAGCGAAAAAGCCTCCTCTCCCAAAACGGAACTCTTTCGGCAACCTTTTGCCGCAGCCCAATCTTTCCGGTCCAGAATCCAAATCCGTGCTACACTTTATTTAATCGTAGAATTCGATTTGAAGTTCTTGCCTGTTCCGGTAACCGCCTACTCGCAAACTTCCACATTGCGTTCGCGGTAAATCGGTAATACAGGAGCAACACACAATGGAAACAGGCACAGTCAAGTGGTTTAATGACGCCAAGGGTTTTGGATTTTTGAGCCGTGAGAACGGCGAGGACGTTTTCGTCCACCACACCGCCATCCAGTCGAACGGTTTCCGTTCGCTGCAAGAGGGCCAGCGCGTCCAGTTCAACGTGACCAAGGGTCCCAAGGGCTGGCAGGCTGAAAACGTTCAGGTTATCTAAGGGTTAACCCCTTCCAACCAGTTCGAATTCAAACCAAGAGGGACGGCAGCGATGCCGTCCCTCTTTTGCGTCTATAGCGAATTTGGGCCCCATTGAACGAGGCTGGGAAGCCTGCTTGAAGCGATTGCCACCTGGGGAACATGGGCCCCAGGTCCCTGACCACTGGTCTCGGACAACTCTGTCGTGTTACGCGGCGGGCTTGAGGCTTTTGACGCTGACCTGCGGAATGGCTGGGTGAATGCCATCTCGGGGAGTATCGTGCGTGCCCAGGTACTGCAGCACATCATTGATCGAATCTTCAAAGCGCGCGCCGGTCTTGTGGGTAGCCTTGACCCCTTTGGCGACTAACTGGCAGACTTCAAAGCGGTTCATTCCCTGCGCGAGCGCGCGGTGAATCTGGTCGGAACGCATAGCGGACTCCGGTCAACAGGTGATTGTAGCGTGCGGTGCGAAGCTCGTCAGGAGCGAGGAGAAGGCAAAAGCCGAGCAGGCTGCTGTTCTCTTGAAAAATAGGTCTGGAGACTCAGGTCTATCTTCATTGTACGCTGGAAACAGGGCCTGCGCCGCTTTTCGCGCGCGGCCGGGCCGCCACCCAGCCTGGGCCGCCCGCTACATTCAGCCTGAACAGCCCTGCTCGCCAGGCCCGCTCAGCTTTCGCCGCTGCGCAAACCCTGTTAACATTGAGAGTAATATCCGCCCGGTTTGCGGGAGACCCTGAAGAGATTCGAGTGAAAGAGGTTACAAGTGGCCGACACCGCCAAGATTGAAGACAAGCAGGAACGAAAGCAACTGAAGCGCGCCGCCCGCAAGAAGGCTGCTCCCAAGGCCAAGCGGACTGAACCGCGCGGCTCGGCAAAGAAAAAAGTGAAGAAGATGGCGCGCGGCATCTCCAAACGTTAAAGGCACGTCCCCGCAAAAGCGACTGAGACTCCGCGCCGGCCCGCAAGACGCGCCGGGTGCGGAGTTCAGCTTACCTGCCCCCCTCCCGGTTCACTGCGCCGGAGGCCCCCCGTACGAGGGAATCCCCTTGGTCGGCAGGGTTCTGCCACCCACAGATTCCAGCCGGCAGCGGGATGAGGAGAACAGTCCTGCTTAGCCAGCTAGCTGCCCGCAAGTCCATCGATAAGCTGATCCGGGACTCGGAAGAGCCCGAGCACAGGCTCAAAAAGACTCTGGGCCCGTGGTCTCTGACTGCGCTGGGCATCGGGGCGGTGATCGGCTCGGGCATCTTCACGGTCATCGGCACGGCCATCTCCGGCGAGCAGCTTGACTCCTCCAGCGTCATCAACACGCCGCTGGCCGAGTTCATCATTCACCACACGGCGATGGCGGGCCGCCCCGGCGCCGGTCCGGCCATCGCCGTTTCGATGATCCTGGTGGCCATCGTCTGCGCCCTCACCGGCCTCTGTTATGCCGAGCTGGCCTCGATGATTCCCATCGCCGGCTCGGCTTACACTTACACCTACGCCACCCTGGGCGAATTGATCGCCTGGGTCATCGGCTGGGATCTGATCCTGGAGTACGCCGGCTCGAACATGACGGTCAGCGTAGGCTTTGCCGCTCACGTCGTGGACCTGCTGGACTGGTTCGGCCTGCATCCGGCGCCGCTCTGGATCTCGCCCGCCTACCTGCCCGAGGGTTTGCAGGATCTGGCCGGCAACTGGCTCTACCATCCCGGCTGGCATTTCGGCTTCAACATTCCCGCCTTTCTCATCGTGCTGCTGCTCACCGTGGTTCTGGTGCGCGGCATTCGCGAGTCGGCCAGCACCAACAACATGATGGTCAGCTTCAAGCTGATCGCCATTCTGATCTTCATCTTCGCGGTCATCGGCTTCATCCATCCCGGCAACTGGCATCCCTTCATGCCCAACGGCTGGGGGGGCGTGCTGACCGGCGGGTCGATCATCTTCTTCACCTATATCGGCTTCGATTCGGTCTCGACGGCCGCCGAGGAGTGCCGCAACCCGCAGCGCGATCTGCCCATCGGCATCATCGCCACGCTGGCCGTCTGCACGGTGCTCTATGTAGCCGTGGCCGTCTGCCTCACCGGCCTGGTGCCCTGGAAATCGATGGTGGGCGACGCCGCGCCGGTGGTCAACGCGCTCAAAAAGCTCTCTCTGCTGCCCGGCGGCCACTCCCTCCACTGGATCAGGCTGGTGGTTCTCTTTGGCGCCCTCATGGGCATGATCTCCTCGATCCTGGTCTACCAGCTCGGCCAGTCGCGCGTATGGTTCTCGATGTCCAGGGACGGCCTGCTGCCCAAGGTCTTCTCGAACGTGCATCCGGTCTTCCGCACGCCGGCTTTTTCCACCTGGGTGGCGGGCTTTGTCGTCGCCATCCCCTCGGGCCTCTTCGACATTGGCACCCTGGCCGACCTCTCGAACATCGGCACCCTCTTCGCCTTCGTCCTGGTCTCGGTCGGCGTGATCGTTCTCCGGGTGCGCGAGCCGGAGCGCCGCCGCGGCTTTCGCGTTCCCTTTGGCCCCATTATTCCGGCGCTCAGCGTCCTCTTCTGCTTCCTGCTGATGGCCGGGCTGCCCATTATCACCTGGCTGCGCTTCCTCATCTGGCTGGTGATCGGCCTGGTCATTTACTTTCTCTACAGCCGCCGCCGGTCGGAGTTCGCGAGGCAAAAGTAGGCTGATATGACGCACGAAATTAAAAGCTTCATCCGCCGCCTGCCCAAGGCCGAGTTGCATCTGCACCTGGAGGGCACCATCCTGCCCGCGACGCTGGTCGAGCTGAGCGCCCGCCACGATACCCGTCCGCTCACGCTCGCCGAGGCTGAAGACCTCTACATTTTCAAGAATTTCACCGAGTTTTTGGAGTCCTTCCGGGCCGTTACGCGCCTCTTGATCGGCCCGGAAGACTACGAACTGGCCGCTTGGCGGATGATCGAGCACCTCTCCGCCCAGGGCGTGGTCCACGCCGAGGTCTTCATCTCGGTGGGCGTCATCTACCTCTGGCGCAACTATGAAACCGAATCCTTCGACCCCATCTTCGCCGGCCTGGAACGGGCCCGGGAGCGCGGCGAACGCGAGTTGGGAGTCTCGATCTACTGGATTTTCGACGCGGTGCGCCACTTCACGGTCGAAGAGGCCGAACGGGTCTTCCAGAAGGCCGCCGAACTTCGCCCCGCGCACCCCTCGATCATCGGCATCGGTTTAGGCGGCGACGAGCGCCGCGCCGGCTCCGAGGCCTTCCACGCACTTTACCAGGAAGCCTCGCAGGCAGGACTGAAGCTCACCAACCACGCCGGCGAAACCACCGGACCCGAAGCGATTTGGGAGGCGCTGGCCATCGGTTCCGAGCGCATCGGACACGCCATCTCGGCCATTCAGGACCTTCATCTGATCGAGGATTTGAAGCAGCAGGAGGTGCCGCTGGAGCTGTGCCCAACCTCCAACCTCCGCACCGGGCTCTGCGCCTCATTCGCCACTCACCCGCTGCGCCGCTACTTCGACCTGGGCCTCACCGTCACGCTCAACTCCGACGACCCGGCCTTCTTTGGCTCCGACCTGGCCAACGAGTACCTGCTGGCCCACGCCGAGCAGCAATTCTCCCGCGACGAACTCCGCCAGCTCGCCCGCCACTCCATCCGCGCCAGCTTCCTGCCAGCCGAGACAAAAGCTTCGTGGCTCAAGCTAATCGACTCCGTCGAGTAGACCGAATTGTAGCGCTGGTCTCCAGGCCGGCTGTCGTGCGGGCGTCCACGCCCGCATTTGATCTGGAACCATTACCAATTCACACGGTATGAGCACTAGGCAGGAATTGGCCGTATTCCTCCCAAAAAGCCCGGCTGGTCCCCTCGCGGCGGGCGCTCCAGAGCCTTTCCCGAGTTCGTCGAAGGATTCCGCATTCGGTACGGCCCGTCTTCGGGAGCTGGGGGCGAAACGGCTCCGCTCCGAACTGCGCTATCATGGTTGAGCAGGAGGAAGACAAGCCCATGCCCACTGACCCCGAAGCCCTGACCGCCGCAGAAGAAACCCCTTCAGACGAAAAGGGAGGATGCTGCGCCCTGCGGGTGATCGGCTGGATCTCGGTGGGAATCACAGTGGCCGCGCTCGGCCTCTTTGCCGGCCTTGAGCTGCGCAACCGCTACCGTTTCAAGCGCCGCACCCCCTACGACTTCTACGCCAACGCCGGCGAACAGCAGGCCAGCGAGTTCGGCCTGGGCGTGTAGAGCCTTTTCCCTAAGGCCGCAAAGGCGCGGAAAACTCTCAAAAAGCAGCTGGTTTCGGCGCCCGCGCTGGACGCATCCGCGCACTCCCCGCTGTGAAAACCGAATGGAATTGATTGCCGCGCCGGCCAAACCGCGCCCCGAAGAGGTTGCGGTTTGCAACGCGGAGTCCGCGCTTCCCGCCATCGGCGAGCCGCCCCGCTATGCCTCGCGCAACTGGCGCGCCGCGGCCTGGGAGCGAGAGCGGGAACGCGAAATGAATGCTATCGAGCATCATCCGGTCCTGGCCGCCCGCCGCACTTCCTAGCAGGCGGAAGCTGCCTGCGTGGAGGAGCCAATTCCCGGTTTTTTCGGCCGTTATTCGAGCGTGAATGCTGGGCTCAATTCGAAGCCGGAGCGGCCTCGATTAGCGCCAGCAGGCTGGCCTCATTGAGTACTGGAATTTTGAGTTCGCGCGCCTTGTCGAGTTTCGAGCCAGCCTCCTCGCCGGCCACCACGTAGGAGGTCTTCTTGCTGACGGTCGCAGCCGCCTTGCCACCCGCGGCCTCGATCTTCGCCTTGGCCTCCTCGCGGGTGAGCGTGGGCAGCGTGCCGGTGAGCACAAAGGTCAGTCCCGCCAGATGAGCCGAACGCGGCTTTTTCTCGGCTGTCATCCGTACTCCGGCGGTTTTCAGGCTCTCGATCAGCGCCCGGTTCGCAGGTTGCGCGAAGAATTCCAGAATGGCCTGCGAAATGCGCGGGCCGACCTCTTCGACGCGCTCCAGTTCCTCGGCCGTGGCCCTTTCAATCGCCTCGATGGAGCCGAACTCCTCGGCCAGCAGTTGCGCGGTGCGTTCGCCCACGAAGCGAATCCCCAAGCCCATCAGCAGGCGGGCCAAGCCGGATTTTTTGGAGCCTTCAATCTCATCGAGCAAGGCCGTCGCCGATTTTTCCGCAAAACGCTCCAGCGTCAGCAGTTCTTCTTTCTTCAATCTGTATAGATCGGCGACGCTCTTCACCAGCCCGCGGTCGAGCAACTGCTGCACCACGGCTTCGCCCAGCCCGTCGATGTTCATCACCCCGCGCGAGGCGAAGTGGAGCAGGCTCTCGCGCAGCTTGGCCGGGCAATCGGCGTTCACGCAGCGGAAGTCCACCTCGCCCTCGACGCGAACGGCGGCGCTTCCGCACTCTGGACACGCCGATGGAAACGTATAGGAAAGAGCTCCGCGGGCGTGTTCGGCGTCTTCCACGACCTCGACGACCTTGGGAATTACGTCGCCGCCGCGCTCGACGCGCACCCAGTCGCCGAGCATCAGCCCTAGCCGCTCGATGAAGTCGGCGTTGTGCAGCGTGGCGCGGCTGACCGTGGTGCCGCCGATGAAGACCGGCTCCAGTTCGGCCACCGGGGTCAGCTTGCCGGTGCGGCCCACTTGCACGGTGATGGCCCGAAGCTCGGTCACGCCCGATTGAGCGGTGAACTTGTAGGCGATGGCCCAGCGCGGGGCACGGCCCGTGTAGCCGAGGCGCTGCTGAATGGCGTGGGAGTCCACCTTGAAGACCACGCCGTCGATCTCGTAGGGCAGACTGGCGCGGCTGGCTTCGGTCTGGTTGATGAAGTTCATCATCTGCGCGACGGTTTTTGCCTTCACCGTCCGGGAAAATTCTCTTTTAAAACCGAGTTTCCAAAGCGCATCGAGGGTAGCGCTCTGGCTTTCGAGAAAATACTCGCCCTCAACCAGCAGAAAATAAGGCAGAAAGACCAGGCGGCGATTGGCGACGACGCCAGGGTCGAGGGTGCGCAGCGTCCCGGCGGCAGCGTTGCGGGGATTGACGGCCAGCGCCAGGCCCTCCTGCTCGCGTTCTTCATTCAGGCGGAGGAAGGCCGCCTCGGGCATCACCACTTCGCCGCGCACCTCGAAGGCCTGCGGGAGGCGGGCCTTCTCCAGTTGTTCGGCGGAAATCGTCAGCGGCACACTGCGGATGGTGCGAATATTAGCCGTCACGTCCTCGCCGGTCTGGCCGTCGCCACGGGTCAAGCCTGCAATCAGCCTTGAGCCTCCGCCGTCCGCCCCGCCGTTCGCAGCTGGCCCGTAGCGCAGCGCCACGCTGAGGCCGTCAAACTTGTACTCGGCCTCGTACTCGACCGGCAATCCTTCGGCCAGTTCGCGCACACGCGCGTCCCAAGCGGCCAACTCCTCTACGGAGTAGGCGTTGTCCAGCGAGAGCATGGGCCGCGAGTGCGCGACCTTGCGAAAGCCCTCGGCCGGCTTGCCGCCCACGCGCTGGGTAGGCGAGTCGGGGGTGACCAGCTCGGGGTGCGCGGCCTCGATCCGCTTCAGCTCATTCATCAGCGCGTCGTAGGCGGCGTCGGTGATCTCCGGCTGGTCGAGGACGTAGTACAAATGCTCGTGGTGGCGCAAGTCCGCGCGCAACTCGGCCGCGCGCCGCGCCGGAAGAAAAGAGTTTGGGTTGCCGGGTTCGCCCATAGGGTGAATTATAGGAGGCGGCGCGGAACTGGACCGCACACCGGCCGGCGCGATGCGGCCTGACGATGCCGGCGAGGTGATGAACGGGCAAGAGCAGCGGTAATCAGTCCCTGATTAAATGAAAAATGTATTCATGACGTCAAACTTTACAGTTGACCCGGCGGCGCGTGGACCGCAGAATGGAAACAGCGCTTTGCGCGCTGCCCGCGTCTCTTTTTTACTCCAGGAGACGAGGAAATCTTGGAATTCGAGGTCTTCATGCCCGCTTATCTTTTGCTTGCCGTTGCCGTGTTGAGCCGTTTACTGCCCCACGCTGGTTGGTGGAACTTTACTGCGGTGGGCGGCGCCCTGCTTTACTTTGGCGCGCGGCGGCCGTGGCGGGAGATGCTGGCTCCCTTGGCCGCGCTCGTGGCCACCGACTGCTTCCTCACCGTCTGCCTCTACCACGCCAGCTTCCGCTGGCAGGACTATGCGATCACTTGGGTCTGGTATCTGATGGTCATGGCGCTGGGGCAGATTCTGTTGCGGTCGCGGACGACCGTAGCACGCGTAGCCACCGGAGCGCTGCTGGGGCCGACCTCGTTTTTCGTGCTCTCGAACTATGCGGTCTGGGCGAGTGGCTGGGGCTATCCGCGGACGCTGGGCGGACTGACGGCCTGCTACGCCGCTGCCGTGCCCTTCTATCGCAACGACCTGCTTTCGACGGCCGTCGTGGCCGGGCTGGCCTTCGGAGTTCCGGTGCTGGTGCGGCGCATGAGCGCGGCGCGGCGGCAGGAAGCGCTGGCCGCCAAGTAGATTTTCCGGTTTTTCAGTCCCTGTAGCAGGAAAATCGCACAAAAAAACTCCCAGGCCTCCGGATCGAGATCCACGGCCTGGGAGTTCTTGTTTGCGCCCTACTGCCTTGCGGGTATGCCGCCGGTCAGCTCCGGTGGCGGCACGGCGGCCAGCACCTCAGCCTCGGCGGGAATTACCGTTGGCAGCGGGCTTTCCAGGGCCAGCGCCAACACTTCGTCCATCTGGTCGACGAAGTGGAGCTTCATCGACTTCTTGATGTTGTCCGGCAACTCGTCGATGTCCTTCTCGTTAGCGCGCGGCAGGATCACCTCGAAGATGCCCGCCCGCAAGGCGGCCAGCAACTTTTCCTTTAACCCGCCGATAGCCAGCACCTTGCCGCGCAGGGTGATTTCGCCGGTCATGGCGATGTCGCGCCGCACCGGAATCCCGACCAGCGCGCTGGCCAAAGCCGTGGCCATGGTGATGCCGGCCGAGGGGCCGTCCTTGGGAATGGCGCCCTCGGGGACGTGCAGGTGCAGGTCAATGTTGCGATAGAACTCGCGGCTCAGCCCCAGCGCCTGTGCCCGACCGCGGATGTAGCTGAGCGCGGCCTGCGCCGACTCCTGCATCACGTCGCCCAACTGGCCGGTGATGGTCAGCTTGCCCTTGCCGTCCAGCACCTGCACCTCGGTGGTGAGGATGCAGCCGCCCACCTCGGTCCAGGCCAGGCCGGTCACCAGGCCGATCTCGCTCTTCTCGTGCATCTCGGAGTCGCGGAAGCGGGCCACGCCCAAAAACTCGTGAATGTTGGCCGCCGTTATCTCTTCCTTGTGCTTGAGGCCATTTTTGACCACGCGGCGCGCCACCTTGCGGCAGATGTTGCCGATCTCGCGCTCCAGGTTTCTGACCCCGGCTTCGCGCGTATAGCCGCGGATGATCTCGACAATCGCGTCGTCGGCAAAAAACAGGTTTTTCTCGCTCAAACCGGTCTGTTCGCGCTGCTTTTTCACCAGGTACTGCCGCGCGATTTCGAGTTTTTCCTGCTCGGTGTACCCTTGCAGGCGCAGAACCTCCATGCGGTCCTGCAAGGCGGCCGGGATGGTGTGCGTTACATTGGCCGTGGCCACAAACAATACCTGCGAGAGGTCGTAGTCCACGTCCAGGTAGTGGTCCTGGAAGGCGGTGTTTTGTTCCGGGTCCAGTACTTCGAGCAGTGCTGAAGCCGGGTCGCCCCTGAAGTCCGAGGCCATCTTGTCCACTTCGTCGAGCAGGAAAACGGGGTTCTTGGTGCCGGCCCGTTTCATGTGCTGGATGATCTGGCCGGGCATGGCTCCAATGTAGGTGCGGCGATGGCCGCGAATCTCGGCCTCGTCGTGGATGCCGCCCAGGGAAAGCCGCACGAACTTGCGCCCCGTGGCCTTGGCGATCGACATTCCCAGCGAGGTTTTGCCCACTCCCGGCGGCCCGGCAAAGCAGAGGATCGAGCCCTTGGGATTTTTCACCAATTGACGAACCGCGAGGAATTCGAGGATGCGGTCCTTGATCTTTTCCAGGCCATAGTGGTCGGCATTCAGCACTTTTTCCGCGTGTTCGATGGAGCGCGTCTCCTTCGAGCGCTTCTTCCACGGCACGGCCAGCAGCCAGTCAATGTAGTTGCGGCTGACGGTCGATTCGGCCGACATGGGCGGCATCGCCTCCAGTTTTTTCAGCTCCTGGATGGCCTTGTCGAGCACGTCCTTGGGCATTCCGGCGGTCTCAATCTTCTTGCGCAGCTCGTCGAACTCGCTCTTTTCGCCGCGGCCCAGTTCCTTTTGGATGGCCTTGATCTTCTCGTTCAGGTAGTACTCTTTTTGCGCGCGCTCCATCTGCCGCTTGACGCGGGACTGAATGTTGCGGTCCAGATCCAGCTTCTCGATCTCGATGTCCAGCACGTCGGCAATGCGCGCCAGGCGCGTCGCGGGGTCGAAGATGCCCAGCAGTTCCTGCTTTTCCTCAATGCCCAGTTGCAGGTTGGCGGCGATGGTGTCCGAGAGCTTGGCCGCCTCGTCCATGTGCACCGAGGCGATGATGGTCTCGTAGTTGAGCGACTGCTGCAACTTGACATACTGCTCAAAGAGGGTGGTGACGCGCTGCATCAACTGCTCGACGGCCGGGGTCATATCGAACTGGTTCTTGCCGGCGCGCACCGTGGCCACGAAGAAGCCATCGCGGTCGTTGACCTCGATGGACTTGGCGCGCTCCACGCCCTCGACCAGCACTTTGATGTTGCCGTCGGGCATTTTGACGCTCTGCACGATGTTGCAGATCGAGCCGACCTGGTAGATCTCCTTGGCCTTGGGCTCGTCGATCGAGGCGTCGTGCTGGGTGGCGAGGAAGATCTTGTGGTCGCCCGCCAACGCCTCTTCGAGAGCGAGCACGCTGGACTCGCGGCCCACCACAAAGGGCGTCATCATGTAAGGAAAAATCACCATGTCCCGAATGGGCATCATGGGCAGCTTGCGCGTTTCGGTCTTTTCGCGGGATGCGGTCATAGGGACACCTTTATTATTAGACGCGCGAAGGCGGCTCCGGTTGCGGGAAAGCTCATGCTGGGATTGTACCGCGGAGTGAACGGGCGCATGGAATGCCGAGCGCCCGTTGCGGAGCGCTCGGCGCCAAAAACGGAATCAGCCGGCTTTTTCCAGCAGGCAGAGCGACAGATCGCGCCGCTCGACCATCTCGCGCGTGATTTCGATGTCGCGGACGCGCTTGTTGTTGGGCAGGTGGTACATCAGGTCGAGCATCAGCTCTTCCAGGATCATGCGCAGCCCGCGCGCGCCCACCTTGCGGGCCAGGGCCTCGCGCGCCAGAGCGGCGGCGGCCTCCGGGGTGAAGTGCAGGCGGACGTTCTCGAACTCAAACATCCTCTGGTACTGCTTGAGAATGGCGTTCCGGGGCTTGGTCAGAATCTGGATCAGTGCCTCTTCGTCCAGCTCGTCCAGAATGCCCATCACCGGCAGGCGGCCGACAAACTCGGGGATCAGCCCGTATTTGATCAAATCTTGAGGTTCGGTCCGGCGCAAGAGCTCCGTGTCGCGATGCGAACGGCTGGTGGCGGCATCGCCCTCGGTGGCGTCGATGGTCTTGAAACCCAGCGCCTTTTTGCCCACGCGGCGGCCCACCACGCGCTCCAGGCCCACGAAGGCACCGCCGCAAATGAAGAGAATGTTGGTGGTATCGACGGCGGTGAACTCCTGGTGCGGGTGCTTGCGGCCGCCCTGCGGAGGCACATTGGCCACCGTGCCTTCAAGAATCTTCAGCAAGGCCTGCTGCACGCCCTCGCCCGAGACGTCGCGGGTGATCGAGGGATTTTCGTCCTTGCGGCCGATCTTGTCGATCTCGTCGATGTAGATGATGCCCTGCTGGGCGCGCGTCACGTCGCCCTCGGCGGCCTGCAAGAGCTTGAGGATGATGTTCTCCACGTCCTCACCCACGTAGCCGGCCTCGGTGAGGGTGGTCGCGTCCACAATGGCGAAGGGCACGTCGAGCATCTTGGCCAAGGTCTGCGCCAAAAGCGTCTTGCCCGAGCCGGTGGGGCCGATCAGCAGAATATTCGACTTGGCCAGCTCCACTTCATTGTTGCGCATCTTATTCATTTGAATGCGCTTGTAGTGGTTGTAGACGGCGACGGCCAGCTTCTTCTTGGTCTGGTCCTGGCCGATCACAAAGTCGTCGAGGAAGCTCTTGACCTCCTGCGGCTTGGGCAGGTGGCCGGCGGCCACGGCCGGATGGGCCGCATCGCCACGGTCGTCCTCGAGAATCGAATTGCAGACGGCCACGCACTCATCGCAAATGTAGGCGCGCGGGTAGTCGCTGGGCGATGAAATCAGCTTGGCCACGGCGTCCTGCGACTTGTGACAGAACGAGCAGCGCAGTGCTTCTTCGGGTCCCGTGCGCGTTTTCATTTTTTCTGCTCCCTTTGGATGAGTGACCTTCATGTCAAGTTCGTGCCGGCCGTGCATTTCAGCAAGCCAGCATTGTAGCAAGCCAGTGGGTTAATAAGCCAGCAGGTAGCAGGTCAGCCGGCTCGCCGGCCCGCTAAAACGCATTTTACGTCCTCGGCCGGTCGATGATTTCATCGACGATGCCGTATTCCTTGGCCTGCTGCGCGTTCATGATGAAATCCCGCTCGACGTCGTGCTCGATCTGATCCAGCGACTGGCCGGTGTGCCGGGCGATGATGTTGTTGGTGATCTCGCGAATGCGCAGAATCTCGCGGGCGTGAATGTCGATGTCGGTGGCCTGGCCGCTCAATCCGCCCATTGACGGCTGATGGATGAGAATGCGCGAGTTGGGCAGGGCAAAGCGCTTGCCCTTGGTGCCGGCCAGCAGCAGAAAGGCGCCCATTGAGGCCGCCTGGCCGATGCAGTAGGTGACCACGTTGTTCTTGATGAACTGCATGGTGTCGTAGATGGCCAGCCCCGCGGTGATTGAGCCGCCGGGGGAGTTGATGTAGAGCGAAACGTCTTTTTCCGGATCCTCGCCCTGGAGAAACAGCATCTGGGCCACGATGAGGTTGGCAATCTGGTCGTCGATGGGCGTACCCAGAAAGATGATGTTGTCGCGCAGCAGACGGGAGTAGATGTCGTAGGCGCGCTCGCCCCGGCTCGTCTGCTCAACCACCATGGGAACCAATGCCATTGGGTTTTCTTCTCACTCTCCGGTTGGGGGCCGTTGCTCCCCGGTGATTGACAGCCGCGCGGCCCGGAGATTCGACGACCGGGCCGCGCGGTAAATTCCGCCTGACTTCCGCGCTTTAGGCGGGCATCCGCTGATAGAGCTGATTGGTGGTTTTCTCGCGCAGCATTTGCTGGCGGATTTTATCCAGTCCGCCATCCTGGGCCAACTGCGCGCGCAAGACTTCGATGGACTGCCCGGCCTGTATGGCCGCCATTTGCAACCCGTTGTCCAGCTCTTCGTCGCTGACGCTGATCTTTTCCTCGCGAGCGATGCGGTCCATCAGAATGGCGGCCTTCGCATCGGCGATGGCGCCCTCGCGCTGGGAGGTGCGCAAACGGCCAAAGTCCAGCTTGCGCATCTGCTCGGTGTCCATGCCCTGGGCCGCCAGGGCGCGCAGGCCGCGCTCCAGGCGCTGGTCAATCTCCTCCTGCACCAGCGACTCGGGAACCGCGAAGGTGTAGCGTTCGGCCAGCGCGGCGCAGAGCCGGTTCTTGGCCTCGCCCTCCAGGCTGCGGTGCTTGCGGTCGGCCATGTGCTCGCGGATGTGCTTTTCCAGATCCGCCAGGCTCTCGTAGTGGCCCAGCTCCTTGGCAAAATCGTCGTTCAGCTCCGGCACGATGCGCTTCTTGATGGCCTTGACCTCGATTTCGTAGGCCAAGGTCTTGCCAGCCAGTGTGGCCTCGGCGTAATCGGCCGGGTAGATGACCTCGCACTTCAGCTCCTGGCCTGGCTTGGCGCCGCGCAGAGCGGTTGAAAAAGCTTCGACCGTGTCCTTGCCGCCGACCTGAATCAGGGCGGACTCGCCGGTCACCGGGGAGGCGTTGTCCTCGTTCTGAATTTGGCCCTTGTAGGAGATTTCGGCCCAGTCGCCGTCCACCAGGGCGCGATCTTCTTCGACCGGCTCGACGGTGACGCGCGACTCGCGCAACTGCTCGAGCTCGCGCTGATACTCCTCCTCGGTGAGCTCCACCGAGGGCCTTTCCACGGTGACCGTCTGATAGCCCTCGATGGAAAAATCCGGGACGGACTCGTAGACCGCCTTGACGTGCAGCGGCTGGCCGTCCTCGACCGTCAGCTCGACCACCTGCATTTGCCCGGCGGGCAAGAAGCCCGTATCGGTAACCGCCTTGTTGAAGCGGTTGGGGAGCAGCTCATCGATCACTTCCTTGCGGATATCGACGGCGTAGCGGTTGCGAATCACCGAATCAGGCACCTTGCCGGCGCGAAAACCGGGAATTTTGGCGTACTTTTTGTAGTTGTCGACGATGGTCCGATAGGCCTTGGAGACCTCTTCGGCGGGAATGTCCAGCACCAGCTCGTGGGTACACTCCGGGTTCAACCCCGTCGCAGACTCGGTGGTTTGGCCATGGTCGTGGCCTTCACACGCGGGGCCATGTACATGGCCTTCGTCGTTGTGGCCGTGATCAGGGCTCGTCTGCGTCGCCTGGGCCGCCTCGGATGGGGAGTTGTTTTCGACTGCGTCGATAGAGCTCAACGTTTTGCCTTCCAGGCGCAAGAGGCGCCAACAAACTGTAGGAACTGGGGTGCAAAGTGCCATTCCTGGGCCACAAACCGGCAACCTTGGCGGCACACTCCGACCTCAGGCTGCCGCTGATGGGAAAAACCAGCGCCGTAGGCCAGGAAAACACCTTCACTCATGTTAAGAGGGTTTGCTGATGGGGTCAAACTGGCGAGGACGAATTCGGAGCTTTTGGCGCCAGTGAGGGTTTGTGTTTGGGCTCTGAAGAACGCGGCGGAAGGGGCTTGTCACTGCTCCGTGGGGCGGGTCCAAAGCCCGGGTCTGAAGCTCCCTCGTTGGCTGCCGTTCTGGGGATAATTCCCTATTTTTTCCTTTAGAATCTTTGATTTAAGGCTTAGAGCCTATCCGTAAACAGGTAGCGCCAACCTCCAGGTTGGCTATCCTGTGGTTCTCGAGTCCCACAGAAAGCGTCTGGCGGCGTGGACGCCGCCAGTACAGCCGGTCTGGAGACCGGCGCTACAGTCCCTTCTCAATTTATCGATCAGCTCTTAAGGAACCTCTGTACAAGGTCTTGTTGTGCTGTTTTGAAAGGGCGCGGCTTTAAAACTGTACCCTTTCAAAACTTAACTTGTGCAGAGCCTCCTTAAGGCCCATTTCCACTGCCTTGCATCAAGGCGTCTCGGTCAGCGCGTCGGTCGTTTTGCTCATTTTGGCGGTGCGCTCCAGTTTCTCCCAGTTGAAGGGCTTGCCGTCGATGGCGCGCTTGAGGGTTTTGAACAGGACGATCGAGAAGACCTGGCGGTAGGCGAAGCGCTGCAGCCAGATGTGGAAGAGCAGCCAGCCGTCGCCCTTGTTGGCAGGATGGCGGCGCTCCAGGCTGAAGGCAATCGAGGAAGTGGCGAAGTCGATCAGCAGAAAGGCGCCAAAGTAGGCCAGCAGCTTTTCAAAGCTCGCCGCCGAGGCCGCCTCGGGGTGATAGTGGCGATCGATGAAGTAGCGCAGAAGGCCGGCCACGAACATGAGGTCGATAAACGGGGAGACCAGCGGCAGCAGCATCTGGAAGATGAGAATGTTGGGCAGGGCGAACAGGCCCATCGCCTTGTTGCGGACGAAGGCGGCGCGGTGCTTCCAGATGGCCTGCAAGGTTCCAAAGGACCAGCGGAAACGCTGGCGCATCAGTCCCTTGGCGTCGATGGGAGCCTCGGTAAAGGCCAGCGAGCGGTCCTCGTATACCACCTTCAGGCTCATTTCGAGCAGGGCCATGGTCAGATCGGCGTCCTCGGCGACGGTGTTGATGGGGTAGCCGCCGGCAGCCTTGACCGGGGCGGTGCGCCAGGCGCCGATGGCTCCGGGGACCACGGTGACAACGTTGAATAAATCCAGAGCCCGGCGCTCGAAGTTCTGGCTGGTAATGTACTCGAGGGCCTGCCAGCGGGTCCAGAGGTTGACGCGGTTGCCCACCTTGGCGTTGCCGGCCACGGCGCCGACCAGCGGATCCTCGAAGTGGGGAATCAGCTTGCTGATGGCGTCGGGGGCGATGACGGTGTCGGCGTCGATGCCGACGTAGATATCCTCGGCGAGCAGATTCAGGGCGAAGTTGAGCGCGGCGGCCTTGCCGCCGTTGGGCTTGGTGAGCACCTGGACGCGCCCGGCGGCGATCTCGGCGGCGTAGGCCTGGCGGGCAACCTCGGCGGTACGATCGCTGGAGCCGTCGTCGATAACGAGGACGTGAAGGTTCTTGTAGTCGGAGTTGAGCACCGAGCGGATAGTGCGAACGATGACCGTTTCCTCGTTGTAGGCGGGAATGAGCACGGCCACGCGGGGATTGAAGCCGGGCGAGGCCAGGGCGTGAGGGCGGCGGAGGCGGTCGATGATGGCCAGCATCCCCACCAGCAGCAGCCGCGCGCTCATCAGAATGTCGCCTACGAAGAAGACCAGCACGATGAACTTGCCGAGGACGGCCAGACTGGAGAAGGCGATGGAGTCGGGCACCGCGCGCAGGTACTGGCGGAAAGTGAGCTTGGGCATGACCTGGGAAGTGGTCATGTCCAGCAGGGCGGAGACGGGCACGATCGAATAGCCGTGGGCGCGCAGAGTGTCGATCAGCACCGGCAGCGAGGCCACGGTCACCGAGCGGTCGCCGCCGCCGTCGTGCAGCAGGATGATCGAGCCGCGAAACTGCGGCTTGGTCTTCATGATCTCCAACTGATCGAGGATGGATTGGGCGATCTCGGCCGGCGTCTTGCGGGGCTGCTCGTTCCAATCGTTAGTGTCCAGCTTGCTGCCCACGATGATGAATCCGTCCCGCTGGATGCGCTCGACCGGAGCGGCCTGGTCGTCGGTGTCCGGCTCCTCGTCGATGTCGTAGGGCGGACGGAAGTAAAGCGGCTGGACGCCCAGCTTGCTGGCGAAGAGGCGCTCGGTCAATTGCAGCTCGAGATCCAGCTGACGCGAGGAGATTCCGCTGATGTCCGGATGCGTGTAGGTGTGGTTGCCAATCTCGTGGCCCTCGCGCATCACCCGCTTCATCAGGCTGACGTTCTCCTGGGCCTCGGCGCCGATCATCATGAATGTGCCCTTGACGCCCTTGCTTTTGAGAACGTCAAGAATCTTCGGCGTCCACTTGGGATCGGGGCCGTCGTCGAAGGAAAGCGCCACCTCGTTGGGGTGATAGCCGTACTGCTCGATGGCGTAGGTGCGCGGATACACGTCCATGTGCTCATCGATGATGAGCTTCTTGCGCGGATCAGGCTCGTCGGTGTCTACCGTGACAGAGCGCTTGCCGGGCTGGGGCAAGCCGGTGACGCGGATAATATCGCCCTCGCCCTCGTCGTCCACAGCGTGGCCGGGTTGAGCCTGGCCGAGCGCCTGCAGCGCATCCGGGCTGCTGGGCTTGTCCCACACATCCCAGAGCGAGCTGTCCTCCTCGCCCAGGCGCCAGAGGGCGAAGGTCTGCAAGCCCAGCTCGCGAGCGGCGCGCAGCTCGTTCAGCACCGTGACGCCATCCAGAAACCAGACCACATGGCGCTGGTGCAGATCCTCGTCGATGTACTCGAAGTGCGGATTGAGGCTGTCGTAATCGAGGTCCAGATCGGCGTCGGCGTCGGAGGCGCGCTGCCATACGTCGGAGACCGAGAGGTCTTCGGTGCTGAGCACCTCGGGCACCTGGGGCTGCTGGGGATGCCGACGGTCGCGCTTGGTTTTGGGCGGATTGGGAATCGAGAGCGTCCAGTCGTAGCCGTAATTGCCGATGGCGCAGATCAGCTTTTCCTTGGGAACGATTTTGAGCACGCGCAGCAGGTTGCCGATGAACCACTCCTGGCTGGCGATCGGCCCCGGGGTGCTGGTGGTCTGGTGCTGGTCGTAGTTCATCAGCACCACGCCGTCGGAGTTGGCGGCAATCTGCCTCAGGTCGTCGTCGGTGGTGGAGACCACGGTGTTGACGTAAAGCCGCAGGTTGCGCGCGTGCAGGTCGCCGTAGAGCTCATGGATAAAGCTCAAATAGCCTGGGGAAGCGTTGTCGGGCAGGTTTTCGATGTCCAGCGAAAGGCCGCGGTAAGCCGGAAAGGCGGTGAGGAAGCGGACAATCTGCTGGCATAGAGCGGCGCGCTTGCTCGCGTCGTTCAGGACCAGGGCGATGGCCGGATCCCAGCGCTGCGTGTTGGGGTTGTAGTTGTTCAGGTGAGGGAAGATTTCGGTGTCTTCCTTGGCTGCCTGGATGACGCGCTTGACCTTGTTCAGGTCGTCGGGATCATGCACCGCGGCGCCGTCCACCACCGGATACTCGCGGTGGCTGTCGACGCTGGTGGCCAGCAGTGTTCCCTGGGGCGCATCGACGTGCAGCCACTGCGGGAAGAGCAGATCGATCTGGTGGATGTGCTCCTTGAGTGAGGAGTAGCTGGCTGGATCTTCCTGAACGTAGTAGGCCGCGCGCAGACCCTCGCCACTGTTGAAGGGAATCTCGGAGGGCTTGCGATCGGTCTTGCGGCGCGCAGGGCGCTGGCCTTTGGCGTTGCGCAGCAGCGGCGACTGGTCCAGCAGCAATGCCTTGTAGTTGTGCTTGGGAACGGGCAGCAGCAGCTCCGGCAGCCGCTGATAACGCAGCACATTGAAGATGAAAGCGGCCAGAACCAGCGTGGAAGCCACCGCTGTCACGTCCAGAACGCGGCGCAGCCGCTTCCAGCGCTTGCGTTCTGGATCGAAGAAGATCTGTTTATTGGGCATGAACGGTCTGGCTCATCCTTTTTATACGAAAACCAAGAGTACGAAAACCGGGAAAACGGTCTACGCTATACAGTACGAATCGTATGGAAGCCGCCCCCGAGAGTCAATTGCCCGTCC
>Ga0182013_10002641_pt1 | contig 23281 bp, 11 predicted proteins | sample 612S2MmetaG_FD_120487 | JGI IMG/M metagenome (GOLD analysis project Ga0182013, IMG submission 120487) | Permafrost microbial communities from Stordalen Mire, Sweden - 612S2M metaG | ecosystem: Environmental > Terrestrial > Soil > Wetlands > Permafrost | place: Sweden: Stordalen | collected...
GCCAAACTCGAAGACCGCTTCCAGTTCGAGCGCGTCGGCTACTTCTGTCTCGACCCGGACTCAACCAGCGAGAAAAAAGTCTTCAACCGCACCCTCCCACTCAAAGACTCCTGGGCCAAGATCGAGAGGAAGTCCGGAACCTAAAGCCCGCGGAGCAATACAGAGGGAACGATTGGAGCTGTAAGCGCATTCATTTAGGCGTGGTTTCTTTGAGCTTGCTGGCGTGGGTATACCCCTAAATCGTCGGCTGCGTCTGGATTTCCAGCAGCTTGCGCAAGCGCGGCTTCGCGCCTCCTGGTTGAACCGGAGCAAGCAGTGCAAGTCCTTCTTTGGCTGTGGCGCGGCTCTTCTCGATTTGGCCGGTCGCGCGATATGCCTGAGCGAGCGCCAGCAGCATGGAAGGCATTTTGGTGTGACTAACCGCAATCTCCTGCTGGACGCAGGAGAGAGCAAACTGTGGATCTTTCAACGAGGCCGGCTCTGAACGTAAAAACGCATCGGCTGCTTGATCCAGAGTTTGAAGAGATGAATGATTCCTTGAGCTCAGTTCCTTGATTGAAGAGAGAGCCGTTTTCGCCTTCAAATTAGAGTATCCCCGGGCATGCAAAGCAAATTCGATCGCGCCTTGGCGAACCTGCATCAAGTAAAGGAACGCTCTCCATTCATCATGGTCTGGATCCATTTTCAGCAGCCGTTCAAGTTCCGCCGTGGCCTGCGCAAGATAGCTCCTCGCCAGCATAAGGTTCTCTCTCCGATCGCCTGGCTGGACGGCCAGCACTGGATCGGCTGCATCCTCGTATCCCAGCGAGGTATCGTCGAGCGCGACTGCGAGATCGAGGAGCGCCCTGGAGTCCTTCGGATCCTGTGCGACCATACGACGGAGACGATCGACTACCTGTTGAAAGAGAGGAACCGACCTTGCATACTCTCCCAACTGTTCCAGGGCAATCGCCTGCTTTCGCATCAGCATGGCATGGCTCCGTACGGTAGAAAGCTTGCTTTTCTCCGAGTCGGGGAGCGCTTCGGAGTCTTGCAGCGCGGTTTCAAACTCCTTCACTGCGGCAGCCGGATCGGTCTCCATCATCACACTGCCGATCTTCATCTCATAGATCGATATTCCCCGTAAGGCGCGCGTGAAATGAGAATCGATTCCGAGGGCGCGATTCTCGGCGGCCATCGCCTTGCGGTACGCCGCTATTGCTCCAACAGTATCCCCAAGGCTGGCCGTTCCGCTCTGGCCTAGCTCATCTCCCAGTGTCCCAAAGGCGGAGCCGGCATCGCAGAGTAATTCTGGACTCGGTTGGCCAAAGGCAATGAGCTGATCCCACGCATCGCTGGAAGCCCGCACGGCTCGCACGGCTTCCTCGGCTTCACCCATTCCGAAGAGCACATCGCTTCTGTATTGCTGAGCCAACGCCAGCAGACGAAGCGCATCCCGATCGCCGGACCTGGAAGCCACCAGCGGCGCGACAATGCCGATGGCTTTACCCATGCTCATCAATGCGGCATGGGGATCGCCGAGATTCTGAACGTAGGGATCGCCTTGTATCTCCCCCAGCTGCGTATAGGCATTGGCCAAATCAAGTTGCGTTTGACGGTTCCCATGGCCACGTTTGGCTGTGGTGTCCAAGTGTTCGAGAACTCGCGTAACCAAAAGGTTCTGAGCCCCAGTAGAACCGGGCAGCTCTTTGATCGCCTCGTCCAACTCGGAGAGCAGGCTGTTACTCAACTGGCGAAGGTCGGTCGCGCTCTCTTCGGCTCTGCCGCGCTCTTGCTCTGCTACATTGGCTTGCCATGCAATTCCTATCACGCCCGCTACCAGGGAGGCGACCAACAGCGCTGAACCAGCTACCAAGATTCGATTGCGGCGAATGAACTTGGTCGCCTTATAGCGAAAGGTCCCGCGGCGCGCGGCCACGGGCATACCATTCATCCAGGCGCGTACGTCCGTTGCCAGTTGAACAGCAGTCTCGTAACGCTCTCCTGGCTCCTTGCGCAGCGACTTCATCAGAATCGCGTCAAGATCTGCATCCAGCCGCCAGCCGAGAGTCTCCGGCGGGACTGGTTTGCGCGGCGGCTCTTTGCAGATCACGCGCAGCATCTCGGCTGTCGTAAGCTCCGCCAGCTCATAGGGCAGCGAGCCGGTCAGTAGAAGATACAGAAGAACGCCCAGCGAGTAGGTATCCGAAGCAGCGGTCACCTGGTTTCCTAGCACCTGCTCCGGGCTGGCGTACAACGGCGTAAACGACTGGTAACCCTCTCGCGTCAGTCCGCTACCCGCCGCGACAGACGAAGGCGAGAGCAACTTCGCGGTGCCAAAGTCCAGCAACCGGGGCGTGCCGTCGGCGCCAATCAGGATGTTATCTGGCTTGAGATCGCGATGCACCACGAAGTTCTGATGAGCAAACTGCACCGCTTCACAGACTTGCAGGAACATCTTCAGCCGCTGCCGCAGAGAAATATTCTCTCTTTCGCAGAAACGATGAATAGGAACACCATCTACGAACTCCATCACCAGATACGGATCGCCGTTGTTGGTCACGCCGCCGCCCAGAAGGCGAGCGATGTAGGGATGCTGAAGGCCGGCTAGAATCTGGCGCTCCTGGCGAAAGCGCTCTCGAAAGGTGCTGGTTGCAAGCGGCAGATCGATCAACTTGATGGCAACCTTCTGCTCGAACTCGCCGTCCGCCCGATGGGCAAGATAGACCACACCCATGCCGCCTCGCCCCAGCAGGCCGTCCAACACATAGGGGCCAATCTGCCTGCCGGTCCATTCAAAGCGATTGCCGGTCTCCCGCTCCGATACCAAAGAGGCTGTCCGCTGTTCTTCTTTCTCACTGGCATTCAGCAGCAGGCGCACATCGGCAGCCAAACTCCGATCCTCGCCGCACTGAGAGTCGATCAGTTGCGCTCGCGCATCGTCCGCAAGCGCCAGGGCCTCGTGAAAAATGGCCTCGATGCGCTGAAATCGATCTGTCTTGGAATCCATGGAAATGAACTCCTTGCACGGAAAATGAGGGCAACATCAGATTGCGTAAAGCGGCCCTAAAGCGGCCAAGAACCGGCTCACTCAGGAGGGACACAACCCAGTCGGTCGGGATACAGCCGGCTATAGAGCCAACTGCGGATGAACTTGAGGTCGCGATTCACTTGGGATCTGGAGCTATGCATCAGGTCGGCCGTTTCCTCGACCGTGCAGCCCAGAAAGTAATGCAGCTCCACGAGCTGGACCTTTGTGGCATCCGCTTGGCCGAGTTCGTCCAGGGCGCGATCCAGGTCGAGCATTTCTGGACCATCGATATTCACCCAGGCCAGATCGTCGTTGAGCGGAATGCGGTCCAGATCGCCTCCCCGCATCAGCGTATGCATCTCGCGCGCGTGATCGATCAAGATCATGCGCATCACCTTGGCGGCGAAGGCATAGAAATGGCCGCGATTCTCTCCCACCCCATTCTTCTGGTTCAGGAGACGCATATAGAGTTCATGCACCAGGGCTGTGCCTTGCAGCAGGTCGGGGTTGCGCTCGCGGCGAATGTAGGCCGCGGCCACCTCGCGCAGGTGTGGATAGACCAGCGGCATGAGTTCTTGAAAGGCTGACGGCTCGCCATCTTTCCACTTCGCCAGCAGTGCTGTGATCTCTCCCCCGGATAGTTGCAAGTCCGCCTCCGTGCAGGGGATGCAACAACGTTCCCTGGCACTGATGATAATGCCTTTACGCAGGGGATTTCCTTGAATATTACGAAGTTTTCAACCAGGAGCGCACCCGCACCGGCCTGATATGGGCCGCTTTCGCTCCGCATCCCGCCTTCTGGGTGAGAGGCAAGGTCAATCCTGCCGCTACGGAGAAAGAAATGCTCAAGTACGTCTTCAATCTCTTACAGCCATCGTCCAAAAGGCGCCTGAATCCAAAAACCTTGCCCCATTCGCGGGTCTGGCATGTGGCCGGGCTCGCGCTTGCAGGCCTAATCCTGACCTGCAGCGTGCCCGACGCCAGGGCCGCTTCGTCCGATGCCGCCCGTCATGCGGCGGCCAAATACGTCCAGATTCCGCTCAGCTTCGAGCCCAACAAGGGGCAGACTGACTCCAGCGTGCGGTTTCTCTCACGCGGTTCCGGCTACTCGCTCTTCCTCACCCAGGATGAAGTGGTGCTGAGCCTGGAGCGGCAGAATGCTCCAGCCGCAACAACCGGCCAAAAGCTCGCATCAAGAGACACCCTGCGCATGAAACTTGTTGGCGCAAACTCCAACACCGATGTCACGGGAACGGCGCCGCAATCCGGGGTGGTCAGTTACCTGATCGGCAACGACCCCAACAAGTGGCACACCGGCATTCAGACCCTCGGCAAAGTGAACTTTGCGCAGGTCTATCCTGGCGTCGATCTGGTCTTCTACGGCAATCAGCGGCAACTGGAGTATGACTTTGTCGTCGCTCCCGGCGCCGACGCGAGCCGCATCGCATGGCAGATCGACGGCGCCCAGTCCACCATCGACGCGGACGGCAATCTGGTTCTCAGCGCCGCCAACGGCCCGGCGGGATTCAAGAAACCGGTGCTCTATCAGATGGACGGCGACAGGAAGGTCGCGGTCGAGGGCGCGTTTACCGTGGCTGCCAACCGCATCGGTTTCCAAATCGGAAGTTACGACCACTCGAAGCCGCTGATTATCGATCCGGTGCTGACCTATGCGAGTTACCTGGGCGGCAGCGGGAACGATTCGATCGGCTCAATACCAAACTACAATGGTTCCGGAAATCCCTATGCAGGCACCGCTGTGACGCAGGGTATCGGGTTCGATAGCGACGGCAGCGCCTATGTGGTCGGCAGCACAACCTCCACGGACTTTCCAACCAGCAACCCTTACCAGTCCACCAACAACGAGTCGAGCGGCAACGCCAGTGTCTTTATAACCAAATTCAGCCCGGATGGCAGTTCGCTGGCCTATTCCACTTATGTCGGTGGCTCGGGGACCAGTAAAAGCAGTAATGGCATGGCGATTGCGGTTGATTCCAGTGGTGAAGCCTTTGTGACAGGATGGACTAACTCAGCGGATTTCCCCACCACCCCCGGTGCATTCCAGACCATCTGCGCGCCTGGCTCCACTGACTGGTGGGCACCGGCAGAAACGACGACATGCCCTGGGGGAAACATGAGTCCATTTCTCTTAAAGCTGAACGCCGCAGGGTCCGGTTTGGTTTACTCCACATTTCTGGGCGGCGCTGGAAACGCATTGGGCGAAGCCATCGCCATCGATGCCGCAGGCCGCGCCTATCTTGTTGGCGACTCGGAAACCGCATGCCAAGGTCCAGGGTACCAAGGTGTACCGACTCCGTACAGTTGTTTCCCCACCACCAGCGGCGCCATCATCAGCGGCACGCAGGTCGACGGTAGCGACTACAACGCATTCATTGCCGTTTTTGACCCTACCGGCGCCAATCTCCTCTATTCCACGCTCTTCGGCGACACGATTCTAGACGCTCTAGCTTGTGAGCAGGCCGGAACTTGCAATGGCATTGCCGACACCTTCGGGATTGGGGTCGCTGTCGATGCTTCCGGGAGCTTCTATCTGGCTGGCGAGACCAACGGGATGGAATTGCCCACCACCGCAGGTGTCATTCAGCCCACCACCGGCCCCGAAGTCAGCACCAGTAACCAGAACCATGTCGCGGGAATCCGCGGCTTTATTGCCAAGTTCAACCCGGTCACAACAAAAGGCGGAACGTCGCTGGCCTACGCCACCTATCTGGGGGGGCTTACAGCGAATGATGTCGATACGGTCAACAGCATCGTCACCGACAATGCGGGCTACGCCTATGTCAGTGGCACGACTGATTCCATCGACTTTCCAACGACCAAGGGCGCGTATCAAACATCCTGTTACGACGGTGCCTATGGTTGCGGAACCGCAGCCTTCGTGGCCAAGCTGAATCCCACCGGCACCGTTCTGGAGTGGAGTACTTACCTTGGCGACGCCACCGGCAACAACGATTCCGTGAATTTTTCCGGTCCCATTCAACTCGATGGAAACGGCAATGTTTACGTGACGGGTCAAACAGGTGGCAACTTCCCATTCCCAGGCAACATGGAACCTTGGACCGGCAATCCGGTCTTCGTCTCGGAACTCGACCCAACCGGCTCCAAACTGCTTTTCTCCACCGAGTTTGGCGGTGGCAGTGGCGGCCAAATGAACCCTGGCGGCTTGGCGGTCGATTCCGCGGGCAACATGTATGTTGCAATGAGCGACCCATGCGCCGGAGCGATTGTGACCCCCGGTTCCTTCCAGCAGACCAATCGTAATCAGGGATCTGGATGCGGCAACTACAGCTCCACCGGCTTTGTCGCCAAGATCTCCGCCACCGGAACAGCAACCGTAGCTCTCGCGGCTTCCCCATCGCCCGTTGCCGCCGGCCAATCGGTTACGCTGACGGCTACCATCACCCATATCGCAACTTACGCCTCCGTCCCCACTGGAACCATCGAATTTCAAGATGGAGGGAATCCGCTGGGAACGGCCGTCACACTGGACGGTACAGGCAAGGCGACTTACACCAGCGCAACACTCGATCCAGGAACACATAGCCTCACTGCGGTCTACAGCGGCGACAGCACTTACCCGGCAGGAAACGCCACGCAATCGCTGGAGGTGAACGGATTGACGGCAACCGTCAAGGTGACTCCTGCCGCGGCTGGCATCACCACGGCCATGAGTCTCAAAGTTACTGTCGCGGTCACCGGCTCCGGAGCCACACCCACCGGCACGGTCACTCTCACTTCCGGCACTTACACATCCTTCGCGGTTCCGCTCTCCGGCGGCGGCGCCACCATCAGCATTCCCGCCGACAGCCTCGCCGCCGGCACCGATTCGCTCACCGTTGCCTATAGCGGCGACACCAGCTACAACTCCGCCACCGGTTCCGGCACGGTGACCGTCTCCACGCCAGCAACGCCGACCATCACCGTGACTCCCGCTTCGAATAGCATCAACACCGCAACCAGCCTCAGCGTAACGGTCACGGTCGGCGGTTCGGGGGGCGTCACGCCCACCGGCACCGTGACCCTGAGCGGCGGCGGTTACACTTCGGCAGCGGTCACGCTGGTGAACGGCGCCGCGACCATCGTGATTCCCGCCAACAGCCTCGCCGTCGGCAACGACACGCTCACCGCCGCCTATAGCGGCGATACAAACTATGCTTCGGCATCTGGAAGCACCCCGGCAAGTTCACCAGTTACGGTCGCTCCAGCCCCCATCGCACCCACCGTAACGGTGGCTCCAGCGGGCGCCACGGCGAATACCGGCGCGGTGCTGAGTGTTCCAGTCACGGTCTCCGGCTCGGGAGCCACCACCCCGACGGGAACGGTCACTCTCTCTGGTGGTGGCTTCACGTCGACTGCTGCAACGCTGGTGAACGGAAGTTATACCTTCACCATTCCCTCCAACTCACTCAGCGCCGGGACCGACACCCTCACCGCCGAATACAGCGGCGATTCGGTCTACGCGACCGGCTCCGCGACCGCCTCCGTGACCGTAACGCAATCGGCCTATTCGTTGGCGGCAACCACTCCGACGGCTGTCACCGCGGGATCGCCCGCTACATCCACGGTAACGGTGAGCACCGCTACCGCTTACTCGGGGACGATCGCGCTGACCTGTGCTTTGACCACCTCTCCCAGCGGAGCTACCGACCTTCCCACTTGCGCTGTGAATACACCGTCGGTCCAATTGGCCAGCGGCTCCACCTCAGCCACATCAACCATTACGGTCACATCTACCAGTGCCACGACCGCAATGGCCTTGCCCGGGAACGACAGCAAGCAGAACCGTTGGAAGCGCCTCGGCGGCGGCGCGGCGCTGGCCCTTCTCTTCTTCTTCGGAATCCCCTCGCGCCGGCGTGCGTGGCGCGCCATGCTGGGAGTGCTGCTGCTCATGGCTGCAATCGGAACCATCAGTGGGTGTGGCGGCAAATCCTCCTCAAGCTCAAACAAGGCCGGAACCACCGCCGGCAGCTACACGTTCACGGTGACCGGAACCGGCACTCCCGCGGAAACCCCGACCCCCACAACAACCTTTACATTGACCATCAACTGAGGCCCCCCCCCGAACCCGTCCCATGCGTGCAAAACCCTTGCAAAAGGGCCTGCATGCATGGGATGGCCCACCGGAAGCGCTGGCTTCTGTACAGCCGGCTTCGCGGACAGGCGCCTTTTATGCGGCAAAATGTCTCAGGTGAAAGGCCCAGTTGAGGGCAGACTGGGTGTTGGAATCTTCTCCCCCACCCTGAGATACGGGGAGCTCGACGCGCTGCATGAGTTTCCAAACTAAGAATCTTCCATTCGGTACAGGAGACGGGGGCGCGTTTCTCAGGGCAGCAGACAAGCGGACTCCTCGTTGAGTGCGATGAGGCTGAAAGACCGGGCTCTCAGCTGGGCTGTTTTGTCAACTGCCTCTGGGCCTGTCTCGCCTCTCATCGTGCGCGCAGCTCGATAGCTGGACAAGTGAATTCACAGTGATATCCGGGTGAAACGACCGGTGACAGAATGGACAGCCCCTCTGCATCCGCCACATCAGGTGAACGCGAGCCTGTACACACGCCTGGCCGCAAGCTGCGCTCCGACACTCCCATCGCCTGCCCTCTCAAGCGAGACCGCCTTGCCATCCACGATCGCGGCTATCTTCTGCCCGCGAGGCGCAATCAGCCGCACCGCGCCATCGCGCTCGGGACGCAACACGCCCTCAATCGCCTTGCCGCCGGCCCACTTCAGATCGACGCCAATGGCGCCCCTCGCCCGCAGACCTTTTACCTCCCCTTCGCTCCATGCCGCAGGCAGGGCAGGCAGGAACTCGATCGCCCCCGCATGGCTCTGCATCAACATCTCGGCCATGGCCGCAGTGGCTCCGAAGTTTCCGTCGATCTGGAAGATGGACGAATTTCCCGCCGGATGCGAATCGAATAGATTGCGGTTGGTGCTGTGCTTCATCAACATGCAGAGCGACTCCCACGCCTTGTCGCCGTCCGCAAGCCTGGCCCAAAAGGCGATAGCCCAGGCCCGGCTCCAACCCGTGTAGGCGCCGCCGGCAGCAAGCCGGCGCTCAAGCGAGATACGCGCTGCCCGCGCCAGCTCCGGCGTGCCGCGCGGCGTAAGTTCGCCACCCGGATACAGCGGATACATGTGCGACATGTGCCTCTGGCCCGGCTCACTTTCGTCAAAGTCCACAGACCACTCCTGGAGCTGCCCGTGCTTGCCAATCTGGTACGGCGCCAGACGCGCCCGCGCCGCCTCAAGCCGCCCGGCCAACTCCGAGTCCTCGCCCAGTTCTCGCGCCGCCGCAATGCAATTTGCGAACAGCTCCCGGATCAGCGCAATGTCCATCGTGCAACCCGCGCTTGTCTCCGCGCGCTTGCCATCCGGCGCCAGGAAGCTGTTCTCGGTCGAGAACGATGGGCAGGTCGTCAGATGTCCGCGACCATCCTCAACGAGCCATGCGAGACAGAACTCCGCCGCACCTTTCATCAGCGGATATGCCTGCCCGCGCAGGAACTCGCGATCGGCCGTAAAGCGGTAATGCTCGTACAGATGCGCGCTGAGCCAGGGACCGCTCATCTGCCAGTTGGCCCACGTGGGCGAGCCAACACCAAGCCCCACCGGGTTGGAAGTCCGCCAGATGTCGATGTTGTGGTGCGCCACCCAACCGGGAAGATTGTAGGTTTCTTCGGCCGTGCGCTTTCCGGTCCGGCTCAACTCCGCGACCAAGCGGATCAGCGGCTCGGCGCAGTCGCTCAGGTTGCAGCTCTCCACCGGCCAGTAGTTCATCTGGATGTTGATGTTCGAGGTCCAGTTACTGCTCCACGGAGGCGTCACCTGGTAGTTCCAGATGCCCTGCAGGTTGGCCGGTTGCGCTCCCGGCCTCGAGCTCGCAATGAGCATGTAGCGCCCATATTGGAAGTAGAGCGCGAGCAGAGAAGGATCGGGCGCGTCAGCGAACTGCTTCAGCCGTTCGCCAGTCGGCAGCGCTGAGGCGGCGCCGCCAGGCAGGTCGAGCGAAACTCGGTCGAAAAGTGCGCGATGATCGCCGGTGTGGCGGCGGAGCAGTTCCGCATGGCTGCGCGCCAGAGCCGCATCCAGATCCTTCTCAGCCCGCGAGCGCACCTCAGCGAGATCGGTGTCCGGCATCTTTTCGAAGCCGCGAAAGCCGGTCGCAATCGTCAACACAATCGTGAACGCGGTGGCGCCATTCACCTGAAGTCGGCCGGACTCCGCGCGCACCGCGCCTGCGTCCGTCTGCGCTTCCACCGCGACCACAAAGTACATCCCTTCTCCAGGCTTGTCCGAGTAGAGAACAGGCGCCTCGCTCTGTGGGTGTCCCGCGCCAGCCACGTGGCTGGCCGCCTTGCCGGTAAGCACAAGCCTGCTGCTGGCGGCCTCGGTCTTACGGGATAGCGCGCCGTCCATCCAGACCGTTGCACTGAGCGCACCCGGCTTGCTTGCCGTCAGCCGCAGAACAATCGCCTGATCAGGCGCCGAGGCAAAGGCCGTGCGTTCATACGTCACGCCGTTCACCGTGTAGCGCGTCTTCGCCACGGCCTGGCTCAGGTCCAGTTCGCGGCTGTACTGCTCGACCTTTCCCGCGTGATTCAGATCCACATGCAGAACCCCGGCCGACTGATAGGCCTCAGAGAAGCGCCCCTGCACGTGTTGGCACAACTGGTCGGCGCGGTGATAGTCCGCACCCTTGAGTACGGCTTCGCGAAGCTCCGCCAGGAACCGCGGCGCATCCTTGTTGTTTCCATCCTGCGGCCAACCGGACCACAGCGTGTCCTCGTTCAGCGTCAGCGTCTCCCGCGCAGGATCCGTCTCGACCGGTCCCTCGGCACAGTCGACACCCGTGCCTTTGACCGGCGCCGGCTGGGATGCGCCGCCGCCAAAGACCATAGCGCCCAGGCGCCCGTTCCCGATCGGCAGGGCGTCCACCCACTGGCTGGCCGGCTCCTTGTACCACAGTTTGAGATCGGCCGCGCTCTCCGGCTGCAACTCCGGCCACGCGATCTGTTCCCCAGCGGCAAGCGCTCCCGCCAGGGTCGTTGCGGTTTGAAGAAACCTCCTGCGGCTCACTGCGCACATACAACACTCCTTCAAAGTGGACAACCAAATGATAGGTGCTGGCCACTTGAATGCCCGGTCGGTCCGTTTCCAGTCAAGTAAGAACGCAAGCCGGGATGCCATTTATTCTACTGAGATCGGTCCAGACAGGTTACTTATGCTGCTCAGGCCAAAGAACGACCATGACTCTCAACGCGCAGACATAGAGATTTCGAGTTCTTTGCCTATTCGTTGTGCAAGCGCATGGGGATTTCCCACGGAATTTACCGGATACTGTTGCACCCGACGATTCCATGCGTCTCCCATTGCGAACCAGTCGACGGGCTTGGGTGGACGCCCAGACTCCATCGAACTTTCGAGATTCGTGAAGAACACTTGCCAGCGCATCCTATAGAAATCATGCGTCAAGCCCGACCAATCGCGGTTTCCATAATCATGCAAGCCGGACTCGCTCGCGTGGCGATCTCCCCACGTGGTGAGAATGGAGCGCGCGTCATATTCCAATTGGCGCCGCTCCCGATTGTTTTCAGCCCACGGAGCGACCGAGTTCATCCACACACCCAGCAAGAAGTAGCGGTTTGTCGCAAGCAATTGGTCTTCGAGGTCCATCATGAAGAGCCACCGCTCTGTGAGGGCTTGGAAACGCGAACGATCTCGACGGTCGAATGCGTCTTTGATCTGGGGCAAGGTTTGCCGGCTCCAGTTCGCCAGAGCCTGTCGCCCCACATCGACAAGATCGTACTTATACGTTTCACTTATTTGCAGGGATGCGTTGACTTGGAGTAACTCGGCGAAAGCCTGGTTAAGTTGAGCCGGATCGTAGCGAAGAGCATCCGGCGACCAGGTGGATGCGGTCTTCGCGGTCAGCGCGGGTTGCGCATCGAAAAGGGACTCCGGCGCGGCATCGCGCTCGCCATGATCGAGGACGCCGTCGGCGCGCTGGCCATATGCGGTTTGCATCAGGATCTTCCACGCGTTTTGCGCGTGGTCGTCGTAACCACCGTACCGGCGCGAGGCATAGTCCTCGATCCAGTTCCGAAGATCTACAGGCTCCTTGCGCCAGGCCATCTCGGTAAATAGATCGAAGACCACGGGGTTAGTGTCCAGCCCCTCCGGAAAGACGGCCGTTCCGGCCATGGTGCTTCCTTCGCGCGTACCCATTGCAGGCAGACGCACCGCGTAGTCATAGAGATTGCCGCCCAAAGTTGTGCGTCCGCCAAATGCCCATAAGCCGCCGAACAGATACCGCGCCCCGCGGAAGTCGGACTCGCGGGTCTCACGCGGAGAACGGCCCTGATCGAGATCGACAATCAACAGGTGGTCTCGATCCGCGCCGGAAAGCAATTCAGGCGACGGATTGGCTTGCCAGCCAAGCAGCATCCACATTGCATTGGGATGGGCGTCGTTCAGTGCTTGCTGAATTCGGTGCGCGGCGGCGGCCACAGGCACGTCGCCGGAGGCTCCACCCTCCTGAAAGATTTCCATGTCATAGATCGATGTATCGCCGAAGAGTTCGCGCTCGTGCCGGTAAAAAGATGCTGCAACCTTGGCAAAGAGTGGATCGCGTGGATCGAGCCATGCCGGGCGCGCAAAGCCGTTCCAGTTGCCCTGGGCGACGATATGCGCTTCCGGATGTCGCTCTGCAAAGTCCGCCGGGATCATGCCGTAATAGCCGGGCAGGACAGGCGTAATGCCCAACTCTCTAAGCCGCGCGACGATGCGCTTGGCCGAACGGGCACGCTTGGCGAGAAGCGTCCTGGAGATGGGCCCGTTGAAACAGCACATGTTTCCCATCAACTGCCAGTTCTGGTGGGCCGGCTGTGTAATCCAGTTCCGAGTTGCAGCGTCCGAGTAGCCGAAATCGCGAAAGGTCTGGTAGAGCACGGTGTCCATGCCACGCTCGATCAGCATCGCATTGATGCCGCTTGCCGCCAGCAAATCGATCTCGCGCTGCCACCGCATCCAGCCCCAATACGGGGTAGAGTAACCATCGCTGTTTTGGTTGAGCGCATAACGGTAGGGGTACAACGCCGAATGCTCAATCGCCTCGGCGGGCGCGGGCAGTGAGCCGCGAATCGCCAGTTGATCGCCATTGGTGGAGAGTTGAAGATGGGCAACGTATTTCAAGTACCAATTCACGCCGAACAGCGCGGCGCCATTTGTTGTGGCTTCGACCCTTATATGACCCGCCGCGCCGGTGATGCGGAAGGTGTCGCGGCCCTCGGCCCCTGGCAGAGGTAACAGGGTAATCTCAGACGCGAGCGTTGGGAGCAACCTTCGTAACGCGGCTCGCGCGGGCTCAAGTTCCGCGTCGCCCGATTGGGCGCCGCATGCAGCGCTTTGAGTCAGGAACAGAAGCACACAGATGAGAGACAGCAGAATTGAAATCCGTTTTGTGGAGAGCATGGCGAAAGAAGGAAATCCCTTCTGGAAAGACTGGTTCTGTACGCGCAAACAGCCCGCTGCTTTTGGTGATGGCGGCAATTCCAGAACCGCCATGGAACGGGGCACGGTCGATCGTAAAGATCAGACGAAGACTCTGAGTGCGCATTATAGCGAAACTAGGACCGATGTATCCCGAAGACGTAGCACTCAAGTGGACGAGACCAATAGGGAGCGGCAACCCTGCACGAAACAGAACAGGCCGCAGGTACTCTGGTTTCGCACTAGAGACCGGGCGATCCGGTGGCAAGCGGCTGGTAGGCCTTGCTGAAATGCGTTGACCATTCCACGAGGCTCGCATTCATGAATCGCCAGGATTGAAGCTTGGTATCCACTTCCATGAGCATATAAGCATTTGGGTCGTACCGGGTTGCGGCCATGACGTAATGCTGCGGCCCAAAGGTATGCGCAAAATCGATCCACTTATGCCAGTGCCCCGTGACCACCAACTGAACGGTCTCCTTGTGTTTGCGTAGAAGTGGATGCAATCCGTAATCCAGAATCTCCGACGGAGCACAACTGACAAGCGGAAAATGTGTGAAAACGAACGATGGCTTGCCTTCTCGAAGTTGCGCTTCCAGCCAGTTGAGCTGCTCTTCTCCGAACGATCCGGTTTCCAGATTGTAAACGCTGGAGCCGGGTTTCCATGTGTCGCCCAGCATGTTATTAAGATGGATGAACTTCCACCCTTTGTGCTCGACAGAGTAATAAGGTTTGAGATGAAACTTTGCGGCAAACAACTCATGACTTCGCTCGCGCGAAACGCGCGGGACATCGTAGTCGTGATTGCCGAATCCCACATGCACGGGCATGTGGAATCCATCGGTGATTTCCTTCGCAATGTCAAGCCGTGTCCGGTTCTTGAAGTAGAAGTCGTAGTCCGGCGAAGGGTAGTCGTGGAAGTAATCGCCAACCACAAAGACGCGCTCGATCGGCGGGTTCAGGCTATTGATCAGGTCGCGAGCGGCAGTCAGCCGCTCGCTGGTGTGGAAGATGCTCTCTGTGTCTTCGGGGCTATTCTCGGGCCCCTTGTAGAAGCTGTCAATGATGTGTGTGTCGGCGATTACGGCAAAGTAGAAGTACCGCTGGGAGGAAGCAACACGAGCTTCGCTCGCCCAAAGATTTCGAGTGAGCGTTGCTCCGAGCGATGTTAGGGCGAGTGTGTTGAACTGCCGGCGATCGATCATGGTGCTGCTTCCCTCCCAGGGATCAAGGTTGAGTTGCGGTTGAAATCGCCGGCTAGAAAGTGAACCGGCCGGCCAATTGCACGATTCTTCCACCGCGATCTGCCGTTAGATTTCCGAAGTTTGAGTTACCCATGGAAAAGCCCGACGGGCTTGTGCTCCCGCTGGTCGCCATGAAGTTAGTGGTATTGGTTGCGTTGTAGGCTTCCATCCGGATCTGGAACTTTGTGGTCTCGCTCAGCGCGAATACCTTGCCTAGAGAAGCATCGTAATTGCGGTATGCCGGCCCTACGACCGTGTTGCGGCGCAGATCGCCGACGGTGCCATTCGCGGCCTGAGTAAACGCATCGATGTTGAACCAATGAACGTTGATGTTGTTTGGATCGACCTTCCTTGGACCGCTGTTTGCGTTCTGCCCCGGCACAGCATCGGGCCTTTGCCGGCAGGTTCCGCAGTAGTTCGTCAAGCCGTTGTTCGCGCTATCGTGGTTCTGATTGACGGTATACCAGGGGCCACTCTCGGCAGTCAGTATACCGCCGGTCAGCCAGCCGCCAAGAAGGGCGTCCGCCAACCGGTTCAGATCGCCGCCGAACTTGCGCCCGCGGCCATACGGAAGGTCGTATTGAAACGCCGTAACCCAGCGATCCGCAATGTTCCAGTCGGAGTTTCCGTGCTGGAGCGTAAGCTGCTGCGTGGGATAGGCGGCGCGGCCGTTGTTGCCGACGCTCAGGCCGGAGTTGGTGATGTCGTCAATGTCGTGACTCCACGTGTATGCGCTAATGATCGACAAGCCGCTCCGCAGGTGGCTTTGGAATTTGACCCCAAGAGCATTGTAGTTGCCCAGGCCCTGGTTGGATGCGCCCTGAATCGCGGCTCCCGGAGTGAGGTTCCCATTCGCATCCACGTTCGGAAACGGTTGCCGGTCCGCATAGGGGACCGAGTTATCCATGGCGGCCGCCGGGATATTCCAGTCGTTCGTAACATAGAGCGAGGTGGTCTTCGATCCAAGATAGGAGATATCCAGGGAGCTATTAGGCCCTAACTCCCGCTGCACGGTTGCATTCCACTGCTGGAAATAGGGTGTGCGAAGGTTGGGTACGAGCCCGTAGAGGGTCGGGTCTCCCGGATTGGTCAGCGCCGAGGAGGGAAACCCCGTGGACAGGTTGACCGTATTGAGGGTCGAAGGGTTGGAATCGGCAATCTGAAAACTGTCCTGCAACAGGAACGGAGTGGAGAAGCCGGGACTGGGCTCGCCAAAGGGACCGAGTTGCTCAGGGCCATAGTAAAGTCCGTAGCCCGCGCGGAACACGGTCGCCGGTGTCACCAGATAGCTGAAACCGATGCGCGGGCCGAAGTCGTGATGGTCCGGCTGCACGCCAAAGTATCGGTTGATATGCGTGTTGAGTGTGATGATGCCTTTATTGATCTGGTTCTGCGTGGCGGTCGGGAAGGTTCCGGTGTAGCCGGGAACGTACAGCACATGGGTGTAGGGATTGAGAGTTGCGCCGTGGTTGTGCGCCTCCCAGACCGGCGTGACATAATCCCAGCGGACACCAAGGTTGACCGTCAGCTTCTGTGAGAGTTTGTAGGAGTCCTCCGCGAAGAGAGAATAGGCGCGGCGCTGGTAATCGTTGGTATGGACGGCCGAGATGCGCGCCAGGTCCGGCAGGTCAAGCAGGAAGTCGGCAAAGGCATTGCCGGTTCCCTTGTCGGGCAGTCCATTGGTGTAGTGGGCCGTGTAGTGGCCGTCGAAATCGAATTCCCCGTTGGGGGCGAACGAACTCGCGGTCCCCAGGAAGGATACCCAACGGTACATGCCGCCAAATTTGATCGAATGGCGTCCCAGGTTCCAGGTCGCGGTGTCCTCGCCCTGATACGTGCCGTTCAGGTCCTGCTCGGAGTAGGAACCGCCGAAGCCGCTCAGGTTGCTGTTGTTGAAGACGATGGTGGACAGTCCTCCCGCCAGGCCGCCCTGCAGCGGAACGCCGGAGATGCCCACAGCCTGATTCGCATCCTGGATGCCGCTTGCAGGAGCGGTAATCCAATTGAGCCGGGTCCAGCCGAAGCGGGCATCATTGACGAGGTTGGCGCCGAAGGTGTGGCTCCAGCCTGCTACTACGCCCTGCGCGTTGGCGGTATTGCTCACGTCGCCGCTCAAAAGAGTGCCCGTGAATAGACTTACTGAAGGCTCGCTGGTGTACTGGTGCTGGTAGCGGCCGAAAATCGAGTCCCGCGACGACAGTCGATGGTCGATTCGCACGGCCACGCGGTTGTCATCGTTGTTGACCGGGCTCTCGTGGGAGTAGTTGGACGATGCCGTGCTGGGGCCGGTGGCCGTAGGAATCGCCGCGGCAACCTTCGCGGCCACCTGGTTAATGTTCTGGATCGCATTGTTCTCGAAAGGCAGATTTGTCGTCGGGTCGTAGATGGTCGCGTCGCCCAGGAAGTTGCCGGAAGCCTCCGCCGGCGTGGGGATGAGTCCACTATTGACAGAGCCCGGCGAGCGATAGGGCTGACGTTCAAAGTCGGCAAAGAAAAACGTCTTGTCGCGGCCGTTATATAGCTTCGGCAGCCACACCGGACCGCCCGCGGATGCCCCGAAGATGTTCTTCGTGTAGTCGGTCTTGGGGTTGCCCAGCGCATTGTTGAAGAAGTCGTTGGAGTTGAAGTCACTGGTCTGGAAGTACTCGTAACCGGACCCATGGAAATGGTTCGTGCCCGACTTGGTCAGCACGTTGACCACCGCCCCGCCGTCGCGTCCGAATTCGGCAGAATAGGAATTGGTTTCCACCTTGAACTCGGAGATGGCGTCCATGGAGGGCTCGATGGCGAAGGTGCGTCCCTCGTTGACATTCTGATCGTAGCTATTGTTGTCCGTCCCGTCCAGGACGTAGTTGTTCTGGTACTGCGATACGCCGTTGGCCGCAAAAGCGCCGCTGGCTGAATCGCGCGGCCCGGACGGAGTCGAGTAGTTCACACCGACTGTCAGCACGGCCAGCCTGTTGAAGTCACGGTCGCTGACCGGCAACTCGTCCTTGAGGGTACCGCTGATATCCTGGCCGACTTCGCTGCCCTCGGTCTCCAGTAACGGCGCATCCGCCGTAACGATCAATTGCTGTTCAACGTTTCCGATGACCAGCGCCACAGGAACACGCGTAGCTTGTTGCACTTCAACGGTCACATGCGCCGCCACCGCCTTCTGAAATCCAGGCCTCTCCACGGTCACTGTGTAGTCGCCAACCGGCAAAGGCGCGGCCTCCCAGGTGCCGATGTCATTGGTGACGCCTTGCAGCTTGGCATTGGTGCCATTGTTCGTGATGGTGACGGAGGCATCCTTCACGACGGCGCCGCTCGTGTCTGTTACAGATACGAGAATGCCGCCTGAGTCCTGTTGCCCATAGAGATAGCTGCAAGCGAAGAAGACAACTAGTGCGCACGCGAGCCATCGATGGAACCTGGTACCTTGACGATGCATGTCCTTCTCCTTTAATCCTTGTTGAATTGTCCGGCGCGTGGGGATGTGAATATCATGGCGAGAGAATGCCCGTCCCGGAACGGTAGAGTTACCGGCCTTTCCATTGCGGCTTCCTGCCGGGAGCAGTTCATTCCGCTCGCCGCCTCCAAAGCCCCGGAGGGAACACGGGCAACGCTGTCCCCTCGGTGATAGCTCAATGGTGGCGGTGGGAATGGAGATCGACAAGGTGTTTTCACAGTGGGCCGGGCGACGAGAAGAGATTGGAGGGCCGCTTCATCGAAACGGGCGCTCCATCCAAAGGGGTTCAAGATTCTCTTTACATGGTAGTAACATCTTCCAGATTGATCGTTTGTCCGGCTGGACAGCCGTTTTTAACTGTGTATAAACCTGTACATTCGCGATAGGGGAGATACTGGGGGTGGATATTTCAGGCTCTTGGGGCTCGATATAGGGCGTAGCAAGACGATTGTTTCCCCCCTCATAGGCGGTTGTGACGATGTCGGCGAGTTCATCTGCATCCGAATCCGCAATGCGGCCGGAAGGCCCTCCAACGATGCGGGACGCCCGCTGGCAGCTGGCACAGCGCATCGCGTCGAGCGACATCTTCGCAAAATCCGAACTCCTTCCTCGATTTCTGCTGCACATCTGCGATCTTCATTTGCAGGGCAGATCCGACGAGATCAGAGAGCACTTGATTGGGGTGCAGGTCTTTGCGCGACCGCAAGGCTACAACCCCGGCGACGATAACATCGTGCGGAACTACGCCGTACAATTGCGCAAGAGATTGGGCCTCTACTTCGAGCGGGAGGGCTGGCGCGAGCCATATTGGATTGAGATCCCCCGCGGTGGATATGTGCCTGTGTTTCATCCGCGAAAGACCGCGAACGATTCTCCAGGTCTGAAGTCCATCGCTCTGGGCAGGGCGGAGGTCGAACCCAACGCTGAGGCGATTCCACCTTCCTCCACCGTTGTGCAAATATCTTGGCGCAAGCTCGATTGGCGGATGTTCGTTCTAGGTTTGACAACAGGGTTGCTGTTACTGGCAGGGACCTTGGCGCGCCATTCAATGTCAGGAGTTCCACCGGTCGTCCACCCAACGCCGCACCCCTTGTGGTCGGTCTTGTTTGCCAAGGATCGTGACACCTTCATCGTCCCGGCGGACAGCGGCCTGGGCATCCTGCAGAACCTGACGGAAGAACCTGCGACGCTGGCCGACTATGTAAGCGGCAAGTATTTCTCCGAGGTGAAATCGAAAGATGTAGACACGAAGAATCTCGACGACCTGCGTACCCAGCGCTACACCAGCATGGTGGACTTGAACATTACATCGAGATTGTCGCAATTGCCCGACGTCGTTCCGGATCACCTCATCGTTCGCTATGCCCGCGACCTGCGCATGGATGACTTGAGAAACGGCAATGCAATTCTGCTGGGCGCAGTTCATACAGACCCCTGGGTGAGCCTCCTCCAGGAAGGATTGAATTTCAAGTTCTCCTGCGGAAGACGCGTCGACGACTGCTTCATCCTCAACACCCATCCCGCTGCCGGAGAACAACCCGCCTATCGCACTTCGTCAAATGATCCCTCGCGCGAGACCTATGCCATCGTTGCCCTGTTGCCCAATCTCGATCAAACAGGAAGAATCCTGCTGATTGAAGGCTTAAATATGGCCGGCACTGAGGCTGCAGCGAACCTGGTTCTGGACGATGCAACGATGCGGTCAGTATTGGAACCCGCCAAATCGCGCCAGGGCGTGCTGAGACCTTTTGAACTGCTCATCGAGACCAGGAGCCTTGAGGCCCAGGCACTCCCGGCACAGATCGTCTGCCGGCGATTCCAGGAGTAGGTCGCCACGCCGACTGGAATATCGAGCCCGCCTGTGGGCTGAAAGCTCCGGTAGCGAAGCAGTCTTCAAAACCGATCCGGGTTCCACCACCTATGCCACTCTGAACGCGCGCGTGGGCCTGTTCAAAACAGAAATGTTATTGACTGGGAAGCCAGCAGATCCCAGACGATGTGCAGGATGAGGATGCGAACTCTCCTGTTTGCAGTATGAAGGAGCGAGCGGAGTCGTTACAAGATGTGGATTGGCGGGTGGCCGAAGTGCCTGAAGAAGCGGGAACCCGCCGAACACGGAGCCGGTAAAGCCGAATGAAGACAGTTCGAAGGGGCTCAAGTGCTGAAAAATCCCCCGATTGCTTCATGATCCATGGTGGTTGCCGAGGAAGCGAAGAGGAACGCCCACGAAGGGTCGAGGTAAAGCCAACGTTGACTGCTAAACCAACTTGTGGGGAGGCTGGGAACGTGCAGCAGCGTGTGACCGCCCATGCACATCATTTCCGTTCCATTCCACGCCAGGAAGGTCCTCGATGCCTGTCCAACCTGCGCTGGATGTGCCACGCAGCGCAGGCACACCGGGCACCGTCGGCGCTGGTCTTTGAGCACCCAGCGCATGCCAAACAAGCACATCGAAAACGATGCGGCCAGTTGTATCTCTATCGCGTGGTCACGGCCGAACGACGTGAATCCGTAAGCCAAATCCAGCGCTGCAAAGTAAACCATTGGCGTCAGCAGCGCAACCTTGGCGGCCAAGAAGCTCCAGCGGTAAAGCTTCCTTCCCCAGGAAGTCTTTTGCGGATTCGCGCTATACTCGCCCAGCGAGACTGCGGTAATTGCCGGAAGAGAGAGCAATGCCAACAACGCTGCAAAGCCATAGAGCGCCCCAGTTCCCGGCCGCGACGATTCGACCAACACGCCCATTAGATCCTGCTTCGAATCCCCGGGACCATCCGCTGTGATGCGAATGCAGGAGGACCACAATTCCCCCTGCCCCTCAGCATTCAATCGCCCAACCGCGTATCCCGCACTCTTCGCTTCTCGTGTTGCATCCTGTTCCAGCAGCCATGCGTCCACCGCACCGGGCAATCTCAGCGCTGCATCCGGAGCGACACCGGCAATCCTGACGGATCGACCCCCCAACCGCACTTCTGTGCCCACCACATGTGGGTCCGCGCCAAACAGCCGCTTCCAGGCCGACTCGCTCAGCCATACGTCGTATGAGCCACCGGCCTGTGACCGCGGCTCGGCAAACTGCACCGTCAACCCAAGCGACTCAAATAAATTCTCGCTGGAATGAGCCACGGACCAGGTGGAAGCAGCGTGGGAGGCTCCGTCAGGAGAACCGCCCGAAGCGGACTCCTGCTCCTGCGCCACTCGGTAATAAGCAAGGCTGTCAAAGTACTTCTGCCGTCGTTCGTTCCACGCACGAAATTCATCCGGCGTCACCGTGGGCATGGAACCGCTGTAGCCTGCCTGCTGAATCAGCACGGCGTTTGGGTTCACCTTTGACGGCCACAGGCTCCGCTCCGCGCGTACTCCTGGCAGCAGGACGGCAACTGCATAACTCGCTGCCAGCATTCCCGCCATGACTAGCAGACACCGCGCAGGTGTTCCCTCCATCCTAGCGAACCAGACGACATGAGGTTTTCCAGACCGCCTCAGCCACAGCGCATCTTCAAAGGCCCCAAGGCAAAAGCCATTCGCGCGCTGGTCGTCCCGGCTGCCCAGCGCGCCGGAGCCGGAACATGCCTGTCGCACATGCCACAGCTCCGACCTCCACTCCCGTCGCCACTCGGCTCGCTCCTGCCGCGGGACCAGAAACGAGGCCATGTGTAGAAGGCCCAACTGCAATTGCCGGTTGGCCCAGTCCGAGCGCAGCGTGAGCCTCATATCGTTTTGGCCTCTCCACTTGGAATCAGCCGCTCCAGCAGCGGATAGCGCCGGCGCGAGGCTTCCAAGGTCGTCGTGCCGGCCGCCGTCAGCTTGTAATATTTGCGCGCCGGGCGCTGCTCTTCGTCGGCGGTCGATTGCTTCTCCCATTGGGAGCGGATCAGATCGTTTTGCTCCAGTCGGCGCAACGCCGGATACACTGTCCCGCTGGGCAGTCCAGTCGTCTCCATAATGCTGAAGCCGTACACATATCCAGCATCCAGCGCCTGGAGAATGAGCGCTGCGGTGTGGGTGAGTCTCGCCTCCAAAGCCATGACGCATTCTACCTATGTAGCAATCTACTTGACAAGCATCTATGCTGATTGCTACATAGGGTATGAACGATAATTTCCAACCTGTCGTGCCGGCAGGCTTCCGCTCGCCATGGAAGGTGCGCCCATGCTCCAGCTGCAACATCTTTGCCGCAACTACCGCGGAATCCCCGCCATTCAGGACGTCACCTTCCAGGTGGCGCCCGGCGAGATCGTCGGCTTTCTCGGCCCCAACGGCGCCGGGAAATCGACTACCGTAAAAATCATCACCGGCATGCTTCGCCCCGATGATGGCCGTGTTTTGTTCGAGGGCCAGGACACAGCGAAAGATATGGTCGCTTTCCGGGCCGCCTTCGGCTATGTCCCGGAGGAAGCGCAGCTCTATAGTTATCTCTCTGGCCTCGAGTACCTGCAGTTGGTGGGAAGGCTCCGCGGGCTTGGCGAAGCGCTCATCGAAGCCAAGGCGACTCGTTTGCTCAAACTCCTAAACCTCGAATCGTGGCAATACTCGCCCATTTCCAGCTATTCGAAGGGCATGCGCCAACGCGTTCTTCTAGCGGCGGCGCTGTTGCACGATCCCAGGCTGCTCATCTTCGACGAGCCACTCTCGGGCCTCGACGTCGTATCAAGTCGCCTCTTCAAAGACCTCATTGAGTTGCTCGCTGCCGAAGGCAAGGCCGTGCTCTATATCTCCCACGTTCTTGAGGTCGTCGAGCGAGTTTGCAGCCGTGTCGTGGTCATCGCCAAAGGCCGCGTGCTGGCCGACGCTCGCCCCGCCGACTTGAAGCAGCTCATGCATCTTTCCAATCTAGAAAGCGTCTTTGCGCAGCTGGTGGAGCAGGAAGACACCCGAATTCTGGCGCAGCAGATGGTCGAGGTCATGCAGGCCGCCCATGTATGAAGGATTCCAGCGCCTCTTCATGATGTCCGAACCGAAGATTCTCGCACTCAACGCCCAGGCTGCGCTCGGTCCCGTGCGTCAGCCGGAACGCAGTCAGTTCTCACACCTGGTTCGCCACTTCCTCGAACGCTTCTTCAACCACGAAAC
>Ga0182013_10002642_pt1 | contig 23278 bp, 18 predicted proteins | sample 612S2MmetaG_FD_120487 | JGI IMG/M metagenome (GOLD analysis project Ga0182013, IMG submission 120487) | Permafrost microbial communities from Stordalen Mire, Sweden - 612S2M metaG | ecosystem: Environmental > Terrestrial > Soil > Wetlands > Permafrost | place: Sweden: Stordalen | collected...
GCCGTGCTTCCAAAAGTACATCTGCTCGGTTCGCGTGTCGTTTACGATCGTGTTGTAGCAGTCGGCCAGATATTCGGTGCTCAGGCCGCGGGCGCCGCAGTACTCGAGGTAGTCGCCGAGCTCTCGCTTCAGATCGTCGGACATTCCCTCAAGCGACGACGTGAGAAATTTTTCGTGCAACGGATTCTGCAAGACGACTTCGTCGGTAAACGGTTTGAGATCGGCGGACATGTTAGAAACCTCGGTAGATGATGTGCGGAGCGGGGGCGTCGAGCATGACCGCGACGGACGCGGTGACGACGGCGATCGCGGTATACCAAGCCGGCCGCGCGAACGCGGAGAGCCCCGCCAGCGAGCCCTCCTCGAAGACGGCCCGATAGCGGTCCACCAGCGCCGTCGTCGCCGTCAGCACGACCGCGCCGACGGCGAACGTCAGCAGCATGGCGGAAGCGATCGGCACCGCTCCCAGATGCGCGACGAGGCCCTCAAGCTCCGGCCACGTCGCCCAGAAAAAGACCAACGTAAAGGAAAGCCACAGAAACGTGAGTCCGCGCGATGCGGCCTCATAGAGCGGATTCGCGCACAAGGCCCGGTACGGCGCCCGGCCCATGCGGCGAATCATCTCGATCTGATAGAGCTTGTTCCCGCTGATGCCCAAACCCATCAGCAAGCCGAGGACCACGAACATCGCGGTCTGGCCGTGCCAAAGTCCCACCAGGAAGAACGTCGCGAAGAACGCGATCACGCCGAGAAACGGTTCGACGTTGCGCGACGGGAAGCGCCTCATGAGGTTGAGCAGCAGCGGCGAATAGACGTAAGTCTTGAACCAATTCGAGAGCGACATGTGCCACCGGCTCCAAAACTCGAGATAGCTCTTCGAGGAGAACGGACGGTCGAAGTTTTCCGGAAGCTCGAAGCGCATGAATCGCGCGGCGCCGATGACGACGTCGGTATACCCGGAAAAATTCGCGTAGAGCAGAATCGGGAACAGAGCCAGGAGGAGCGCCGCGTCGAGCGTGCGCAGACCGGGCGAGAGGTTCGCGGACGCCGCCGCTACGGCGCGGTCCTGGAAGCTCGCCAAGACCGGCGAGACGACCGTGACTTTGAAAAAGCCGATGACGATGCGCTCGATCGACTTCCCCGCAATGGAGAGATCGAGCGCCGCGGGGCTTTCCGATTCGTCGCGCCTATAGTCGCGATAGAACTGGATCGGGCCCGAGACGAAAGCCGGGAAGTTCAGCGTATAGTTGAGGAAACGCACGATGCCGACGCGCTCGGGCAAGCTGTCCTGGTAGGCGTCCACGACCAGGCTCAGCACGCGAAAGAACACGTACGACATCCCGACCGTAAGGTAGACGAACGGCAGCAGAGCCCCGGGAGGAAAGAACGTGTATCGCTTGAGCCAGCAAAAGAGAAGAACCAGGGCGCCGATGGCCGTCGCGAAAACGGCGGGGTTCTTTTGCGAGTGCATCAATCGCATCGCGACGAAGCCACCGGCCAGGAGCGCGGCAAACGGAGCGAGCTGACGCAGATCGTGAGAGAACGTTAAGACGAAGCCGACGTTGGCGACGAGCAGCAGCGCGGAGCGCCAACCGTGGCTTCTGGAAATCGCGAGAAGGAGGGCAACGACGGCGACCAGGCCGAGAAACGCGAGCGACGGGACGTTCACGATTCTTCGCTAGGTGAACCCGCACGTTCTGCCGGGAGCTTCGACCCAATGAGCGCAGCCAGCTCGCCGACGTTCTTTAAGGACGATATCTCCGAAGCCGCGAAGTCAACGCCGAACGACCGCTCGATCGAAAGCATCAAGCGCAGGTGCGAGAAGCTGTCCCAGCCGTCAACCTGCCCCGCGGTGAGCTCGGGCGTTGCGACGAGCGAATCGTCGTCGAACACGTCGCGCATGATGCTGGACAGCTGCTGATAGATTTCGTCGGAGGACACGGCAAAGAGGACCCTTCAAATGCGGCGGTGGCCTACAACAATGCGTCGTCGCCGCTTGGGTTCCTCCTAGTAAATGACGTCGATCGGAATGCTTTCCGTAACGGGCGAACCCCGTTCGCTCTGCCCGTTTACCGAGCGCTTCTTCATCAACGACCAGCGCTTCGTCGTGCGTTCCAAGCCGAACCAATCGCCGGTCACGACCTGCACGACCTGTTCGAGCATCGCGTCGGCGGTGCGATCCCAGGAAAAAGCCGATGCGCGCTTTTTTGCTCCCTCCTCCAAACGCAGACGCCACGGAGCGTCGGTCAGGAGTCGAACGATTGGCTTCGCGAGTTCGCCTCCTTCCGGCACGAGCATTCCGCTTTCCCCGTCCAGGATCGCTTCCCGCAGGCCCGGGACCGCGAAGGCCACGGCCGGCGTCGCACACGCGTTTGCCTCGATGATCGAGATTCCCCAACCCTCCATCTCGGACGGGTTGCAAAACGCCCACGCACTTTGCAGCAGCTCGCGCTTGCGCCGCTCGTCGACGAAACCCTCAAACGTGACCGCCTCGTCGAGGCGAAGCGAGCGCACGAGCTCTCTCAAGCCGGCTTCCGCCGGACCGCTTCCCGCTATGCAGAGCACGGCATCCGGGACGCGCTCGCGCACTTCCGCAAACGCCGCGATCAGCAAGTCGACGCGTTTATACGGCATGAGTCGCCCGAGATAGAGCACCGTCGGAATCTCGGCCTTCGTACCGGGAACGAGAGCCGAGTCGACGCCGCTATATACCATTCCAACGGGCCGATCGGTCAGTCTCGCCTCGCGCATCGCGCGTCTCGTATCCTCCGATATCGCGACGAACTTAGCCCCCCGATAGAGGCGGGGAACCAGCCAGGTCTCGAGCCAAACGAATACTTCCGATACGGGCCACGGCAGATGTTTTCGAAAAACGTCGACGTGCACGTGGAAGATCAAACACAGCTTCGGTTTCAGCGAGTAGAGCGGGCTGAAGAACGGCACGCCGTTCTCCGCGTCGAGTATGACGTCGAACCGATCGCGACAGGACCGCAAGTATTCCAAAGGCACGCGAAAGTACACCGAGAACCGGTCGCCGACGCGCGTGATCTTGATCCCGTCGAGTAGCTCGGTGCGGGCGGCTCCCGGAAAGGATGCCGTCAACCATTCGACCGAGTGGCCTTGCGCGACCCATCGTCTCGCGATCTCGTAGAGGTACGCTTCCGCGCCCCCCGCCTGCGGGTGCTTCGGATCGCGCCAGTTCAGGACAAGGATCCGGAAACCGTCGTGCAGCGCGATCGGATTTGTGGGGAACAGCCGATCGAACATCGGGACTATCGTGCGGAAGAACGAATACTGAAGGCGCAAGCGCAGGATCGAAGCGAGCATCTTGAGCGAGGCGGGCACCAACGGGACGTGCGAACCGGCAACGTCCTTCCAGACGGTGGGCACCTCCCGCACGTTCATGCCGCGCCTGTCGAGAACGAAGAGCAGATCCACGTCAAAGGCGAAGTTCGCCGTCTCGACGGTCATCATCGCGGCGTACAGGCTATCCCGTCGAAACACTTTGGCTCCGCACTGCGTGTCGGAGTACGGGAGGCCGAAGAGCGCGCGCACCAACACGTTGAAGCACCGGCTGGCAACCCGGCGCGGAAGACCCTGCCTTACGTGCACGTCCGCACCGCTCTTCCAACGCGAGCCGATAATGGCGTCGTCACCAGGCCCTAGGAGTTCGCACAACCGGCGCATCTCTTCGGGCGACGTTGCGCCGTCGGCATCCACGTAGGCAACGATCGGCGCATCGGCGACCAAAAAACCCACGCGGACCGCGCCGCCCTTCCCCACGGCGTCATCGAGCTGAACGACCTTTGCATTCTTTCGACCGGCCGTACCGGCGCGAACGAGCGCGGGGGTGGCGTCGGTGCAACCGTTGAGGACGACGATGACCTCGGAGTCTTCGAACCCGTCGAGATACGCACGCAGAGTCGGCCCTATGCGCGATTCCTCGTTGTGAGCCGGGATGACGATCGAGAACCGTGGCCCGCTAGGCACGAAGGTTACGCGATCGGCGCATCGCGGTTTTCGGGCGGCACGATCAAGTTGCGCTCGAACTTGGCAATAATCGTCTGCCAGGCCAGCGTCAGTTCGTCAACGGAAATCGCGCGCGCAACGGCCACGAAGACCAGCCCTCCTATGGTCATCTGCCCGAAGAGGAACCAAGCTCGCGAGGCCAGCGTCGGTTCGGGATGCACGCCCAGCGCCTTAATCCAGTTGAGCGCAAGCACCATCGCCGTCGAGGCCACGACGATCTTCAGAGTCGAAATCGAGAGAGCGCGCCAGTTGATTCCCGAAACTATCCTCGCAACCACGCCGAGCAAAAGAAGCGCCTGTAACGACTGGCTTACCGAATTCGCAAGCAGCAGGCCGCGCGCACCCAAACTCGGCAGCCATACCAACGAAAGCGTGACGTTGAGCAGCACCGCGATCACGGAGATGCCGACGGGAGCCGCCGTTTCGTGACACGCGAAGCAGCAACGGGTCAACACGATATTGGCGGCGAGCGCGACGAGCCCGAACGCCGCATAGGGCATGAGACCGGCGGTCAAGTCCGTGGCGCTCGCTTGGAAACTGCCGCGCTGGAACAGCGTCTCCACCATCGGGTGCGCCAATACGATCAACACGCACATCGCGGGAATCGTAATGAAATTGACCAACCTCAAGCCGGTGACGAGGGTGCCCGCTACGCCGCGGCGATTGTCGCGTGCGTAGTGGGCGGCCAGCAACGGAAATATCACGGTCGCAATGGCCGCGCCGAAGACTTGCTGCGGAAAGTAGACGAGCTTCGTCGCATAGTTCATGCCGGCCATATAGCCGGGCGACAGCGTGGACGCAAAAAACCGATCGAAGAACAGCGCGATCTGGCCGGCGGCCGACGCGACGATGATCGGGCCGAGAAGCTCCCAGATCTTTCGCAGGCCCGGATGCTGCAGGTCCATGACGAAGCGGTACTTGCCGATTGACAAGAACGACGGAATCTGAACCGCCATCTGGGCGATCAATCCCAACGTCGTGCCGAGCACGAGGGCGAAAATACCGATCTTGTGATTGAGCAGAACGACGGTCGTTATCGTAACGACGTTCAAGACTACGCCGACCATGGACGCCACGCGAAAGCGATGGTACGCGTTGAGCATCGCCGAAAAGACTCCGCTCAGGCTGACGGCCACGATCGTCGGCATGAGCCATCGCGTCATCCGGACCGCGACGCCCATCTGCGGCGCGGGGAATCCGTGGGCGATAAGCGGCACGTACCAACCCGCAGTGACGAACCCCGCGACCGCGCAGACCGTCAATACGAGCGCAAGCAGGTTGACGATCGTGTTTCCGAGCAGCCACGCGTCGTCTTCGCGCCCTCGTGCGATGTAGTCGGTGAACGTAGGAACGAGCGCGCTCACGAGCGCCCCGTTAAAGACCCCGAACAAGATCGTCGGGATCGTCGCCGCCGCAAGAAACGTGTCCATTTCCCATTGCGTGCCGTAAAACTTCGCGTTGACGACCTCGCGCGCGAAGCCCAGGAGAGCCGACGCGAACGTCGCCGCCATGACGAATAACGTCGAAGAGGCCAGTGAGAGTCGTGGTCGCGGCGCCCCCTCGAGCGGAACGACGCGCAGATGCGGCCTAATGAGCGCCGCGCCTGCGAATGACCGCCGGAATGGTTTTTGCAATGATGGCGAGATCGCCGAGCGGATTCCACGTGTCGACGTACTCGTTATCCAGGCGCATCCACTCGTCAAACGAAACTCGGCTGCGCCCGCTGATCTGCCAGGTGCAGGTCACGCCCTGAGGAACGGTCAGGCGCCGCATGGCCAGCGAATCGTAGGTCGCGACTTCGCAGGGCAGGGCCGGCCGCGGCCCGACCAGCGACATGTGCCCCGCTACGACGTTAATCAGGTTCGGTAATTCGTCGATACTGGTTCTGCGAAGCAAGCCCCCGAGTGGATGAAGCCGCGGGTCGTTGCGAATCTTAAAGACGGGGCCGGCGATTTCATTGAGGTGCAAAAGCTCGTCGCGCATCTCTTCCGCTCCACGGACCATGGTGCGCAGTTTGTACATTCTAAAGCGACGGCCGTCCATGCCGACGCGCTCTTGCGCGAACCAAGGCGAGCCCCCCGTGACGCAGACGATCCCGATGGCCGCGATCGCCACGATGGGCGAGGCTAGAACCAGGAGGCAGGATCCGAGTCCGACGTCGATCGCGCGCTTGGCCGTCTTCCACGCTGCCGGCACTTCACGCTCCGCGGCGGGAGAAATCGCCAGCTGCATCAGGCTGCGAACGCCTCCTTAACGACACGCCCCACGATATCGAGCCCCTGAAGAACTCCGAGATCCTCTCCGCTTTGACCGGGGCGGAGATGGAGGAAGGGGACGTACTCGCGCGTGTGATCGGTGCCGGGAGCGGTGGGATCGCAGCCGTGGTCCGCAGTGAACGTCAGCTGGTCGCCCGGTCGAAGCGCGGCTTCAAGACGAGGCAACAAGGCGTCGAGCCGTTCGAGAGCACCGGCGTATCCGCGAACGTTTCGGCGATGACCGTACTTCGAATCGAAGTCGTTCAAATTGGTAAAGATGAACCCGCCATCCAGCCGCTGCAGCAAATCGAACGTCCTCTCCATCGCCTCGTCGTTGTCGGCCGCGCGAACCGACGAGGCGATCCCATGCCCGCAGTAGATGTCGCAAATCTTGCCGATCGCGTGGACCCGTACGTTCGCGGCGGCCAACTCGTCAAGTATGCACGGCGGAGGAGGTATTGCGTAATCGCGACGGTTCGGCGTCCTTACGAAGCTCCCCGGCCGCCCTGCGAAGGGCCGCGCGATAACTCGGTTGACGTTGTTCGGCGAGACCAGCATCTCTCGGGACCTCTCGCACCATTCGTACAAGGTCTCCAGAGGAACTACCTCCTCGTGGGCGGCAACTTGGAAAACCGAATCGGCCGACGTATAGAGGATGGGTCGCCCGGTTGCCACGTGCTCGGGCCCCAGTTCGGCAATGATCTCGGTCCCCGAGGCCGGGCGATTTCCCAGCGGCGGACGTCCCGCGATCGCGGTAAATGCCTCTACGACCTCCCGCGGGAACCCGTCCGGAAAGGTCGGGAACGGAACCTCGGTGATCACGTCCATCATCTCCCAGTGCCCCGTGATGGTGTCTTTTCCGCGGCTGCGCTCTCGCAAGCGCGCGACACGCGCAAGCGGCCGGGCGGTCGGCTCAACGCCCTCGATGTCGGACAAAACGCCCAGTCCGAGACGGGCAAAATTCGGCAGAGCGAGACCGCCGACGGAGCGCGCGACGTTCCCGATCGTATTCGCGCCGGGCGCATCGCCGTACGCCGCGAAATCGGGCAACGCCCCAACGCCTCCGGAGTCCAGTACGATCGTTACAGAGCGTGCCATGTCGATACCGCCGAGCTTTTCTCACTCTCGCGTAGTCGCGCCTTCAGCACGGCAACGCAGGAAAAGGCGGTTCACCCGGCGTTAAACGTTTCACGTTATGCGCGCTTCGAGAGCCGCACTCACGATTGCGATCACTCTGCTCATCACGTTACTCGCCGCGCCGGCAAACGCTCGCACGCTCATACGCCTGCACGCGGACCGCGTCGAGTTCTATTTCGACCGCTTTCTTCTCGAAGCCGACGGCGGCGTGCACGTGACGACCAGCGACGGGCTGACCATCGACGGCGACGCCTTTTCGATGGACCTCAAACTCAATCGCTTTCTCATTGCGGGCCACGTGCACGTGACGGGACCGACCGGCGCCCTCTCCGCCGCCGCCTTCTCCGACTACGTCGACTTCGACCGCGAGTACGTCGTGCCGGTCACGACCGCTCCGGACCGATGGACGTATTTGGGAACCGACTTCGCGCATCCGCTCAAAGGACGCGAGATGCCGGGGGACGTCTTTTTCTTTCCGGATACGGGCGGCGTGCGTCCCAACATCGTCGCCCACAACGCCACGATCAGCACTAAATCGTTCGTGAAGTTTTCCGGGCCCATCGTCGACACGTTCGGTTTCAAACTCCCGTTGCCGACGTTTTACTTAAATTTTTCGTCCAATCCGAATCTGGGAATCAACTCTCTCACGGGCGCCACGGTCGACGTCACGTGGAACTTTGCCGGCAGCGACAACGCGATCTCGGCCCTGCACGCACGGTACGACACGATCAACAAAGCCTATCTCTCGTTCGAGCAGCACGTCGCGTGGAATCAAGGCTATGCGGTTTTTTCGGTCAATCCGTTCACGACCAAAGCCAAGTGGTGGAACCTGGTGGCGTCCGAACAGCCGAACTCCCGCTTTCAAATCCAAACGTTCTCGCAGCTCTACACCTACCAGAGCGGCCTGACGCTGCCGACGGCCTCCGCACAGTCGACGTTCGTCACGGCGACTCAAGCGCTGCCTCAATCGTACCTCGTCGCGACGGGAAATTTCACCGACTACAACATGCTGGGGCCCGGGCAAGGCACCGGGTCGCTCAACCATCCGACGTCGCTGGAACTGAGCTGGGTGTCCTCTCCTCACAAAATCAAACACCTGCCGCTGACGTTTCAGGTTAGGCTCGGATATGGATTCAACCACGACTCGGTCGGAAGCCAGGTCCCCGGCGGGCTGCAGGAATACGGAGGAACGGTCTACAGCACGATTTGGAACCACTTGGTCGGCTTTAACGTGTCGACGCCCGGAATCAAGTTGGGCGACCACTACGACCCGAACAAGACGTACTACTTCAACGCGTCGCTGGACAAACAGCGCGAGTGGTTTACGGTCCCTCACTATCAGGACGTAACCGCCGTCGGCGGAAGCCTCAGCCGAACGTTCTCGCGCAAGTTCAGCTCGTACTTCGCTTACACGAACACCAACGTCGCCGACCTCTACATTCACGGCGGGTACTCGCCCTACGTTCCCTCCACGCCCAATTCGCCGTTCTCCAGCTTCAGCTCGTTCCGCGGTACCGCGACCTACCGCGCGTACACGCTCGGACTCAACTACATTCCGGACCCCGACCTCTTGTTCATCGTCACGGCTCAGCAGCGCCGCGACTTCCCGATCGCCGTTCCGGGCCTCTTCCCGCTTCCACCGCTCAACGTGCTGGGCCAGTACACCTACACGCCGTTCCTCGGTATGCCGCCGTACAACATCACCGGAGAAGTGCGGGCGCGCGTCGCCCCCCACATCGTCGTGGACTTGCAGCGAACCTACTACTTTAATTTCGGAAACTTGCGCTGGAGTCCGAACTTCATTCTCCAAGTGACGCAATGAGGGGGAAGATTTCGCGCGCAGCCGCCGCGCTCGGCATCGCCCTCGCGCTGGCGCTGGTCGGCGCCGCCGGCGAGGTTCGCATCACGGGGCAGTTGCTCTCGTATCAGGACGGCTTCGTCTTCTTCACGACCGGCGACGGATTCCGCGTATCGCCCAACGTGGCGATTCACGATGCGAGCGGCGGCCCGACGACGTTACAGCCGCGGCCCCGCCTCTGGGCGCGCGCCGTGTTCGACGCGCAGGGCGACGTCACCGAACTCGACCTCTCGCGCAAGATCCTGCCCGCGGAAGACGACTACGCGCTGGCGCGAAAGTACGCCGTCGCGCTCTCGAGTCCGATTCCCAATCCCGAACTCGGCCAGCAGGCGGAGACGACGCACCATATCCCGATCCGCGTGACCGGCCGGCCGGTTCTCGTGCAGTTCACCGTCGAGGTTCCGCCGGGAACGCCGCCCAACGCGAACGTTTACATCATGACGGACGCCAGCGGATGGAACCCGCAGGCCATCGCGATGGATCGCATAGACGCCTTGCACTTTCGCGTGACGCGCCGCCTGAACTCGGGGACGGACTTTCTCTACCTCTATACGCGTGGATCCTCGCAGACGCTCGAGCGCGGCGAGAACGGACTCAGCCGGCCCCCGCGCGAGATCAGCATCACCGATGCGGATGCGCGTTCGGTCAGCGACACGGTCTACTTGTGGACGGATCAAGCCTCGGGCGGAAACATCTCGCAACCCTTCACGCTGCCGACGCCCTACAATCCGGCTCCGTTCCCGAACCTTCCGCCCGGCTTCCCGACGCCGCATCCGTAGCGGGATAGATTTTTATCGAATCGTGATGCCGATGTCGCGCTCGGTTGCATCGCCGCGCGAGTTGATCGCGATGACGTGAAGCGTGTAGGATCCGCGGAACATGAAGGGGAGCGACGGAACTCGATACGACGTCTCGAACCGGCCGACGCCGGTCTTCTGCATCGAAAGGCCGAAGTTCGCGACGCGAACTTGCACGGCCGCCACGTTCGAACTCGTCAGCACCGTACCGGATGCCAACTCGCCTCCGCTCAGCGCCGTCCCGGGCGCGATGTCCATCGAGATAATCGCGGGCGGCGCATCGGCAGCGACGCGCGGCGACGTCGGAAGCGCGGTCTTCGCGGGTGGCGGCTTCGGCGTTCCCGATGACGGAGCGCCCATTTGCGATGCGGAGGACGCCGTGGCAGCGGGCGATGCGGAGGACGCCGTGGCCACGGGCGATGCGGAGGACGCCGTTGCCGCGGGGGATGCGGACGCGACCGGTGCCTGCGCCGCCGAACCGAACGGCGACGGCGACGCGCTTGCGGCGGTGCTGGACGACGAGGGTGCCGAGCAGGCGCTGCTCGAGACGAGCAACGCGACGGTGAAAAGGGCGGGGACGATGGATGGGGATCGGAACGTCATCGGCGTGGAGATTTCGCTGCGGACGGCGCAATTCTCTGCCCTCGGCAAGAAGCGCGACACCCCACGGCGTCGAAACCGCGTGCGGTGAGCGAAACAGCCGCGCCGGTTCTGAGCATCGTCGTTCCCCTCTACAACGAGGAGGGCAGCGTCGCGCCGCTCGTCGAGCGTATCGAAGCCGTCGCCCGCTCGCTCGCACCGATGACGCACGAGATCGTCCTCGTCAACGACGGCAGCACCGACGGGACCTTGGCGGCGATCCGCGAGTTGATGCACCGGGTGCCGAACGTCGTCCTCGTGAATCTCTCGCGTAACTTCGGACACCAACTCGCCGCGACGGCCGGCATGGACATCGCGCAGGGCGACGCGATCGTCCTGATGGACGGCGACCTTCAAGACCCTCCCGAGCTCATCGTGCAGTTCGTTGCCAAGTGGCGCGAAGGCTACGACGTGGTGTACGCCGTCCGCCGTTCGCGAAAGGGCGAGAGCGCGTTCAAAGTCCTTACCGCGCGTTTCTTCTATCGCGCGATCAAACGTTTGACCCGAGTTGCGATACCGGTGGACACCGGCGACTTCCGCCTGATGAGCCGCCGCGTCGTCGAAGCGCTCAAGCGTTCGCGCGAGCACCATCGGTTCTTGCGGGGCATGGTTTCTTGGGTCGGCTACAACCAGACCGGCGTCCAGTACGATCGCGACGAGCGCCTGAGCGGACAGACGAAGTACCCTTTAACCAAGATGATGCGGTTTGCGATCGACGGAATCACGTCGTTTTCCGACGTGCCGTTGCGCTTCGTCTCCTACCTCGGCTTCGCGTCGAGTTTGGTCGCGTTCGTCTACGCGGCGATCGTAATCGGCTACAAGCTTTTTAGTCTCAACCCGCCGGGCTACACGCGCGGCTGGGCCTCGACGATCGTCGCCGTGCTCTTCCTCGGCGGAGTTCAGCTCATCGGCCTAGGGATCTTAGGCGAGTACATCGGTCGCATTTACGACGAAGTCAAAGGGCGCCCGCTCTATCTCGTGAGCGAGATCGAACGTTCGCCCGGCGTTCAGACCGTCGCAAGAACCGGCGGACGCTTCTCGACCGGAGCGTCTTCGAGATGACAAGAGCCGCTTAGCCGGGCGTCCTCCGCGCGCGGCCGGCGCATCGGACGACGACGTCGCATCGTGCGGCGCATCTCGATCTTTTGCATCCTCGCCTGGATTTCGAGTTGCCGGAAGCGAAGCCCGACGGAGTGCGATTTCCGGTCGTAGACGCCTTTCCCGTGCCGATCCCGATCGATCCGCTTGCGGCGATGATCTTCACCGCGTTCTTCGCGGCGTGCGCGCTGTTGACTGCGCGCCGTCCGGCGATCGGCCTCGCGCTCCTCTTTGCCGTCCAGCCGTTCGCACTCAGTCGCGAGATTTTCTCGACGGCGATCACCTTGCCGAAAGTCGCGCTTCTGGGGGTCATCGTCGGGCTGACGGCGTTCCGCGGCAGCAGCTTTTTCCCGCGAACCGGACCTTGGCGCGTCGTCTTGGCGGCTGCGGTGGCACTCGTCGCGTTGACGGCCGTATCCGCGCTGCCCGCGCAGCATCGCATCGCGACCCTCACCGAAACGCTGAAGTACGCGGAGTACGCCGTGCTGCTCGCGACGGCGTTCGTCGCGTTCCGCCTCGATCCGGACGACGTCGTGCTGCTCGGCGCGGCCGGGCTGTCCGCGAGCGCCGTCGCCGCCGGCGCTATCGTACAGATCTTCGTGGGCTCGCCGTCCGGACTTCACGTGGGGGCAACGGTCGTCCCGCGCATCGCGGGAGCGCTCGAGGGTCCCAACCAACTGGCCGCCTATTTTGAAAGCGCCGTCGCAATCCTCGGCTCGTGGATCGTCGCGCGTCCGTCCCGTTGGAATGCGCTCGCCCTGGCGGTCTGCACGTTCGCGACCGTGCTGACGATCTCGCGCGCGGGAATCGCCGCGCTCGCGATCGTCGCGGCCGTGTTGCTTGCTTTCCGCGGCCGCGCGGCGCTGGCCGCGATCGGGCCGATGATCGCGGGAGGCGTTGCGGGAGCCGCGGCCGCCGTCGGAATGGCGCACTCGCTGGCAATCTTCCGCTTCACGCTCGACGGGACCGACTACGCGGGCGGCGTGGGAACGCGAGACGAGCTCTGGCGCGCCGCCTGGACGCTCTGGCGACGGCACCCGCTCTTCGGCGTGGGTGCCGGCAACTTCGAACTCGAGCTGGGCGACGCCGGGCTCCCAGGCGTGCGCACGCACGCCAACAATTGGTACTTGCAGGCTCTCGTCGAAGGCGGCCCGCTGCTTGCGGCGGCAACGATCGGCTTCGTCGCTTCCGTTTGCATTACGTTCTGGAAATCGGCGCGAGCCGGATCGCCGTGGGTCTTGGCCGCACTGGCCGCTTCGCTGGCGCTCGCTCTGCATCAAATCGTGGATTACGTCTTTTTCTATCCGAAAGTCGCCGGCCCGTGGTTTCTCTTAGTCGGAATCGCGCTCGCGACGCTATCCCCGCGCGCAGAAACCGCGACCGCTTGCGCGCCCTCGCCGTAATCCCGCTCGCGTTCGTGGCCGGCGCGATCGCCTCGCGCATCGCGCTGCGCTGGGCGCCGGCGGCGATTCACGCGAGCATCCTCTCGCAGCCGCTCCCCGTCGCGACCGATTGGGGAGCGTTCGGCGCCGTGCTGTGGTGCGTCGCTGCCGTTACGCTGGCGATCGCTGCCGGCACCTACGTCGCCGCGCTGCGCGGCGCACCGGGATTATCGATCGCCGCGGTGCTCGCATCCGGCGCCGCGGCGCTATGCGCCGCATGGCTGTTTCCGGTCTGGTTCTCGAGCGACGTCTACGCCTACGCAACGTACGGCGAACTCGCACGCCTCGGCGCGAATCCGTACGCCCACCAGGTGCTGCCGCACGGGAACGCCGTCTTCGAGGCCGCGTTCCCGCAGTGGGGAAATCCGCCGCCGGTCTGCGTGTACGGTCCGCTGTTCGTGGAGATCGCGCGCGTGCTGGTGCAGATTGCCGCTCCGCTGGGCGTGCGCGCGCAACTCGACGCGTTCCGTTTGCTGGCTTCCGTCTCGCTGCTGGCATGCACCGGGTTGGCGTATCTCGCGGCCGGCGGCGATCGCCCGCGCGGCGTGGCCGCGGCCGTCGCGATCGGTTTGAACCCCGTCTTGATCTGGACGGCCGCCGAAGGGCACAACGACGCCGTGATGATGGCGATCGTCCTCGCATCCTTCGTCGCGCTGCGCCGCTACGGTCCGGGCGTCGCCGCGTTCGTCGCCGCCCTGGCCGCGCTCGTCAAAATTCCGGGCGCGATCGCGGCGGTCGGGATCGCGATCGCGGCGAGCGGCGGCGGGCGGAAGCGCGCGATCGCGGCGTGGCTGGGCGCGCTCGCGGGTCTGTTCTTCGCTTCCGTGATGCTGCGTCCGTGGGCCGACGGCATCGTGCACCAGATCGCCGGCCGCGGCCACTACGACCCGCAAGCCTCGTTCCAGGGCATCTTTGCTTTCCGCCCCGAGTTGGCAATCTCGCTGGCGGCGCTCGCCGCAGCAGCGTGCGCCGCTTACGGCGCGCTCATGCTCCGGAAGGGCGAGCCCGACGGCTGGTGCGCGCTGGCGCTGGGCGCGTGGCTCTTGATTCCAAATCCGTACCCCTGGTACGGCCTGTGGGTCGTCGCGGCGGCGCTACTCGCCCCACGCGGACGCTTTTCGCAAACGCTGATGCTCCTGGCCCTGCTCACGCCGCTGCGCTATCTGCCCGACGTCGCGGCAACGCTCGGGCCCGTATCGTCGGCGGCGCTGGCCGTTCTGGCAAGCCTTCCGCTCCTCCGCCTGTTCCGGCCGCGCGCGACGAGCGCGGACTCTGCTATAATCAGCGCCCCATGACCGTTACCGCAACGCGCACCGCGACGTCCGGCCTGCGCGACCTTCTCTTCGAACGCCTGGAAGCGCCCGGCGGCTCGTTCGCGACGCTGCTCGACCGCGTTCGAGCGGCGGGCCCCGGCGCGGCGTACGCGCTTCACGAAACGGTCGCGGCCGCGCGGCCGGCGCTCGTCGCGGCGATGCACCGCGCCTTGGGCGGCCAGATTCTGGTGGTCGTGCCGACGCCCGACGTCGCCGAGCGAATCTTCGGCGATCTGCTCTACTACCTGGGAGAGCCCGAACCTCGCACGGTCGCACTCTTGCGTCCGCGCGACGAAGCGATCGGTGCGTTGGAGAGCCCGTCCGAGCGCAGCGCGCGCATGACGCTGCTGAGCGAGATCGCCGACGGCAGGGCGCGCATCGTTCTGGCTTCCGTGTCCGCCGTCGCGCAATACGCGATGCCGCCCGCCGTTCTCCGCGAGCTGCGCTTCATGCTACGGCCCGGCGAGGAAGCCGGCTGGGAGGACACGCTCGCGCGGCTTCACCGTCTCGGATACCGGCGGGTCGACGTCGTCAGCGCGGCGGGGGAATATGCGGTGCGCGGCGGCATCCTCGATCTTTTTGCCGCAAGCGCGGACCGGCCCGCTCGCATCGAGTTCTTCGGCGATACGATCGAGAGCGTTCGCGCGTTCGCGCTGGAGTCGCAGCGCAGCGTGGAAACGCTGACCGAGCTCGACGTCGTTCCGTGGTCCGAAATTCCACGCGACGCGGAGATCCGCGAGCGCGTTGCGCGGGAATTCACCGGCGAAGCGGGTGCGCGCGCGGCGCTGACCGCGCATCTCGACGCGGGCCGGGACGTTCCGGATTCCTGGATCGGCCTGGCGTTCGACGCACGCAGCACCCTGCTCGACTATCTGGATGCCCGCGCGGTCGTCGTGCTCGACGAGCCGGCGATGATCGCGACGGTCGAGAACGCCCTCTTCCAAGAGCGCGCTCGCGAAACGGAGTTGCTGCTGGCCGACGCGTCGTCGGGTGAGCTCGCGGTGCGCGACGACGGCGTCGAAGAGGCGCTGCTCGCCGAAGTGGCCGCCCGGCGTCCGAGGCTGGACGAACTCGGGCGCGCGCTGCGCGAACGGCGCAGCATCGTGCTGCCCGGCGCGATCGAGCATACCGACGGGCTCCCGTGGCTCGCGAACGTGAGGGAGTCGTTCGCGTTCGATTGCCGCCCGGCCGAGCGCTTCAACCGCCAGGTCGAGCTCTTCTCGCAGAGCGTGCGCGAGTGGGTCGCCGCCGGCGAGACCGTCGGCATCGTGAGTTCCGCCGTCGGCAGAACGACGGACTTGCTGCGCGCGGCGGGGGTGGACCTCGAGCGCGGCCGCGTGATGGTCGATCACGGCAACGTCGAATACGGCTTTACGCTGCCTTCGCTGCGGCTACGCGTGCTCGGCGACGGCGAGATTTTCGGTCAGCCGCCGAGGCGCGTCAAACTACGCGCGATCAAAGAAGGCGTCCCCGTCACGCTCGGGGATTTGAAAGTCGGCGACTTCATCGTGCACGCCGTGCACGGCATCGGTCAATACCTGGGATTGCGGACCGAGACCGTCTTGGGCTCGACGCAAGACTACTTGGATCTGCAGTACGCGGGGAACGATCGCATGCTCGTGCCCGTGACCCAGATGCATCAAGTCACCAAGTACTCCGCCGCCGAAGGTCAATCGGCGCGGCTCTCCAAGATGGGCGGCGCCGACTGGGCGCGCACCAAATCGCGCGTCTCCGAATCGCTGGCAAAAATCGCCGACGGCCTCGTCAAACTCTACGCCGAACGCGAGCTGGCCAAGGGCTTTGCGTTTTCGGCCGACTCGACGTGGCAAGCCGAGATGGAAGAGGCCTTCCCGTACGACCCCACCGTGGATCAGCAGTCGGCCATCGTCGCCACGAAAGCCGACATGGAACGTCCGCGTCCGATGGACCGCCTCGTCTGCGGCGACGTCGGCTACGGAAAGACCGAGGTCGCGATGCGCGCGGCGTTCAAGGCCATCGCCGACAAGAAACAAGTCGCGGTTCTCGTGCCGACCACGCTGCTCGCCGCTCAGCACGGCCGCACCTTCGAGGCACGTTTTGCCGGCTTTCCGGTCCGCATCGAGCAGCTCTCGCGCTACAAAACGAAAGCGGAGCAGCGGAAGATCCTCAAAGATCTTGCCGAGGGGCGCGTGGACGTCGTCATCGGCACGCACCGCCTCTTGCAAAAAGACGTCGCCTTCGCCGACCTCGGACTCATCGTCGTGGACGAGGAGCAGCGCTTCGGCGTCATGCACAAAGAACGGCTCAAGGAATACCGTGCCAGCGTCGACGTCCTGACGCTATCGGCAACGCCGATTCCGCGAACCCTCCACATGTCGCTGCTGGGCGTGCGCGATCTCTCGCTCATCCAGACGGCGCCCAAGAACCGGATGTCGATCAAGACCGTGGTCGTTCCCATGAGCGACGCCATCGTGCAGCACGCGATCGCCGCCGAACTCGACCGCGGCGGCCAGATCTACTATCTCCACAACCGGATCGAATCGATCTTCGCCGTTCGCAACGCGCTCGCCAAGCTCGTTCCGAACGCGCGCATCGAAGTCGGGCACGGCCAGATGAGCGAATCGGAGATCGAACCGATCATGCAGCGCTTCATCGAAGGTGAATCCGACATTCTCGTGGCCACGACGATCATCGAGAACGGAATCGACATCCCGAACGTCAATACCATGATCGTCAACGACGCCGACAAATTCGGCTTGGCGCAACTCTACCAGTTGCGGGGCCGCGTCGGACGTTCGAACCATCAAGCCTACTGCTATCTGCTCTACCAGGGCCACAAGGCGCTCAGCGAGGACGCGAAAGCGCGCCTGGAAGCGATACGCGAGTTCACCCATCTGGGCTCGGGTCTGCAGATCGCCATGCGCGATCTCGAGATTCGCGGCGCGGGTAACCTGCTCGGCGCCGCGCAGTCCGGGTTCATCGCGTCGGTCGGCTTCGATACGTATTGTCAATTGCTGGCCGAAGCCATCGCGGAGCGCCGCGGCATCAGTGCGACGCTCGAGGAACGCGCCGAAGCGGTAATCGACGTGAAGATCAGCGCCTTCGTCCCGAGCGACTATATCCCGCAAGTCTCGCAGAAGATCGCCGTCTATCAGCAGCTGGCTCGAGCGCGCACCGAGGAGGACGTCGAGGACGTAGCGGCCGGCGTTCGCGACCGCTTCGGGCCGTTTCCGGCGCCGCTGGAGAATCTGGTCGCGCTCACCAAACTGCGCGCCATCGCCTTACGCAAGCGCATCACGCGCGTCGTCGTCGACGAAAGCCGCCTTACGCTCGGCGTCGGCAGCGGATTTTCCCTGGACCCGGCGATGCTGCCGAAGTTCCAGGCGCTCACCAAGAACCGGTTCCGCTTCTCCGACGGCAAGATTCTCGTGGATTTGCCGCCCGCACGCGGAAAAGAACCCGCCGAAACCACCTGGATGCCCCTCCTGCGCAACCTGCTCGAAGCGATGTAAGGCCGGGGGGTGCCGCGGGCTTGCCCGCCCCGGTCGTCCTCGAAGGAGCCTGTTTTTAAAGGGCGCGGGCCGGTCCCGGCGCGAATCTGCCAGGCGATGCGGAGCCCTGGGCTCCGCTTTATCACGTTTTTTTACCCCCATCCTCGAGTGGAGCCCACATGTCCAAATCCCACCGCCTCGTCGCGGGCATCTTTACCCTGGTACTCGGCGCGTCGCTCGCCGCATGCTCCGGCGGCGCCGGCAGCGGCGGCGCCGTAGCCACCGTCAACGGCGACCCGATCAGCCAAGCCGATTTCGACGCCAAGCTCCAGAGCAGCCCGATGGCGCGCCAGGTTCTGCAGCAGATGGTGCAAGAGAAGCTCATCGAGCAGTACGCGGCCAAGAACAACATCGTCGTAACCAGTGCCGACGTCGCGGCGAAGGAAGACACGATCAAGGCGAACTTCCCCGCCGGATCGTGGGACCAGATGCTCAAGGCGCGCGGCCTGACCGAGAACGACGTTCAGTCGGCGTTGCGCACCCAGATCATCATCGACCGCGCCGTCGGAAAGAACGTGAACGTCACCGAAGCGCAGATCGACGAATTCTTCAACAAGAACCACGCCGGATTCGACACGCCGGCGAAGGTCTGCGCCCGCCACATTCTGGTTCCGGATCTCGCCACCGCGCAAAAGGTCGAGGCGGCGCTCAAATCCGGACAGAAGTTCGAAGCGGTTGCCGCGCAGTACTCCACCGATCCGGGAACCAAAGCCAAAGGCGGCGACCTCGGTTGCTTCGGACGCGGACAGATGGTGCCGGCGTTCGATCAGGCGGCGTTCGCGCTCACGCCCGGCGAGATCAGCCCGCCGGTGAGATCGCCGTACGGCTATCACGTGATCCAGGTCGAGAGCCGCACGCCGGCGCAGAAGGCCACGCTTGCCAGCGCGCACGCGAAGATCGCCGACGAATTGCGCCAGCAACAAGAAGGCCCGCTCGTGCAGCCGTTCTTGCAGAGCTTGATGCAAAGCGCCAAGATCCAAACGAACGACCCGCAGTTCGCGGGACTCTTCGCGGCGGGCCAGCCGGGCGCCGCACCGCAACAGTAAACGGCCGCCTCACATCAGGGCACCGCGAGGGCCTCGGACGACGTCCGGGGCCCTTTCCATTCGCCCGCGGGGTCTGCCCGGCTGCCAGAGAATCAGCGCGCAAGATGCTCGTGAAGATCATTGGCCTGGGCCCCGGTGACCCGTCGCTGCTGACGCTGGGAAGCCTCGACGCGCTCCGCTCGGCGGGGCGCGCGGTCGCTCTGCTCGCGCCGCCCGAGCTCACGACCTATTTAGAGGAGCAAGGCGTCACGATCAGGCGCGATCTCGTCCGGGACGCCGGCTTGTTCGTTCGCGGCGGGTCCGACGAGCTCGACTATTTTATGGACCGCATGGGCGAGAACGACGCGGAACTCGCGCTCGGCGTCCTCGGGACGCCGCTCGGCGATTTTCCCGGACTGCCGATGCTGCTGCGAGCGCTGGAAGCGCGCGGCGTCGAGACGAGCATCGTTCCCGGCATGCCGCGATCCGCACTCTCGGCGCCGATTTCCGTTCCGCTCGTTCCGCTGCCGCCGCAATCGTCCCATTACTCGTGGGCCGACCTCATCGAAATCATGGCGCGCTTGCGGCTGGGCTGTCCCTGGGATCGCGAACAAACCCATCGCACGCTCGTCCCGTACCTCATCGAAGAGACGTTCGAAGTCGTCGAGGCCATCGAAGCGCGCGACCTCGATGCGCTCTGCGAGGAGCTCGGCGATCTGTTGCTGCAGATCGTGTTCCACGCGCAGCTCGCAACCGAAGTCGGGAGGTTCACGGTCGCCGACGTGGTGGACGCACTCGCCAACAAGATGGTTCGCCGCCATCCGCACGTCTTCAGCGACGCCGTCATCGAAGACGTGGATTCGCAGTGGAAGAGCTGGGAGACGCTAAAGGCCCAAGAAAAGACCGGCATCGCACGTAAGAGCCGGCTGGACGGAATCCCGAAGCACCTCGGCGCGCTGCAACGCGGGCAGCGCATGCAAGAGAAGGCCTCGCGCGTGGGCTTCGATTGGCCCGGCGTCGAGGGCATTCTCGAGAAACTCGTCGAGGAACTCGACGAGCTCGCACAGGCGCGCCGCCAGAAGCAAGACGACCCGCACGTACGCGAAGAGCTCGGCGACGTTTTCTTCACGCTGGTAAACCTCTCGCGCGCGCTCGGCATCGACGCAGAAACCGCCGTGCGTGAGGCGAACGAGAAATTCTACCGCCGCTTTCATTTCATGGAGGAGCGTGCCGCCGCGGACGGCAAAGCGCTCGCCGATCTTTCGCTGGAGGAACTCGAGGCATTGTGGCAACTCGCGAAGACCCAAGCAGCCTGATCCGGCTACGCATGAGCGCGCACGACGCGCACTACGGAGGAAACCTCGTCGACGGCGCCCGCCTGCTCGCGCTCTTCGGCGACGTGGCGACGGAGCTCTTGATCCGCATGGACGGAGACGAAGGCCTGTTCGTCGCCTACGACTCGGTCGAGTTTCTCGCCCCGGTCTACGCCGGCGACTACATCGAAGCCGAAGGCCGGATCGAAAGCGTCGGAAACACATCGCGCCGCATGACGTTCGAAGCGCGAAAAGTGATCGCCGTGCGGACCGACGTCAGCGACAGCGCCGCCGACGTACTCGCGTCTCCGCTCGTCGTTTGCCGGGCGAGCGGCACGTGCGTGACGCCAAAAGAGAAAAAGCGGCTCTAACCTCGGCCCGCGACCGCGCTACACCAAACGCTCGTGGGTTTTCTTTTTCCACACCAGCGTGTAGTACGTGAACTGCGCGGTCAGGGCGGCGGCGAACGCGATCGGATAGCCCATCCAGACGCCCGCGAGGCCGAAGTGTTGCATGAGGACGTACGCGGCCGGGACTTCGACGAGCCAGATCGCGCCGATGCCGTTGAGCGTTGGAACGATCACGTCGCCGCTGGCACGCATGATGCCGCTAAGCACGGCGCTGTTTCCGAACAGCAGGTACGACCACATCGTAATCATCACGAGTTCGTGTGCCACTGCAAGCGTCGGAGCGTCGGTGATGAACCACCCGAGCACGTCGTTGGAGAACACGTACACGAGACCGATAAGCACCGAGCCGATGACGTAGTTCAAAGTGACGGCCGACCGAACGACGGCGCCCAGCATGTCCTCGCGCCGGGCGCCGATGGACTGCGCTCCGAAAATGGAGGCCGTAATGCCGATGGAAATGGCCGGGAACTGGACGTACGAGACGATCTGGTTCACGGCGCCGTACGCGGCCGTCGCGTGCGAGCCGAAGCGATTGACGAACGTGATGACCGCGATCTCGGAAAGCGAGACCATCACGACCTGAATGCCGGTCGGAATGCCGATGCGCACGACCTTGAGAAAGATGCCCCAATCCACGTTCATCATGTCCGCGATAAGCTCGCGGTCCACGCGGAGCGGGCTGCGCAGCACCTGAAGGTAGACGAGCAGCCCGGCGAACGCGATGAAGCTCGCGGCAAAATTGGCGACTGCGGCCGAGAGAACGCCGATTTTCGGCAGCCACAGCCAGCCGAAGATGAGCGCGGGCGTCAGGACTGCCGAAAGCGCCGTGCTGACGATCAGAAAGTAAAACGGCGTCCGCGAGTCGCCCGTACCGCGGATGACCGTCGTGTAGATCAGATACGGAAACAGAATGGGCAGCGAGAGCCAGACGATTCGCGAGTAGGCGGTCGCGTCGGTCAGGATGTCGGACGGCGTTCGGATGATCTCGAGGAGGTCGCGAGCGAACACGACGCCGAGAACGCACGTGAGGATGCTGAAGTAGAAACCCACGCCGATCGTCGTTCCCGCGATACGCTTGAGTTTGTGTTCGTCTCTCGCACCGTAGGCCTGCCCGATCAGCACGGTGCTCCCGCTCGAGATGCCGATCATAAACGAAACCAGAAAGAAGACGACCGGAAAGATCGACGATACCGCCGCCAAGGCGTGGACGCCGATGAAGCGCCCAAGGAAGATGCTGTTGAACGTACCCGACGCCGACTGCAGCAGGTTGCTGAGCATGAGCGGGACGAGAAACACCAGCATCGTCTGCCAGAGCGGACGTGACGTCGTGAAGATGTCGAAGCCCCGCGGAGCGGCGGCGGGAGACGGTGACTCCTCGGCCATGCGTCGTATCGTGCGCCGCCCAAACGGCCATCTCCCGCGGGGAGTGTGAGGCACCGGCGTGGTACTGGAGGATGCGTGCGCCTCGATAAATTCATGAAGGTAGCGCGGCTTTCGAAGCGCCGTTCCGAAGCTCACGAAGCTCTCGAGCACGGACGCGTGACCAAGGACGGTAAGCCCCTCAAGCCGGGCTACCAGGTCAAGCAGGGTGACGTGCTCGAGATTCACTACGCGACGACGTTCGTCGTGCTCCGCGTGCTCGACGTGCCGCTCCGCGTGACTCCGTCGGTGAAACCCGCCGGCCTCTACGAAATTCTCAACCGGCGCCGCGACGAGCCGTCCGATTGGATCTAACGTGAGCGCCGCTTCCATCTCGGCCGACACGAAAGACGCGCTCGCCCGCGACGTTCCGGAAGGCGAGCACTGTCGGAACGCGCTGCGCGCGGGCCTCGCGCTCTACGGCGCAAACCCCCGAAGCACGCATTTCATCACGCATCGCAACACCGTCGCCCGGCTCTTCTGGAGCCTGCTCGACGACCGCAAGACCCATCCGATCGAGCAGCGAGCGGCGACTCGCCTCCGGCGTCTTCCGACGTTTGCGATCGAACTGCCCGAGCCGCTGCGAACGGCGCCGAGAAAACCCGTTCGGAAGTGCGACCGCTTGATCGAGATCCGCGCCGCGTTTCTCGCGTGCGGTTCCGTCGCGGCCGGTACGCACGGATACCACCTCGAATTCGTGCTTCCCGGCGGCGAGACGGCCGAGCGTCTGGCGTGGATGCTGCGCAGCACCGGCCGCACGGCAAAGACGACGACGCGAAAGATGCGCCGGCTCTTGTACTACAAAGATTTCGACGCCATCGTGGACGTGCTCACCATGATCGGGGCGTTCGGCGCCGTGCTGCACCTCGAAGACGTGCGCGCCCTGCGCGAAACCAAGAACCGCATTCACCGGCTCGTCAACACCGAGGCGGCAAACCTCGAACGCGCCGCGCAAGCTGCCGCCGTCCAGTGCCGGCTCATCGAGTACGTCTCGAGCGCGTACGGACTCGCGC
>Ga0182013_10002644_pt1 | contig 23270 bp, 22 predicted proteins | sample 612S2MmetaG_FD_120487 | JGI IMG/M metagenome (GOLD analysis project Ga0182013, IMG submission 120487) | Permafrost microbial communities from Stordalen Mire, Sweden - 612S2M metaG | ecosystem: Environmental > Terrestrial > Soil > Wetlands > Permafrost | place: Sweden: Stordalen | collected...
CAACCGTTACCATCGGCTCGTGGGCGATTCGCGCAGCTACCCGCGGAATGGTCGGCTCGAGGGCCGATCGGGAGGCCGATCGGCTGCACATCGGGCAACGCGGCGGGGCCGCGATATGCGCGGTCCGCTGCTGCCGCCGACGGTGCCGGGGTGGCGCAGCCGGGCCGAGCGGTTCGACATGGCGGTTCTGGAAGCCTATGAACCCATCGAGCGGCGCTGGCATGAGCGAGTGTCCGACCTCGATGTGGCGGTCGACGAGATCCCCCGCATTGCAGCAAAAGATCCGGAGAGCGTGCAGTGGCCACCCGAGGTGATCGCCGATGGACCAATCGCGCTCGCCCGCCTGATCCCGGCTGGGGTCGATGTCCGCGGCAACACCACGCGGGCGCGAATTGTTTTGTTCCGCAAGCCTATTGAGCGACGGGCCAAAGACACCGTCGAACTTGGCGAGTTGTTGCACGAGATCCTCGTGGCTCAGGTAGCCACCTACCTGGACGTCGACCCCACGGTCATCGACCCGACGATCGACGACGACTGAGCAGAGCTGCGGTGTCGCGTCAGATGATGCCGCGCTTGAGGCGCCGGCGCTCGCGCTCGGAGAGTCCGCCCCAGATGCCGAAGCGCTCGTCATGCGCCAGGGCGTAATCCAGGCACTCATGCCGCACCTCGCAACCGAGGCAGATCTTCTTGGCCTCCCGGGTGGAGCCGCCCTTCTCCGGAAAGAAGGCTTCGGGATCCGTTTGCGCGCACAGCGCGCGGTCTTGCCATTGGTCAGCGGGCGCTAACTCATCAGAGTCAGGCTCGAAGGGCGTCGGCGCAGGCTCGAATTCGACCGGCGCTTCTGGAACCAAACTCAGGCGCGGGCGAACGACTGCCACCGAGGGCACGATCGCCGAGCCTGTAGTGGTGTGCGGCGTGCTGCTTGCTAAGCCGCCCCAAAGGTGTTCGTATGACATGCTTCGTCCGCCTCCTCACCTTGATTGAGAATGGATGTTTTTCTTCACACTTTTCAAATGTTACAGACAAATTCGAACAGGTGATCGAATCTCGGTCTGCGACACCGGAACCGGCCAGCCAACCGCGAAATCACACTGGTGTGATTAGACACGCGTTATTCTGCCGGGTCAAGCTTTACGGCGCATTTCCATACCATCTCGTGACCAAATTTCGGCGTTTCTGTTGTCATGGCACCGCGGCGTGTCGAGGACGGGGCTCACAACTACTCATCGCGCCGGGCATCACGACCGCCGAAACCAGGCAGCCTGCGCCTACTACCGCATCGACGCCGGGCAGTACTGTCAACCGACGTGAAGGTCACCGTTCTGGTCGGTGGGGTCGGCGGCGCCCGCTTCCTGCTGGGGGTCCAGCAGCTGCTCGGCCTGGGTCAGTTTTCGGACCCACAGCACACAGCTGACCCAAACGCCCCAGATACCCCAAATACCCCAAACCCCTTCGCCGCCGGGCACGAGCTGACCGCCGTCGTCAATATCGGCGATGACGCGTGGATGCACGGACTACGTGTCTGCCCGGATCTGGATACCTGCATGTACACCTTGGGCGGCGGCGTGGACCCGCAGCGCGGCTGGGGGCACCGCGATGAAACCTGGCACGCGAAGGAGGAACTCGCGCGCTACGGGGCGCAGCCCGACTGGTTCCAACTCGGCGACCGTGATCTGGCCACTCATCTGGTGCGCACTCAGATGCTGCAGGCCGGTTACCCACTGTCGCAGATCACCACCGCGCTGTGTGACCGCTGGCAACCGGGCGCACGGCTGCTGCCCGCCAGCGACGACCGTTGCGAGACACACGTAGTAATAACCGATCCCGTCGACGACGGCCGCCGGGCGATCCACTTTCAGGAGTGGTGGGTGCGCTACCGCGCTCAGGTAACCACGCACAGCTTCGCGTTTATCGGCGCCGAAAAAGCCAGCGCGGCAAATGAAGCGGTAGCGGCAATCGCCGACGCCGACATCATCTTGCTGGCACCGTCCAACCCTGTGGTCAGCGTCGGCGCCATCCTCGCCGTCCCAGGGATCCGCGGCGCGTTGCGGGCGGCGACCGCCGCGATCGTCGGCTACTCGCCGATCATCGATGGAAAGCCATTGCGCGGCATGGCCGACGAATGCCTCGCCGTGATCGGGGTCGAGTCCACCGCCGAGGCCGTGGGCCGGCACTACGGTGCGCGCCGCGGCACCGGGATATTGGACTGCTGGTTGGTCCACGAAGGCGACCACGCCGAAATCGACGGAGTCGCAGTGCGCTCGGTGCCGTTGCTGATGAGCGACCCGAAGGCAACCGCTGAAATGGTCAGCGCCGGGCTGGAGCTTGCGGGCGTGGCGGCGCCATGACTCGCGCCGGCGACGATGCAGAGCGAAGCGATGCTGAGGAGCGGCGCCATGACTCGCGCCGGCGACGATGCAGAGCAAAGGTGCGATGTGGGGGCACCTCCCGCTTGCGGGGGAGAGGAGCGGCGCCATGACTGACGCCGGCGACGATGCAGAGCAAGGGAGCGATGTGGGGGCACCTCCCGCTTGCGGGGGAGAGGAGCGGCGCCATGTCTGAGCACGGCGCCGCCGCAGCAGTCGAGATCCTGCCCGTCACCGGGCTTCCCGAATTCCGGCCCGGCGACAATCTGAGTGCTGCCGTCGCCGCCGCCGCACCGTGGCTGCGCGACAGCGACGTCGTCGTGGTCACCAGCAAGGTGGTGTCGAAATGCGAGGGCCGGCTGGTGACCGCGCCCGAGGACGTCGATGAGCGGGATACGCTGCGGCGCAAGCTGGTCGACGACGAGGCGGTGCGGGTGCTGGCACGCAAGGGCCGGACCCTGATCACCGAGAACAGGATCGGGCTGATTCAGGCCGCCGCCGGCGTGGACGGATCCAACGTGGACCGGACCGAACTTGCGCTGCTGCCTGTCGATCCCGACGGCAGCGCCGCCGCGCTGCGCGCCGGCCTGCGCGACCGGCTGGGCGTCGACGTCGCCGTGGTGATCACCGACACGATGGGGCGGGCCTGGCGCAACGGTCAGATCGACGCCGCTGTCGGTGCGGCCGGTCTGGCAGTGTTGCACGGGTATTCGGGTGTTGTCGACCGGCACGGCAACGAGCTGGTGGTCACCGAGATCGCGGTAGCCGACGAGGTCGCGGCGGCCGCCGATCTGGTCAAGGGCAAACTGACCGCGATGCCAGTAGCCGTGGTGCGTGGGCTTACCGTGACCGACGACGGTTCGACGGCCCGGCAACTGCTGCGACCCGGCCCCGAAGATCTGTTCTGGCTCGGCACCGCGGAAGCCATCGAACTGGGTCACCAGCAAGCCCAGCTGTTGCGTAGATCGGTGCGGCGGTTCACTACCGCGCCGGTGCCGGCGGAGCTGGTCGAGGCCGCGGTCGCTGAGGCGCTGACGGCGCCGGCGCCGCACCACACCCGGCCGGTACGGTTCGTCTGGCTACAGACCCAGGACACCCGGATCCGGCTGTTTGACCGGATGAAGGACAAATGGCGCTCCGACCTGGCCGGCGACGGCAGGCCCGACGATTCGGTCGAGCGCCGAGTGGCGCGCGGCCAGATCCTCTACGACGCACCCGAGGTCATCATTCCGTTTCTGGTTCCCGACGGTGCACATTCCTACCCCGACGCCGCGCGCACCGATGCCGAACACACGATGTTCACCGTCGCGGTCGGCGCCGCCGTGCAGGCTCTGCTGGTCGCACTCGCGGTGCGCGGGGTGGGCAGCTGCTGGATCGGCTCAACGATCTTCGCCGCCGATCTGGTCCGCACCGAGCTGGGGCTGCCGCCCGATTGGGAGCCGTTGGGCGCCATTGCGATCGGGTATGCCGCTGAAACCGCCGGGGACGGTGGGGCCGCCAGGTTGCGCGACCCGGTGTCGCCCGGCGACTTGCTGATCCGCAAGTGAAGACATTCGCCGGCAAGACGGCAGCGTCGGCCGACAAGGCACGCGGCGGCTACTACACGCCGACGCCCATTGCCCGATTCCTGGCCTGCTGGGTTCGCGAGGCCGGTCCGCGGATTCTGGAACCGTCTTGCGGCGACGGCCGCATCCTGCGCGAGCTGGCCACGCTGACCAGCCGGGCACACGGTGTGGAACTCGTCGCGCATGAGGCGGCCAAGGCTCGGGAGTTCGCACCAGTCGACGCCGAGGACCTGTTCACATGGCTGACCAACACCGAGGCGGCCAGCTGGGACGGAGTCGCCGGAAACCCGCCCTACATTCGGTTCGGGAACTGGGCTTCCGGGCAGCGCGAGCCGGCCCTGGAAGTGATGCGGCGCGCCGGTTTGCGCCCCACCAAGCTGACCAATGCCTGGGTCCCTTTCGTCGTCGCGAGCACAACCGTGGTGCGCGAGGGCGGGCGGGTGGGCCTCGTACTGCCTGCCGAGTTGCTCCAGGTCGGCTACGCCGCGCAGTTACGTGACTTTCTGCTGAGCCGCTTCGCCGAGATCACCCTCGTGACATTCGGCCGGCTGGTGTTCGACGGGATCATGCAGGAAATCGTGTTGTTCTGCGGCGTCGTCGGTGCCGGCCCGGCGCGCATCCGCACGGTTGCGCTCAGCGACGCCGACGCACTCGCCAACACGGAGCTGGACGTCGAGCATCATTGTTCCGCGGCGGCGCTTTTGCATGAACAGGAGAAATGGACCAAGTACTTCCTCGAGCCGGATCAGATCCAGCTGCTGCGCGCCATCAAGCAGTCGGACACGCTGACCCGGCTCGGCGGTTTGGCCGACGTGGACGTCGGCATCGTGACGGGCCGCAACAGCTTCTTCACCTTCACCGACGCCGCGGTCCAAGAACTCGGGCTCAGGCCACACTGCGTCCCGCTCGTCTCGCGCAGCACCCAACTCTGCGGCCTCGTCTACGACACGGATTGCCGGACAAGCGATATCGCCGCCGGCCACCGGACCTGGCTGCTCAACGCTCCCGTCCGCCCGGCCGACTCGGCCCTGGTCGCACACATCGCCGCGGGCGAAGCCGCCGGCGTGCACCTGGGCTACAAGTGCTCGTTGCGCAAGCCATGGTGGGGCACACCGTCACTTTGGTTGCCCGATCTGTTCATGCTGCGCCAAATCCATCTCGCCCCACGGCTGAGCGTCAACGCCGCCGGGGCAACGAGCACAGACACCGTGCATCGGGTCCGTCTCAGGGAGGATATTGACGCGACCGCATTCGCCGCGGTGTTCCACAACAGCGCGACATTCGCCTTCTCCGAGATCATGGGCCGCAGTTACGGAGGAGGCATCTTGGAGCTGGAACCCCGCGAGGCCGAGCAGCTGCCGGTCCCCCGGCCGGAATGTGCTGAGCCTGACCTTGCCCGGGACGTCGATCTATTGTTGAAGGCCAACGAAGTCGAGAAGGCGCTCGACGTCGTGGATCGCCGGGTCCTGATCGACCGACTCGGCTGGGCGCCCGATGTTGTGGCGCAGTGCCGGTCGGCGTGGCTGGCGCTCCGCAACCGGAGGACAAAGCGAGGATCCCGTTGAGCGTTCGAGACTCGGCAATCGCGATCCTCGCCGACTGGCAAGCACCCGATCCAGCCCAGGATTCGTTAAGGCACGCGGTGCTGGCCTTCGTCCAGGCCCGCGAAGACGCCTGTCGTCGTACGTGCGTACCTGGGCACGTCACCGCTTCGGCAATCGTGCTCGATGCCAGCGGCGGCCAGGTGCTGCTCACTTTGCACCCGCGGCTGGGCAGGTGGGTGCAATTGGGTGGGCACTGCGAAGACGAAGATGACGACCTCGTGGCCGCGGCGCTACGCGAGGCGACCGAGGAATCCGGGATCGCCGGCCTGCGGATGGACCCCGAACTCGTTGCCGTGCATGTCCATCCGCTGACCTGCTCGCTGGGTGTGCCGACCCGCCACCTGGACCTGGAGTTCGTGGCCCACGCCCCAGCCGGCGCGCAGATCGCCATCAGCGACGAATCCGACGACCTGCGCTGGTGGCCCGCCGATGCGCTGCCGCCCGGTACCGATCACGCGCTGGCCCGTCTCGTTTCCCGGGCCACCCGCCGCTAGTCGCGGAGATCGACGCGCGGAAAGACTCACACGTCGGACGAGTAACGGATCCCGCCGTCGGGAATTGAGACGCCGGGCCATACCCGGGCGCCCCGCAGCAACTCGCAGCGAGCCCCGATGTCGGCTCCGTCACCGATCACACCGTCGCGGATCAGCGCCCGCGGACCGATGCGGACACCAAAGCCGATGATCGAGCGTTCGATCACGCTGCCGGCCTCGATCTTGGCGCCGTCGAAAATCACCGCGCCGTCCAGCCGGACTCCCGGGCCGATCTCCGCGCCACGGCCGACCACCGTGCCGCCGATCAGCAGTGCGCCCGGAGATACCGCCGCGCCGTCGTGCACCAACTGCTCGCCGCGTTGCCCCTTCAGGGCGGGCGACGGCGCGATCCCCCGCACTAGATCCGAAGATCCACGAACGAAATCTTCCGGCGTGCCCATGTCCCGCCAATATGTGGCATCGACGTAACCGCAGACCTTGACGTTGGCGTCGGACAGCAGCGCCGGGAACACCTCACGTTCGACCGAGACCTCGCGTCCCCGGGGAATCCGGTCGATGATGCCGCGCTGGAAGACATAGCAGCCGGCGTTGATCTGGTCGGTCGGCGGATCCTGCGTCTTCTCGAGAAACGCGACGACGCGGTCCTTTTCGTCGGTGGTTACGCAGCCGAACGCGCGCGGGTCGCCCACCCGCACCAGGTGCAATGTGACGTCTGCTTGGTTGGTTTGGTGAAACGCCAGCAGGTCGCCCAGGTCGGCGCCGGACAGCACGTCGCCGTTGAACACCATCACGGTGTCATGCCGCAGCTTGTCGGCCACGTTGGCGATGCCGCCGCCGGTCCCCAACGGAACCTCCTCGGTCACGTAGTCGATTTGCAGGCCCAGCTTGGAGCCGTCACCGAACTCGGCTTCGAACACCGAAGCCTGATACGACGTCCCCAGAATCACGTGCTCGATGCCGGCCGCGGCGATCCGCGACAGCAAATGGGTGAGAAACGGCAGCCCGGCGGTTGGCAGCATCGGCTTCGGCGCTGACAGTGTCAGCGGCCGCAGCCGGGTGCCTTTGCCGCCGACCAGGATCACGGCATCGACTTCCGAGGTTGCCAACTCAGTGCCGCCCTTCTGTCAATTTCGGTTTCTCCGCTTGGTCCCTTCCGGACCTGCGCAGCGAGCCGCGCACCAGCAATCGGGAACGCGCCGCCAGCGATCCCCGCAGCGCCCAGCGCAGCGGGGCCAGCCGCCAACCGGAATACCGGTCGGCCAGGAATAGATAGGTGCTCTTGTGATGGGCCGCCAAATGGTTTGCCGGATCGTGCCCAGTGGAGTGGCCCTTGTGATGCAGAACTTCCGCCGATGGCACGTAGACGCTCAGCCACCCGGCTTTGCCGAGCCGGTCGCCGAGGTCGACATCCTCCATGTACATGAAATACCGCTCGTCGAACCCGCCGATTTGGCTGAACGCCGAGCGCCGGACCAGTAGACACGCTCCCGACAGCCACCCCACCGGCCGTTCGGTGGGCTCGAACCGCTCCTGGCGGTACGCCGTAGTCCAGGGATTGCGCTTCCAGAACGGCCCGAGCACCGCGTGCATACTGCCGCGGATGAGGCTGGGCAAGTGCCGCGCCGAGGGGTAGACCGATCCGTCGGGGTCGCGGACGAGTGGGCCCAGCGCGCCCGCGCGCGGCCAGCGTGCCGCGGCTCCCAACAGGGCGTCGATGCTACCCGGCCCCCATTGCACGTCCGGGTTGGCCACGATCATCCAGTCGTCGTCGTCCAAGTGTGCGACCGCGCGATTCACCGCGGTTCCGTACCCGAGGTTGGCCCCCATGTCGAATAGCCGCACGTTCGGGTAGCGCTCAACCGCGGCCTGCGGTGTTCCGTCGGTTGACCCGTTGTCGGCAAGCAAAACGGTGACCGGCCGCTCGGTTGCCATCGACAGCGAGGCCAAGAAGCGCTCCAAATGAGGGCCCGGCGAATAGGTCACCGTCACGACCGCGACGGCGTCAGTCACGCGTTGAGGGTAATTGTCGATCGACGCCGGCGGCGGCCAGTGCCGCGACAAGTGCAGGGCGCCATGGCCTCAGCGGCGTCATGCCCGCGGCCGCGGACTCCCCGCTGGACAGCACCGAGTAGCTGGGCCGTGGCGCCGGCCGGGGATTCTTTGCGCTGCTGACCGGCAACACCCGGGCCGGGTCGGCACCGCACTCTTCGAATACCGCGCGGGCTTGCTCGAATCGGGAGACCGCACCCTCGTTGGCCGCGTGCAAAATCGGCCCGGGCACCCCGTCTTCGGCCACCTGCAGCAGCGCGTCAGCCAAGTCGGCGACATAAGTCGGCGAGCCGACCTGGTCGTCTACCACCTCGACGGGGCCGTCTCCGGCGGCCAGTCGGCGCATGATCGCGACGAAGTCGCTGCCCGTACCGCCGGTGTAGACCCAGGCGGTCCGTACAACGACGGCCTCCGGCTGCGCAGCCAGCACAGCCAGTTCGCCGGCCCGCTTGGTGCAGGCGTAAACGCCCCGCGGCTCGGTCTCATCGCTGGGTTCGTACGGGCGCTGCTCACCGTCGCCGGTGAAGACAAAGTCGGTGGAGACGTGGATCAGCCGTGCGCCTGCGCGTGCGCATGCCCGCGCAATGTGCTGCGGGCCGACGACGTTGATCGCGTGCGCGGCCGGCTCGTGGCTTTCCGCACCATCGACGTTGGTGTAAGCAGCGCAATTGATCACGACATCGCCTTTTTTGACGATCGACTCGGCCGCAGCCGGGTCGGTGATGTCCCATTGCGACGACGTCAGCGCCAGCACTTCGCGGCTCTGACCAGCGACCCTTGCCGCCAGGCAGCTGCCCAGTTGTCCCCCCGCACCCGTGATCACGATCCTGCTCGACATGGTTCGAGTCTGGCACGCCTTGGACATAGTGGGCCACGCCACGGTCGGCTACCGACGAAGGGGCTGTGTCGCAAGTAACCTAGTGTGATGCTTGTGCAACGTGTGGTTCGTGGGGTTGCCGCTGCGCTGACTCTCGCGGTCGTTGTCGGCACCGGCGTCGCGTGGACCAACGTCCGGGGTTTCGAAGACGGCATCTTTCACATGTCAGCGCCCTCACTGGGCAAAGGCGGCGACGACGGCGCGATCGATATTTTGCTGGTCGGCTTGGACAGCCGCACGGACGCGCACGGCAACCCGCTCTCAGACCAGGAACTGGCGACCTTGCGGGCCGGCGACGATGTGGCGACCAATACCGACACCATCATCCTGGTCCGCATCCCCAACAACGGGAGGTCGGCCACCGCGATCTCGATACCCCGCGACTCCTACGTCGCGGCCCCCGGCCTGGGCAAGACCAAGATCAACGGTGTCTACGGCGAGACCAAGGAGACGAAGCGGGCAAGCCTCGTCCAGGCCGGTGTGTCCGCCTCCGACGCCGAGGCGCAGGGCACCGAGGCCGGTCGCGAGGCACTGATCAAGACGGTTGCCGACCTCACCGGTGTAACGGTCGATCACTACGCAGAGATCGGGCTTCTCGGCTTCGCGTTGATCACCGACGCCCTCGGCGGTGTCGAGGTATGCCTCAAGGAACCGGTGTTCGAACCGATGTCGGGTGCCGATTTTCCGGCAGGCCGGCAAAGGCTCAACGGCCCCCAGGCGCTGAGCTTTGTACGCCAGCGCCACGATTTGCCGCGCGGCGACTTGGACCGGGTGGTGCGCCAGCAGGCGGTGATGGCCTCGCTGGCGCATCGGATCATCTCCGGCCAGACGCTGTCCAGTCCGGCCACTCTGCACCGCCTCGAGCAGGCCGTCCAGCGCTCGATGGTGATCTCGTCGGGATGGGACATCATGGATTTCGTCCAGCAGCTGCAAAAGCTGGCGGGCGGCAAGGTCGCCTTCGCCACCGTCCCGGTGCTCGACGGGGCGGGCTGGAGCGACGACGGCATGCAAAGTGTCGTGCGGGTGGATCCGCACCAGATCCAGGACTGGGTCCGCGGCTTGTTGAACGACCAGGCAGCGGGCAAGACCGAAGAGCTGGCCTATACGCCCGCGAAGACCACCGCCAGCGTGGTCAACGACACCGACATCAACGGACTGGCCGCCTCGGTATCGGAGGTGCTCAGTGCCAAGGGATTTACTACGGGGACGGTCGGCAACAACGACGGCGGCCACGTGAAATCCAGCCAGGTGCGCTCCGCCAAGACCGACGACCTGGGCGCCCAGCAGATCGCCACCGAGCTGGGCGGGTTGCCGGTCGTCGCGGACGCGTCGATGGCGCCGGGATCGGTCCGGGTGGTGCTGGCTAACGATTACAGCGGTCCGGGCTCAGGTCTCAGCGGCGGTCCGAACAGCCAAGCAGCGCCAATGGTGTCGAACTCCGGGTCGGCTGCTGACGCAAGAGCTCCGGCTGCCTCACCAATTCTCACCGCCGGTTCCGACAAGCCCGAATGCATCAACTGACTACGCCAACCACGCTCAGCGGGGCGATCCTGGATCCGATGCTGCGCGCCGACCCGGTCGGCCCGCGGATCACCTACTACGACGACGCCACCGGCGAGCGGATTGAATTGTCCGCGGCGACGCTGGCCAACTGGGCCGCCAAGACGGCGAATTTGTTACGCGACGAACTCGCCGCCGGCCCGGCCAGCCGAATCGCGATCTTGCTTCCGGCACACTGGCAGACGGCGGCGGTTCTGTTCGGGGTGTGGTGGATCGGCGCCGAGGCGGTGCTGGACGGCCCGGCTGACATGGCCCTGTGCACGGCCGAACGCCTGGATGAAGCCGATTCGGTCGTCGCGCCCGGCGGCGAGGTCGCAGTGCTGTCGCTCGATCCGTTCGGCCGGCCCGCCCCCGATCTGCCGTTCGGCGTCACCGATTACGCGACCGCGGTCCGGGTGCACGGCGACCAGATAGTCCCCGAACGCCGGCCCGGTCCGGCTTTGGCCGGCCGATCGGTCGAAGACGTGCTGGCCGACTGTGAGAACTCCGCCTCGACAAGGGGTTTGAGGGCCAAGGATCGGGTGCTTTCCAGCGCGCCGTGGACCGGGCCGGGCGAACTGGTGGACGGCCTGCTGGCGGTGCTGGCGGCCGGAGCGTCGCTGGTGCAGGTGGCCAATCCCGATCCCGAGGCACTGAAGCGCAGGATCGAGACCGAAAAGGTCACCAAAGTCCTCTAGTTCTGGGCGCTCCCACAGCGGGCCGTCACGGGTTGCGGATACATATTGATATAGCAATATTTCGATGTTAACGTCGAGCGAGCAGTAGCTGACGCTGTGACGACAGGGAGGTTCAGGCGATGGCGGTGTACGGGCTGTTGGCAAAGGCTGCAGGGACGGTATTCACGGGCCTGGCGGGCGTGACGGCCTATGAGGTGTTGCGCAAGGCCGCCGCCAAGGCACCGCTGCACGAGACCGCGGTGTCGGCGGCGGAGCTGGGGTTGCGCGGGACCCGCAAGGCCGAGGAAGCCGCCGAATCGGCCCGGCTGAAGCTCGCCGACGTGATGGCCGAAGCCCGCGAACGCGTCGGCGAAGAGGTGCCTCCGCCGTCCATCGGCGACGCCCACCAGCACGACCACTAGCCTTCGCATGGCCCTGGCTGTAGTCCCGGCGGCGCCCGAGTCCGAGGATCCTGCCCTGGCGGTAGTTTCGGACGCTGCGGGACGCATGCGCGTTCAGGTCGAGTGGGTTCGCTGTAATTCCCGGCGCGCCGTGGCGGTCGAAGAAGCCGTCGCCAAGCAGGACGGCGTGCGGGCCGTGCATGCCTACCCGCGCACCGGGTGCGTCGTCGTGTGGTATTCGCCCAGGCGCTGCGAGCGCGCTTCGGTGCTGGCCGCGATAAGTGGCGCAGCACATGTCGCCGCCGAGTTGATCCCCGCGCGCGCGCCGCATTCGGCGGAGATCCGCAACGCCGATGTGCTCCGTATGGTCATCGGCGGCGCGGCGCTGGCCTTACTCGGCGTGCGCCGGTACGTGTTCGCGCGGCCACCGCTGCTCGGCCCCAGCGGGCGGCTGGTCGCGACCGGCGTCACCGTCTTCACCGGCTACCCGTTCCTGCGCGGGGCGGTGAGTTCGCTGCGCTCCGGTAAGGCCGGCACAGATGCGCTGGTCTCGGCCGCGACCGTGGCGAGCCTCATCCTGCGCGAGAACGTGGTGGCGCTCACCGTGCTGTGGCTGCTGAATATCGGTGAGTACCTTCAGGATCTGACCCTGCGCCGGACCCGGCGCGCCATCTCGGAGCTACTGCGCGGCAGCCAGGACACGGCATGGATTCGGCTGATTGACGGCCCAGAGGCGGGCACCGAGATACAGGTACCGATCGACACGGTGCAGATCGGCGACGAGGTAGTGATCCACAACCATGTCGCCATCCCGGTCGACGGCGAGGTGGTCGCCGGCGAGGCGGTCGTCAACCAATCCGCGATCACCGGTGAGAATCTGCCGGTCAGCGTCACGGTCGGGGCACGCGTGCACGCCGGTTCGGTCGTGGTGCGCGGACGGCTGGTGGTGCGCGCCGACGCCGTCGGCAATCAAACAACCATCGGCCGGATAATCACCAGAGTCGAAGAGGCGCAAAACGACCGGGCACCGATCCAAACGATCGGCGAGAACTTCTCGCGCCGCTTCGTTCCCACCTCGTTCATCGTTTCGGCCATCACCCTGGCGATCACCGGAGACGTCCGGCGCGCCATGACGATGCTCTTGATCGCCTGCCCATGCGCGGTGGGCTTGTCCACCCCGACCGCGATCAGCGCCGCGATCGGCAACGGCGCCCGGCGCGGCATCCTGATCAAAGGCGGATCCCACCTGGAGCAGGCGGGCCGGGTCGACGCCATTGTGTTCGACAAGACCGGGACGTTGACCGTCGGGCGTCCGATGGTCACGAACATCGTTGCCATGCATAAGGATTGGCAGCCAGAACAAGTACTGGCTTATGCCGCCAGCTCGGAAATCCACTCTCGCCATCCGCTGGCCGAAGCGGTCATCCGCTCGACCGAGGAACGCCACATCAGCATCCCGCCGCATGAGGAGTGCGAGGTGCTGGTCGGGCTGGGCATGCGGACCTGGGCCGATGGCCGCACCCTGTTGCTGGGCAGCCCCGGTCTGCTGCGGTCCGAGAAAGTGCGGGTGTCGAAGAAGGCGTCAGAGTGGGTCGACAAGCTGCGGCGCGAGGCCGAGACCCCGCTGCTGCTCGCGGTGGACGGCAAGCTGGTGGGACTGATCAGCCTGCGCGACGAAGTGCGGCCCGAGGCGGCCGAAGTGCTGACCAAGCTGCGGGCCAACGGGATTCGCCGGATCGTGATGCTCACCGGGGACCACCCGGACATCGCGCGGGTTGTCGCCGACGAACTGGGTATCGACGAGTGGCGCGCCGAGGTGATGCCGGAGGACAAGCTCGAGGTGGTCCGCGAGCTGCAGAACGAGGGTTACGTGGTCGGTATGGTCGGCGACGGCATCAACGACGCCCCGGCGCTGGCCGCCGCCGATATCGGAATCGCCATGGGCCTGGCCGGAACCGACGTCGCTGTCGAGACCGCCGATGTGGCGCTGGCCAACGACGATCTGCACGGGCTGCTCGATGTGCGGGATTTGGGCGCGCGGGCAGTTGACGTAATCCGCGAGAACTACGGCATGTCGATCGCGGTCAACGCCGCCGGGCTGATCATCGGTGCGGGCGGCGCGTTGTCACCCGTGCTGGCCGCGATCCTGCACAACGCATCGTCGGTGGCGGTGGTGGCGAACAGCTCACGGCTGATCCGCTACCGGCTCTAAACACCCCGCGAAACGGCAACTGGCGACGCCGCTGCTCGGTAAACGTGAATTTCGCGGCAGAGACCGGTTCAGCACCCGCAGGACTCGCCATTCCAGCAGCGGATGCCCTGCCAGACCGCAATGCCGGCGAGGGCGAGGCCGATCGCGGGGTCGAACCACCAACCGCCGGGCCAAACAGGTGTCAGCGCAAGGCCGACCAGCACCGCGGCGGCCTGGGCCGCGCACAGGTAGTTCTGGGTTCCTTCACCCTCGGTGGCTCCCGAGTCCAGGCGCTCGCCCAGTCGATGGTTGGCCCAACCGAGAACCGGCATCAGAAGCAAGCCGACGGCCGTCAACCCGATGCCGATCGTCGTTGTCTCGGCGTGCCGCTGGTCCGTCAGATGCCGGATGGATTCGCCGGCGATGTATGGGGCGGTCAGCAGGAACGACACCGCAACACCGCGTTCGGCGCGCCGCTCTGCGGTGTGCGATGCGGTGCGCGCCCCGCTGAAGCGCCAGACCACCATCGCACTGGCCAACGCCTCGGCCCCGCCGCCAAGCGCCCATCCGGTCAATGCGACAGACCCGACCGTCAGCCCCTGCCAGAGCCCGATGACGCCCTCGATGAGCACCACGACCATGCCGACCCAGCCCAGCCGTCGCGCCCACCGGGCGCTGCGCTGCCACCCGGGATCCGGCTCGATCGTCGAGGTCCTGGCCTCCGTCAGAGTCTCCATCGGGCGATGGTACGAGCGGCATCGCCGCGAAGCCGGGACCCGCGGCCCGCTGCCGCCAGGTCGTTATCAGGATGTTGCGCTACGGCACCACGACCGCAAGGCTTTCTGGCACGCGCCGAGCCCCGCTTGCACGCGTGTCGTTAATCTGACTAACGAATAGCACGCAGCGGGAGGAAGGACCACGGGATGGGACGCACCGAAGACGACACCTGGGATCTGGCGACCAGCGTGGGAGCCACCGCCACCATGGTGGCCGCGGGAAGGGCCCGGGCCACCAGGAGCGCGTTGATCGACGATCCCTTCGCAGAGCCACTGGTGCGTGCCGTCGGCGTCGATTTCTTCACCCGTTGGGCCCGCGGCGAACTTGACTCCACCGACGTCGACGTCCCCGGCGCCGCATGGGGCATGCAGCGCATGACCGACATGCTGGCGGCTCGCACCCGGCACATTGACGCCTTCTTCGCTGAGACCCAGGAAGACGGGAAAGCCGCGGCCATCCGCCAGGTGGTCATCTTGGCCGCCGGCCTCGACGCCCGCGGATATCGGCTGCCCTGGGCTCCGGGAACAACGGTGTTCGAGATCGATCAGCCACGAGTCATCGAATTCAAGACCGCCACGATCACCGGCCTCGGCGCCGAGCCAACGGCCGACGTACGGGCCGTCGCGGTCGACCTGCGACACGATTGGCCGGCGGCGTTGCGTGCGGCCGGGTTCGACACTGGGCGACCCGCCGCGTGGGCCGCTGAGGGCCTGCTCGGGTTCCTGCCGCCGGAGGCCCAGGACCGGCTTCTGGACAGCATCACCGCGCTCAGCGCCGACGGCAGTCAGCTGGTCGCCGAGGTCTTTCTGAATTCTTCACCCAACCTGCAGGCTTTGAACGGCGCCACCCAGAAATGGCGTGAGCAAGGTCTCGACGTCGCGCTGGAAAATTTGGGCTTCCCCGGCGAACGCAACGACGCGGCAAGCTACCTGGAGGACCGCGGCTGGCAGGTCTCCCGGATCCCGGTGAACCAATTGTTGGCCGACACCGGATTACCGCTGCAGTCCGACGACGTGGATGCCCCGTTTGGCAGGAACTACTATTGCACCGCCGTCTTGCACAAGGCCGGCTAAAGGAAGGCTGCGCATGCCAAACAGTAAGCCCGCCAAACCACTTGATGGATTTCGGGTACTCGATTTCACCCAGAACATAGCCGGGCCGCTTGCCGGACAGGTGATGGCCGATCTGGGCGCCGAGGTCATCAAGGTGGAGGCACCCGGCGGCGAGGCGGCCCGGCAGATTGTCGCGGTGCTGCCCGGACGACCGCCGCTGCCCACGCTATTTCTGCCCCACAACCGGGGCAAGAAGTCGGTGGCGGTGGACCTGAGGACCGACGAGGGTAAGCAGCAGATATTGCGGCTCGCCGATACCGCCGACGTTGTGCTGGAAGGGTTTCGCCCCGGGGTGATGGAACGGCTGGGCCTGGGTCCCGACGACTTGCGGCCCCGAAACCCCAAGCTGATTTACGCGCGACTTTCAGCCTACGGCGGCAACGGCCCGCACGGCAGCAGGCCGGGCGTTGATCTGATGGTCGCCGCCGAGTCGGGCATGACCACCGGGATGCCCACGCCGACCGGCAAACCACAAATCATCCCGTTCCAGCTGGTCGACAGCGCCAGCGGTCACGTGCTTGCCCAAGCGGTGCTGGCCGCGCTCCTCAACCGCGAGCGCCACGGGGTAGCCGACGTGGTGCAGGTCGCGATGTATGACGTCGCGGTAGGGCTGCAGGCTGGCCAGCTCACGATTCACTTGAACAAACCCAGCCAGCCGCCAGAGACGAAGCCCGAGCTGGATGTGGCGCCTAATACGAAGAAACGCAAGGGAGTTGGCCTTGCCACCCAGCCGTCGGACGCATTCCGAGCCGCCGACGGCTACCTCGTGCTCAGCGCGTATGTGCCCAAACACTGGGCGAAGCTGTGCGAGATCATCGGCCGTCCCGATCTTCTCGAGGACGAGCGATTCATCGACCAGCGCGCGCGGGCGGTCAACTATCCCGAGCTGACCGACGAATTGGAATCGGCGCTGGCCGCCAAGACTGCTTCTGAATGGGTTGACCTGCTGCACGAAGGCGGCCTAATGGCCTGCCTCGCTTACACCTGGAAGCAGGTCGTGGATACGCCGTTGTTCGCCGAGAACGACCTGGCGCTCAAAGTCGGCAGCGGCGACGACGCCGTCACCGTGATCCGCACACCCGCGCGCTACTCGAGCTTCGACGCCGTGGCCACCGATCCCCCGCCGGCCCCGGGCGCGCACAACGACATATTTTTGGCCGCGCCGGCCAATTCTGGCGCTCAAACGCCGGGAAGCTTGACGACCTGAAGGAAGAACTCGTCGATCTGCCGGACCGCATTGATGAATTGGTCGATATCGACCGGCTTGGTGACGTAGGCATTCGCATGCAAGTCATAGCTGCGCAAGATGTCCTCTTCTGCCGACGAAGTCGTGAGGACGACAACCGGAATACGGCACAGCTCGGCGTCGGACTTGATCTTCTCCAGCAGCTGCCTGCCGTCGTACTTCGGGAGGTTCAAATCAAGCAAGATGAGGTCCGGGCGGGGTACGTCCTCGAAGCCACAGCGCTGGTAAAGGTAGTTCAGGCCCTCTTCGCCGTCGTGCGCGACGTGCAGCCTGTTTTGTAGCTTGTTGTGCTCGAACGCTTCCCGAGTGATCAGCTCGTCTCCGGGATCGTCTTCGACGAGCAGGATGTCGATCGCTCGACCGGCCGGTGTCATCCCTGTGCTCCTTCCAAATTGGTCAGGCTTTTGTGTTCCGCATCCTTGGGCGCGGTGATCGGTAGGGTGAACTCGAATCGGGTTCCATCGGCATAGGACGTGTCGATCCAGATGGCGCCGCCATAGTGCTCCACGATCTTCTTGCATATCGCGAGACCGACGCCGGTTCCGGTGTACACCTCGCGGCCATGCAGGCGCTGAAAAATGACGAAGACCTTGTCGGCGAACTCCTCGGCGATGCCGATTCCGTTGTCCGACACAGTCAGCAACCACTCGCCATCGAGCTCACCGGTGCCGGGTTCGCAGTCGATGACGACCCGGGGCGGGCGATCGTCCTGACGGAACTTGACCGCGTTGCCAATCAAGTTCTGCCACAACATCGTCAGTAGCGTCGGGTCCCCAACCATCCGCGGCAGCGGCTGTTCGGGGCGGACGATCTCGGCGCCTGATTCGTCGATGGCAACGGCAAGGTTGGCCAGGGCGGCGTCCAGCGTGGTGTCCAGGTCGAACTCGGTCTGCGTCAGGCCGAGCCGGCCGACTCGGGAGAAGCTGAGCAGGTCGTTGATGAGCACCTGCATGCGTTTTGCTCCGTCGACTGCGAATCCGATGTATTCGATACCGCGCTCGTCGAGCTGATCGCCGTAGCGCTTTTCGAGCAATTGACAGAACGAGGCGACCTTTCGCAGGGGTTCTTGCAGATCGTGCGACGCAACGTAGGCGAACTGCTCCAGCTCGGTGTTCGACCGTCGCAATTCGACCGCCTGCTCGTCCAATCGCACTCGGGCTGAACGGGACACCTCGAGCTCGGTCACTATCCGCTGGCGCATGTTCTCCACGTCGACGGTGATATCTCGAAGGTCCTTCGGCCTGTGCGGGGGCGCAATGGTGTCGCCAAAGTTGCCCTGGGTGATCCGTCTGCATGCTGCGGCGAGCGCACGAAGCGGTATCGTGATCGCGCGCCGAGTCAGGAAGCCCAACAGTATTGCCGTGGCGAAGAAAACCAGCACCATCGCCCCCAGCACCCTGTTGCGCCATGTATTGATGTGGTTGACCTCGTCAACAGCGTGCTGGCGCGCCGCGGCCAGATGGACATTTTGCGCATCGAAAAGCTCACGCAAATAGTCGAATTCGGCCTTACCGCGCTCCGCTGTAGCACCGGTTACGAGATTTGGAGAGTGCGGGGCGACACTCGCGATCAGGGGCTCAGCATAGTTAGCCCGCCAGGCGGCGGCGGCCCTCTCGATCGTGTCCAGATCGGCGATCAGGTCGGGGCGTGAACTGAGTCGCTGCCGGATGTCTTCGTTCGCTGCCTGCTCGGCGCGCTGCCCTTCGTAGTACGGGTCGAGGAACTGCCGCTCGGCGGAAATCAGGTAGCCACGCAGGCCCGTCTCCTGGTCGCCCAACGCCACCTGCAACTGGGATGCCGATAGCCGCGCCGGCTGAATCTCGTCGATCAGCCCGCGCGACACCTCGTCGGCGCGATTTAGCAGCGCCATTCCGATCGCCGCACCAGCAAGCACCAGCACACCCATGACCAACAGCACGAGGGCCAACCATCCCCGCACGGTAAGCCGCGGCTGATTTGTGTTCACCTGCTGGTCCGTTCGACGCGAAGTACAGCTATGTCATCGGTGAGCCCGCCGCGCGGCTGAGCGAGTTTTTCGGCCCCGTCGATGAGTGCATCGACGAACCCCGGACCGGGCAAGGACGCGTACGAGCGGGCCAGCGCAAGCAAACCGTCCTCGCCGAGACGCGCGTTCCCGGATCCCGAATATCCCTCGAAGAGTCCGTCGGTAAGCAGCAGCAATCCTTGTCCTACCGGCAATTCCAGCTCATGCTGCGGCCAATCATCGCAATTGAGGCCCAGCGCCGGGCCGGCCGGCGGCTCAACCCATTCCACCGTCGCACCGCGTTGCAGCAGCATGCCTGGATGACCGGCCCGAATCGCCGAAATGCGGGTAGTGTCGGCCCCGCCCGGCGGGCCACCAGGAATAGCCAGGCTGAGCACCGTGGCGAAGATCCCGCTATCCGTGCGTTCGGCGTGCAGCATCCGCTCGAGCTGCCGCATCAGGTCAACGCCGTGAATGCCGGCGAAGGTGAGCGTCCGCCAAGCGATCCGCAATGCCGCGCCCAGCGCGGCCTCGTCCGGCCCGTGCCCCGCGACGTCACCGATCAGGACGTGAACGACCCTGTCGGGCGTTTGTACGACGTCGTAAAAATCCCCGGACAGCAAGGCATCTTCGCGACTCGGCCGGTACCGGGCGACAATCGCGACGCCCGGGTCGTCGAGCAGCAGCGGAGAGGGCAGCAGACCGCGTTCCAGCAACGCGTTCTCGCGGGCCCGGAGTTGACTTGCATACAGGTCCGCAGCAATGAGCTCGGCACGTTTGCGCTCGATCGCATACAACAGTGCGCGCCGCAGCATCTCTGGTTCGACGCGACCCTTGACCAGGTAGTCCTGCGCGCCCGCCGCGACCGCGGAAGCCCCGAAGTACTCGTCGTTGAGGCCAGTCAGTACAACTACCGGGACGGTAGCGTCGCGTTTGGCGATGCGGTCCAGGGCGTCCATGCCGTTAGCGTCCGGCAGATGCAGATCCAGCAGCACACAATCGGGCCGGGCGGACTCCAGCTCGCGCTCCGCATGCGCCATCGACTGCGCCCACACCACGCGGATATCGGTGACGGAGTCGGCGATCAGTTCTTCGACGAGCAGCGCGTCGGCCCGGTCGTCCTCGACCAACAGCAACGACAGCGACTGCAAATTCGCAGCCGGGGGAACTGGACTATGCACAGGCATCGATCCAGTCACGCGTGATGCGCCCTGGAAGGTAAGTCTTTCACCTGACACCCCCTGGCCGCGTCGGTCCCTTTGCGCACGTAAACTTCTACCGCAGCAACGCGCGCGACATCACCACCCGCTGAATCTGATTGGTTCCTTCATAGATTTGGGTGATCTTGGCGTCGCGCATCATCCGCTCGACGGGGAAGTCCCGGGTGTAGCCGGCACCGCCGAACAGCTGGACGGCGTCGGTGGTCACCTCCATCGCCACGTCGGATGCGAAACATTTCGACGCCGCCGAGATGAAGCCAAGGTTCGTTTCGCCCCGTTCGGCACGGGCAGCGGCGCTGTAGACCATCAGCCGCGCCGCCTCCACTTTCATCGCCATGTCGGCCAGCATGAACTGCACGCCCTGGAAGCCACTGATGGATTCGCCAAACTGCTTGCGGTCCTTGGTATATGCGATGGCGGCGTCTACCGCGCCCTGCGCAATGCCCACGGCTTGCGCGCCGATGGTTGGACGGGTGTGGTCCAACGTCGCCAGGGCGGTCTTGAAGCCGGTACCCGGCTCACCGATGATCCGATCGCCTGGGACGCGGCAATTCTCAAAGTACAGCTCGGTGGTGGGTGAGCCTTTGATCCCGAGCTTCTTTTCTTTCGGACCGACGGTGAATCCTTCGTCGTCCTTGTGCACCATGAACGACGAGATGCCGTTGGCACCCTTGTCGGGATCGGTTACCGCCATCACCGTGTACCAAGTCGACTTGCCGCCGTTGGTAATCCAGCATTTGGCACCGTTGAGAATCCAGTCGTCGCCGTCGGCCTTCGCCCGGGTCCGCATGGACGCGGCGTCCGAGCCCGCCTCGCGCTCGCTCAACGCGTAGGAGGCCATCGCGGCGCCCTCGGCGATCGACGGCAAAACCTGCTTCTTCAAGTCGTCAGAACCGCGCAGGATCAGACCCATGGTGCCCAGCTTGTTGACCGCGGGGATCAGCGATGCGGACGCGTCGACGCGGGCCACCTCCTCGATGACGATGCACGCCGCCACCGAATCAGCACCCTGGCCGCCGTACTCCTCGGGCACGTGCACCGCATTAAAGCCAGAGACATTCAGTGCGTCCAGGGCTTCCTGCGGGAATCGGGAATTCTCATCAACATCAGCGGCGTGCGGGGCGATCTCTTTTTCCGCCAGCGCACGTATCGCAGCCCGCAATTCGTCGTGCTCCTCGGGGAGCTTGAACACATCGAACGACGGGTTTCCGGCCCATCCAGCCATCTTTGGCCTCCTTGCTACTCGCGGGTAACTTTACCCTGAAGCTTTTGCAGTGCCGCGTCCTTGGCCCGCACGGTCTCGGCCAGCTGCTCCTGAAATTCCACGATCCGCGCCCGCAACCGCAGGTCGGACGATCCGAGAATGCGGACGGCCAGCAAGCCGGCGTTGCGGGCGCCGCCGATGGAGACGGTGGCCACCGGAACCCCCGCCGGCATCTGCACGATCGAAAGCAGGGAGTCGAGGCCGTCCAGCCGGGCCAACGGCACCGGCACCCCGATCACCGGCAGCGGCGTCGCGGCGGCGACCATGCCGGGCAGGTGGGCGGCGCCGCCGGCACCGGCGATGATCACCTCGATGCCGCGGTCGGCCGCACCGCGCGCGTAGTCGAACATGACTGCAGGAGTGCGATGCGCCGAGACCACGCGAACCTCGGCTGGTATGTCGAACTCCGCCAATGCCTCGGCGGCATCCTGCATCACCGACCAGTCGCTGTCGCTGCCCATGATCACCCCGACCCGGGGCATTTCAGCCGATCGGGACTGTTCAGTCACGTACGCCGCTCCTCTCCCCCGCAAGCGGGAGGTGCCCCCACATCGCTATTTCGCTCTGCATCGTCGCCGGCGCGATGCGGATCCCATCCGTCCGTCCACTGCCCGTGTGACAACCAGTGTGCCGCCAGCTCTGCCCGCTCGCGCAGCTTGGCCGGGTTTTTCAGGTCGGCCTCGGTGCCGAGGAAGTTGATATGCCCCAGCTTGCGACCGGGACGCTCAGCCTTGCCGTACAGGTGGACCCGGGCGTCGGGCATCCGCGCAAACAGGTGGTGCAACCGCTCGTCGGCGGTCATTGCCAGCGGCTCCGCGGCGCCCAGCACGTTGGCCATCACCGTCACGGGCACGATGGCTCCGGCATCGCCGAGCGGATAGTCCAGCACCGCGCGCAGATGTTGTTCGAACTGGCTAGTTCGCGCGCCGTCCATGGTCCAGTGTCCGGAGTTGTGCGGCCGCATCGCGAGTTCGTTCACTACCAGTGCGCCTTCGGTGGTCTCGAACAGCTCGACCGCGAGCACACCGACGACACCGAGTTCAGCGGCCAACCGAAACGCCAGCTGCTGGGCCGCGCTGGCCACATCGTCGGGCAGGGCCGGCGCGGGCGCGATCACCAGCACGCAAATGCCGTCACGCTGCACCGTTTCGACCACCGGCCAGGCCGCGCCCTGGCCGAACGGCGAACGCGCCACCATCGCCGACAATTCGCGTCGCAGTTGCACCCGCTCCTCGATCAGCACCGGCACACCGTCGGCCAGAAATCCGCTGGCGATCTCGCGGGCGTCTGCCAAGTCGCTGGCCATCCGCACGCCGCGTCCGTCGTAACCCCCACGGACCGCCTTGACCACGAGTGGCGCGTCTACCCACGCGGCGAAAGTATCGAGCTCGCCAAGGTCTTCGAAGCTCTCGATCCCCGCGTATCGGGGGACCGCGGCGCCCAATGCCTCCAACCGCCGCCGCATAATGAGCTTGTCCTGGGCGTGCACCAGAGCCTGCGGCGGCGGTGCCACATTGACGCCTTCGGCGACCAGCTTCTCCAGCAGTTCGGTCGGGACGTGCTCGTGGTCAAACGTCAGCGCGTCGGCTCCGGCGGCAACCTCGCGCAGGGCTTCAAGGTCGGTGTGCGAGCCGATCACTAAATCGGGGGTGACCTGCGCGGCAGGTTCGTCGGCGGCGGTAGCCAACACCCGCAGGCTCTGCCCGAGTGCGATCGCGGCCTGCTGGGTCATCCGGGCAAGTTGGCCACCACCAACCATCGCAACTAGGGGCGTGCGGGCACTAGGCACGGCCATCATGGTGTCACGACACGCAGTGTTGCGTTCAGGGCGTGTTGGACCGCTAGTGAAGCCCAATCGTTATGTAACATTTTGCGCCAATTTCGTGTCCGTCCGTACACTCACG
>Ga0182013_10002647_pt1 | contig 23252 bp, 19 predicted proteins | sample 612S2MmetaG_FD_120487 | JGI IMG/M metagenome (GOLD analysis project Ga0182013, IMG submission 120487) | Permafrost microbial communities from Stordalen Mire, Sweden - 612S2M metaG | ecosystem: Environmental > Terrestrial > Soil > Wetlands > Permafrost | place: Sweden: Stordalen | collected...
CCACATCCGCGGGAGGCGCCAGGCGTCGGGATAAAGCACGCGAAACACCAGCAGGGCGCACAGTGCCAGCCCGATGGGAAACTCGTCATAAGCGTGAAAGATGCCGGGCGCCAGGAGCCCCACGAACAGCCCCCCGGACACCCCGCCCAGCGAGACCGCCACGTAGAAGCGCGTGAGATACCGCGGATGCGGCTTGACGCGCACCAGTTCGCCGTGGCACACCATGCAGCAAATGAACAGTGCCGCCGCGAAGAGAGCGATCGACGGGCGCATGGCCATGCCCTTGTGGTAAGGCCACAGCTCGTACCCCATAAAGCCGAGCGCGGCGGCGGCCAGCGGCAGGAATACGATGCGGCGGTACACGCGGGGCGCCTCGAAGCAGACGATGAAGCTCAGCAGGTAGATGCTCAGCGGCAGAATCCAGAGGAACGGGATGGCGGCGATGTCCTGCGTCAGGTAATTGGTGACCGCCAGCAGCAGCACCGAGGCGCAGGCGGAGAGAGTGAGCCACAGGAAACGGTCGGCGGAAGCGGGCGGGCCGCCGGCATCGTCTTCGGCGGCCGTGGCGGCGACCGTGGGCTGGCTGGACAATCGTAACGCCGTCAGGCCGCAGAGTGCCGCGAAGACGATGTAGCCTGCCGACCAGGCGATGGCCTGTGTGCGGGTGGACAGGTTGGGTTCCACCAGGAAAGGGTAGCTGAGCAGCGCCAGCATGGACGCGCCATTCGACAGTGCAAACAAGCGGTACGGCATGCCCCCGGTGTGGTGGCGCGCGTACCAGGCCTGCAACAGCGGGCTGGTGGAGGAGAGCAGAAAATAGGGCGCTCCCACCGTGACCGCCAACAGCGCCAGAATCCGCAGCGACGGATTTCCAGCCGCGACCACCTTCCAGGCGGCGTTAGGCACGATGGGCAGCGCCGCTAAGCTCGCCGCCAGCACGGCCATATGCAGCCACGCCTGTCTGCGCGACGGCAGTTTTTCGTGCAGCCAGTGGGCATAAAGGTAGCCCAACAGCAGCACCGCCTGGAAGAACAGCATGCAGGTGGCCCAAACGGCCGAGGTGCCCCCGAACCACGGAAGGATCATCTTGGCGATGACGGGCTGGACTGCGAAGAGCAGGAAGGCCGACAACGAAATCGTAACGGCGTATAAGAGCATGGCGGGGAGCCGGAACTATTTACGCTACCCCAATTGCAGGCTCGCGTGGCTCCCGTCAACCGCCTGAGTGGCGGGCTGGAGCTGCACCGCTAAGAGTAGTACCGTGGAGCGGCGATGCGCCAAGAGCTAACCGCTAAAAGCCTTTCCCCAGTGATATCTTAGATAGCAGAGGGGGGGCGGTTCCCTGTAGCCGCTACTTTTTTTCGATGCATCAGTCCGTTGGTTTCACGTTAGTACTCTGCGCTCTCACAGCGGCCGCGCAGGACGCACCCAAGCCTCAGTACACGGCTCGGGAACTATTTTATTCGGCAGCCTCCGAGCCCGCTCCGGCCGCCAAAGCGGCTCCCAAATCCGCGGCGCCGGCGCCTCAGAAGGCCGTGACGCCCAAGAAGCCGCCCGTTCCACCGCCCGCTCCAGTGGCTGCCGCGGCTCCTCCCAGTGCGCCCGCGGCCCAGCACACTCAGCCCGTCGCGTTGCCCGGTGGCGGCACTATCGTCAAAGCCTCCATGGTGTCAACCGCTCCCGCACCGGATAGCGGGACGCCGTTGGGCCTCAAGTACACCATTCTGAAAAAGTCCGGGGACGATATGGTGGAAGTCCCGCCCGACACCGTCTTTCACGCGAACGACCGCATTCAGATCGGCATACAGACCAACGGCCCGGGGTACCTCTACATCGTCCTGCAGGGGTCCAGCGGAACCTGGACGCCCATGTTCCCCTCGCCCGAAGTTGCCGACGGCAACAATCATGTCGATGGCTGGAACGCCAGCGTGCTGCCGCCCGGGTCGCGCATGGTGTTCGACGAACAGACCGGCACCGAGAATATCTTCATCGTGTTTTCGCGGACTCCCGAGGACGGGCTGGAAAACATGATTTATTCGCTCCAGGGCCGCAAGGTTAAGCCGGCCGCGGACCAGGAACCGAAGGCGCCGCCCAAGAGGATGATGCAGGTGGCCAGCGCCGATATCGACAATGCCACCGTGGGCCGCCTGCGCGACACTTATACGCGCGATCTGGTCATCGAAAAGGTGGACGATAAGACGCCCGCCGACAAGTCCGCGGCGAATAAGAAGGAGAACGCCGTCTACGTGGTCAATCCCAGCGGCAGTTCCGATTCCCGCGTGGTGGCCGACCTGAAACTGGAGCATCGATGATCCGTCCCATTCTGCTGGCATGCGTGCCGGTGCTGGCCCTGTTGCCGCTGGCGTGGTCCCAGTCGCACAGCATGGCCCAGGGGGCGCACCGCATGGAACTGATGTTGGAACGGCTCGACGGCGCCACCTGGAAGACCATCGATCCGGCGCTGGTGCTGGCGCAGGGCGACCATGTGCGCTTCCGCTTTCGCACCAATTTCGACGGCTATCTTTACGTTACCAACCAGAGCACGTCGGGCAAGTACGAGCAACTGTTTCCGCGCGAAGAGACCGGGCAGGACAACCGCATTCTGGCGGGGAAGGACTATCAGGTGCCCGCGACGTCGGTGGCCTTCCGCATCGCCGGACCTCCGGGCCACGAGATTGTCTATTGGCTGGTGAGCCCCGCGCGATTGACCGACGTGCCCGCGCGGCCCACCCTGCCGCCCACGGGCAATACCACGCCGCTTACCTTGATGCCCCGCTGCGATGAAGGCGTCCTGAAGGCGCGCGGCGACTGCGTCGATAGTTCCGCCGGGCCTAAACTGATTCCGCGCGACGTCGATGTCTCCAAGGACCTCTCCGCCGCCAATGCCGCCAGCCGAGATCTCCTTTTCATGCGCCAGAAGGACACGGCCGTGATTTCCTCACCGGAGCCGCTCACCGGCCCGGTCATCTACGAATTCCAGCTTGCACACCGGTAATCCGACATGCGAAACATCCGCACCCTGCTTTCCGCTTTCGTCCTAGCGGGACTGGCCGCCGCCCAGACCCCTCCGCCCGGCAATCAGCGCGACTTGAAGCTCGAAAAAATCGAGGCGCCTAAGCCTCCCGCCAATGCGCCGGCCCACAGCTACGCCGTAATCGTGGGGATTTCCGCCTATCCCAACCTGCCGGGGAACCGCCAACTCCGCTATCCGGAGCGCGATGCCCAATCCATCTATACCGCGCTCATCAGCCCCGAAGGCGGCAATTTCAAGGTGGAAAACATCAAGGTACTCACCGGCGCGAACGCCACTTTGGCGAATATCCGCCAGGCCATCGGCACGTGGCTGCCCTCCGTGGCGCAGGGCGACGACCGGGTGGTGATTTACTTCGCCGGCCATGGTTTCATCTTCGACGGGAAAGCTTACCTGGCGCCCTCCGATTTCGACATGACGAACGCCAAGGCCACCGGCTACCCCATGGACGAACTGGGCGCCACCATCGGCGGCAAGATCCACGCCAAATGGAAGGTCCTGCTCACCGATTCCTGCCACAGCGGCGCCATTTCGCCGGAGGACACCGAGAGTCTCAACCACGGGCTCGGCAACCTCAGCCAGTCGCTCTTCTCGCTCACTGCCAGCCGCGACCGGGAGAGTTCCTATGAATCGCCGGAACTGGAAGGCGGTCACGGCGTCTTCACTTACTATGTGGTCAAGGGCCTGGAAGGCGAGGCCGACGCCTCGCACGACGGCATTGTAACTGCCGACGAGTTGGCCGAATACGTACATACCAAGGTCCGCGAGGATACTAAGGGCCTGCAGAATCCCACCTCCGACCGAAGCAGTTACGACAAGGCGATGTGGCTTTCCTACATTCCCGCCAACGCCAATCCGGCCACCGCTCCGGCGCCGCAGTTCGGCTCGCTGGCCATCACCGTCAACATGGACGACGTCGAAGTATTTGTAGACGGCAAATCGGTGGGGATTGTCGCCAAGGGGAAGCCTTTCACGCTGCCGGGCCTGACGCCGGGCCAGCACACCGTTAAGGGCGTCCATCAGGGGTTCGAGCCGGACGGTCCGCGCGAAGAGACCGTGTATCCCGGTACGGAATCGACGGTCAACATCAAGCTCCTGATCCCGCGCCGCCGCGGCAAGCCGGCGGAAGAGGCGCTCGACAAGGGACTGGCGTCTTATCAAAAGGGTTACGACCAGAATTATAAGAAGGCCGTGGAGCAGTTCGACAAAGCCTTGCAGCTCGACTCCACTTACAGCCAGGCGGCTTACTATCTGGGGCTGACTTACAATGCCCTGTTCGACGAAGAGAAAGCCCAGCAATATTTCAAGAAGGCCGTGGAGATCGACCCCGACTATCCGGAGGCGCACGCCGCCTATGCCGGCATGTTGTTGGATATCGGCGACGTGGACGAAGCGCTCCGCCAGATCGACAGCGTGCTGGTGCTGCAGCCCAATCATGCCGCCGCGCTCACCATGCTGGCGCAGGCGTATCGCTTCAAGGAACTGTATGCGCAGTCCATCGAGGCGGCCCACAAGGCCATCGGGATTGCTCCCAAGAGCGCCGAGCCCCACCTGTGGCTGGGCGACAGTCTCCGGCTGAGCGGCAAATTCCCCGAAGCCGGAGCGGAATACGACCAGTACCTCAAGCTCAGCGATTTCGATAGCCATTTGGCCGGCCAGTTGAATTACTACGTGCTGGGCTCGCTATTCGGCATGGGCCGCCGCAAGCACGCCGCGCAGGAGGACATCTGGAAAGATCTGCGCAGCCTGGCGTACTTCGGAATTTGCGACTGCCAGTATCAGTCGAAGCAGTACGATTCCGCCATCGTGGCCTGCCAGAAGTCGCTGTCGTACTACCGGCAAGACCCGTATGCCCACTACGATCTTGGCTTGGCCTACATGCACAAAGCGGTAGCGGCCGACAACGCCGCCGATCTCGATCCGGCTTTGCAGCATTTCCGCCAGGTGATCGCCATCAATCCGGATTTGGATCAGGCAAAGATCGCGAAGCAAAATATCGCCGCCATTCAGAAGGCGCTCGGACCGCAGTAAGTCTGGCTTGAGCCGTGATGTGGGAAGCGGGCTCAACCCAAATTCCGCGAGATCGGGAGTTCGGAGACTCGACGCCACGGGTACCGGATTACTCCGCGGCTGGTTTGGCAGCGGCCTCTTTTGCCAGTAGCCTCATGGCCTGTTGATCGCCGCCGGCGGCTTCTTTGGAAGTCTGGGCTTGCGTTTCTCTCGCTTCTTGAATTGCAGCCAGCGCTGCTTGGGCGGCGGCACTTAACTGCACTGAGTCGGTAGTAGCGGACTGAGGTTGGGATTGAGCCGGCTTCTGCGACGAACTTGCCGTGGACGGCGCCACCGGTTGAGTTTGTGTCGCGTCGGATACCGCGCTGATCATTTTGTAAACTCCTTAGTTATCCATATCGACCAAAGTTCGAAATGTTTCACCTCAGCACCTGGACTGCCATTGGTATTGGGCTGGGCCTGGCAGGCGCTGTGGCGTCCGCCACACTGATGCGCGGGTTATTGTTCGGCGTGCGGTCATGGGATGTGGCGACGCTGGCGTCGGTGGCCGGGATTCCCGGTATCTCGTCGTTGCTGGCCAGCTTCGCCGGATCTGGTACACTACCTCTGAAATATGAATGCCAACGCTGCCAAAGACGCCGGACGCGCACTGGGACGAAATCCCGATCGATTGACCCTGACGGAACGCCTGGCGCTGGCCGGCAAGTACGTCGCACTGGAGATTTATTCGCCCGACACCACTCCGCTGCGGCGCATTGAAGCCATCGGCGATTCCCTTGCCGAATGTCTGCGCACCCTGCAGTCGCGCGGGCTCGACCCGAGACAGTTCGAATTCAGCCGGCTGGCGAGGCCGTACTAGAAATCGGCTCTTAGCTGTTGGCCTTTACCTTTTGGCCTTTACCGCTGAGCATCCGATACCGATCCCTTCCCCGGATCGGTTACGCAGCCGGCCGGGACCGGCAATATCGTATCCGCGCTTCCGTGTGTTCTCATGAAGCATACGACCATGAACGGAGCGGAATGTCTCTTGCGGACCCTGCTGGCAAACGGGGTAGACACGTGCTTTATGAACCCGGGCACATCCGAGATGCAATTTGTGTCGGCGCTGGATCGCGTGGAGGGGATGCGGGCGGTGCTCTGTCTTTTCGAAGGAGTCTGTTCCGGCGCGGCGGACGGCTATGCCCGCATGACGGGGCGGCCCGCGGCCACGTTGCTGCATCTGGGGCCGGGGCTGGCCAATGCGCTCTCCAATTTTCACAACGCCCGCAAGGCACGGTCGCCGGTGCTGAGCATCGTGGGCCAGCACAGCACGCAACACTTGCGCTTCGATGCGCCGCTCACGTCCGATATCGAGGCCCTGGCGCGCACCGTTTCAGGCTACGTGCGGACCGTGGAACGAGTGGAGGACATGGCGAGGGAGGCGTCCGCCGCCGTACAGGCTGCACGCGCCGCACCCGGGGCGGTGGCGACTCTGATTGTGCCCGCGGACTTCTCCTGGAGCGAAACCGGCGAGCCCGGGCCGGCGTTGCCGCGCCTGCCGGCGCCGGGTCCGCCGGCGGGGCGCATTCGGAAGGCTGCCGAGGTTTTGAGATGCGGGCAACCCGCGGGGCTGCTTCTGGGCGGCAGCGCGCTGCTGACGGCGGGTTTCCAGCCGGCGGCGCTTCTGGCAGCGGCTACCGGCGTCCGGGTATTGGGCAACCGCAACGGAGCGCGCTATGAATGCGGCGGAGGCCGTGCGGCGCCGCTGCGGTTGCCCTATTTCCCGGAGCCCGCCGAGGCCGCGCTGGCGGGACTGAAGCATTTGATCCTGGTGGAAAGCCAGACGCCGATTTCGTTTTTTGGATATCCGGGCCGCCGCAGCGAACTGGCGCCACAAGACTGCACCATCCACGTCTTGGCCTCCGTCGAGGAAAACGGAGTCGAAGCGTTACTTGCGCTGGCCCGGGAATTGGGCGTGGACCCGGCGCCGCCGCCGGTGTTACACGCGCCGAAACCGGATTGGCCGCACACCGCGGACCTGACGCCCGACGCCATCGGACGGGTGTTGGCGCACCTTCTACCGGAAGGTGCGATTATCTCCGACGAGACCGTTTCGTCCGGTGAAGCGCTCTTGCGGCACCTCGCTTCGGCGGCGGCTCACGACCTGCTGCCCGTCGCGGGCGGTTCCATCGGACAAGGGCTGCCGGTGGCTGTTGGCGCCGCCCTGGCTTGTCCGACGCGCAAAGTGATTGCGCTGGAAGCCGATGGCAGCGCCCTGTACACCCTGCAATCGCTCTGGAGCATGGCGCGCGAGCGGCTGGACGTCACTACCGTCATCCTGGCAAACCGGCGATACCGCATTCTGGACATCGAAATGCGCCGCACTGGCGCCGGCGCCGTGGGGCCGCGCGCCGACCGGATGATCGACCTGACGCGCCCGGAGCCGGACTGGGTCAAACTGGCCGAGGGTCTCGGAGTCAACGCGGTGCGCATCGCCACGCCGGACGAATTCATCCTCGAATTCGGCAGCGCCATGTGCCAGCCCGGCCCCAGGCTGATCGAAGCGGTGCTCGATCGATCCAGCCCGGCGTAGCTGGCGATAGCACCGGATCCTGAGTCCACCCCTGATTCTCAGTACTTGGCCAGCGTGAATTGGCGAACACTCGGGTTCCCGGTTTCCCCAGTACACGGCAGCACCTGCGGCCGCTCCCGGTCAAACAGCGCCCGCAGCCACTGCTCGGCGGTATCCCCATTCCAGGGCAAATAGTCGTCCGCGCTTGCGAAGCAGAGCGAGGCATACCGGCAGTTTTCGGCTTCCAACCGCATGAAGATCACGGTGACGTTGGTGGAGAGATGATGCGCGGAAACTGTCCGGACGTAATTCCGGTTGAGTTTTGCCGTCAAGCCGCCTGTCGTGCCGGAGCTGCGCCAGGCGCCACGCGCCGCGTTCGAGCGCAGAAGCTTGGCCACGTTGCCAATCGACCAGTCGGCTCCATATACGCGCCCCTCGGTGTGCGGTGCGGCGATCGGTGTTCCACTCATGGTTCCATGATCCCACCTCCGGCCGTCGGTCCAGTCTGCGCTTGGAGCACTTTCGCCCATTCACCGGTCCCTGGCGAGCGTTTCGTGAGTGGGGCAGGCGGTGCTCGGCTACCCTAACCTCCCTCGGTATGGTTCGGCGGGCTCATCCCCAATTCCACGACATCGGGATTCCGCGAGACTCATCCCAGCCTTGCACGCGCCGCGCCGCTCCTACTTCCCCAACAGCACCACGCCGCCAAGCACCAGCAGGGTCCCCGCAGCCCGCCGCACGCCGATCTGCTCGTGCAGTAGAATCTTCGCCAGCACCGTCTCCAGAATGAAACTGGATGCCGACGCGGGGACCGCAAAACTGAGCGGCGCCGATTGCACCAGCGCCATGAATGCGAAAAACGAGAACGCCAGGCATACGATGGACAGCAGCAGATAACGCCGCGCCCCGATCATGCGCAACAGACGGCCCACCCCGCGCGCCCCCACCGATTGCTCGCCCGCGCGTTTCATTTCGAAGCTCTGCAGGAGGTCGCTGAGCACCGTCGCCACCACCATGACGATCACCAGCACCCACGTCATTGCGGACCCTCCGGCTTGGACGTAGCCTGTGGGGTGGAACTCACCAGAGAGGCGCCGGCGAAAATCAACGTGACGGCCAGCCACCGCTGTGGGCTGACCGCCTCATGAAGAAAGAATCTCCCCAGCACCGCCGCCAGCACATATCCCACTGCCGTCATGGGCAGAATGAAACTGAGATCGGCCAGGCTCAAGAGCGCCAGCCGCACCAACAGCGCCAGGATCAGCATGGCGATGCCGAGCGCGATGCCCGGATGCAGCATGGCGCGCAGATATACCATCGGGTCTACAGCCAGGGTCTCCGGCAGGTGTTTGGTGCCCCACGCCAGGCTTAAGTTGCCGAATGCCCGCAGCGCGAGGAAGAGGACCAGCAGGAAATAGGTTCGGGTAGTTCTGGTGGAAAGCGGCACGAATTCACAGAGTACCAAGTCACTGGAGGGTGGATGTCTTGACACATCTCTATATGCTGGTATATATAAATGAATGATGACCGAAAAAGATCCCGGCGACTTTCTCCCCCTTCACAACAACTGGTTCCATATTCTGCTGTCGCTTGGCGGTACTGGGCAGCACGGCTACGGCATCATGCAGGAGGTCTTGGAGCGGACTAACGGGGCCGTGCGAATTTGGCCCGCCACTCTTTATGGCACGTTGCAACGGCTGATCGCCGACGGGCTGATTGAGGAGTCCGATGAGCGGCCGGCAGCCGAATTGGACGATGCCCGCCGCCGCTATTACAAGCTGACGCGGCTGGGACGAAGAGTGCTCGATCTGGAATGCGAGCGGTTGCGGGAGATGCTCCGCATGGTGGAGAAAAAGCGCCGTCAGGAGGCCTACTGATGAATCCCCGTTTGAATATCTGCTTGCACCTCTATCGGCGCCTGGCGAGCGCGTATCCCCACGAGTTCCGCATGCGGTATGGGGCCGATCTGGACCGTTTGGGCGAAGATGCCGTTCCGCAAGTCTGGCGGCAGTACGGTGTGCCCGGGGTTGTCCGGTTGCTCGCCGACATCGCCGCCCAGTTGCCCGCCATGTATCTGGTCGAGATCCGCCAGGACGTCGCCTATGCGCTGCGGATGCTCGCCAAATCGCCGGGGTTTACTTCCGTGGCGGTGCTTTCCGTGGCCATCGGCATCGGCATGTGCTGTGCGGTCCGCAGCGAGATTCAATCCATTGTGGGCCCGCCCCAGGGCGTGCGCGACCCCGCGGAACTGGCGACCTTCCGCTGGAGCACGGTGTCCTACCCGTATTTCGAGCGGTATCGCGACCAGCACCAGGCGGTGGCCGCGGCCACGGCTTTGTTGGGGCCGGTGCCGTTCGCGGTAGCGTTTACCGGGGATCAGGGCGCCAAGGCGGAACGGTTCTACGGACACCTGGTCTCGAACGAGTACTTCTCCACCCTGGGTGTGACGCCCGCCTCGGGACGGTTCTTCAGCCTGGAAACGGAGAAGCCCGGTATGCCTCCCGTGGTGGTGGTCAGCGACCGCTTCTGGCGCGCGCAGCTCAGCGCCGACCCGCACGCCGTGGGGCGCACGCTACGGCTGAACGGAAGGCCGGCAACCATCGTGGGCATCGGTCCCCGGGACTTTCTGGGCATCTGGCCCGGAAATCCGGCCGACCTGTTCGTGCCGGTGACGTGCGGCATCGCCCTGGTCCCCGAACTGAGCCCCGATTCGCTGGATCGCGCCGACCGCGAGATTTTCCGCGTGGTGTTCCGGCTGGCAAAGGGCGCGACCATGCCGATGGCGGAAGCCGCTCTCAACGCCATCACCCGCAATTTCGACCGGGAGCGCGGAATCCCGCTCCATCGCGACCGGGTGCTGCGGCTGATGCCGGCCGGCACCGTCATGTACGCCACCCCCGAGCAGCGCAGGTTCACCAACACGTTCGATGTGGTTCTTTGGGCGCTGGTGCTGGCGCTGGTGTGCACCAACCTGGCCAATCTGCTGCTGGCCCGCGGCGGCGAACGGCGCAAGGAGATCGCGGTCCGTCTCTCCGTGGGGGCCAGCCGGCCGCGGCTGGTCCGGCAATTGCTGACTGAAAGCGTGCTCCTGTCCCTGGCTGGCGGGGCCGGCGGCATCGCGATGGCGTTTTGGATCACGCGCGTACTCTCTTCCCTGCCAGTACCTTTGTCAACAGCCATTGAGCTGCACTGCCAGCCCGATTGGCAGGTGCTGGCGTGGACGCTGGCCATTGCGATGGCTGCCGGCGTGGGTTTCGGCCTGGTACCGGCCCTGTCTTCGGCCCGCACCGACATCGGCAGCACCTTGAAGGCGGGCGCGCAGACTCCGCTGCGCGGCTATGGCCGCTTCGGTTTGCGCAATCTCTTCGTAGTCTGCCAGATGGCGGCATCCCTCATGCTGGTGCTGGTCACCGGGTTTGTGGCCTCCGGTTTCCTGCTAGCCACGCGCATCGATCCCGGCTTCGAGGTGGCCAACCTCAGCCTGGTTTCGCTGGACCCGGTGCGCGACGGCTATTCCACCGGCCGAGCCGCGGCGCTCCTTACGGCACTGCCCGACGAGCTGTCGCGCGTCAACGGGGTCCGCGCCGTGGCGTTGAGCGCCGGCGCGCCGTTCGCCTGGCTGTCGGCCGACCACCCCATTGCCCGGGTTTCCTCCGTCGCCGGCGATGGGCGAAGCGGCCAGGTGTCGAGCGAGGTCTACCGGGTGAGCATTGGAGCGATCTCTTTCGCCACTCTGAGCGTGCCTCTGCTGGGCGGGCGCGAGTTCGACCGGCAGGACGCGGCCGGGCGCGGCGGCGCCATGCCGGCGATCCTCAACCAGACGGCCGCGCGGTCGTTGTTTGGCTCGGAAAACCCCATCGGACGCCGTCTCCGCGAGGGGGAAGCGAACTACACGGTGGTCGGGCTTGCCCGCGACGTGCAAGCCAGGTTCCTGTCCCCGAAGCCAGTGCCTACCATGTTCTTGCCGCTTACGGCCGGGACGTTCCGCGAGAACCCGGCGCAAGGCATCACCGTGCTGGTACGCGGCACTTCGGGCCGCGACACTCTGGCAGCCGTGCGGGCCAAACTGGCATCCCTCCATCCCGATCTGACGGTTTTCAATGTCCGCACTCTGCAAGAGGACCTCGACCGGTTCAGCTCGTTCTTCGAGTGGCAATCCACAATCTTCGTGATCCTGGGCGTTTTCGCGCTGCTGCTGGCGTGCGTCGGCCTGGGCGGAGTCACGGCCTACGCGGTGGCGCGGCGGCGCAAGGAGATCGGCATCCGGATGGCCCTCGGGGGGCGCACGCGCCAGGTACAAAGACTGGTGTTGCGGGAAGGGACGGCGTTGCTGGCGGTGGGTTCGGCACTGGGTTTTGGCGGCGCGTTTGCCCTCTCGCGCGCTCTGACCGCTAACAGCGAGATGCTCGCGCGGAGCATCGACGAACCGGTGAACGGTCCATTGCTCCTTGTCGGAGCGCCGCTCGCATTGGCCGGCATGGCGATCCTGGCCTGCTACCTGCCGGCGCGCCGCGCCACCAGAATCGATCCCGTCGCTTCCCTGCGGGAGGAATGAAGGGGGGTGGCAGCGTTACCATCGAGTGGTGGCGCGTTACCGGAAGAGCTGTACGCCAAGCTGAGCCGCGACCGCAAGGTTTCAGAACGCGTCGTGGCGGAACGTCGAGAAATGCTCCAGGATCCCTGTGTGCTCGACGAAGCGGGCCGGGCGGTAGTACTGGCGACCATCCAGGGGTACTGCACGCACCGCGGTTGGAATCTGCTGGCTGCGCACGTAAGATCCAACCATGTGCACGCCGTTGTGGCGGCCGAGACCCGACCCGAGAGAATCATGAACGAGTTCCAGGGCGTACGCCAGCCGTGCGCTTGAACCGGCTGGCAGGCGACGGACCCGATCGGAAACGCTGGGCGCGCCATGGAAGCACGCGTTGGCTATGGAAGAACGAGGATGTAAGGCACGCTCTTCAGTACATAATCGACGATCAGGGCGAGGCCATGGCTCTGTTCGTCGCGGAAGAGAATTGACGCGACGCAGGCATCCGCTCCCTTGCGGTCCCTTGCGGTCGCGGCTCGGTATCAGACGTTCGTCTCCACTTCTATGTCGCGCCCTTCCTCCGGGTGCGCGACATAAAAGTGAAAGATCAGGCAACCCGAGTGCAGCCGGCTTCCAGATCCAAACGGCTCCGTCGCTGATGACCACTTTGAGCTTGGCCCACTCCCATCCTCGGCGCCAAGCTTCGCTATAGATGCGCATGTGGTCGCGCCTGAATCTCTATGAGTCCTCTCCACTCTGCTTTATGCGCTGAGGGTCACATCCGTCTTGATGCCGATCGCGTCAAGAATCTCCTGGAGCCTGGAGAGCGCCACGGTCTGGTATTCACTCTCTTCGTACCGGCTGATCACCTGCTTGCTCACGCCCAAACGTTTCGCCAGTTCGGTCTGCGAAAGGCCTTTTGCAATCCGGATCCTTGTGATGAAGGGGGATATTTGATCAAGCCGTTCGACGTGTGGCAGAGCCACTTCACCGGCCTTCAGTTGGTCGTACTCACGCAGTTCACCTTCAAGTTGCCGGATCATGCTCTCGTAGCTGCCACGGATCGCGGCTGAGCGTTTGTCACCCTTCTCGTCGGCCACCTTGGCGAGTGCTTGCTGAAAGCCCTCAATCTGGGCCGCCGTTCGTTCTCTTTGCGCGTCGCTCTTGATCATGATCTACCAGCCCTGACCACCTGAATTACGCCTCGAGGTTCCCCGCTCCGATCCTGACGAAAAAACTCCGGAAATCCTATTTCCGGAGTTGCCTGCATTGCTGGATGAATGAAGAACTCGACTCCGTAGTCGCCCCACATCCGCCACTTCCACTTCCGCACCACTGGAACCAAGACCAATTCGAAGTCGATCCAGTAGGGATCGATGCGATGATAGACGCCCTCGTCGGGCTCAACCCAATAGCCGTCGATATCACCGGGATCGGGCTTCTCCGTACAGAAGCTGCCGTCGATATAGATCTCTTGAATACCGGCCGCCCAAAAGGCCTCGACGGCAGCGCGGAGTCCCTTCAACAACCATCGACGACGGGGCGTGAAACCAAGGCGCATCCCGATCTGCTCCAACGTTGCCCGATGATTTCCCGGTGGCAACCCGCCCGTGTTGGGGTCAAACGCCGGAATCAAAATGCCACCGCCAGCATCTTAAGGACAATCATAACTGTCAACAGTGCAGCTGTCAACATGCAATGACAACTGGGGATCATTGCGCAGGCAGCCCCCGCCCCCTCCTCCGAAGCATGCCCCGCCACGGACTGCTAAGATAGAAAATTCAATTTCAGTGCCGTCTCATTGTCGTGACTGTCCCTCCGGCCGACCGAAATTCCGATCCGCATTTTCGCGAGCACGTACCGCTGCATGACGACACCCGCTTCGCGGCGGGCCGAACCGCCGTCTTTCAGTACGCCACCGTGTTTGTTTTCCTATTCCTGATCGCCGGCTTCTGGAGATTGCAGGTGCAGAACCCGCAGTTTTACGAAGAGCGGGCGCAGCAGAACCGCATCCGGGCCCGCCCGCTGCTGGCGCCCCGCGGGCGCATCTTCGACCGCGACGGCCGTGTGATTGTCGATAACCGCGTCTCTTCCAGGCTGCTGCTCACCCGCGAGAACCTCAAACTGGAAGATCTCGCGCCCATCGCCGATGGTCTCGACCTGAATCCGGACGAGCTTCAGGAAAAAGTGCGCCGCAAATCGCGCGAACCCAAGTACCAGACGATCCGCCTGAAGGACGAACTCACGCCCGCCGACCTCGCCTTCATCAATTCCCACCGCGACGCCTTCCCGGAACTGGACGTGATCCAATCGCAGCCTCGCCTGTATCCTCAGGACGGCATGATGGCGCACGTCATCGGGTACACCGGAGAAATCAGCGAAGCGGAACTCGACTCCCCGGAGTTCGCCAAATACAAACTCGGCGATACCATCGGCAAATTCGGCATCGAACGCCAGTACAACGAGACTCTGATGGGGCAGGACGGCCAGCAACGCGTCGAAGTGGACAACCGCGGCCAGGTCCGCCAGTCGATCCAGGAAAAACCCGTCGTTCCCGGCAAAGATCTGACCTTGACCATCGACCTGGATCTTCAGGCTGTGGCCGAACTGGCCATGGATGGAAAGAACGGCGCCGTGGTGGCGATGGATCCGCGCAACGGCGAGATTCTCGCCATGGTGAGCCGGCCCACTTTCGATCCCAACAAATTCATCGGCCATATCGGCAGCGCGGATTGGAACGCCATCAATGGCAACCCCGATCACCCTCTGATGAACCGCGCCATCCAGGCCCAACAGGCGCCCGGCTCCACTTTCAAGCCGATTGTGGCGCTGGCGGCGCTGGACACCGGGACCATCGACGAACAGACCACGGTGCATTGTCCCGGCTACGTAACGCTCTACAACCACGTCTACCACTGTATGGAAAAGGAGGGCCACGGCACGATCTCTCTGCATAACGCCATCGTGCACTCGTGCGATGTGTTCTTCTTCTCCGTGGGCACCCGGCTGGGAATCGACAACATGGCCCGGTATGCCAATATGGTGGGGTTCGGACACGCCACCGGGGTCGATCTGCCGGGTGAGGCCGCGGGATTGGTGCCTTCGCCAACTCAAAAAGTCCATACCCAGCGCCTGCAATGGTATGCCGGCGACACGCCGCCGGTGGCCGTGGGACAGGGCGCACTGACCGTAACGCCGCTGCAACTGGCGCGCGCTATCGGCGGGTTGGCGATGGGCGGTGTGTGGCGCAGTCCCCATCTGGTTAGAAACGAAGCCACCGCGGCCAGGAAGACCGAATGGCCGTTGGAGCCGAAGCACCTTCAGGATGTGATCGACGCCATGTGTGGGGTGGTGAATGAAGGCGGCACCGGCGCGCGGGCGGCGATTCCGGGCGTGGAGTTGTGCGGGAAGACGGGCACGGCGCAATTGGCGTCGCTCGACAAGGCCAAGGCCGAGGCTGCCCGCCATGGCATGAATTTGAAGGATAATGCCTGGTTTGTCGGTTTCGCGCCGCGCCGCGATCCGGAGATTGTGGTGGTGGCGCTGTTCGACCATGGGGAAGTGGGGCAGTACGCCGCCCCCATCGTGCGCGACGTCATGAAGTCGTATTTCGACAAGAAGGTCAGGATACAGACTTGGTTACACGAGCGATTCCCGGTGATGGCTATTTCGGGGACAGGCTACATAACCTCGAAATAGATACGCACATACATAGAACTCCTGATGTCGTGGAATTTGTAGTGAGCCCGCAGGTGGGGCAGGCGGTGCTCGCCTGCCCTCAACCCTATTCGAGCAGCGGGCCTAATTCAGTGCGGGCGGGCAGGCGAGCACCGCCTGCCCCACCTGCCAAGCTCTCGCCATCGAAAGGAATGGCTCAGCCCATTTTCCCCGCCAGGCAGAAAATGCGGGGCGACATCAGGAGGTCTGATACTTAGGCAAGCGGCGCGGCCCTATTTCGAGGTTATGTAGCCTGTCCCCGAAATAGCCTGTCTGGCAAGCTGCTACTATGGAAACTGAGCGTTGGTTCCGCTCACAGTTGTGATTGTTCCGCATGCCGATCGAAATCCCGATCCGAACTTTCCCGAGCAGCCGCAGTTGCACGACGATACCCGCTTTGCTGTCGGCAAAATCGCCATTTTCCAATATTCCACGGTGATCATCTTCCTGTTCCTGATCTCCGGCTTCTGGAGATTGCAGGTCCAGAACCCCGAGTATTACGAGGAACGGGCGCAGCAGAACCGCATCAAAGCCCGGCCCTTGCTGGCTCCCCGAGGGCGCATCCTCGACCGCGACGGCCGCGTCATCGTGGACAACCACGTCTCCTCCACACTCCTGCTCACCCGCGAAAATCTTAAAATGGAGGATCTCAAGCCCATCGCCGATGGCCTGGACCTGAATCTTGCCGACCTCCAGGACCAGGTACGCCGCAAATCGCGGCAACCCAAGTACGAGCCGATCCGCCTGAAAGACGAACTGTCGCCAGCCGATATCGCTTTCATCAACTCCCACCGCGACGCCTTTCCGGAACTGGACGTAATCAGCTCGCAGCCTCGTCTCTACCCCCGGGATGGCATGATGGCCCACGTCATCGGCTATACCGGAGAGGTCAACGAGGCCGAATTGGACTCCGCGGAATTCGCCAAGTATAAGGAAGGAGCCGTGGTCGGCCAATTCGGCATCGAACGCCAGTACAACGACCTGCTGACGGGGCAGGACGGCCAGCAACGGGTGGAAGTCGACAATCGCGGGCAGGTCCGCCAGTCGGAAGAAGAGCAGCGGGCGATTCCCGGTAAGGACCTGACACTCACCATCGACCTGGATCTTCAGGCCGTGGCTGAACTAGCCATGGACGGCAAGAACGGCGCGGTGGTAGCGCTCGATCCGCGCAACGGCGAAATCCTCGCCATGGTGAGCCGTCCCACCTTCGACCCCAACAAATTCGTCGGCCACATCAGCAACAAAGACTGGAGCGCCATCAATGGCAACCCCGATCATCCGCTGATGAATCGCGCTATCCAGGCGCAATTCGCGCCGGGTTCCACGTTCAAGCCGGTGGTGGCGCTGGCCGGATTGGAGTCCGGGTCCATCGACGAACATTACGCCGTGCATTGCCCCGGCTACGTCACGTTGTATGGCCACACCTATCATTGCTGGGATAAAAAGGGGCACGGCACGCTGTCGCTGCACAACGGCATCGTGCATTCCTGCGATACCTACTTTTTCACCATCGGCAACAAGATGGGGATCGACACCATGGCGCTGTACGCCGACATGGTGGGGTTCGGACATGCCACGGGGATCGATCTGCCGGGTGAAGCGGTGGGCGGCGTTCCCTCGCCGGCCCAGGTATTGCACACCTACCACCGCAAATGGTACGCCGGAGAGACGCCTTCGGTAGCCATCGGACAGGGCGATTTGAAAGTGACCCCGCTGCAACTGGCGCGCGCCATCGGAGGGATCTCCATGGGAGGCGTGTGGCGCATTCCCCACCTGGTGAAGAGCGACGCCGCCGCCAAGAAGACCGAATGGCCCCTTGACCCGGTGCATGTGCAGGACGTGGTGGATGGCATGTACGGGGTAGTCAACGAAGGCGGCACGGGCGCCCAAGCCGCCATTCCGGGAATCGAAATGTGCGGCAAGACCGGCTCGGCGCAGTTGGCGTCGACCGATGTGGCCAAGGCCGCGGCCGCCAGCCATGGGCTGGATTTGAGAGACAATGCCTGGTTCGTAGGTTTCGCCCCGCGGCGCGCCCCGGAAATCGTGGTGGTCGCGCTGTTCGAACACGGGGTCCACGGAAATTACGCCGGTCCCATCGTGCGCGACGTGATCAAGGCTTATTTCGACAAGAAGACCAGGATCCAGACCTGGCTGCAGCAACAAACCACGGCCGCCGCCGGAGTTGCCGCGGCGAGTACTTTGGGGTTGCCGGCGGTAACGCATAACTGATATGTCCCGTTCCCTTGCCCCTCGCGATATCGATTGGACCTTGCTGCTGATTGTGCTCATGATCTGCGCCGTGGGAATCCTGCAAATTTACAGCGCCACGCTGGGTACGGACTCGCACAGCGCCTGGTGGAAGCAGATCCTGTATATTGCCGGCGGACTGGTTTTGATGTGGATGGTGGTGCCCTCGGATTATCATGGATTCCTCCACCACGTGCCCATGCTGTACATCGCCGGTACGGTGGCGTTGTTGGGCACGTTCGCCATCGGGCAGCAGACTTTTGGCTCCCGGCGTTGGATTCCCATCTGGCATACCGGAATTCACTTACAGGTATCGGAATTTGTGAAGCTGGTGATAATATTGTTGGTAGCCCGCTACCTGACGGATTTAAAGAAGGACGATTTAGAGGTTTCGGAGATGTTCAAGCTGGCGGGCTTGGTGTTGATTCCCGCCGTCCTCGTGCTGGTGCAGCCAGACTTGGGAACGGCCCTCACCTATATCGCGGTACTGGCTGGTGGGGTGTTTATCGCGGGACTGCACTGGAAGTACATTGCGGTCGCAGTGTTAGGTGCGGCGCTGGTGATTCCGGTCAGCGTGCATTTCCTGAAGGATTATCAGAGCGCGAGGATTTCGAGCTTCCTCGACCCGGATCAGGACCCGCAGGGTGCGGGGTATCAGGTAACGCAGTCGAAAACGGCGATCGGTAACGGAGGGATGTTTGGCAAGGGAGTCACAAAAGGCACCCAGGCCCAGCTCCATTTTCTGCCAGTGCCGTATAAGGATTTCATCTTCTCGGCCTTTGCCGAGGAGCACGGTTTCGTAGGTGTAGTGGTAGTGTTGGCGTTGTATTTTGTGATGATTATGCGCATTGTTCAGAATGCGCAGACGGCGCCGGAACGGGCCGGGATGTATATTTGTATGGGAGTGGCTGCGTTGCTGCTCTCGCACATCCTGATCAATGTGGGGATGGTGGCCGGGTTGATGCCGGTGACCGGCATCCCGCTGCCCTTCATGAGTGCCGGTGGTTCCAGTATCTGGACGAGCTTTTTGGCCCTGGGGCTGGTGAACAACGTCCGCCTCAGAAGGTTTGTGAATTAGAGAATTTCGATCGGGAGCCTGTTGGAGACCCGCCGGTGGCGCTGAGGCGCTTCCCGAGGAAGAGTAGTTGGTTCCCGGCCGGGTGGTGTATGAGCGAGACTACTCCACCCCCGGCCAGCGTGAGCTGGTAACGAGTTTCGCGTTTGGTTCCCGCCGTAGGCGGGGGATCCGAGACTTCGGAGCGCTCACCTTCCTTATACCGTCCGGCTCTCTCCATGCTCCATGGGGAGGCATTCGATGTCGAAGGAGTTAGTGATCTCTGCGAACCGCCACGAAACACGCGTGGCGATGATCGAGGACGATCAGGTAGTCGAGATTTTCCACCAGCGGGAGAACGAATACTCGCTGGCGGGAAGTATCCATAAAGGCAGGGTGACGAGGGTGTTGCCAGGCATGCAGTCGGCTTTTGTCGACATCGGCCTGGACCGCGACGCCTTCTTATACGTCTCCGATTTCTTCGAAGACAACGACGAATACGACAAGATCGTTACCGGTGTGGAGGAGAAGGTCCTGAAGCTGGACCGCACGGGGCAGCCCATCGCCGCCACACCCGAACCGGCACCCATGCCGGCGGTTTTCGAGGGTGCGCCGGCCGATCCGGCGGCCGAGGCCGCACCGCCCGTCGCGAGCGCCGCGGCGGCATCGCCCGTAGCTGCTCCTCCAGCCCCTCACGGCGGCCACTCCGAGCAACGCCGTGACGATCGCGACCCCAGGGGACGCCGTTCCCGCCGCCGCCGTGGCGGCAAAGGCCGCAGCGCGCTGCCGGACTCCAAGTTCTATTCGCCCGGCCAGAGAACCGGCCACGATGCCGCTGCGCCGCCCCCGGCGTTGATCCCCGAAGCCTTGCCGCAGCTCGACGCCGAGTTGGAACCGGCGCCCGCTTTCGCAGCCGCGCAGGCCGAGGATTTCCTGGTTCTGCCGGGCGAAACGCTGGCCAAATACACCACCCCGCCCGAGGAAGCCGAAGCCGAGGTCGAAGCGGAGTCCGCGGACGTCGAGGAAGTCGAAGACGCGGCCGAACCTGCAGTGGAGGAACCGCCGGCCGCAATCGCCGCGAAACCCGAACCCGCCCCCGTGCCGGAACCCGTAATCGTGGAGCCGGAACCGGAACCGGAATCTGTCGCCGAGCCCGTGGCCGTGGCTGAACCTGAACCGGAAGCATTGCCGGCCGATGAGTCCGTCGAGCCGGAGCCGGAGCTGGAAGGGGAATCCGCCGTCATAACCGAGGCGGAAGCGGAAGCACTGGAAGAGGCCGCGAGCGCCGGCGAAGAGGCCGCCGCGGCTGACGAAGCCGAGGCTGAGGCTGAGGCCGAAGAATCGGCTGGCGAAGAAGCTCCCTTTGACAATGCCGTCGAGGTACCGGCCGAGGATGAAGGGCCGGAGCCGGCGCGCATCCCCACCAGCCTGACGGCCACCTTGCGCGAGCAGGGACCGCGTTATCAGCATCGTGTGTCGCGCCGCATGCGCCGCAAGGGACGCGGAGACGGGCGCGACAATCGCGGTCCGGCGCCCAACGGCGTGGCCGAAGCCGTCCGTCCGCCCGAAGCGCGAGAGCCGCGGCCGCCGCAGGAATCCCGCCCCGAGCAGCGCACCGGTCCGAACCGCAACAACCCCGAACCGCGGAGCGATAAGAGCCCCGCGCCTTCCATCAGCGACCTGTTGAGGGAAGGGCAGGAAATCATCGTCCAGATCGCCAAAGAGCCGTTGGGACAGAAGGGCGCGCGCATTACCTCGCACATCGCCCTGCCCGGACGCTTCCTGGTGTACATGCCGACGGTGGACCACATCGGCGTCTCGCGCAAGATTCCGAGCGACGACGAACGCCTCCGCCTGAAACGAATTCTGCAGGCCAATTGCACCGGAATTCCGGGCGGCTACATTGTGCGCACTGCCGGGGAAGGCCGCTCCGAAGAAGAATTGCGCGCCGACATGATGTTCCTCTACAACATGTGGCTGGACATGCGCCAGAAGGCCGAACGCAAACCCGCGCCTCTGCTGATCCATCACGATCTGAACGTAGTGGAACGCATCCTGCGCGACCAGCTTACGTCGTCGTTCAAGTCCATCTGGGTGGATAACGAAGAGGTTTTCGAGAGCGTTCTGCGCTTCGTGCAGCGATTCCAGCCGGCCCTGGTGACCCGCGTGAAGTTATACACCCGGCCGACGCCCATTTTCGACGAATTCAATATCACTTCGGAATTGGAGAAAGCCCTGCGGCCGAAGGTATGGCTGAAATCGGGCGGCTATATCGTGATCAACCAGACCGAAGCGCTGGTGGCCATCGATATTAACACCGGCAAGTACGTTGGCAAGTCGAACCGTCTGGAAGACACCATCGTCAAGACCAACACCGACGCCGTCAAGGAAATTGTGCGGCAGATCCGCCTGCGCGATCTGGGCGGCATCATCGTGGTGGATTTCATCGACATGGACGAGCGCAAGAACCGCCAGAAGGTGATGCAGGCGCTCGAAGAAGCCATGCGGGCCGATCGCGCCCCCAACAAGATCCTGCAGTTCAACGATTTCGGGCTGGTGGCGATTACCCGCAAGCGGGTGAAGCAGAGCCTGGAGCGGACCCTATGCGTGCCCTGCGCGTATTGCGAGGGCGCCGGGTACGTCAAGAGCCCGCAGACGCTGGTGGGCGAGATTCTGCAGGAAGCCCATAAGATCGCCCGCGCGGTGGAAGGCAAGGACGTGATGCTGCGCGTCTCGCCGGAAGTGGCCAAGCTGCTGAAGTCCAACCAGAATACCTATTTGCAGGAACTGGAAGAGATTCTCGGACGGACGGTGATCGTGAAGAGCGATCCCCTGCTGCACCCGGAAAAGTTCGACTTGGCATAGGGGTCGGACCGTCCTGTTGGCCACCGACACTGGCGGCGCAGCGCGTTTCGCTGCTTGTCTGCGTGCGAAACGCCGCAGGTTCGAGTCTTACCTGGGGGATGTACATTTGCACTATGCAGGCAATCGACTGGCTGCTCGAAGAGGACGATCCTCCGGTTCGCTACCTGACCTTGAAGCACCTGCTGGGGAAGCCGGAGGCAGCCCCGGAGCTGGCGCTGGCGAGATCACGGCTGATGCAATACAAAGTCACTCTGGGAATACTCCGGCACGGAGACCGGTTCTGGGATGACGACGACAAGGCGTACGAGAAATACACCGGCAAGTACTGGCAGGTTCCTGGCTGACGGGACGGACCCGCGTATCGCTGCGGGGATCAGCACCATACTGGGGTTAGCCGCCTGCTCGAACGCGAAGTATTTGTGTATGTGCCGGGGAATCAGACGGACTGGCAGAAGATTCTTGCACGCAACCAGGCCGCGACGATTTCGCGCGCCCGCCGTGGGCCAGCAAAACCAAACGCCACCAGCCAAGAGCTGATAGCTGACGGCTGAAAGCTGAAAGCTTGCGGCTCCGCCGCGCTGTGTCTCCGTGTCTCTGTGGTGAGGTGTCTTTCGAGCGAGTTTCAGACTCGCCTGGTCCGCGCCCCGCGCCGCGGTCGGGCTGAAAGCCGATAACTCCCCATTTACCCCTGCCGTCCGCGGCGTGCCATGGCGGTTTCCGGCGTGCTCCAACTGCTCGCCGGCGGCGGGGCTGGCGGAGGCGCGGGTTCCGCTTCCGGGACGGCCGGTTTCTTCACTTTACGGTCCAGCCGGGCGGCGATGAAGGAATCCCGCGCTTTGTTGTATTTGGGAGTCCCGGGCTTGGGCTCGATGGTGGCCCATTCCTCCGGAGTGATCTCCTGCAAGAGCGGAAGGTACTTCTGATAGTAGTTGCGCATCCGCTCCTGCACCGGCTTGAAAGCGGAGTGGTAGAGCTGAAACAGGATTTCGTCGGGCGCTGCCGCGGTCATGATCTGATAGACGTGCGATGCCTTCTTGACACGGGACGCGTGCAGCGATGTCTCCAGTTTCTTGGCCCGCGACTCCAGTTTTTGCCAGGTTTCCAGTTCCACTTTGCTCAGCTCCGTGGCCTTCACCAGCGCCTGTTTTTCCTTGACGGACAGTTTCTCGGTCAGAGCATAGAGGAACGGCCCGAAGCGCGCCGTGCGCGAGGGGGTATCGTCGGGCAGGAGCTTGCAGTTTTTTTC
>Ga0182013_10002655_pt1 | contig 23222 bp, 22 predicted proteins | sample 612S2MmetaG_FD_120487 | JGI IMG/M metagenome (GOLD analysis project Ga0182013, IMG submission 120487) | Permafrost microbial communities from Stordalen Mire, Sweden - 612S2M metaG | ecosystem: Environmental > Terrestrial > Soil > Wetlands > Permafrost | place: Sweden: Stordalen | collected...
GTTCAGTAACACTGGATATGTTTTTGAAGATTGGAATACCGCGGAGAACGGCGGTGGAACCTCCTATGCAAATGGTGCCCTGTATTCATTCGCCAGTGACCTCACGCTCTACGCCCAGTGGACGGTGAATTCCGGCTTGGTCACGTTCTCCTCAAACGGCGGGACCGGATCCATCTCATCGCTCTCTGGCGCAGTTGGTTCCTCAGTCACTTTGCCCGGTGGGAGTTCACTGAGTTACGCCAACAACATCTTCAACGACTGGAATACAACTGCTAGTGGCAGCGGCACGTCCTACAGCTCTGGGGCGAGTTTCGTGCTCAGTAGTGCGCCAACGCTCTACGCTCAGTGGACGTCCAATGGAACAACCCCCTCACCCTCGGGTTCAAATTATGTCATCACGCCGAACGACGGCAGCGGAGTTGGCTCCCTGAGCCCCATTTCGCTTCCCGCTGGTGCGTCAGTTCAGTTACCTTCGAGCGCGGGACTTTCCAAATTGGGTTACACGTTTAGCGGCTGGTACACCGCGGCCACGGGTGGAATATTTCTAGGACTGGGCGGCGCTTCGTTTGTGCCGACCTCGTCAGTGCAGATATTTGCGCAGTGGACGGCGAATCCCGTCGTCACCGTTCGATTTTCTTCTAACCATGGCGCAGGATCAATTGTTGCGGTGAATGGTCTAGAGGGGTCCACCGTCGTGCTTCCAGCTGCGAGCAAATTGACGTACGCCGGTTACACCTTCGCCGGCTGGAACACGTTTTCAGATGCGGGCGGCACCTCGTACGCCAATGGAGCAAAGATCATTCTGAGTGACTCGATGACCCTGTACGCGCAGTGGTCTGCGCGCCAACTCGGCAAGGGCCAGTCTCTCTTGATCGGGGCCATCGGGCCATTTGCGAGTGGTTCGACCCAGCTATCAAATACGTTGAAGGATCAGGTTCGAAAGATTGCTCTTGCGATGAAATCGAAGGGCTACGTCTCGGCGTCCCTTTACGGCTACGCCACGGGCAGTGGGTCACCAGCGCTCAACTTGACGTTGAGCGCCAAGCGCGCGATTGCTGTCGTCTTCTACTTGCGACAACAACTCGCCGAGGTGCACACGAAGAGTGTCACCATGAGGTCTGCCGGAGAGGGCGCCATCAAGGGCTCGACGATCGCAATGTTCCGTCGCGTCGAGATTTTTGTGAAATAGGACCCTGGGGCTCCGCTTGTCCGAGGACCAGCGCAACTGCCCCAAGGGATCCGGCGATACACGCTTCGAGCCCGTGAACCCTTTGAAGGAGCGAGGTAAATCGGTTCGCGGGCTCAAAATTTCGCGCTGGGTGCCGGTGGAGGGATTCGAACCCCCGACCTGACGATTACAAATCGCCTGCGCTACCAGACTGCGCCACACCGGCTCGGAAATATCTAGGTTAGTGAATGTTGACGCATCGCTCTAGAGTTGGTGCAATGAGTGAAGCGTCACACCCCCAGCACGAGTCTCGCAACGACGGATCGCACTACCAGCCATCGTTGCTGGTGGTTCTGATAATCCTGGCTCTTTTTGTGGCGGCAACCTTTGCGATGCTCAAATCGACGAATGTTTCAACCCAAGGCGTCGCTACGTCGTCGAGCACCACGACGTCGAGTCCGTCGTCGACGGTAGCGACCGTGGTCACTAAATCGAAGGTTCGCGTGCAAGTCGCCAACGGCACTGGCACGACGGGGCTCGCACGCACTTACACCCAGCAGTTGCAGACTCTTGGTTGGGACACTCTTCCGGAAATGAACGGACCGAAGGTCGCCGCGACGATTATCTATTACAACCCCGACTCCTTGAAGGCGGCGCAGGAGTTGGCCAGCGAGATCAAAGTTAGTAATTCGGCGATCAAGCCACTCGACGGACTTAGCCCCGTTGCCGGCGCATCGGGCGATGACGTGATCATCATCCTGGGGCCCGACGTCGCAATTAAGGGTTAACTACACCTGCGGAGGCAGCGCCACTCTGAAACGAGCCAGCGCGGCTCGAAGCACGTCAACGGCCATGGGACGCAACTCTTCAAGTGGGCGGTTGCGATGGCGGCGCACGCCAAGATCAACTTGCGCCAGGCTGTGTACGCCGAACTGTCGGGCAATGTCAATCAGGAGAGCGATCTCCACTCCGTAGGCGGACTCGAGCGTGATCGAGTCAAAGGCGCTGCGTCGGCCGGCGGTTTCTCCGGCCAGCGGTTGGCGAATTTCGCCCAGGCCGGGGTAGAGGAGCGAAAGAATTGGGCGAGCTGCCAACTCGTTGACTCGTCCGCCGCCGGTGGGCATGTTGTGAAGTGGACGTTCGTAGTAACCCTTCACGAGTTCGATCTCTCTTCGTTCGAGGAGCGGTTGGACGAGACGGGGAACGAACTCAGCGGTGGTGTTGAAGACATCGGCATCGAGAAACACGACGAGCTCGGACGTGGTCGCCTCCAGCCCGACGCGCATGGCTTCGCCCTTGCCACCTCGTCCGGGCAACGCGATCACCCGGGCTCCGTGATGGTCCGCGACGGTCGTCGTGTCGTCGTTGGAGTGGTCGTTGATCACCACGAGTTCGTCGACGAATTCGCTGTGGTGTCGCACCGCGTCCAGTACTGCGCCAATGGTGGCCGCCTCATTCTTCGCGGGAATGATCACGGCGATGGATGTTGCTGCCTTCAGCATTGCCACCCGGGCCAGATCAAAATCCTCGAGGTTGAGCGTCCATGGGCCGTCTGAAGTCGTCACGCGTTAGAGGTTAGGGCGAAGTCTCGTGAATTCCCACTTGACAAAGTGTCGTGGAGCCGACAGAATTGAGGGGTCATCAAGAGCGACTGAGGGGCGGGCCCGCAGAAGTCGCGACAACCAGTGTGATACGTGAGCTACCCGCTCATCACACCAGGTGCCAAAGCCCGAACGATGAAAAGGGAGTTATGAGTTTCGCTACAGGTCTTTTATGTCGAGAGTGCGGTACCGCGTACCCTGCTGAGGCACGCTACTCGTGTGAGTACTGCTTCGGCCCCCTGGAGGTCGCTTACGACCTCGAGAGTGCCAAGGGCGTGGTCACGCGCGAGTCAATCTCGAATGGTCCCAATTCCATCTGGCGCTACGGGGCGCTGCTACCCGATCCGGGTGTCGAGCCGGTGGACCTCGGAGCCGGTTGGACGCCCCTTCGTCGGGCTTCACGACTCGCTGACGTCCTCGGGGTGAAGGAACTCTGGCTGAAGGATGATACGCGCAATCCGACTGGTTCGTTCAAGGACCGCGTGGTGTCGGTTGCCCTTTCGAGCGCGCGTCGCCTGGGCTTTACGACAGCCGCGTGCGCCTCGACGGGGAACCTCGCGACGTCGGTCGCCGCGCACGCAGCGTTTATCGGGTGGCCGAGCGTGGCGATTATTCCTTCGGACCTGGAGAAATCCAAGGTTGCGATGACGGCGATCTTCGGCGGTACCGTGCTGGGCGTCGAGGGAAATTACGACGACGTGAACCGCCTCTGTGTCGAGCTCGTCGCCGAACACCCGGACTGGGCGTTCGCGAACGTGAACCTTCGTCCCTACTACGCCGAGGGGTCAAAGACTTTGGCGTTCGAGATCTGCGAGCAACTCGGATGGCGCACGCCGGATCAGGTGGTCGTGCCGGTGGCGTCGGGCAGCCAGCTGACCAAGGTCGCCAAGGGCTTTCGCGAGTTCATTGAACTCGGGCTCGTCGACGGCCACGCACCGGTCTTGTACGGCGCGCAGGCGACCGGCTGCTCGCCCATTGCGACGGCCTTCGCCGAGGGCGCGGAAGTAGTGATTCCCCAGCGACCGAACACAATCGCGCGATCGCTCGCTATCGGCAACCCCGCCGATGGTCCCTACGTGCTGGACGAGTTACGCGCCAACGGTGGCGACTGTGGGTCGGTGCCGGACTCGGAGATTCTCGAGTGTATTGGCCTGCTGGCAAGGACCGAGGGCGTGTTCGCCGAAACGGCGGGCGGTGTGACGATTGCCTCGCTTCGCCAGATGATCAATCGCGGCACCATCGATCCCAACAAGTCGATCGTGGCCATCATCTCTGGCCACGGCCTGAAGACGCTGGACGCCGTTGTGGACACCGCGACGTTCTCTTCGACCATCACGCCTTCACTCGCCGACGCCGAAGAGGCGCTGCGCTTCCATCAGTTAGTTTCGAGCGCATCATGAGCGTCACGGTCCGCCTGCCCAGCCAGTTACGCACCCTCGTGGGCGGTGTCGGTGAGGTTCCCGTCGACGCGATGACCGTTCGAGAGGCGATCAATGCCGTTGACGAGGCCTACCCGGGCATTGCCTTTCGCGTGCTCGACGACCGCGGCGCTCTGCGGCGCTTCGTGAACGTTTTTGTGGCCGACGAGGACATCCGATTCCTCGATGGCCTCGATACGGTCCTCGAACCGGGCCAGACGGTTTCCCTGGTCCCCGCTGTCGCGGGCGGCTAGTTCGCGTTAGCACTCTTGCCCCTAGACTGCTAATATTGCTTTGCACCAAGAGGTGCGAAGTCGCAACTAGGAGGATTCACAGTGGCGAAACTGATCGCTTTCGATGAAGAGGCCCGCCGCTCTTTGGAGCGCGGCATGAACAAATTGGCTGACGCCGTTCGCGTGACGCTTGGACCCAAGGGACGCAACGTCGTGCTGGACAAGAAGTGGGGAGCACCCACGATTACGAACGACGGTGTTTCAATCGCCAAGGACATCGATCTCGAGGACCCGTTCGAGAAGATCGGTGCCGAGCTCGTCAAGGAAGTCGCGAAGAAGACTGACGACGTTGCCGGTGACGGTACCACCACCGCCACCGTCCTCGCGTGGGCCATGGTTCGCGAAGGTCTGAGGAACGTCGCCGCGGGCGCCAACCCCATGTCGCTGAAGAAGGGCATCGAGGCGGCTGTCGTCGAGGCGGTTGCGTCGCTGCACGATCTCGCCAAGCCCGCCGACACCAAAGAGCAGATTGCTCAGGTTGCCTCGATCTCTGCGGCCGACAATGAGATCGGCGAGATGATCGCTGAAGCCATTGACAAGGTTGGCAAGGACGGCGTGATTACCGTTGAAGAGAGCCAGTCCTTTGGGATGGACATGGACCTCGTCGAGGGAATGCGCTTCGACAAGGGCTACATCTCGCCCTACTTCTCCACTGACACCGAGCGCATGGAGGCGGTTCTTGAGAACGCCTACGTGTTGATCGTGTCGGGAAAGATCTCATCAGTTCGTGACGTGCTGCCCGTTCTCGAGCAGGTCATGCAATCGGGTCGCCCCCTGTTGATCATCGCCGAGGATGTCGACGGCGAGGCACTCGCCACGCTCGTGGTGAACAAGATTCGCGGGACCTTCAAATCGGTGGCCGTGAAGGCCCCGGGCTTCGGAGAGCGTCGTAAGGCCATGCTGCAAGACATCGCCATCCTGACCGGTGCCACGGTGATTGCAGAGGAAGTGGGCTTGAAGCTCGAGAGCGCGACGACCGAACTGCTGGGCACGGCCCGCAAGATCGTGGTCACGAAGGATGAGACCACGATTGTGGAGGGTGCCGGATCCGAGGACGACATCAAGGGTCGCGTCAATCAGATCAAGGCCGAAATCGAGAACACCGACTCGGACTACGACCGCGAGAAGCTCCAAGAGCGTCTGGCGAAGTTGTCGGGTGGCGTTGCCGTCATCAAGGTCGGTGCCGCTACCGAGGTCGAGTTGAAGGAAAAGAAGCACCGCATCGAAGACGCCGTGTCGACCACCAAGGCCGCCATCGAAGAGGGTGTCGTTCCCGGCGGCGGCGTTGCCCTGCTGCGCAGCCAGTCACGCATTCTCGCCATCGCCGACAAGTTGAGCGGCGACGAGGCGACCGGCGCTCGCATGGTCGCGAAGGCCGTGGAGGCGCCGCTGAACCAGATCGCGGTGAACGCAGGTCTCGAGGGTGGGGTCATCGTTGACAAGGTGCGCAATCTCGCCACACCAACCGAGGGCCTGAACGCGGCGACCAACGAGTACGAGGACCTCATCAAGGCGGGAGTCATTGACGCCGCCAAGGTGACCCGCTCCGCGTTGCAGAACGCTGCTTCGATCGCCGCTCTGTTCCTCACGACCGAGTGCGTCATTGTTGACAAGCCTGAAGAGAAAGCCGCGTCGATGCCCGGCGGCGGCATGGAAGACTACTAAGTCGATTCAGTCGGAGTTTTTGCGAGAACCGCGGGGCGAAAGCCCCGCGGTTCTTAGCGTGTACCGGCCCGTTGGCGATGGGACCGTTCGCCGTAGCATGGGGTCATGACTTCACCCACGCCACTCGTTCCTTCTCGCGGTCTTAACGTTCTGCACCTCTTTTGTCATCCCGACGGTTCAGTGGACACCGCCGCGGTGCGAAAGATCGTCGATGACGCGACCGCGGCGGGCCTGCAAGTGGTCACCGCCGCGATCATGGGCGCGAAGGCGGACACCTGTTTTATGGTGCTCGGCGAGGACCTTTGGGACCTGCGTAAGTTTCAGTCAAGGATTCAAGCGTCGGGCTTCAGCGTCGCCGAAAGCTATGTCTCGGTCACCGAGGTCAGCGAATACGCCGGCGCCACGCCCGAGAAGATCCTCCAGGACCGGCTGTTTCCGGTTCTTCCCCCCGAAGGACTACGGGCGTTCTGCTTCTATCCAATGTCCAAGCGCCGAGGCGAAGAGCACAACTGGTATGCCCTCTCCTACGAGCGGCGCGAGCAGCTGATGCGCCAGCACGGCGCCCTGGGACGCGAATTCAAGGGACGAATCCTCCAAGTGGTGACCGGATCCACGGGACTCGACGACTGGGAGTGGGGCGTCACCCTCTTCGGCAAGCACATTGACGACCTGAAGGAATGCGTCTACACCATGCGTTACGACGAGGCTTCAACGCTTTACGCGGAATTCGGAGCCTTTTACACGGGGCTCGTCGGAACCGTTGATGAAGTGCTCGACGCCACCACGGCGTAGCCGTTGTTGGTAGCGTCGAAATCGTGAGTGAACCTGTTTCGGAAAAGACCCTGCTGCGCTGGGCCGAGTCGCTCGCCGGTGTCGCCAAAACCGGCATTGGCTTTACCCAGAGCCAGTTCGAGCGCGAGCGGTACGAAGAAGTCCTCAAGATCGCCGGCGACATCAAAGTCGCCGCCGAAGAGGGCCTCGACGGGGTGCCCGACGCCGACGGTCACGTCATTGAATGGATGAAGCAGGTCGGCAGCGGAGTCCCCGGATACGCCACCCCCAAGGTCGCGGTCGGTGCCGCCGTCACGAACGAGAAGGGGGAGCTGCTCCTCATCCAGCGGGCGGACTCGGGGGTTTGGCTCTACCCCACTGGATGGTGCGACGTGGGCTACTCCGCACCCGAGGTAGTGGTGAAGGAGGTGCTCGAGGAGACCGGCATCGAGGTTGAGCCGATCCGACTCATTGGAGTGCTTGACGGCATGCGTCTCGGGGCCTCTCGAATCCCGCTGTACTCGTTGCTCTTCTTCTGTCGCGCGACCGGGGGAGAGCTGAACATTCACCCTCTGGAGTGCACCGATGCCGGATGGTTTACGCGTGATAACTTGCCATCACCAACGCTCGGCGCCGAACGGTGGGCCGACTTCATCTTCGCCGCGATCGATGGTGAAAGCCGTGACGTTTTCTACGACGATCTCCGTCGACCGGTTTGGCGAGGTGATGAATGAGCATCACCGTCGAAGTGGCCACAAGCGCCACCGGCCAGCTTCTTGACGCCCTGAACCATCTGTTGCCCCAGCTCTCATCGTCAGCGCCGCCGCTGACGATGGCCGATCTGGAAGTCCTTGTTGAAAGTGACGCGGTGACGCTTCTTCTCGCGACAAATGGAGATTCGGTGGTGGGAACGCTGACGCTCGTCACTTTCCCAATCCCCACCGGACAGCGTGCCTGGATCGAGGACGTCGTTGTTGACAGCGATGCGCGCGGCCTGGGTGTCGCGGCAGCTCTGACGACGGCCGCTATCGACGTCGCCACCAGCCTCGGTGCGAGGACTGTCGACTTGACTAGTCGGCCGTCACGTGAAGCCGCGAACGCTCTTTACAAGAAATTGGGATTTGAGCTGCGCGAGACGAACGTGTACCGATTTTCACTCGACTGATCAGCTATTGGTCGTGCCAGACTGACGCCATGAGTCGCGGGCGTATCGTTCTTGCAGTCTTGGCAACCCTTGTGGGCTTGTCGACAAGCGGTACGAGCGGCGCGTCATCGAACCTCGTGGTGCCACATTGCGGCACTGGCTCGGTGCGGATCACCGACTACAACACCATCGTCGGAGCGGGCAGCGTCAATGACCTCTTCTGGGTTAAGAACGTGAGCCATGAGGCGTGCACGCTTCGCGGTTACTTCCGCGTCGCGTACGTTGGTGTGTACGGCATAGGCCCGAACGATAAGCGCCCTCACAGGCTTACGATCAGTGAGGTGCACTCGTACGGGCGAGACGGGAATGACATTGGAGGGCTCAAGAGGGGACTGCCCATTCCAACGGTGACGCTCCAGCCGGGAGGTGGCGTGGCCTCGTTCTGGATAGCCGGCACCGACGAACCGCACAACGTCCCGCCGACCCGGTGCATCATGTCCTACAAGATGTTGGCGTGGCTCCCGGGCACGTCGAGTTCGATAGTTGTCCGGCCGCTTCGCGCCAATGGCTTCTTCTGGTGCGGGGCCTTCGCGGTGCACCCTGTCCTTCCCGGAGAATCGGGATCCGACCCACCGATGCCACTCAGCTATTACTTCGGAACTCCTGGATAGCTGTCCTTATCAGAGATGGGAAATCACTTCTCTCAAAGTTCGACAGCCGACCGTCGGTCGATTCCTCATTGAAACCTGAAGAATCGACGCGTCGTTGAGCGACGGTCGAGTGAAGATGCAGCGGCCAGTCTCGGTGGCGAAGATCACGGGCCGATGTGCGGGCTCATCTGAAATTGCGATGACCACCCATGTGATAATGAGGCGTGCGCAGAATGTCGAAGGTCATTGTTCTTGGAGCGATGTTGATAGCCGCCTTTCCGCTCCTAACCCTTCGAGCATTCGCGACAACACGTGCACTGGCCCCTTGCAGTGCGGCCTCTGTTCGAATCACTCAATACGGTACCAACGTGGGCATGAGCCACGCGGACGATCTCTTCTGGATACGCAATGAATCGAGTCGAGAGTGCACGTTGCGTGGCTACGTTCGTGTTTCTTATGTCGGACGCTATGAACCGGTCTCGTCGAACGAAGCCCCGAAACTCCTCTCGGTTCAACAGAGCCACACGCTCGGAGGTGATGGGATTTATGGCGGCGTCAAGGCTGGAGTAGCGATACCGACGGTGACGTTGAAGTCCAAGGGCCTGGCGTCGTTTTGGATTTTTGGGACTGACGGTTCGTACCGTCTCGCGAATGGTCATCAGTCGAGATGCATCTCCTCATACGAAATGTTGGTGCGTCTTCCAGGAGCCACGACATCGACGGACGTGTCGCCCATCGGGGCGGGTGTTTTTGCCTGGTGCGGCGCAGTAGACGTCGAACCAATAACTTCGGGCGATTCAGGTACTGATCCTGCACGGCCTCTGAGCTACTTCAGGGGCATTACGGTCTAAAAGTCGTTTGGGTAATTCACCTTCACTAACGAACGACGGACGAACGCGTACCGGGCCTCGTCGCACCAGATGGCTAAGGAGTACAACTCGGCCTTTATTCGGATCCAACGTGACGAATGACCTTCAATTACACGCGTGGGAGCGAGGAATTCGCGTGTCAGGTGCTGTGGAGTCGGTACTACCGAAGTGGAGATCCATGCCAAGATCTCCAAGAGAGATACTCTGCTGACGTGAATGTTTGCGTTCCAATAACGAGTGATGGACTGGTCGACCCCCGTTGGGGTCGCGCCGACCGGATTGCGGTTGCCAACGTGGGCGACGGCAAGATCGAGAACTGGGAAGTGTTCGAGGTCTTGTGGAGCCGGCTGCACGATGAGGGCACGCCAGCTCGGCACCACGCCCGAGTGGCCCGGTTTCTGCGCGAGAACGACGTCGAGGCAGTGGTCGCTCATCACGTCGGTGATGGCATGGTGCGAATGTTGGACACGATGGGTGTGCCGCTCTATCTCGAGGCCACCGGGGACGCCCGAGCCGCAGTGCTGACGGCGATCCACTAATTGCTCGTCTCGCGTTCCCGACATCCTCGCGGTCATTATGAGTCGTGAGGGTGCGAGAGGTGATTAGAGAACTTGACGACGCGGCTGGTTGCTCAGTCGCTGGGGAGTCGCCAATCGGGAGTGACCGGAGACATACCGGCAAAGGCCCTAATTCAGTGGAGCGAGGCACCGACCTTCCCTCCTGACCGGCTCAGATCACGTGACCCTGCGATACCCTTCAAGGAGTATTTGCAACGCCGTACGCAGCAGAGAACACGAAGGTTGCCCCGAACGCAGTGAATGGGCCGCCGCGCGACGCGCAAGGGCCGGTCTTGACGAATACGTACCCGAAGCTTCTGTTTGGGCAGGAGTGTGGAGGATTGCGCAATGAGTATCTCAATGAACACCACACCGAGCGATGAATTTCATGTCGAACGTCGCGCACTGGGCGTTTCCATGGCATGTGGGCTGGTTCTCGCGGCGGTGGGAATTGCCATTGGTGTGATCACCGGATCACAGATCATCCTCTTCGATGGTTTCTACACGTTTTTGGGGATTGGTTTGTCGTGGATGGCGATCAGAGTTTCGCAACTCGTTGCGAATGGGCCGACTTCCCGGTACCCATTTGGTCGAGAAGCCCTGACCCCCCTGATCATTGGCCTCGAGGGGGTGGCACTCCTCGCCACGTGTTCGTACGCAACCTTTAATGCCGTGCTCACCATTGTCGACGGGGGCAGCAAGTTGCCCTCGGGCTGGGGAGTGGGGTACGCGTCGGTCGCGCTCGTTGTGCCGACCGGGCTTTGGTGGTGGCTGCGTTCAACGGCGCGCCGCTCTGAGCTGGTGGCCGCCGAGGCCACGCAATGGCTGGCCGGCGGCGTGCTCGGACTAGGCATGCTGGTGGCCTTTATTTTCGCCCATCTGATTCTCGGAACGCAGTGGTCGCCCGCGGCGCGCTACGTGGACCCGGGGCTCGTGATCGTGGCGTGTCTCGTGTTTGTCATGCCGCCCATGCGAATGATCCGTTCTACGTTCATCGAGCTCGTCGAGGGCAGTCCGGACACCGACCTTCAAGGTCCCGCCCGTGCGGTCGTCGATGAGATCAGTTCACAGTTTGGGCTGGGTGAGCAACACTTGCGAATGACCAAAATCGGTCGGAAGTTCTACGTTGAAATCGATTTCGTTGTTGATCCCGCTTGGAACGTACGCCAATCAGATGAGGTTCGACGCGCCCTCAGCGACAAGCTTGAGTCGCTGCCTCACGATTTGTGGCTCACCGTGGAGTTCACCGCTGATCGTTCCTGGGGCGAGTTCTAATCGGACACTGCGTCTGAAAAGATTGAGCCGTCAATGCCCCGGAGTAATGAAACCAGAGTGGTATCACTCAGGCCATAATCTTGGTTGACGGCTCTCTAGAGTCGCTCAATCTTGAGCAGACGGCATATACGCAGAATGCGTTGGAGGAATGCGGAGGTACGCCGTTGGCGACTAGTGACGAACCATGTGAAGCCAGGTAAATGGCTGCGTGGCACCCGACGGCGTGGTGTGCTCTTGTTCAAGGGCATCTACGACGCTGAAGTGTTCGGCAAATCTCTGGGCGAGCCCATCCTTTGACCATTTTGCTACCGGCAGCCCTGAGCACATCTCGGGACCACCGGGGGAGAACGTCGCAATGACTAGATGCGAGCCTCGCGAAGTGCCCGCGACGACTTTTTCAACGTATGTTCGCTGGTCTGCATCTGTAATGAAGAAATGAAAGACGGCTCGATCGTGCCACAGTGCGTACTGCCTTGGCGGATCCCACGAAAGGATATCGGCGACCACCCAAGTCGGCTGGATGCGTTCAGCCGCGTTCGTCACGAACCGCGCCCGAGCTTCATCAACTGCCACTCTTGACAGGTCAAGAACCGTCACGTCCTCGTAAACCCGATTGACGAGCTCGTCCGCGAGCCGTGAACTGCCTCCGCCCACGTCCACTATCGCTGCGCTCTTCGCGAGGTGGGCCTCTTCGATGCAGCGGAGTGAAGCTTGAGGGTAGGTCTCCGTCCAGGAACGCTCAACTTCTGATCTTGCGGTATAGGCGTTGTCCCAAGTTGCACTCACCACCTGATGCTATTCACGACCACACAGGGTGTCGCTCGAGTTCTCCTCGACCAAGAACGATAGAGAGGTTTCTGTCGTCTTCTCATCGAAACCCGCAGTTCAGAGCCACTTGGGGCGGGTGTGGTTACGAGACAGGTCGAAGTCCAACTTTGTCGAGAGTGATGCGTAGCTTCCTCGGCCTAAGGGACTTATGTCTCTATGCACGCTGGTGACGGTGGCTAGAGACTGGTGGCGTCCAGGCAGGCCTCAAGGAGGGCGTTATGACTGACATCACCGGGGTACTGCATTCGCGTCATTCGGCGCGAATACCGTTCGACCCTGCTCGCCCGATCACCCCGCACGATCTCGAGATGATCCTGGACGCTGCCCGGTGGGCGCCGACTCCGCACAACATGCAGAACTTCGAGATCATCGCCGTCGACGATCCTGACGTGCTTGAGGCAGTTGGCGAGGTGTCCACCACGGTCTCCGCGGAGTTCCTGCGCGAGAACTACGCGCAGGTCTCCTCTTCCGAGGAGGAGTTGGCACGTCGAAGGGTTGGCATCATGGGCACAGGGTTCCCCCGCGCCTGGCTGGACCCGGCGTCTTGGGACCTCTCTTCGCGCGACCCGGAATATACGCGCAAGCTACGCGATTCCCTGCTCGGCTGTCCGATGCTGCTCGTCGTGCTGTACGACGCGGGGCGACGGGCACCCGCGTCCGAGGGAGATGCACTCGGACTAATCGGGCTCGGATGCGTTTTAGAGAACATGTGGCTCGGCGCAGAAGCGCTCGGTATCGGCCTGCAGGTGCTGGCCAGTCTCGCCGGAGGTGATGCGGAACCGACTCTCGCCAAGCTTCTGAGCATTCCGGAGCACATGCGCGTGGCGTTTGGCTGTCGCCTTGGTTATCCGCTTGTCACCCACTCTGCCGGTTTGCGCGTGCGGCGTGACGTCGGCGCCTTCACGCACCGCAACGCCTACGGCCATACGGACTTATCCGACTGGAGCACAACGCCCTAGCCGGGGCCGAGGCGCTTTCGCGAGGTACGGTTGCGTTGCTCCCCATTCGACAAACTCGGTTGGTCGTGGAGTACGGCAAACTACGCACCACACCGAGTTCTGAACCGAACTATCTCCTACGCGCCGACTGCCGGTGGCGTTTCGGTTGACGCTTCTTCGGGGTGTGCCGTTGCAACAAGGTTCTGCTGCGCGGGTCTTACCTCCCCTCCACGTCCAGTACCGGAGTTTGTCCCTGGCAGGCCTTGTCGGGCCAGGTTGATGCCCGCGTTGTGGTCGCGGCCGAGTACGAGGCCGCAGGCCCCGCAGTGATACGTCCTTTGGTCGAGGGACAGCGTGGCTTTGACTGTCCCGTATCGACTGCAGGTTTTTGAAGATGGGTAGAAGAGGTCCACGCGCACGAGGGTGGACCCGTACCACTTGGTCTTGTACTCGAGCTGACGAGTGAACTCACCCCAGGCGGCGTCTTGAATGTGCTTGGCGAGCGAGTGGTTCTTCACCATGCCCGCCACGTGCAGGTCCTCGATCACGATCACGTCGTAGTCCTTGGCGAGCAGTGAAGTGGTCTCGTGGATGAGGTTCTTGCGGGCGTTGGCGACCCCGGCGTGGATGGTCTGGACCCGTCCGTTGGCCTTCTTCCAGCGCTTGGAGGGTGCCACACCGGGGCGCGGCCCTTGGCGGCGCGAGGCGATGCGTTGCGCGTGGGCCAACTTCTTCTCCGCGGTCACGAAGTGGCGGGGGTTGGCGACGTGGAGAACCTGCTCGCCGTCAGGGATGGCCCCGGTGTAGAGGGTGGTGACGCCGACGTCCACGCCGATGACGCGATCGGGTGGCCTGGTCTCGGGGACAACCCTGGTGACCTCGACGGTGAACGACACCTGCCACTTGCCCGAGCGCTCGTACACGGTGGCGGCCACAATCTTGGCGGTTCCGCGTTCGAGGTGACGGTAGAGCTTGCGGGTGGACTCGTAGGTCTTTACCTCGCCGACGCGCGCAATGCGTACGTGGTGGGAGTCGGCGAGACGAACGGTGGGTCCCATGAACCGCACCGATCCGCTCTGGCCCTTGCGCTTGAAGTGCGGGAACTTGGCGCGGCCCTTGCGAAAGTTGGTGAAGGCCTTGCTTAGGCGCTGGGCTGCGTCGTTGTAGGTGCTCGAACCATTCTCCGCCCACCACGGGGCCAACTCGTCGCGCTTCTCGGCCCAGAGGTAGAGCAGACCGAAGTGGCCGGTGTCTATGTAGTCGTCGTTGTTCACCTCGACGCCCGCCTCTTTCTTGGAGCGATTCTCGTCCCAGTTCTCTTTCATCAGCCCGAGCATCGTGTTGTAGGCGAACCGTGACCCGCCGATGTGGCTACGCAGTGTCGATATCTGCTCGGACGTGGGATCCAGTGCGTAGGCGTAGGCCCGGGTGACGGCAACGCGAGTTATAGCTGGGCTGGGCACGTGATCAGTATCAGCGCGACGTGTGACATTTGCCGCACTCCATCACCAACCCAGTTTGCCGAAGGCGCGTTGCTCAATAGCATTCATTGGGTGAGCAGGAATCCAGAGGCCAAGACCAATCCTTACCGACTCCCGGAGACCGTCGTTCCCCGGGCCTACCGTCTTCGCTTCGAGCCCGATCTGGTGGCCGGCACCTTCGTCGGTACCGTCGAAATCGATGTCGAAATCACCGAAGTTCTCTCCTCGTTCGCCCTGAACTCAATCGAGTTGGTGGTCTCTGGAGCGGCTGTTCGCTCGAGTGACCTGGTGATGACCTCGGGTCCGGCGACGTTCGACGAGGGGTTCGAGACGGCGACGTTCAACTTTGATGGCGCCTTACCTCTCGGAACGGCGACGGTCTCGCTCGGCTTCGCGGGTGTCTTGAACGACCAGCTCCGCGGTTTCTACCGTTCAACGTTCGTCGACAGCGGTGGGGTCACCCACGCGATCGCGACGACCCAGTTCGCGTCCACCGACGCCCGCCGGGCCTTTCCCTGTTGGGACGACCCTGCCTTCAAGGCCACGTACCAGGTGACCTTGGTGATTGGCGACGAGTTGGCGGCGTTCTCCAACACCGCCGAGGTCTCCTCGACGCCGGTCGGCGACGGTCGCCGCGAGGTCCGCTTTGGCGAGACGATGATCATGTCGACGTACCTGGTGGCCTTCGTCGTTGGCCCCTTCGAAGCCTCCCCGGCCACCATGTCCGCGGGCACCCCGCTACGGATCGTCTATCCGCTCGGCAAGGGCCACCTCACCGGGTGGGCCACCGAGGTCGCCGTCCACGCCCTCAACTTCTTCACCGACTATTTCGCGATTGACTACCCCGGTGACAAAGTCGACCTGGTCGCGATCCCGGACTTCGCCGCCGGAGCCATGGAGAACCTGGGTTGCGTCACCTTCCGAGAGTCCGAGCTCCTCATTGACCCGGCGACCGCCTCGCACCACGAACTCGAGCGAGTGGCCCTCGTCGTCAACCACGAACTGGCCCACATGTGGTTCGGTGACCTCGTGACCATGGATTGGTGGGAGGGGATCTGGCTGAACGAGGCTTTTGCGACGTTCATGGAGTCGATCTGCACCGATCACTTTCGACCCGAGTGGAAGAAGTGGGTCACGTTCACTACGAGCCGCGACGGGGCCTTTACAATTGACGGTCAGCACTCCACCCGGCCCATTGAGTACGAGGTCGTCTCACCGGACGAATGTCGTGGAATGTTCGACGTCTTGACCTACATAAAGGGCTGCGCAGTACTGCGCATGCTCGAGCAGTACTTGGGTGGCGTGATCTTCCGCGACGGGATCAGGACCTACCTTGAGCACCACGCGTACGCCAACACCGTGACTTCCGATCTCTGGGGCGCCCTCGAGGCGGCTTCCGGCGAGCCGGTCGGAGCGATCATGGATACCTGGATACTCCAGGGTGGTTTCCCCCTCGTCTCGCTCGATGGCACCACGATCTCCCAGTCGCCCTTCGAGTACGTCGAGGCGGTCGGCGCGTCCAACATCGGCTCCGACTGGAAGATACCGGTCTTGACCCGCTCTCTGAACGGTGGCGCGATCACCGCGAATCTCCTCGACGAGCCGTTGACGATTCCTTCGCTGGACGAGGTCACCATCGTCAACGCCGGCGGCTCCGGGTTTTATCGCACCGCCTACGCCTCTGAGCGTCTCGCCGCCATCGCGGCGCGACTCGTCGAGCTTGACGAGATCGAACGTGCCGTGCTGTTCTCCGACACCTGGGCCGCGATCCTGGTCGGCAGGTCATCATTCTCGGATCTGTTCACCCTCGCGAGGGGCCTCGTCACGCTTGACGAGCCGGCGACGTGGGACGTGGTCGTGAAGGCCGTTGCCCTCGTGAATCGGATTGTCGACGATACCGGGCGAGAAGCCCTCGCCGCTGCGGTGCAGGGTCTCTTTGGGCCGGTCTTTGAACGGTTGGGCTGGGAGCCCGTCGCCGGTGAGTCGACCCAGGCGGGGGAACTGCGGGCCAAGGTCCTCGGTGTCCTCGGTACCCTGGGCCGCGACGAAGGGGTGGTTGCTGAGGCGACGGCCCGCTTCGACGCGGGCGCGGTCGCGGGCGACCTCGCCAGCACCATTGTCTCGATCACGATGCATCAGGGTCGGCCCGGCGACGAAGCGACGTGTGAGCAGCGTTGCAAGGACGCGGTGACGCCCCAGGACCGGCAGCGTTATCTTTTCGCTCCAGCGAGTTCGACTGATCCAGCAGTGGTACTGGGCGCTTTCGGGCGCAGCTTCACCGAGGTGCGCACCCAAGACGCGCCCTACCTCATCGGGGCGCTGATCCGGAACCGTGTCGTAGGTCCGCGGGTATGGAGGTCCGTGACCGAGCGCTGGGCCGAGGCTATCGAGCGCTTCCCGGCTGGTTCGCCGGTGGCGATCATTTCGGGAGTCCTGACGTTCGTAAATGACCCTGCGCTCGCTGTCGAGGTACGACGCTTCCACGAGCTGAACCCTCTCGCGGTAGGCCAGCAACAGGTGGCGCAACTCTTGGACCTCATGGACGTGCACGTAGCGGTAGCCCAGCGAAACGCGCCATCGCTTGAGGCGACCTTGCGCGCCGTCGCCGACTGAGTGGTGCGTGATCTCACGTTTCGCCGACCATCCCAGACGCTGACCGGGAAATACCTAACATCTATCGCAAAACCAGCATGCGACTATGGGAGCGGTCCACAAGGTCCGGCCGGACCGATTATCGCGTGTACGAATCCCTGCGCCCCTCGGTAGTCTGTTGCGATGACTAGGCGTCGCGCCGCGCAGCGCGTCCTCGCAGTTGGACTACTCGCGTTGCTCTTGGGTGCGGCGGATTCACTCGTCAAGGGAGAAGGATCGGGACTCCTGGGCGCGCTGAGCAAAACCGCCTCGCCGTGGCTGCTGCTGGCTTTTCTCGCCGGCGCCCTCACGAGCGATCGGCGACTGCTCCTCGGAGCGTTCACCGGGCTCGAGGCGACGCTGCTCGCGTTGATTGGGTTCTATTTCGTCAACAGTTTGATATTCCCGATCGGCTCGGACTCTTGGCTTGCGGACTTTCACATTGCGCTGCTGAGCGGCAAGGTGTACTTCGAACTCGCGATCTTTAGTGGTCCCCTCTTCGGGGCCTTCGGTGCTTGGTGGCGACAGCAACTTTCGATGGTCCCCGTGATCATGGTCGGGATGCTCTTCCTTGTTGAAGCGCTTGCGCACGCCTCCCAGACGAGCGCCCTCGTGCAGTACGCCGATCAAGTGGCGGGAATCGAGGTGTTGGTAGGTGCGTTGTGGACCGTGCTTGCGCTCAACAAGACGAAGGTGCTTCGTCACGACGTCGGTGCTGACAGGGCGCCCTAGACAGTCCCTTGCGGCGCTCTTCTGACGGACACCGAGATGTCCGGGCACAGTGCGGAGCAAGAAACTGTGAGCACGACGGGCACGAAGAGACTCAAGTGGCTGAAATGAGATGGCGGTTCCATCGCGTGGCTGCGAGACTTGGGCGATGAACGAAGAACTTTGGACCAAGGTCGATGACTATCTCGTCTCGCTTCTCACCTCGCCGGACGACGCGCTCGACGCGGCCCTCGCCGATAGCGCAGCCGCCGGCCTGCCTGAGATCAACGTCGCGCCGAATCAGGGAAAGTTGTTGGAGATTCTCGCGAGGATGCACGGGTCGAGGAGGATCCTGGAGATTGGAACGTTAGGCGGCTACAGCACGATTTGGCTGGCCCGGTCCCTGCCCGTTGACGGTGAGTTGATTTCGCTCGAGCTCGAATCGAAACATGCGGAAGTTGCCCGCACGAACATCGATCGGACGGGACTCGGACGCATGGTCGAGATTCAAGTGGGCCCGGCCGTTGCGTCACTTCGCAACTTGGTCGCCGAGGAGGTGGAACCTTTCGACTTCATCTTCATCGACGCCGACAAGGAGGGGTATCCGGAGTACCTCATCCTCTCCTTGCAACTTTCTCGTCCCGGGACGGTCATTGTCGCCGACAACGTGGTTCGAAACGGAGCGGTCGTTGATCCGGCGAGCTCGGACGAGCGGGTCAGGGGCGTTCGTAGGTTCCTGGAGCTGGTCGCTGCCGAACCGCGCGTGGAGGCCACCGTGGTTCAGACCGTCGGGAGCAAGGGTTACGACGGCTTCGCCCTTCTCTATGTGAGTCAGTAGGCCTTTGAGGCGTTGGACCAGGGACTGATTCGACGAGCTTGGTCGGTTCCGTTGACGTGCGCGTGGGTGGCGGAGAAGGGCGATCACGTCTCGTTCAGGCGAAGGGCCGGGTGGTGCTCGGAGCTTCTCGTCGACGAGGCACTCGAGGGTGGCGATTGCTCGATCTTGGGCCCTCGACGAGCCTCGCGAACCGACGCCGTGAGCAACTCCGGATGTTGACGTTGAAACAAGTGAACGGCCGAAGTGACTCGACGAGCACTAGCTCGAAGGCCGCCGTCGAACCGGCTCGTGTACGGCGAGAAATGGTGCGATGTAGATCATGTTTCTGGAGCGTGGGCGTGGTTTCACGGATCGATTAATTCCTAGGGGTATGAGTGGAATTGGCATGCTTTAGGATCGATGGTGAGGGACTTCGGCTTGAACGCCGCGGTCACTCCATTGAACTCAGTAATTGAACTGGGTCAGAACGAGATTTAGAAGGGTAGGAATTGGCGATGGCAAACGAATGGGGACCCCTCGAGAAACTGGCCGGCGAATGGGAGGGCGAAAAAGGTGGACTCGACACCGCGTTTTCGCACTCGAAGGGCGAAGTGCTCGGCACTCCTTATCGCGAGAAGTGCACGATGAAGCCCTTCGGTCCGGTCGATAACGGCAAGCAGAGCCTTTACGGTCTCGACTACAAGAGCGCGATGTGGCGCGACGAAGGCAACCCGTTCCACACGGAGGTCGGTTACTGGCTATGGGATGCGGCGACCGGCGAGATCATGAAGGGCTTCGTGGTTCCTCGAGGCATCACGGTGTTGGCTGGTGGAACCACCGATGCCGACTCCGTCTCGTTCTCATTGAAGGCGGCCCTCGGTGATCCGCAGTACAACATCGGAGAGAACAAGTACCTGGCGAAGAACGCGAGTTCGCTCAGCTACTTGGTGAACATCACCATCGGCGATGACACGTGGTCGTACGACGAGGTGACCATGCTTCGCATGAACGAGTTCGCCGAGCCCTACGCCCATACCGACCACAACACCCTTCATCGAGTGGGTTGATCAAGGGCACTGGCTCTGGCTGATCGCCGGGGCTTTTCAGACGCAACGCCTCATCCTCGACGACGACCGTCGCCGAGGATGAGGCGTCGCATGTTCGAGCGCCCTCTTCGAAACAGCCCGACGTAACGCGAGCACGTTCGAGCGACGCTGGCGTTGTCCTTTAGCGAGCCACGTTCGACTGGGACATCGATGCGAATCACGCCGGAGGCCATGAATGGCGCGTGGCGACCGCCCTTAGCGAACTTCGTACCAGTCGTAGTGGAGTTGGTTCCCCTCGGTCTTCCCCTTGCCGACGGCTTGAACGTGGTTGAGCCAGGCGTAGCGGGGATCAGACGTCTCGAAGGTCGGAGCGACGTAGAGCGAACCGGTGGTGCCGCTGCTCACGTCGGTGCGGCCCTTGTACTGACAGAAGATAATTGCGTCGTCGTCGGTCTTGATGGTTGCTCGAACGTCGAGGGTCCCCACCGTTCCGACGATGGTGATCCAGTCGGCGGCGGCTTTACCAAGCATCGAACCGCTCAGCCGTTCACCGGTAATCGTGGCGTCGAGAAGTTCAACCACGAGACGAAGGCCCGAGGGCCCCTCACCCACGAATATGGGGTCGGCGAGTGTGACGTCGATGCTGCAAAGTGGCAAGAGTTCAAGGGTCATTGGGGCAGCCTATCGATGTCCAGTGTCCAACAGATGGCCCGGATGTTGATCAGTCGATCATGGGGATATCATCGCTCGCGTGTGCGGGCAGGACTTCGCTGCCACCGCGACTCAATAGAATTGATTGGCGGAATTCGTTCCGAGCATTCACTTCTCGAGGAGTTCTAATTGTCCGAATACCAAATGCCTGGCCGAGTGGTAATTCTTGGGTGCGGCTCTGTGGCGCAGTGCCTGCTGCCACTTCTCCTGGATCGATTCGACTTCGATCCCTCTTCGGTCACCGTGATCGAGACTCGCGAGAATCGAGAGAGGATCTCCTCTTCGATAGCCAAAGGCGTTCAGTATCGGCAGTTGGAGATCACGCAGGAGAACCTCGACGAATCTCTCGCAGCACTCTTGGGCGACGGCGATGTGCTCATTGACCTGGCGTGGAACATTGGTCTGAGCGAACTGCTCGATTGGTGCCGTGACCACAATGTGCGTTATCTCAATACGTCGGTGGAGGTGTGGAATCCCTACCACGACCCGGCGACGACATCGCCGCAGGAGAGGACGCTGTACTGGCGCCACATGGAACTTCGCCAGCAGTTGGCGACGTGGGGTCGAAACGATGGCCCATCAGCGGTGGTGGAGCACGGAGCGAATCCGGGGCTGGTCAGCCATTTGACCAAGCGGGCGCTGGTGGATATTGCTGAGAAGGTGCTGAAGGACGGACTGCTGGGCGAGCGCCACCCTTTGATCACCGCTGCGCTCGACGAAGGTCGCTTCAATCTCTTGGCCCAACTCTTGGACGTCAAGGTGATCCACATCGCTGAGCGTGACACGCAGGTCACCGATCACCCGAAGCGTCCCGGAGAGTTCGTGAACACGTGGAGCGTGGACGGGTTCTATGAGGAAGGCGTCGCGCCTGCGGAGATGGGTTGGGGCACCCACGAGAAGCGGCTTCCGGAACTGGCCCGCTCACACGAAGGAGCCGGTCCGCGCAATCAGATCTGCTTGGCCCAGATGGCCCACAAGACATTGGTCCGCTCCCGTGTCCCTTCAGGCCAGATCATCGGAATGGTCATACGACACGGGGAGGCGTTCACGATCTGTGATCATTTGACGGTGTGGGACGGCGACACGCCCGTGTACCGGCCCACCGTGCACTACGCCTACTGTCCGAGTGACGTGGCGTGGGCCAGCTTCGTCGAGTTGGAGGGTGCTCAGTACGTCTATCCCGAGAATCAGCGAATCATGAACGACGAGATCATCGCTGGACGTGACGAGTTGGGGGTACTGCTGATGGGCCACCCGTACAAGTCGTGGTGGACCGGGATGCTGACCTCGATCGAGGAAGCGAGGGAGGTCGCGCCCAACCAAAGTGCCACGACGGTGCAGGTCGCGGCGTCGATCCTCGGCGCGGTCGACTGGCTGCTTCGTTCGCCCCGTGAGGGTGTGCGGGTACCCGATGAGCTGCCCTGGCGTCAGGTGCTGGACGTGGCCCTGCCGTACGTGGGCACCACGTGGTCGGGTGCGCTGGACTGGGACCCGGTGACGACGAAGGCGGACTGGTTCGATCGCTGGTCGGGACGGACGCTCGACCACGACGACTATTGGCAGTTCACCAACTTCCAAGCCTGAGCCACGCCAACTCGCGTGGCGAGACCTAAGCGTCGTCGTTGGCGAAGGCGATGACGCGTCACGCCAACGAGAGGAATCCGGAGGTTATGCAGAGACCGAAGGCGTCGATGATGAGAAAGGCCGCCACAATCGAGATAATGACGATCTTCGTCGCGCGCCCTCGCGTGGCGGCGATCGGACGTGGCATGTACCAGTCGGGAAGCAGGCTCCGCTGGAGGTTCGAGTTCCCGTACCATGGGACAGCGTCGTTGCTGAGCGGCGCGTTGGGATCAGCGGCCAGCGCGAAGTCGGTCAGCTCTTCGTCGCTCAGCCATTGGTCGAGCAACGAGGAGTTATCAGTCGGCGCTGATGGAGAGTCGTCCATTTAATCCTCCGCAGGCTCGTAACACACAAAAGGCTTGGCAACGCTTAACGTACTCCACCGTATCGGTGTCGCTTCGAAAGTTGTCAGAAGGTCACGTCGGACGTTCGGAGTACTTCGATTTCTCGATTCGGGTAGCGCAATGTGGCGAAGTGACCATTGATGAATCCGATCACCGACGCGCCATCAATAGCACCATCGGACGGTCCGGTCGCGCAGGTAGTGTGGGCGTCGCTCACCAGGACGATGTCGTAGCCGTGCTGGAGAGCCGAGAGCGCCGACGTCTGGACGCAGTAATCAGATTGTGCGCCGGTCACCAGAAGCCGCTGCGCGCCAGTCTCCCTTAGAAGGGTTCCCAGCGTGGTGTCGGCAAAGCTGTCGCGGAACTTCTTCGCCACCACAGTCTCGGAGGTGTGGTAGTCCAAGCCTTCGGCGAACTGCCATCCAGAACTTCCGTTCACCAAGTCGGGGTCGTCCGCATCCTCGTGTTGGATGAAGATGATTGGCGATTCGACTTCGCGTGCGCGACGAAGCAGATCGTTGATTCGACTGATCACACCAGGAACGTCAACCGACCCGGCGACCACTGCGCGTTGAACGTCGATCACCAAGAGAGCGGTGTTGGCTTCGATGTGGTCCATCACGCATCTTGGCACGATTGACCGGTATTTGAAAGGGAATCTCTCGCCACACGGTGGTGGCGTGA
>Ga0182013_10002656_pt1 | contig 23213 bp, 54 predicted proteins | sample 612S2MmetaG_FD_120487 | JGI IMG/M metagenome (GOLD analysis project Ga0182013, IMG submission 120487) | Permafrost microbial communities from Stordalen Mire, Sweden - 612S2M metaG | ecosystem: Environmental > Terrestrial > Soil > Wetlands > Permafrost | place: Sweden: Stordalen | collected...
ATAACGATGGTTGGAAAAGAAATGAATGGAAAACTGTTGAAACAAGGAATCTATGAATATCTCGAAAAATTACTGCAAGGAGTGCAAGAGTCTGAATAAAAATAATATCCATATCCACCGAAGCCAAATCCATTATCCCAAAGTATATCTAAATTTATTTCACTTGGTTTTAAAAAAAGGAAGTGGAATTTTTCATAATCATAATGAGTACCTCTAGGCATTCCTAAAGGTTTATAATCTCGATTTAATGGTAAATAATTATCTTCATTAATTTTATGTAAGCAATATGGAATAAATGGTCTCATTGTATCGACAAAAGTGCGTTTTCTAACAGGAGTTTCACAACCTCTATCGCTAACATAAAATATATTTTCAATCATTTTTTTTGGATAAGAGATTTCTTTCATTTTATTTCCTATATTTTCAGTTATTGTATCAAATTGATACTTACTCAACAATCTAAATGAATTTCTAGTAAATATATCTAGTTTTAAATTGCCATAAATTCTAAATTTTAATCAATACATCTACCAAGGAGTTACTTCATGTTCCCTAGTAATCAAAATTTTCTATCTGCCAATGCTGGTTTAAGCAATGGTAACAACCCATGCTTTCCAATGTATCTTACGGCAGCTCCAACATCACAAACTATTTATGCACCCTACGGCGTAGTACAAGTAGGACAAATCGCTGTTGTTCCTGCTGTCGGTGCTTGGATTTGTCTTGGATTACTAGCTACTGTTTCCGGCCTTACAGCTACATGGGAGCAGTTTATTTCTTCTTCTGGGGATGTTCTTTCTGTTACAGGAACTACTAATCAAATTACTGCAAATCCAACAACTGGAAATGTTATTTTAACAATACCTACAACATTTATATCCCCTGGTTCTATTGCTTCAACAACTACGAATACGGCTGGAACTGGATTTATAGCTACAACAGGAAATCTTACGTTATCAGGAGTTGGATCTGGTTTTGTTACAACCCCAACAGTGGTTACAGCAGCCGCTTCACCTCAAACGGCTAATGGACGTGTCTTTTCAGTAGCTTTTAGCAGTGTTTCAATAGCATCAGGAGCGACACAAACTTTTACAATTACAAATAGTTCTATTACGGGATCTTCCACAGTTGTAGATTTAAAATGGTTTGGGTCAACTGCTGGTTCGGCTTTATCCATTGAAAGTATAACACCATCAGCAGGATCACTTGCAATCGTTATGACAAATGGGACATCTGCCACAATGGTTACAAGCACAGCAAATATTACATTCGTTGGAATAGTTCTAAACTAAGGCTTTACTATGTCGATTAATAATAGTCAAAATGCTATTGCAGCCCCAGAATTGACTGCCGTTATGACAGGAAGCAAAGTATTAATAGGCTCGCTTATTGCGAGTCCAGCGATTATAATTTTTGATAATCAAGGAACTGTACCAGTCGCCATTTTTGTAAATAGTGACTCTACTGCTTGGAGAACATTTCCAGGCGGTGAGGCATTAGTATTAGATTTAAGGGCAGCTCATGGAATAGCTGCAAATTTTACGTTTCCACAAGGTACATCTTTTTCTGGAAATGGCGCATCAGGAACATTTTCGATTTCTTATATCTATGCGCAAAACATGTAGGGGTGAAATTTGAGCCAAATAATTAAAACATTAACTTCTGGTGGGCCAATACCTCCAAACATTCCAACTTCTTTTTTATTGGATGATGGTAATTCCGCGGTCCCATCGGCAAATGTCATACAGGTTCATGGAGTAGGAGCAACCACTTCTATCGGTGCATCAAACGAAATTGTGGTAACAGTCATTAATGAAGGTTTTACGTGGAATGAAGAAACGACAAGTTTTTCAGCAGCCATACAAAACGGTTATTTCTGTAATGACGCACTCACAGCAACTCTTCCGGCAACAAAACCAGACTTATCGCCTCTTTCTATAGGAAATACGATCATAATTTACGTAGACACGACTGGGGCTGTAGTTATTCAAGCAAATACAGGACAGAGCATTCAAGTTGGTGAAGGCGTTTCTAGTCCCGGCGGTACAGCAACATGCACAGCAGGGCAAAAGGGTTCTATCTTAGAAATTATTTTCAAACCATCCGATTCTACTTGGCATGTGCAGAGTTCTCTGGGCTCATGGGTGACTGCGTAAAATCTTAAAAAGGGAATTAAATGACAACATCAAACGCGCTAAATATTTCAGCTTCTGGGCTGGTAGCTTTTGACGGAACTTCTGTTTTTTTTGGTCGCACACTGACGGCAGGATCGGGAATTACGATAACTGATGGTGATGGAACTCTTGGAAATCCGACTATTTCAGCAACAGGAAGCGGTGGAACTGTAACAACACTCTCTGTGGTGAGCGCAAATGGATTAGCCGGAACAGTAGCCAATCCAACTACTACACCTGCAATTACCCTTTCAACGACAATTACTGGATTACTTTCTGGAAATGGAACCGCAATATCAGGAAGCGCGATAACTCAATATGATGTATTAGTTGGAGGGGCTAGCAATGCGGTTTCATCAGTTGGGCCCGGAACGGCCGGTCAAATTTTACAATCTGGGGGAAATGCTGCCAATCCATCTTATTCGACATCAACCTATCCTTCTACAAATGCTGTTAACACACTTCTCTATGCTTCATCAGCAAATACTATGGCGGCATTATCAACTGCAAACGATGGTGTTTTAATCACAAGCAACACTGGTGTTCCTTCTTGGCTTGCTAACAGTGGAACGGCAGGTTTTGTATTAACTGCAAATTCTGGAGCACCTCCTTCTTGGCAAGCCAATTCCGTTACTCAGGGTATAGTAACTATTAATGGTGATACAGGAAGTATTACAGGGGCTACAGTCACTATTTATGCTCACCATTCAGCTAATAATGCAGGTTCTTCAGTAGAATTTGTTAACTCAGGAACTGTTTCAACTTTTAATGTTACAGATTCTGCTGCTAATACACTCATTGGAAAACTAGCAGGGAATTCAGCTGATTTAATATCTGCTGGAGGCAATGAAAATACAGGTTTAGGTCAAAGTGCTGGTGCTACCCTCGGTGAAGCGGCAGGATGCACGTTAATAGGCTATTCAAGCGGTGCAGCCATGACTGCCGATTCAAATTGCACTGGCGTCGGAACAAATAGTTTGATTTTAGCTAATAATAGTCAGGGAAATACGGCGCTCGGAGCTTACAGTTTACATGCCGTTGCAAGTGGTTCATACAATACAGCAATTGGTTTAGAATCTGGCTCAAACTACACAGGGACAGAATCTAACAACATTCTCGTAGGGCATTCCGGCGTTTTAGGCGAATCGAATGTTATGCGTTTAGGAACACCTGGATCAGGTACACAACAGGTTAACAAAACCTTTGTTGCAGGTGTCACAGGTGTTACAGTAACCGCTTCCGCACCAATCGCCGTAAATTCTAGTGGTCAATTCAGCTCTCTTGGATTTGGCACTTCTACACAAGTTCTTACAAGCAACGGAGCTGGGGTTAGCCCATCTTGGCAAGCTGCTGGGGGCGTTGGTGGATTTACTTCTATCAAGCGTCAAGTTTTCGCAACAAACGGAACGTATACTCCAACCTCCGGGATGCTTTATTGTGATATTCAAGTACTCGGCGGTGGTGGTGGTGGTGGTGGAGCCGGAACTTATGGTGGACCATATCCTACATCAGCAGGTGGTGGTGGGGCTGGTGGTTATGCTCAGGGTATTTTCAGTGCCGCGACAATCGGAGCTTCTCAAACTGTTACCATAGGAGCAGGGGGAACTGCTGGAGTGGGCGGAACTGGGGCTGCTGGGGCAAACGGCGGAACGACCTCGGTTGGCTCTTTGATTTCAGCGACTGGTGGCCTTGGGGCATTAACGTCTGTTGGCTCAAACATGTCTGCTGGAGGAGCTGGAGGGACAGGAACTGGAGGAGATTTTCAAACTTCTGGTGCTCCGGGTATAACTGGAAGTATGGTCGTTCAAGGTGGCTATGAAGTTGCAGTTGGTGGCACGGGAGGATCTTCATTATTCGGGGGTGGTGGTGGTGGTAATTTTAATGCGGCTGGATCAAACGCTCATACATATGGCGGTGGAGGCGGTGGAGGCTGCACACTAGGATCAACTTCAGCCGTAAATGGCGGAAATGGTTATTTGGGTATTGTAATAATCACAGAGTATATCTAAGTCGGCTTTACATGGCGAAAATTATTCAGCTAAATCCAATAATTCCACTTGTTAGTCCGAAAGGTAAATGCATGGGGCATTTTCTTCTAGACTACGGCGAAGAGCATCATTTATGCTGGGTTGTATTTCAAGATGATACAGGCGAATGCTGGACATGGAGTAACCCAGAAATTAAGCTCCAAACAAATCAAACCATGGGTCGGCCTTCGGTATCAAGTAAATCTGAATATTATCCACCAAATCCAAATCCTGCTCCTCAACGAAATCAAGATCTTCCTGAACCAGTCGCGTACTCGGAAGAACTAAGACGCAAGATTGCAGAAAAATTCCCAACACCAGCATTTGAATAATCTTCATTTTCCCTCTTTTTCTATGATATAAGTTGAATCACATTTTGGACATATCCAATAATCAGGATTCCACGGCCAATCAGCAGGACATAATTCACATTTTTCACCACATTGACATTTTATCATTTTTATTCACACTCACAATCGATTACATGATCCCCACATTCACTACAGAAATATTGTGGAATTTGATTGTCTAGAACCCATTTTCTTTCATTAGGTTCTAGTTCTTGAAGAAAATTCAGAATCTCTTTTAAAATTCTCATTGCCTGTCTTTCTTTATTCATTTTTCCTCATCTTTTATTTGTATAAAATTTTTATTTTATCTAATGTTAATTATCACATTAACACAAAGGAAATATCATGAAAGAAAAGAAAATGAAAAAAGAAATGAAAGCCGTCAAGGGTGAGCTGAAAGCACATGAAAAGAAAGATTCCAAAATGGAAAAGAAAATGGAAAAAAAGATGAAAGGGTGTAAATAATTCTACATACTATCATGAAGACTGTTTTTTCGTTTGAAGAAGTTGAGAATGCTTTCTCTACAGGCTCTATTAGTTTGAAATCATTTGCTGAAATATTAGCAGATAATTTTGGAAGAAAGAAAGCTCGTAAGATATTGCGAAGAAATCTTGAGTCTAAATTAATCCAAGAAGGGATGCTCTGGCCTGAAAGACAAGAGCACCTTCTTCTTATCTCACTTCTTATTTAACTTCCAATCTTGGGGCGGTTTCATAACACATAAGTGATTAAAATAAAAATCTGACCCCTTGGCTATGATCTCGGCTTGCCTTTCTAAGTCTGGATACACTTCAATGATTGCATATGGCTTTTCAGTATATTCAGGACGGTAGCTAAAATAATAACATATTATTGCTTCACTTACCAAAAGCTGCGTTTGAATTTGATCTTCATAATATTTTGGAATTACACCGCCTGCTGCGTCTAAATGAGTAAATTCTTTCGGGCATTTTATTTCTAGTATATATTGGTTTTTAGCTATTCCTAAACCGTCTAAGGAAGCAGCCAACCACCGATATTTAGTACATTCAATAACTACTGGTTCAAACTCTATTCCAAGGATTTCAGAAGCTAATTTTCGTGCAGCAGGTTCAAGTTCCTGGCCTCTAGCCATTGCAGGGTTCAAAGCCTGCGGAGGACGCATACCGAGCTTTTCTTCGTATAGTTCGAGTTTAGTTTTCCATGGGTTCGATCCTAAAATTATTGGAATATCGGTGGCCGTTATCCTATTCATGCGCCACAGCTTCCAGGAATCACTTCCTTGCTCTAATTCGACACTAGGCATTATTCACCGCCATCTTTTGCATTTCCATGTTCTTAGCTATCCAGTTCATGATCTTTTGAAAATGAATCGCTGGTAAATGTTCTAACTCTTTTACTCCCCATTCATTAGCAATATATTTCTCCATATTTTCTTTGAAATCTTGCGTGGTGGGAGCATATGCAATCATTAGCATATCAAGCTGCTCACTGCTAATTTTATGTTCTTGTGTTAAATCTGTTTCACTTCGAAAGTGACCCAAATTTGGAGCATCTTTAATTTCTTGATTTAAAGTTTTTAAACTTTCGATAAATTTCGAGGGCTTTTGTGTGATTTCCTCACATTCCGCTTGCTCAAGATTTTCAGGTTTGTTTTTCTCTTTCTTCTCAGCTTCTTTAGCTTCGCTGATTTCACCCTCGACATAACATTCCGATATCACATCAGAAAACAAGCGGCGTGCTAATCTAGACATACAACGATTATAAAGCATATCAGCCGGATACTTTTTCCACACATTACCATTTGCTAGTCCAGCTTTAACCGCATCATCCATAGTAAATGATGTCTCAAAGAAATCACCATCGCTACGAGTCCCTAATAGTGTGCAGCAAGTGTCGTCGGACATTACAACCTTAATGCTGTGTCCAGCTCTTCGAATTAGACCATTCATAAGCCTTGCCGAGATTTCCACCTTGCCTTGAATCGACCAAATACCGCCATTTAAAGCTTGGCATGGCCCAACACCTAATTCTTTTGCAGCAAGAAGGATCATCATGATCTTAGCTTCACCACCCACCCCACCATAAAAACCTGATGCGTGAGCGGTTCTAGCTATTAAAGCTACCGATTGCAATTCTATTTGAGATGGAAAATTGCTTTGTACTGCTGGTAAATTGTTATTCATTTTCTATTCCTTTATTTCTTCTAAATCGATTACATCCGAATTATCCAGTTTCCAATCATGCATAAAATTTATTTCATCTTCTGAAAATAAATCTTCGGCTTTTGTCATCGCTGCATCTTCTGAGTCAGCCTCTAATACTATCGTATGAAAAGATTCTTTTGAAATTGTAACTTTATATTTCATTTTGCTTTACCAATATTTAAAATTTTGTATGATAAGAGTACATAAATTCCTAGTTTATGTTCTATGTACTCTTTCGTTTAGTTGGCGGCCGTGAGGCGTTTGGGCTTCACGGCCTTCTTTTTATAGTACACACATACTACAATGCGATGAACAGTACCTGCAATTTAGGGATTCTTCCAAAATATGCTCCCTGAAACAAGCTTCGCATAGTTTAGTTTTAGAATCTAATTCAGTCCATTCTTCATCGTCAACAATCTCATCAAATTTACCGCACCCAACGCATTTAATATCTATACAAGTCGGATTAAATTCGTACCACATATCTATCTTAGACATAAAATTCCACTCCTATGCGTTCGATATCGTTAGCATGTTTAAACATATCCCAGCTCAGTGTTTCCAAGTATGATGCATAAGACGAGTTGTAGTTTTCTGGTCTATTGGCATATTTGTCTAAAGCCTCCGACACTCTTCTCAAGTTGTCTATAGCTATATCTAATTCATTATGACTGGCGTTCATATTATCCTCTTGTGTTTTTTTGTTCGTTTCGTTTATGATCCAGATTATTACATAATGGAAAAATAAAAGCAAGAAAAAGAAATAAAAAAGAGAGAAAAATGATAAATAAATTGCTCACATACCTCACGGAAAATGGAATCACACATAGTTTTTTCGCTAAAAAGATAAAGACTAGCCCACCAGTTCTTAGTAGAATATTAAAAAAAGGCCACACACCTAGTCTAAAACTAGCTTTAGCAATTGAAACACAAACGAAAGGGGAAATCACCCCATATGATTGGCTACCCGAAGATAAAAATAAGGACAAGCCACAAAAAGCTAAAAAAAAGAAAACCGGCTAAATAGATAATCAAACGAAAGTCAGGATCATATTTCATGCCCTCTATTATCTCTAGAAACACTTTCTTCATAAAAACCTCGTTTATAAAGAAAGTACTATAGTTAATAGATTTATACAAATGATTTGATAAGAATTTTTAAAAAGATTATGAAAATGAGGTAGCCAACGCCAATCGTCTACCTCAAAAGAGAATAATATATTAAGAAAATAAAGTTTTCAGAAAGAAAACCTAATCAACGTCAAAGACAATATCACAAACTGACGTTGATTCCAAATGATTTATTAGGAATTTAATGAAAGTAAAAGCTGATCCCTATCTCTGCCCTCAATGCGCTTTCAAAATATCCACCTACGGGTATCCCTGCACCATTTTAGTCGATCTTGCATGTGCCTATTATCTAAAAAATAAAAAACTTACATTTAACGACCGTGACCATTATGACAGAATTTTCAAGACTCCGCTTCAATTTATGGAAACCAAAGAATTTCTCGTTAGCTCCGAGATCGACGACGTTCACATCCAGATTCTACCGAACATGCGAAAAGGTGTCCTCGATCGTAGTTGTGGGCGATTCTGCTGGTGTAATAGGGATTGAATGTGATATAACAGGGGGATTAAATGATAATGCCCCGACTGGGGAGTCGAGGCATATCAGAGTTGGATGCTCTAGGGACGATGTAGTTATCTCCATAGTAGCACCCAACGTATTTAAATACAATAAATCCGTGGAGTGTTATGTCTGAATTTCAAATTAAAAACGATTCTACTAATCATCAATATTTTGCTATGACCCCTCATATTATTTATGAAATTGGTCTAAAAGCTAATGAAATAGCTGTTTACGGAGCAATAAAGAGGTGTTCAGGAGAAAATGGAATATGCATAAAATCAAAAGCCAATCTCGCCAAAAGTGCAGGCGTTTGTCCTCGCACAATATTCAATATCATTCAGAAACTTTGCGAAGTAAATAAAATTCTAGGCAAACCTCTTATAAAATCAGCTCCAAGGTATACTGAGGATGGGGATTTTGATACTAATCAAATTGAAATAATTGACATATGGCCTGAAAACATGAATCAATTTAAAAAAATTATAGGTAAGGCAAATAATGCACTACCCCATGCAACAAATGCATCACCTAATGCAAATAATGCCGGAGGGGTCATGCAACAGTTGCCGGAGGGTCATGCAACAGTTGCCTACAAAGAAGAACCCCTTAAGAAAAACCCTTTTAAGAAAACAACTACTACCCCTACCCCTTCAAAGGGGAAGGCGGAGGAGGATGTTGTTTCTAAAAACAAAATAACAACAAAAGACAGGGAAGCTGCCAAATCCTTAAAGGACTGGCTGGATAAGGAAGCTTTTAAAGAACGCAGGCGAAAGTCTGGGCGTTATTATGAAGATGTTCAATGGGGGGATGCGTGGATTATTCCTCTTCATGTTTTTGAAATGCTTATCGTGAAATATGGACTTATTTACTTCAAAGAACAGCTAGAGAATATGCACAGACAACAAATGGATTTTGATAAGGGAATAAGCAAAAAAACTATAGGAAAGCCTGAAACCGTTCTCAAAATGTCTTGTAAAAATAATTATGCAGAATATGTAGACCTAAAATAAAAAGAGGAAAAATGAAGCTAAATGAAGTTATAAAATTAAGCCCACTTTGTGGATTGGCAAAATTAAATCATGAAGGTGAAGTCATGATTGTAGCATATGCCGATTACATGGAGAGTGCAGGGGACTGGGGAACGATTGTTGGGAAAGGGAAAACTGAAAATGAAGCCTTAAGAAACGCTTTGGTAAACATGTGTAAAAACCTAGAAAAACTTTCCAATGAGATTGAAGATTTTAGGGAGAATTTAAGTAAATTGATGATTTCTTCTGACCCTTTAAATTTTGATGAAAATCCAATTATTCCTATAGAGGGAGAAAACAGAAAGCAGGATTATGAAACTGGAAATGTAGAATTTACACCATCTGGGACTTTTCACAATGCCGATTTATTTGTATATCAAGGAGAAGTTCAATTAGGATTAAATTAAATAAAACCTTGCGGTTAAATCACTTAAATGGTAAAATGAATGGAAATCTCCGAATTTTTCTGGAGACCCGTAGGACATAAAATGGAGGATTATGAAAGTAGAAATATTTACAGCTCACGGAGAAGATAATCTACAAGAAATGGTAAATAAATTTTTAGAAATTATTGATCTTGTAGATATTAAATTCGCTCAAAGCGATGAACTTGGTTATTCTGCTATGATTATCTATAAAACTTGACCCTAAACAAATAAAATGTAAATTTTAATTATGAACGAAAAACTGAAACAAGAAATTAGTAAACTTATCGAAGAGCAACAAAAAGAAATGTTTTGGAGTATAAATAAAATGCTAGATGATCGTATGAGAATGCTAAATCATTGGATTGCTTCAAAAATCGATGAGAATGAAAAAGAGGAAAGATGAACGAATCACTCGCTAAACAACTACACGACCTTGTAAAAAACTACAAAATCAGCGTTGCCGACGAAATCAACGACACAACAAGAAGAGTAAACACTAATCTTGAAAATATGGAAGATGATATAAATAAATTAATTGTAAGTATAAAACCAGGAGAACCAGGACAAATCCTCTCCTCAGACGAAAATGGCAAACCAAAATGGATAAATCAAACTCAGGATAAACCAAATGAACAACAATAATTTTGAATTTAAAAGCTATATTCCTACACCCACCGATCAGTACATGCTAGGGATAGCTAAAGTTAAACTTTACGGAAAAATCGTGGTTAACTTCAAACACGTCAAAACGAAAGACGGCAGCGGAACTTTCTTTTGCACCAACAACTACAGCATGACCGACTCCAGCGGTGAAAAGAAATACTTATCATGCGTCATGCTCGATAGTCGCGATGACGAAGAAGCACTCATGGAGTATATCCGCAGCAGCGTAAATCAAGTCCTGGCACAACGAAGTGTTCACCAAGGGCAGCAAATCGCTCAAATGGCACAACCTGGAACTTATTATCCTCACGGCGGAGCAATCCAAAAAACACCCGATTTCAACTATCCTACGCAAGCAGCTCAAACAAGCGAGGTCGCAAATCAGGAACAACTGCCGTTTTGAGGATCACAACATGATTGCTAATGGCCCTAATTCTGCATTAGGCCGCGATGATGCGATTAAAAACGTCAAGACAAGAAAAGCTAAGGCTAAACCAAAACAGGCCAGCCTTAGCCTTCCTATTGAGAATTTAGAATTCGGAAGCAAAATCTTCCCTAATGTCGACTTCCCTAAACTAATTTCTTTAACACTTCCCATTCGAACCGTCTCCGAAGCCAACTCCCAAGAACACTGGACTAAAAAACACCGAAGACATAAAAAACAAAAAAATAACCTTTTTTTTGCTTATCTAGAAATAAAACAATTTGTTAAATATCCATGCACCTTGACTTTTATTCGCTATGCTCCCAAAATGCTCGACAAACACGACAATCTTCCAATGTCGATGAAGTGGCTCTGTGATGCAATATGCGCAGAAATAACGGGTGAACATAGGCCGGGATTAGCCGATAATTTCGAAGGACTAACAATCAAATACGATCAAGTCAAATCAAAACAATACGCCGTTAAAATTATTATAACTTTTTAATTATGGAATTTAATACAGAAAATCACCTAAAAGAATTATTGCTTTCATTCCATAGATTACGAATTAACGGCATCCTTTCTGAAAAAGAAGCAAAATCAATATTTAAAAAATATTGCAAATATGTTAAATCAGCCGATTACACTTTTGAAGATGAAGGCTTTTATGAGTATAAATTCACAAAATTAACAAAAACTTGATTATTGGCAACCACACACACCTAATATGTTGAAAAATTAACCAAAATTCAACACGTTTTTACAACATGTTGAATGATTCAACATCACCACAAATAGCTTTTCTTACTAAATGTCTTTTTCTTCTTTATCTCACGCGAAGCCCATTTGGCATTGCTCAAAGCAATAGTTGACTTACGAGCAGAACATGGATCTTGACAAAACTTTTGCGTGTTATTAACAGGATCAAATTTCTTCTGGCATTTCAAACAGTAGCGTGGAGCCTTTCCTTTCATAGCCTATTATACTCTCTCTGCATATACTTTTTTCTAAAATATTCATTCTACTATTCAAATCGCAATACATTTTCGCTAATGCGCCGTGACGTGCATATAAACTCTTCCTAATCTTCTCATGCGATGCCCTTAACAATCTAATTTCCTCTTTAAGATAATCAGAATCACTAATCTCTTCAAATAAATCTAACTGCATACACATCATCAAATCCCTAAAATATTTAATTTGCCGCGTATAACTTCTGATATCCAAGCTTTCAGTGTCATTTTAGCTTTCTCAGCCTCTTCTTTAGCTCCCTGATATACATCAGCGTCTAAACGAACCAACAAGGTAGGGTCTTTACGACCCTTTGCCCACACTTTTTTAGACATTTAAAAATCCTAAATCGGTAGCGCGTTTATGAAACCATTTAAAATCTAAATCATTTCGTATATTTCTAGCATATTCTATCCAAAATTTTGAATCTTTTATATCCATTATTTCTTTGTAATATTTTTTAATATTTAAATCTTCTACGTCTTCTGAATCTAAAATATATTGAAAATTAACCAATATTTTATTTTTTATTTCAGTTGCCCATTTGATTTGTTTTTCTGATCCGATCATTTTACTTTCCTTGTTTGGCGTTTAAAGCGATTAATTTAGCTTTGATACATATCAATATACCAAAACGGTAAATTCAATGCAAGAAATATTCTCTTCTCATTAATTAAATAAATTGATATCACTAATATAAAAAGGATTATACATATGCTACAACCGATCGGAAAAAGAATTATCATCGAACCCATCATCAAAGAAAAAAAATCTGCTATTCTTCAACTAAAACATGAACCAATTATCTCATTTACCGTTACTGAAATTGGTGATGAAGTTAAAAAAGTTAACATAGCTGACACCATACTTGTAGAACATTATGCCGTCTCTGAACTAGTCTACAACGATATCACTTACTATATGATACACGAAGATAATATCCACGCTAAATTAAAGGCTTCATAATGACTTGTGAAACTTCTAATCCCGTTGGTCGACCACGTTTTGATCGAATGAAAATCGTAAATGATTTTGTCGAATGGGCTAAGAATAATCCTAACGCTTGGACTGTGCCACAGTTTGCTACTTCAATCGGTATTAATAGCGGAATGATGAATCAGTGGGCTGCTATTGAAGGTGAAGATAGTGAATTTACTAGAGCCTTTATACTAGGAAAGGAATTAATCGGTGTAAATAGATTGCAATCTTCTGTACTCAAGCCCGGACAAGATAAGCCTTCAATGGATCGTGGAATATATCTTAGAGGTATCGGAAACTTTGATAAAGACCAATGCTTATATGAACGCGGCGAACGTAAATTCGATATAGAATGCAAAGCTAAGGTCGATAAAGAAGAGAAAAAACACGTTGACACTGAATTAGTAGAGCGATTAGACAAAACTTTTGATCAACTATCAGAAATACAATCATCACTAAGTAAAGCCAAAAGCAAAATCAAGAGTGATGAAAAATCATAGTGCGTAATGGGTGTACTCATAGCATAATCTGGAAGCCTTTCTATGCTATTTATCATCTCTTTAAGCATCTCAATCAATTCTAACTTTGAAGGTTTTTTATGCTTATTATGATCGCCGCTATCACCATTTTCACCGTCTCCGGTGCTTGCATGCTCTGGATCACTCGGTGATTCTACTTTTACAATAATTTCATTTCCACTGTCATCTACTCTCAAGAAATTACTCCAGTTCTTTGCGGCGCATTTCATTGCATCGCCACCATCCACATGTATTTCACCGCATTTGCACGTAACCCAATCGGTCGCATGGAAGCTCTCGATAATACTAGAGCACAATTTACATTTAGCGCGGTTTTTCATATTACTCCTTGAATGCATCGAAAAAGTGCAAAAACAATTGGGTTTCACTCATATTAGGATGATTAAAACGATATCTAAATTGATATATTGCGCATATACCCATTAGGATTAACATTATCCATTTGAATATTTTTTCATTTTTGGTTAACATATAAACGTCCTTACTAATATGTAAGCTAATATGTAAGCTATTATGAATATTATAAGGAGATAACAGAATCCTTGCCACTTTTCTTTGCTTTTGTCGGCTGCTTCAGTTTCTTCTCTAATCGTGCAATTTTTTTTTTTAGTTTTTCGTTTAAATTAAAATATTCTTTTTGTTCATGACAAATAATTTGATAAGCTTTTTTAAGATCTTCATAAGATGATTTCATTCTCTCATAATCAGCTAATCGTGGATCATGCGACTGCTTGAAATACTCTTTCTTCATATCGTTAACATTAGCGTAACGATAGCCGCCATAGCCTGCATATTGTGAATTACTTTCAAATCTAGCTTCTGCACTAGCTTTCTTGAATTTCTCTTGAAATTCTTCTTCGCTCATAGTGGAAGATTGAGAAAACTTATTAGCTGGTATCCATGACTCATATTGTTTAGTTAATTCCCTCATCAACTCATCGCTGCCCCCATGATCTGGGTGCAACTTTTTAGCCAATTCTCTGTAAATCCGCTTTACATCGTCTTCTGTTTTGCAATCTTTAAAATAATTCATTTTTTCCATTCAAACGTGCTATAGGGATTCATATCTTGATTTATTGCTTCTTTAAGTTTTTTTTTCGTTTTAAAAACATAGTGTTTGGAATTTAATTTTAATCTTTCATGAATGAAATCATCCATTTTATAGAATTCTTCCATAATACTGTTTTTTTCATTTTGAGTACGTTCAGCGTTTAATTTCATCAATAAAAATAATTCTTGGTCATCCATGACAAATAATCTTTTGTTTAGTATGATGCGTATCAAATGATACACAAGGTTTTTGAATATGGCAAGCATAACGACAAGAATATGCAAAGATGGCACTGAGAGCTATCGAGTGCTAATAAGAAAGAAAGGGGTCTATAAATGCAAAACATTCAAAACTAAAGGATCCGCTAAAGTGTGGAGTATGAAAAATGACCCAAAGTAAACCTATCGGGCCATGGAGTCCAAAGCAACTCGAATTCATGGGTAATTGTACTAAGCACTGGAATCTAGCCCACGGTGCTGTATCAACGGGTAAGACAGTAGGCACTCTATTCGCATTCATGCATGCCGTTGATGCTTGTCCAGACTCTCAAATATTTATGGTTGGCCACTCTTCCGATACAATCTATCAAAACGCTATCCGATTATTATTAGAAACAGATGAGTTGTCTATGTTTAGGCCGATGTGCGCATGGTATTCAGGACACCGCAGGCTACATTATAAAGATAAGGTTATCCAAACACTCGGCGCAAAAGATGAGGGCGCGATGGGTAAATTCCGCGGCCTTACAGCTTCTCTAATGTATTGCGATGAAATGACACTCTATCCCGAAAATATTATTAATATGATTGATACTCGATTGCGTAAAGTTCATAGCAGGGGATTTGCTGCAATGAATCCAACATATCCCTCACACATATGCAAGCAATGGATTGACAAAGCAGAGGCAGGCGATCCTAATTATTATTCACTCCATTTTGAATTAGATGACAATCCTTTTCTTGAAGAAGATTATAAGAATCGTATCCGCAGTAGTTCCACAGGGCTATTTTACAAAAGAAACGTGCTTGGCTTATGGTGCTTGGCTGAAGGTGCTATCTTTGACTTCTTCGATCGTGCGTATCATGTGCTTGCAAAACCCCCAGCAGCAGCAGAATATTGGGTTGCTGGTATTGATTATGGTTTTAGTAATGCATTTTGCTGCCTAATAATGGGCGTAAATGCTGGACAAGCAACCCAAACAGGGAAAAAGATGTGGATTGAGAAAGAATTTTACTGGGATTACAAAAAACAAGGTCGACAGCTACTTAACAGTGAATTTGCCGACAAAGTACAAGATTTTCTTGAGCCATATGCCTGCCGTGCGGTCTATATCGATCCATCAGCAGCCAGTATGAAAGCTGAATTAGATAGGCGCGGAATCCATACAGTCTCAGCCGATAATGATGTCTACAATGGTATTCAAATAATGACTAATGAGATGAACAAAGGTAATTTATATGTGCTTAAAGACTGTCCTAATCTAATACGTGAGATTGAATCATATGTGTGGGACAGCAAGAAAGCGGCGCAAGGGGATGATGCGCCCGTTAAGAAGGGGGACCACGCCGTGGACGCATTAAGGTATCTGCTGGCGACGCACAAAGTTAACACATATCAACCCTACAAACACAATCCAAATGAATATATTAGAGAGCGCTTTAAGCCTTCGAGGTAAATATATGAAAAAACATCATCTTGATCCAGTCATTCATAAAATAAAAAAATATCTTGCGGGTGATGAAATAGATATATCACTTATACAGATGCTATTGATATCTTTTGAAGAGATCAAACGCTTAGATGAAAATCATGAATCTCTATCCGATTGGATGCATGTTTATGATGACTAAAATAATCCATTATGAAAAATTAAAAGAAATTGGAAATTTGTTAGCATATCCAAAAGATGACAATGAAAATTTATTTGATGCTTGCATAAAATTAGGATTTTTAATTGGGTGGGTTGATACTAAGTTAGACGGATATGATCCAGAATTAGAAGAGAAGGAGGAAGAAACAGATGAAATGGATTAAAGTCAGCGATCAATTGCCAAATCAAGGGGATGTGGTATTGCTTTATCAAACATATCCACCAGAGACATCATTTAATTGCAGGGCTGATCCATTACCAAGAAATTTTAATAGAGTTGGTGGAATGAGATATGACGGTTTATTTATTGATTATCAAAATCAATACGGAGAACCCCTTAAATATATTAGTCACTGGATGCCACTACCGGATAAGCCTGAATGAGTATATCACCCGAAACCCTATCCAGAGCGGTTAAACTGTTCAAATCAACCCGAATGATATCTACATCGTTGCTAATGCGTAAGTTTAAATTAGATTGTAAAGCAGCTTTACAAATATGTGAATTGATAGAAAAACGCTTTCCTAATCTATGGAGAGAGGGGAGAGACGAATTTAATAGGAAGATGAAGACATGAACTACATACAAAAATTTCTAAATAAAAGTCTAAAAGACTGTAAATTAATATCAATAATTATGATGCCAACTAATTTTTACACCATTACACTCGAAGGTTGGATGCATTTTGCAATATCACATGACGATCCTACATGGAATAATATGATGAAAATTGCGGCATTAAATGTAGAAATGTTAGTTTCTATTTATGGCGAGACTCATGCATTTACTGAACCGTCTTTGTCATATTCTCCAAGTGATTCTACTTTGAAAATAAGAATCGGAACTATGGAATTAGAAAGATATGATGAAATTATGGAGAAGATGAAGGTTTAGATGGAATGGATTGATCCAAAGAAAAAACTACCACCTCAAGGGAAAAAAATACTCTATTTCAAATATGGTGATATCTACGTAGTTCAAAGATTTGCTGATTTGTGGGTACCTGTTCCTTTTCATGATTCTGAATATGCATTCCACGATGAACCTGAATTATGGTGTGATATTACTCCACCTCATGGTTTAACTGGTAAAATTCACCTATGGCCTGAAGAGAGCAAGAGAATGTTAGATTTAGATGAACTTGAAGCGTTTTATCCTGATTTATATCAGGATTTTATTGATGCACAAAGACAAGTTTGGGTGAAAGATGGAATGGATTAAATGCTCTGAAAGATTGCCAGAGTTTGAACAACAAGTATTGTGCTTTGATCCTAATCATACGGAAGCAAAAATATATGTAGTTCAATTAGAAAAAGAAAATTTTTATGAAGTAGATAAATGTAAACTGGGGCATCCAGAACAATGGAGAGAAGCGGCTGGGGAATCATATTTTACATGGAAACCTACCCATTGGATGCCGTTACCAAACCCACCGCAGGAATAGTTATGAAAGAATTATTATTAGTAAAACTTCCAAAAGTTCCAAATCTTGACCAAGATTTTTTTGGTATAGGTTTTTATACAGATCATGGGTTTGTATTTTCTTTGTTAAATGAAAAAACTATCAATTTACACCCTCTAAGAAATCTTCCATTTCCTTCAGATACAGGATATGCTTCTGAAAATCAAATTGAAGTTTTAGGGATTATAAAGAATTTACCAAATAGGCCGCAGGAATAGGTATGGATGATTTAATTAGAATATATTTCACAATTGAAGAGATTAGAGATTTATTAATGAATCTCGATCAAGGTCATTCTGAAGGTTATCTAAACGCAGGCGATCCTTCTTGCGATGTTATGTATAAACTACAAACGATTTTGGATAACATTGATGCGAAAGATGGGGAATGATTAACATAATTTTATTGCGAAAGCGTGTAAATAATAAATTAAGTGCCTTCACAAGCCCTGTGGAGTACTACAAACTGTTTATTTTGTAACATTAGTAACATTATCAGACGTTAAACATGAAAAAGTTCAAAAATATACCTCAAAATCAGTGGAGAAATATCCCAAAAGGTTTGTTTGAAGTATGGACTAATAAAGATTTTTTAGTTCAAATTAATAAAGAAGCGTCTGGAATAAGAATTACTATAAATAAATTAAAACATAAGGTGATAAAAGGTGAGCCGATTTGGGATGATGGTATTTCTTGGGATCAAATTCAAGAGATAAAATCGTTAGTTGGGTATGGTGATAAATGGGCTGTAGAATGTTTTCCACCAGATCAAGAAGTTGTAAATGTTGCTAATATGCGTCATATATGGATATTAAATAATCCCCCTGAATACGGATGGCACAAATAAAATGGACACAAGTAAATCAGAATTCTATCATTTTGGACTATTACCACAGGTTTGTATCCATTCGTTGGTAGAAGATGAATATTCAAAGATGTACAAGCCACAAGAAATATGCGATTGCGGTCATTCAGAATGGGTTGAAAGTACTATGGATATTATTAAGCCTATTGAAGGTTTTTCATTTCCCAAAAAAAATGTGCATAGATGTAAAAAGTGCAATAAAGTTAGAATATCGCATCATATTGGAATAAAAGAGGAACAAATTTGATTTTTAGGAGTGTCTAGTTCTTGATTACAGTCTTTGATTGTTTTATCTAATTGCTCCAAATACATTTTCATTTTCATTACGTGTTCGCAACACTCTGCGTAAAGTTTTAAATCTTCATCCTCATCATTGCATTTGACTTGTCCAGTGATTATTACTTCTTTTCCAAACCATTCTTTATTTTTATCCATTTTCTAGTCTTTCCTTCATTATCAGACGTTATTTATGGATTGTATAAGATCTTTCCAACCTTGACTCACTTCAATACCTTCATTAGTAATCTTAATCCAAGGCGCTTCATTTTGAATTTTTTCCCATTCTTTAGGAGTAAAATGACAGGCAGTAGAATTTAATAAATCTCTTAAAAGTATATCTTCATCCATCTGATTTCCTTACTAATTTAAACCCTCCTCCATCATTCGGAACCATATGAGTAAACCCTTCTTTTTTACAAATGTTTAGTAATAATTTTAATACATCAGAAGATAGCCATCCTTTGATTAAGGCGTGATCTTTATAGACTTCAATCGAGTATTTAAAATCGTATTCATTCATCTTCTTTATCCAGATTATAAACTTTAGTCAATGCGTTCTTGAATCTATCCCATGCAGGTGTTTTTATTGTATCAGAAAAATAGGGGTCTTTTTCAAGTGATTCAATTACTGTTGGTTTATTCGGCCAAATCTCTTTAGCTTCTTCTTTGTTAATCCATTTTCTTTCAATCATTTTTACCAAACATTTTAATAAAATCAGGTGCAGGAGTAGAGAGTAAATTAGCACTAAAACTTTGCATTATTTGGGGTGGTATTGAATTATCTTGATTTGGGTCATATAAAGGATGAATACACTCACCATCAACAATAGGATCACTAGAATCTAAATCATATCGTTCAACCCATTTTGATATAATTTCTCCATCTTCTGATATTCCATAGATTAAATAGACATCTCTATAAAAGTTAAACTTTTCTTGAATCTTGTCAGGTATAACGGAAAAATCATAGTAATAGGCATCCACCATGCAATATTTATCTATTTTTGGATCATTTAGAAGTAGTAGAATGCGATTAGCTAGTATTTCATCGTTTTCATCAACCCACTCTAATTCGCATTCTCTTCTATATCTTTGGAGTCTTTCCGATTCACTCATTTTTCTTTAATCCTTTTTTTACCAAATGTTCTTTCTGACAATGACAACAAAAGTAATATTTCTTTCTCAAATCAATAGGTGAATACAACCACATACCTTTAGAAAATCCTTCATCTTGACAATAAGTTACTCTATATTTTGCCATCTATTTTTCTTTAAACCTTTTTCCGTACATAGAGGACATATATATTTAATTTCTGTACCAATTAAAACAGGGGTTTTTTCATGAATCAACCAGCATTCACCCCATTTTAATATTTCTTCTGGAATTGGTGATGTAGTGGTCAATCCATTATTGCTCTTAGATTTTCTTTTAATCTTCTTCATGTATATGATATATATTAAAATTTATACTAGGGGGCAATCTTGAGTTTCTACTATCCACCTTGGAATAATGCTTTAGAACCCACCCAAGGAAATGTTCGCCAGTGGCTCGACAATCTATATTCTAAATTTCAACCAATTGAACAATCTCGTTGGAATCAATCGAATATTGATACATTATTCTACGCTGGTTCTCAAACTTTCGTCAATCGTTATTTCAATTTCTCACCTACAACATCATATCAACAATATTATTTCAATTTGATCCAACAACCTGTTAATATGATTACAGGCTATGAAAGACAACACAGGAAAAACTTTTCATATGTACCGACCGAGGGGGCCGACCCCAAAACTACAGATCAATACACTAAGATTATCACCAATGCGTCGAATGCAGGGGATATACACGAACAGAAAAGCAAAGCTAAAGAACTATCTGCAATCGGCGGTATGGTGCTCGTTCAACCGTATCTTGATTATACTGGGGACGATCAAGCACAAGGTCAATTAAAAACTAAAATATGGGAATACAATGCGTTTCTCGTTGATCCGTATTTCAGAAGCCCTGATATGTCCGATGCGCAGTTTGTATGGTGTCAGGAATATATATCTAAAAAAGAAGCGGAGTTTAGATTTCCAGACAAATTACAACAAATCGCGCCTATGGCAGGCACGCCACAAAGATATGGATCATTCTATTTCCTCCCTGAAAACTACAATATGGCACGCAATGACCTTATGGTTTTGTCATATGTTTGGTACAAGTGGAAAAAAAAGAAAAAGCGTTTGTACAGTAGCTCTAGAAATCAATTCTTCGATTATGCCGGAGGTGATGCAAATCTGGAAGAACTATTATATAACATCCCAGACATGGAAGAGGTGACAGTTGAAGTTCCTTGCTGGAAGCTCGCTACTATTCTCAACGACCAACTCATGTTCCAAGGTGATAACCCTCTCGGATTTGATGGTTGCCCTTTTGTGCCCTATTATTGGAACTATGAGCCTCATATAAACTACTATGACCTACGTGTGAGGTCCTTAGTCCGCACTATGCGCGATCCGCAATTTTTGATGAATTATAAGATCATAACCAACAACGATATCGCTTCGGCAACGATCAATGCGGGCTGGAAACGTAAGGTGGGGGCTGTTGCCAATGAAGATAATCTTAAGAAAGCTGGCCAAGGTTGGGATGTCATAATCAATGAAGGTTATGAAATGACTGACTGCGAGAAGATTATTCCTTCTGCAGTGCCTGAAAGCGATCTTGCATTAGCTCAGCAAATGAATGATTTGATATGGTCAACATCAGGAATAAACCTTGAAAACTGGTCAGGACAACAGGATAAGCAGATAAGTTCACTCACAATGATGCTTAAACAAGCTGCTAATCTTATGGTATTCCAGAAGTATTTCGATCAGTGGGACTATTCAGATAAGTTATTAGGATCAAGATTGTTGGAAATAGTATTAAATAATTGGAATGCTGAAAAATGTAGTCTATATATAGGTGAAGAGCCGACACCTCATTTCTATTCTAAAGTATTTGCTAAGTTTCAATGTTTAGTAGAAGAATCAGATTTAACACCTACTCAGCAAAACTTACAAGCTCAGCAAATGATTGATATGAATCAGATGTTTCAGCGTGAAGTATTTCCACCGTCTATGATTATTCCTAAGCTAAATATCACTGGTAAAGGTGAAATAATACCATACTTGCAACAGCAAGAGCAGCAAATGCAAGCGCAACAAGCCGAAGCAATGAATATTCAGCATACAGTTGAAGAAATGAAGTTGAAAGAGTTGATGGCTAAAATTCATAATCAATTGTCACAAGCTAGGGAAAGAGATTCGCGTTCAGAAAGCAATGTGGGCCTCTTCGAAGAAAGAATGTCGATGATTTCAAAAAATCATGCGCTAGCAAGTAAAGAGAAAATGGCTGCACTTGAACAATTGCTTATTACTATTCAAAAATTTGGTGAAGTAGAAACTTTATTGAAAGCAAACGATCTTGAATCTATTAAGTTTGACGATGAAGAATTAGAGAAGAATTCACGTCAGAATGTAGAAAAGCAAGAAGCTTCCAAACGTTTTATGGAACAAATCATGAGTGTTCAGCCGATGACTGGGAAAGGTCAACAGCAACAAGGTCAACAAAATCCTCAACAACAATTAGCTGGAATGTTATAGTTAAAATAAAGATTTAAAACAAGCCGAAATGGCTTAAGGAGGATATATGTCAGGGGGACAAAGAATAGATGACCACAAGTTTTTTGCTGGTTCTGGCTCACCTAAATTCCCTAAAGGCGTACATGAGAAAGAATACTCAAGCGCAGAGGGTGCAGGGGCAGTATCTCAGTACGAAGATACGACCGAGAAAATCAAAGAACAGCAAATGATGGGTGATAAAAAAATTAAATCTCATCCTCATAAAGCAGGGTATCGGAATTAATTTATCTGATCTGCCATGTGTAGAAACAGTATGGGGTGCGTTTAAATTGCGTAACCCCCTTTTTAGAGGTAAAATGAAAAGAGAAAAAGAACAAATCAATTCCAAATCTGGTTTTAAAGATCCAATTGCTATTAAAGAGCAAAGAGAAAAAGATTCCCCGATGGACGGTAAAAATTCACCGTATGATTGGAGATGTCCTCAATATGACCAGAGATCATCTAATTTTATTAATGCTGGTACCCATTATGGTGTAGGTCATAAAGCACCTATTGGCCATGAAGGCAATCCTCAGCAAAGAGTTGCCACGCTTCCTTATGGAACTCATAGCACCATGAGAGATGATGAGAGA
>Ga0182013_10002657_pt1 | contig 23212 bp, 18 predicted proteins | sample 612S2MmetaG_FD_120487 | JGI IMG/M metagenome (GOLD analysis project Ga0182013, IMG submission 120487) | Permafrost microbial communities from Stordalen Mire, Sweden - 612S2M metaG | ecosystem: Environmental > Terrestrial > Soil > Wetlands > Permafrost | place: Sweden: Stordalen | collected...
ATGCCCCATGGCGGCTTCAAGCGCTCAGGCTACGGCAAGGACTTGTCGGCCTATGCGCTCGAGGACTACACCGTACCGCGGCATGTGATGATCAAGCTGTAGAGGGGTCGGACGGCCGGGACTGCGGCGAGGGCCGCAAATACTGCCCTGCTCGGCGATTCGCTCCTATAATCGGAACCCATGAAAAAGCTCATGTGGTTTTCGATTGCCGTTGCGTTCGTGCCCCTCCTTGCGCATGCCGCCGCAAATGATCCCAAGCGTCAAGCCGAAGCGTTCCCCGGCGAGCGACTGGGCGAAGTCTCTTTCGCCGTCTCTTGTTCCGCGTCGGTGCAGCCGTCGTTCAATCGCGGCGTCGCGCTGCTGCACGACTTTTGGTACGACGAAGCGCAGCGCCAGTTCGAACAGATCGTCAAGAGCGACGCGGGTTGCGCCATGGCGCACTGGGGAATCGCGATGAGCGTCTTCCATCAGATCTGGGATCGTCCCGACGAAGCGGCGGTCGCGCTGGGATGGAAGGAAATGCAGGCGGCGCAATCGCATCCTGCCAAGACCGCCCGGGAGCGCGATTATGTCGCCGCACTCGCCGGCTTCTTTCAACCGGACAAGCGCGGCTACCAGGCGCGCGTCGAGGCTTATGCCGCCGCCATGGGCAAGCTATACGGCCGGTATCCCCGCGACACCGATGCGGGCGCGTTCTACGCGCTCGCGCTGTTGGCCGCGGAAGCGCCGGACGACACCAGCCTTGCGCAAGAACATAAGGCCATGGCGGTATTGACTCCCCTCTTCGCCAAGAACCCGGATCATCCCGGCGTGGTGCATTACATCATCCATGCCTGCGACACGCCGTCGCTGGCGCCGGATGGGCTCGCGGCCGCGAAGCACTATGGAGAGATTGCCGCCTCAGGACCGCATGCCGTGCACATGCCGGGCCATATCTTCGCCCGGCTCGGCATGTGGCAGGCGGACATCGATTCGAATCGCGGCTCCGTGGCGGCGTCGCAGGCGGCGGAAGCGCGGCACTTGAGCGGCGCGATGGATCAATTTCATTCGGACGACTTTCTGCTGTACGCCTATTTGCAGAGTGCCCAGGATGCCCGCGCCAAGGCAGTCGTCGGCGAATCGGCGGCCGCCGCCGCGCACTTCGAGTCGATGCCCAACATGGCTGACCACTACATGGTGGGAATGTTTCCCTACTACCGGACCAAGCTGCCGATTTTTTTCGCCTTGGAGATGCGGGATTGGAAAGCGGCGGCGGCTCTGCAGCCGATTGCCGGTGCGCCGCCGGAGACCCAGACATTGACCTACTGGGCGCGTACCATCGCCGCCGGGCACCTGCGTCAGGGTCAACAAGCGGCCGCCGACCTCAAGGACTACGACGCGCTCATGGAAAAGGTGAAGAAAGGCCGGCACGCCTACTTCGCGGACTCGACCGGAACGCGCATCGCGCGCGGCGAAATGCAGGCATGGGTGGCCTTTGCGCAGGGCAACTCGGCCGACGCGCTCAAAGGTATGCGCGCCAGCGCGGAGCTGCAGGACAAAGTCGGCCAGGGCGAAGTCGACATACCGGCGCGCGAGATGCTCGCCGACATGCTGCTCGAGTTGGGCCAACCCAAAGAGGCCCTTGCCGAGTACGGCAAATCGCTCGAGCTCAGCCCGAATAGATTCAATGGACTGTTCAACGCCGGCATGGCGGCAGAAGCGGTGGGCGACAAGGCGGGCGCGAACAAGTATTACACGCAACTGCTCAAGGCGACGGACAACGGCTCGCAATCCTCGCGTCCCGAGTTCGCGCACGTGAAGGCCTTCTTGTCTTCGGCGGCGGTCGCTCAGAGGCAATAGCGCCGGCCGAACGCGCGTCATCGGCCGAACGGGCGTCGCCGGCCGAACGCGCGTCACCGCCTGCGAGCGGCCGGGTTACTGCTCAACATCAATCCCCCCAGCATCAACAGCGCCGCGCTGCTCAGCAGCACCGGCAGGCCTCGATTCGGCCAGACGTCCATGGCGATGCCGCCCACGCTCGGCCCGATGACCCCGCCCAGGCAATACACCATGACGAATAAGGTGTTCGCGCTGGGTAGGTTCTCCAAGGCGAATTCCTCGCCCAGCATAGCCACCCCCTGACTGTAGAACGCATACAGCGTTCCGCCCCAAACGAACAGCAGCGGCCAAAGCAAGAGCGGCGTGTCCAGGCAGCGTTGCAGCAGCAGCGGGCCTATGCAGCTGGTCGCGGCGCATATGCCTAACAGGAATTTTCGGCCGTAGCGGTCGGCCAGCAAACCGATAGGCACCTGCAAAGCCACGTTGCCGATCATGAACACCGCAACCAGCAGCAGCGCGGCATGTTCGTCCAGGCCCGAATGCAGCCCGAACAGCGGCAGCAGCGTCAGATCCGCGGATTCGACCAGGCCGGCGACGAGTGCGGCCAGCATCACCACCGGCGCCGCCTTCAGCGTGCCCGACAGGCCGCGCAAAGGCGTGAACTCCTGCGCGGCACCGGTAACTTGCCGGAGCATCGCCAAGGGCAGCAAAGTCACCAGCAGGCAGCCGGAACCGACGGCAAACGGCTTCATCCCCTGGGTGCCCGTAAATTCCAGGAGAACCGGCCCCGCCACGATTCCTATCGAAAAGACCGTGCCGTAGATTCCCATGACGGCGCCGCGGGACTCGGTGCCGCTGGCGCTGTTCATCCAGATCTCGCTCGCGATCCACACCAAGCCGAGCGCGCACCCGGCGATGAACCGCAGCGCCATCCACACCGCTACCCCGGGCCAGACGGGCATGACCAGCAGAATCGCCGCCGCGAACACGATTCCGGAGACGATGCAGCGCTTGAGACCGAGCCGGACGATCACGCGAGGATAGAACGGCCCGCACAGGATCACCGCGATCAAGCTGACGGCGGTGACCGCTCCGATCGCGAAGCTCGAGTAGCCAAGGCGGCTCAGGGTCAGGGCTATCAACGGCGGCTGGAATCCGAATATGAGGCCGACTCCGAGGCTGCTGGAGAACACGGCCGTGAGGCCTCCGCGGCGCGATGGCTTCGTCATGCTCAACTGCGGCGCGCGAATTTCGGCCGATGCCCCGCAAGCGTGCGGTCGACGTTGGCGATCGCGTTGCCGCGCGCCGATTGGCCCGATTGAACCCGGCACAAAGCGTGCATTAAAACTCTCCGATAAACCTCAGCGCGTGCAACATTTCGGCAACACAGTGGGTTATTCTCTCGTGCCTGTTGTGCAATAAACTTGCGTGTCAGTAAACCCTATGTTACGAATTGAGTCTACCGACGCCGAGGGATCGCTGATAAACGCGAGGGGATAAGGATCGATGGGGTGATGTGCTCCGCCGCAATCGGTATCGCGCAGCCGTTTTCGCCTAATTCAGGGAGATAATCAATGAAACATGAGTTGTGCGCGCCAGGCGCATGCAAGGGATTCCGTTCATCTTCGATCTTCGCGCTCATGTGCGCGCTGACCCTGAGCGGTACGATATCGGCGGCTCCCTCCGGCAACACGCCTGCCGAGAACAATGGCGGATTGGAAGAGATCGTCGTCACCGCCGAGAAGCGCGAATCCACCGTGCAGGCAACGGCAATCAGCATCACGGCCTTGAGTGCGGGTGATCTCGCCCAGGAAAATATCGTGACCGTGGAGGACTTGGTCGGCAAGGTACCCGGAATTTCGCTGCGCACGGCCGGTCCCGGCCAGACCGAGTACGAAATGCGCGGCTTGTCCTCGGGCGGCGGCACCGCGGCGACGGTCGGCTTTTACATCGACGAAACGCCCTTGTCCGCCTCGGCGGTCGCGCTCAACGGACGCACCGTCATCGATCCCGACCTCTTTGATTTGAATCACGTGGAAACGCTGCGCGGCCCGCAAGGTACTCTGTACGGGTCGGGATCCATGGGCGGCACCATCAAACTGGTCACCAATCAGCCCAAGCTCGGCCAATTCGAGGGTGCGACGGACACCACCGTTTCCCAGACCAGCCACGGCAGCACCAACGGCGGAGGCAGCCTGATGCTGAACATTCCGATCGGCGAAATCGCGGCCTTGAGAACGGTGATGACGGCCAAGTACGTCAGCGGTTTCATCGACCGCATCATCGCTCCGCCGGGTGAATTTCCCTCGCCGACCGTGCCGGCGGGAAGTCCCGGAGCGCCGGCCCTGTGCGCCTATTACTGTCAGCGGGGCGACGTCGTCGATGCACCTGTGGAGAAGGTGGTGAAAGGCGCCAATCTCGAGCGCTTTGCATCGGGGCGCGCGATTTTGCTCGTCAAGCCGTCGGACGACCTGTCGATGACCGGCACGGTCATGTACCAGCGCATCGATGCCGACGGTTACAACAACTATCAGAGTCCGCCGGGCGGGCTTGCCATCTATCAGCCCTACGATCAGCAAGAGCCGTATTACGACTCCTTCAAAATGGCGAGCCTCAAGGTCGACTACAACTTCGGTGCTGCGACGCTGACGTCCGCCACGAGCTACTGGAAGCGGGATGTCGTGCAGTCGACGGATTCGACCGAGGCGCTGCAGAACATCAACAACCTGACTCACCTGGTCAACGGCTCTTACGTACCGAATTTCATCCAGAACCTGTACACCGAAGAAGACCCGACGTCTCAGTTCGCCGAGGAAGTGCGCCTCACGTCGAACAACCCCGGCAAACTGCAGTGGGTTGCGGGCCTGTATTACGCCAAGCTCGATTCCGGGTACATCACCCACAACCAGGAACCCGGATTCGCGACCGCGCAGACCTGCGGGTACGCCACCGTTCCCGTGTCCGGCTACTGCCCGCCCGGCGACGTGGCTCCCGTCAACAGCACTCTGAGGTACCCGGATCCCTCGCTCCCCCCGTACCCCACGCCGCAAGCGGCGAATCCGAATGGCGTGGTATTCAACGACAACAATCCGAACGTTCTCAAGCAAAGCGCGGTCTTCGGCGAGGGCACGTACAAGTTCACGGATGCCCTGAAATTGACCGCCGGCATACGATTTTTTCATTTTTCCATCGACAACCATGCCGATCAGGCGGGCCTCGGCACCGCTTCGGTGAACGGCGACCACACCATCCTCTCGCAGAGTGCCAGCGGCAATGCGGTATTGCCGAAGGTGAATCTCGCCTATGAGCCGACCCCGGATCTTACGGTGTACGGTACGATCGCCAAGGGTTCGAGGCCCGGCGGCTTCAATCTGCCCATTCCGCTGCCGAGCCCCCAGGTGCTGGCGATCAATCCCTACGCCTACAACTGCGCGGCGGGTGCGGTCACGGTGACGTCGCAGCCGAATTACACGCCGGACTCGGTGTTGAGTTTCGAAGTCGGCGAAAAGGCAAAGTTTGCCGATCGCCGGATCACCGTCAACGCGGATGTTTACTACATCAAGTGGAGCGATATTCAGCAGGTGATCTCGCTCACCTGCGGCTATCCGTACAATACCAATGCCGGCAATGCCAAGTCCTATGGACCTGAACTCGAAGTGTCGGCCTTGGTGGCCAAGGCTCTCACGGCGGATTTTTCCGGCACCTTCAATACCGCGGTGATCAACGACCCTTCGGCAAACGCCATCGCGGCCGGAATAACCCCCGGAACCCGCGTTCTCAGCGTGCCGAGATACACGGCGACCGTGGGACTCACGTTTCAACCCGCCCTCTCGGACACCTTGAACGGCTTGATGAGCATTTCCAGCTCATTGGTCGGTCCGGTCAGGGACCAGGCCGCCTATCCGCAGATCCTGCCTTCGTACAATCTCGTGGATGCGCGTGCGGGCGTCAGCAGCGGACCCTGGGCGGTGGCTCTCTTCGGCACCAACCTGGGCAACAAGCAGGCGGCGCTGACCATCAACAACACCGTGTTTGCCTGGCAGACTTACGCCATCACCCGGGTCTCGACCAATCAGCCGCGCACCATCGGGTTGGATTTCCAGTACAAGTTTTGACGGCGCCGGGGTTTCGTCCAGCGGATTTCGGGGGGCACGGGCCCCCCGAATTTCGTGAGATGATGCGCCGGCTTGCAGCGCGCTGAAGGTATCGATGTCTTGGGTCCGGTATCGAGGGAGATAGTGGGTGAGTGACAATTCCGCCTCAGGCGTCGATCGAGACGCCGAACAATTGAAAGCATTGGGCTACGTGTCGCATTTCGATCGGACCATGTCGAAGTGGGAGAACTTCTCCCTGGGGTTTACCTACCTGTCGCCCGTGGTCGGGGTTTACACCATATTCGCCAGCGCCTTCGTCGCCGGCGGTCCGCCCATGTGGTGGACCTACATTCTGGTCGGCCTGGGCCAACTCATGGTGTGCCTGGTTTTCGGCGAGATCGTGTCGCAATTTCCGATTTCCGGCGGCCTCTATCCTTGGGCCCGGCGCCTGATGGGCAAGCGATGGGCATGGATGGCCGGTTGGGTCTATGCGTGGGCCCTGTGCTGCACCATGGCCGGGGTGGCCACCGGCGTGGCGCCGTTTCTCGCGCAGCTGTTCGGGGTCGAGAGCACTCCCACGGCGACCACGCTCATTGCGCTCGTGCTCATCGCCATGACCACGGTACTGAATCTCAGCGGAACACGATTGCTGGCGCGAGTCGCGATGTTCGGTTTCGTCTGCGAACTGGTGGGCGCCATTCTCGTCGGCGGATATTTGCTGCTGTTCGCGCGCCACCAGCCCCTCAAGGTGCTGGTCGATACGAGCATCGTGCACACCAACGGCAGCTATTGGCCGGCCTTCCTCGCCTCCTCGCTCGCCGCCATGTTCTGCTACTACGGATTCGAGGCCTGCGGCGACGTGGCCGAGGAAACCCCGGACGCCAGCCGCATGATCCCCAAGGCCATGCGCATGACGATCTATATCGGCGGCGCCGCCGCCACCTGGGTGTGCCTGGCGTTCGTGCTGTCCATTCCCGACATGGGCGCCGTGATGTCGGGCGCGGATAAGGATCCCATCGTGACTCTGTTGCGCGGAGCGATGGGTGAAACGGGGTTTCGGGGCGTCATCGTCGTGGTACTGGTGTCCTTCATCTCCTGTTTGCTGAGCCTGCAGGCCGCCGCCAGCCGGCTGATCTTCGCCTATGCCCGGGATCAGATGATTTTCGGCAGCAAGTACCTGAGCCGCATGTCGCCGAACTCTCATGTTCCAGCCACCGCGCTGATCGTCATGGGAGCGATCCCGGCGCTCATCGCGCTCTCCGCATTGTGGCTGCAGGACGCGATCACCATCATCATCAGCTTCGCGGCGGTCGGGATTTATATTTCCTTTCAGATGATCGTGTTGGCAGCCCTGATAGCGCGCGCCAAGGGCTGGCGGCCGGCGGGCCCGTTCACTCTGGGCGCGTGGGGATGGTGCGTGAATCTGCTGGCGCTCGCCTACGGGGTCAGCGCCATCGTCAACATTCTGTGGCCGCGCAGCCCGAACGACCCCTGGTACAGCAATTATTCCATGCTGGTGACCACCATCGGCGTGGTGCTGCTCGGCGCGTTCTACATGGTGGCGGCGAAGCCCTATGAGCACGGGAATGCGCCCGCGGGCGATGCGCACCGGCTGCCCCGCGCCTTGGCTAATTCTTAAGGATAGGGCCCTGCCGTCGCGTCATTGCCGCCGTCGACGCTCAGATTGCTGCCGGTTACATAACTCGCGAGATCCGATGCCAGGAAATGCACGCAGCGCGCGACTTCAACCGGATGCGCCAATCGCCGCATCGGGATTCCCGCGGCCAAATCCCGCAGATTGCCGGCAGGGTCGCCGCCGCGCTTGGCAAGAATGTCATCGACCATTCTCGTATGGATCTCCCCGGGGCAGACCGAATTGACGCGGATATTGTCGCGCGCATGATCCAAGGCCATGCAGCGGGTGATCTGAATCACCGCGCCTTTGCTGGCGCAGTACGCGACGTGATTGGGTTCGCCGTTGAGGCCCCATTCCGAGGCGACGTTGACGATGGCGCCTTTGCCGGCGGCCTTCATGTGCTTCACGGCGGCCCGGCTCAGGTAGAACAAGGCGTTGACGTTCACCGCCATGGTATCGAGCCATTGCTCATCGCTGGTTTCCAGCGCATTCGCGGTGTAGAGAATCCCGGCGTTGTTGACCAATACGTCCAGGCCGCCGAGCCGCAGGACGGTATCGGCGACGACGCGCTCGCAGGCGCCCGGAGCGCGCAAATCCACCGCCGCGAATTCGGCGGTGCCTCCGGCCGCGCGAATGGCCTCGACGACGGCCAGCCCGCGCGGTTCGTGACGGCCCGACACCATCACCCTCGCGCCCGATTCCGCGAAAAGTTGCGCGCAAGCTTCGCCGATGCCCGTGGTCGAGCCCGTGACCAATACCGCTTTATCCGCGAATATCATTGAATTCCCCCGCCATGCGCAGCCGATTCACCATTGCATTATAGACAGAGGCGCCAAATGTCCCGAGACCCGAAGCATGATGTGTTGTTCCAGCCGGTCGCGATCGGCCCAAAAAAAATCCGCAACCGATTTTGGCAGACCTCGCACTGCGCCGGGCCGGGCGCGGAGCGGCCCGGCGCCCAAGCGCATTTGCGGGGCATGAAAGCAGAAGGCGGCTGGGGCGCGGTGTTCACGGAATTCTGCTCCATTCATCCGGAATCGGACGAGTACCCGTACATCTCCGCACGAATCTGGGACGAAGGAGACATCACGAATTTGGGCTACATGTGCGAGGTCGCGCACCGACACGGCAGTTTGGCCGGCATCCAGTTGTGGTACAGCGGCGGCAACGCCCCCTCGCTGGAATCGCGCGAGTTCGGCCGTGCTCCCAGCCAATGGCTGTCGCCCATATTCGCCACGCGCTCGGTCTACGGCTGCGAAATGGATGAGGACGACATCCGGACCGTGATCAACATGTACGTCGAAGCGGGAAAGCGCGCCGAGCAAGCCGGGTTCGACCTCCTCGAGGTCTCCGCGGGCGACGACACCCTGCCGATGCAGTTCCTCGAGCCGCGTTTCAACCGGCGCACCGACGGTTACGGCGGCAGTTTCCTGAACCGCTCGCGGTTTTTCATCGAACTGCTGCACGCGTTGAAGCGCACCCTCGGCGATCGCTGCGCCATCACCACGCGCTTCGAGATCGATACCCTGCATGGCGCCGAAGGCGTCGAGGCCCACGAGGACGGCGTCCGGATGCTGGAGCTGTTCCGCAAGGAGGGCGTGGTCGATGCAGTCGCCCTCAAAATCGGCGACTACGCCGAGTGGGGCGAGGATGCGGCGGCATCGCGCTTTCGAAAATCCGGTTGGATGACGCCTTTCATCAAGCTCGGCAAGTCGATATTGGGGCCCGGCATACCGGTGGTCGGCAATGGGCGGCTCACCAGTCCGGACGACATGGTCGGCCTGATACGCGCCGGAGTCCTGGACATCGTAGGTGCCGCCCGGCCCTCGATCGCCGATCCATTCCTGCCCACCAAGATCTCGGAGGGCCGGGTCGAGGACATTCGCGAGTGCATCGGCTGCAATATCTGCGTCTCGAAATTTCAGCAGGGCGGCCAGATCATGTGCACGCAAAACGTCACCATCGGCGAGGAATACCGCCGCGGCTGGCATCCGGAGAAGTTCACGCAGACCACCAAGCCCTGCTCCGTGCTCGTCGTGGGCGGCGGCCCCGCCGGCATGGAATGCGCACGCATCTTGGGCGAGCGCGGCTACGTGGTTCACCTGCGGGAAGCCGAAAAGGAGCTCGGCGGCCATTGGAAGTCAGTCGCCGCCCTGCCGCGATTGAACGAGTGGAGCCGCGTCATCACCTACCGGCAGATCCAGCTCGCCAAGCTCAAGAAGAACGTCCAGGTTCATGTCGGTGTCGGCAGGATGAACGCCGATGACGTCCTGCGGTACGGCGCCGACCGGGTCGTGATCGCCACCGGTGCGAGTTGGAGCAGCGATGGCCGAGGGGCCAATTTCGGGCCGATACCGGGCGCCGATGCCTCCCTCCCCCATGTGCTCACGCCCTTCCAGGTCACCGCGGGCAAGCCGGTGCCGGGCAAGCGCGTATTGATTCTCGACGGCGACGGTCACTTCATGGGCATTACCCTGGCCGAACTCATGGCCAACCAAGGCCGGGAAGTCACGTACGTCTGCGACGCGGGCGACATCGCCGAGTACGGTGTATTCACCATGGAGTCCTTCAACAACAAACGCATGATGTTCGAAAAGGGCATCAAGGTTTATTGCAGTCATTGGGTCGACAAGATCGAGCCCGGCAAGGTGCGCATGAGCTATCTGTACAAGTACGGCCCGGATCTGACGGCACCGGGCGCGGGCGGGGTGCCGCGCCGGGACAATGGCGGAGAATTCGACCTGGGTGTCGATGCGGTCATTCTGGTCACGTCGCGCCATTCGGATGACGGTTTGTGGCGCGAATTGAAGGCCCGCAAATCCGACTGGGCGGCGAACGAGATTCAGGACGTCTTCCGCACCGGGGACTGCAAGGCCCCCGCACAGCTCAACCAGGCTATATGGGATGCGCATCGGCTGGCGCGCGAATTCGACAGCCCCCATCCTGCGTATCCCCTGCCCTGGATCCGCGAGCGGCAGCTGTGGGGCGGTCCGACGGTGCCGAAACTCGGCGACCCTCGGGTCAACGTCGAAGCAGGGTAAGATGGCGTTCGAATTATAAAGGGATAAAAGATGACGCAGCCGAACCAGGTCGAGCAGCCCGCCCCGAAATACGAACTCAGCCGGTCGCTGAAGGGCCGTCACCTGACGATGATTTCGATCGGCGGAATCATCGGCGCCGGACTGTTCGTCAGCAGCAGCACCTCCATCATCGCCGGCGGCCCGGCCAGCTTCATCAGCTACGCCATTACGGGACTGCTCATACTCCTCGTGATGCGGATGCTGGGAGAGATGACCACCGCCCTTCCCCACGTCCGCTCCTTCACCGAATTCGCCCGCGCCGGCTTGGGCGAGGGGGCCGGATTCGTCGTCGGCTGGCTGTACTGGTATTTTTGGGTTTTGGTGGTCCCGGTGGAAGCCATCGCGGGCGCGAAAATCCTGCAATCCTGGGTTCCGTTCACTCCCCTCGAGATCGGCGTCGGCCTGATGACCGTCATGACCTGCGTCAATCTCATGTCGGCCCGATCCTATGCCGAGTTCGAGTTCTGGTTCGCATCCATCAAGGTTGCCGCCATCCTGGTGTTCATCGCCATCGCGGCCTCGTTTGCGTTCGGCTGGACCTCGCCGCATGGCGCGACCTTCGGCAACCTGGTCGATTACGGCGGTTTCACCCCGAACGGCTGGATCGCCGTGCTCGCGGCCGTCCCCACCGTGTTCTTCGCCATGACGGGCGCGGAAATCACCACCATAGCCGCGGCGGAATCGGCGCAGCCCGGCCGCGCGATCGCCAAGATGAGCACCACCGTGATCTGGCGCATCCTCATCTTCTACGTGATCTCGCTTTTCCTGATCGTCTCCGTAACGCCGTGGAATACCGTGCGTTCGGGTGAATCGCCGTTCACCCTGGCCTTGAATACCATGCACGTACCCTGGGCAGGCAAGATCATGAGCGTCATCATTCTGACCGCCGTCTTGTCGTGCCTGAATTCCGCGTTCTACGTGAGTTCGCGCGTGCTCTTCATCCTGGCCGAGCGCGGCGATGCGCCTCAGTCGCTGGTCAAACTGAACGCCCGGCGCGTGCCCGTGGGTTCGGTCCTGATCGGCGCCGCGGCGGGATTTCTCGGCATCATCGCAGCCACCCAGGCTCCCCAGTTGGTCTTCGATTTCCTGGTCAGCTCCTCGGGCGCCGTCATCGTATTCGTCTATATGACCATCTGCGTCGCGCAGATCGCGCTGCGCCGCCGCCGCGAGGCGAGAGGCGACCCCAAGCCGGCGGTGACCATGTGGCTGTTCCCTTACCTGAGCTTTGCCGCGATAGCCGGGATGGCCGCCGTCCTCATCGCGATGGCGTTCACGCCGCGGCTGCAGAGGGATTTTTACTTCAGCTGCATCACGCTGGTGGTGGCCGTCGTCGCCTATCTGGTCGTGAACCGCCTGCGCGAGCCGCGGGCGGCGCCGTCGACGGTGGCTTAGGACCTCTCGAAAAATAGAACTGTCAAGCGAGAAATTCTTCACTTACGCGTATAAACGGTCCGCCCCGCCAAATTCGAATTTTGGCAGGATGGCTGCGAGCTTCGATGAATCAAGCCGACGAAGCTGACCGGTTTAGGAGAATCTCGCGCCGGCAAGCCAGCCAACTCCCCCGCTGGCGCGATATCCCGGCGGCGTGGGTCCCTCATAAGACCCACGCCGTTTTTTACTCTCCCCCCGCCCCGTCTCCACTATATTGCGAACGCTGTCCGCAAGGATCGCATCCTGCCGTGGGGGAGCTCGAACAGGCTCTGTTGCGGGCAGAACAACTGCGGACGGCCGCTCAAACTTAAGAAATCGGGGATCAATCGATGCAAAAAAGCACCTCACTGCGGTACGCGCGGCCCGCCGCCATTCGTCCCATCCTCCTGATGGCGTCGCTGGCGTTCTGGAGCGCCGGCTCGTCCGCCGCGGCCGGCGGCGCCGATCCGATTGCCGCCACGCCGGCGTCCCTGGGAATCGACGCCCAGCCGCTGGCCGCCATCGACGCCGACATCGCCTCCTCGAAGTTTCCGCTGGTGGACAGCCTGCTCGTCATGCGCTGCGGCGAAGTGGTGTTCGATCGCCACTACCCCCACGATTACGCGGCGACCTACGGCAAGGAGGCGCACACCAAGGGGCCCTTGAACGCCCGGCTGACCGGTCCCTACAACTACTTCGATCCCGCTTGGCATCCGTACTACCACGGCACCGACGAGCACACGATGCAGTCGGTGTCGAAAACAGTCACTTCCGCGACCATCGGAATTGCCATGGCCCGGGGCGACTTCAAGGCGCCGCTATCGACTCCCGTGCTGCATTACTTCGATGAAAGCAAGGTCAAGAACGTCGACGCGCGCAAGCGGCGCATGACCCTGCGCGATTTGCTGACCATGACCAGCGGATTCGATTGGAACGAGGATGTGCCGTACGACGATCCGAACAATCCGTCCGATTTGATGGAAGCGACGGACGATTGGGTGCAATTCGTGATCGACCGTCCGATGAAGGACGAGCCCGGGAAGGTGTTCGCTTATTCCAGCGGCGCGACGGAGTTGCTGGCATACGTTTTCAAGCGGGAAACCGGTGCCGACATCGAGCAATACGCTCATGCCCAGTTGTTCGGGCCCTTGGGTATAGACGCTTACTTCTGGAAGCGCACGCCGCTCGGCGTCGTGGACACGGAGGGCGGCTTGTACCTGCGCACGGAAGACCTGGCGAAGATCGGGTTGCTCTACCTCAACGACGGTTTGTGGAAGGGCCGGCGTCTGCTGAAGTCCGATTGGATCAAGGAATCCATGACCCCCCGAATCGACGCCGGCGAGGGATTCAAGTACGGCTATCAATGGTGGCTGCTGCCTCACGGCGAACCCTCGCGGCTGGCGTGGGTGGCGCGCGGCATGGGCGGCCAGCGGATGATCATCGTCCCCGAAGATCATTTGATCGTCGTTTCGACCGCCTGGCACATATTGAACGAAGCATCCATCGAGTTCGATGTCGTTCGCCGGCTGCTGCCGGGCGTACACGAGCATCAATGCAAGGCGGAATCCGGAAGCTAAGGCACGCTCAAACTCAAATCGAAGTGAATGACCACTCCGTCATTGCGGGTGGAGATGCTCGCAATGCGAAACTCGTCGAGGCGCGCCGGCGAGCCCCCCGCCGCGATGACGTTTTTCTTGACGAATTCCGAGACGTCGATATTCGCGCTGCGCGGCAATATCTGCGGGTCGACCTGCAGAGCCAGGTTCAAGGCGGTGCGCGCCGATTCATCGTCGACGCGGTCGATGCGGATGTCGCCGAGCACCAGCACATGTCCGCTGCCGCGCAATTTACCGGATAAAACGACATTGGAGGCAAAGTCGGCGCCTACACATTCCTTTCCCAGGCTCTGACCCAGTCTCGACGACAAATGGGCGTGCAGGACCAGACGTTCGCGCTCCAGTTGCACCCGGGGCGATTCGAGGTAGGTGTGGCATCCGCCGTCGTCGATCAGGTACCACCGCCCGGCTCGATCGAAGAGCGCCTCGGCCAGCAAGCTTTGTATGTTGCGCGGCCCTACCGACAATATCGACTCGGCCGGGGCCGGCTGCGGCAACGCGAATACCGACAGGGCTGCCGCGGCCAGGGCAGCCCATGCGGTGCTCACCCTCACCCTACGACGACTTCGCTGATCTGTACTATCGGAGCTTGGTCGGTGTAGTTGGCAATGTCGGCCATGATTTCCGTCGCGTGCGGACCGAAGCCTGCCTGGAAGGTCTCGACGGACTCGCAGAAAATGTGGCACATGCCGACGTAGGTGGCAGGCGTGCCGGGAGCACCGCCCGCGATCCCCTTGTCGACCGTGTAGTACTTGCAGGCGTCGCCCATCTTGTTCTTCACCATGGGCATATGCTTGTCGCGGTAGTACTCGTGATTGAATCGCGCCCCGGGGGTGTTCGGGTACATCACGCTGACTTTGATCATTATTTTCGCTCCGGGTGTCGGGTTGATTTCTCGATCGAGGGAGACAGGCATCTTACTCGACCTGGCGGAGCCTCGCTGGCTCCATCCCCGTCTCATCCATTCAAGATCCGATAAAAGTAAGTCGTATCGCACGGGCCTCTCTGCGGCGGCAAGGCAAATCCCGGTATCACCCCGGCGCGCTGATGCCTCCCGGATCCTGCGCCGCGACAGCACCCCGCTTTTTGTCGTGGACGTCGCCGATTTCCTGCTTAAGCTAACGCTCGAACTTGGTCGACAAAATGATCGACGACGTGGTGCGCTCCACGCCGTCCAGCGCCCCGATGCGATCGATGACCTGATCCATCTCCGCAACCGATGCCGTCGCCGCGACCGCAATCAAGTCCACTTCGCCGCTCACCGAGTGCAGAACGCGCACCTGGGCAATCGCGCGCAGCGCTGCGGTCACGGCGCGCACCTCCTTCGGACCCACTTTGATCATGACGTGAGCGCGTACCGCCCCGAGGCTGTGCTCCGGCGCGAGCAGCACGCCGTATCCGATGATGACGCCCTGCTTCTCCAACCGTTCTATCCGGCTCTGCACACTGGTGCGCGACCGCCCCACGAGTCGCGCCAATTGCGCAGTAGACGCACGGCCGTTTTCCCGCAGGGCTAGAAGCAGCCGCTCGTCAATGGCATCCATGGCATTTCGCCCAATTAGACCTACATATTGACGTTATTGTACCGTAAAAACGTCTAAATTGACCCTACCATTCGTAGGGCCTGCGGCCGACAATGGCGCTCATCATCGGGAGCTTGATATGAAAGACATCGTTATCGTCGGCGCGGGCAAGATCGGATCCATGATTGCGGAACTGCTGGGCGGGTCCGGCGACTATTCCGTGACGGTCGTGGACCGCTCGCAGCACCAATTGGACCGCCTCGAGACGAGCGCCGCCATTGCGAAAGTCGCCGCGGACATCACTCAAGGCGACGCCTTGCGCAAAATACTCGCCGGCAAGTTTGCCGTGCTGAGCGCCGCGCCCTATCACGCCACCCGGCTGATCGCCGAAGCCGCCAAGGCGGCGGGGGCACATTACCTGGACTTGACCGAAGACGTCGCCAGCACCCGCGTGGTCAAGCAGCTCGCCGAAGGCGCCCGCACCGCGTTCATTCCGCAATGCGGATTGGCTCCCGGATTCATCACCATCGTCGCGAGCGATTTGGCCTCGCGCTTCGACCAGCTCCAAGACGTGCGCATGCGCGTCGGCGCGCTGCCGAAATTTCCATCGAATGCGCTCAACTATAATTTGACCTGGAGCACCGACGGCGTCATCAACGAATACTGCGAGCCCTGCGAAGCCATCGTCAACGGCCAACTGCGCGAGACTCAACCTCTGGAAGAGTTGGAAGAATTTTCGCTCGACGGCGTTTTGTACGAAGCATTCAACACTTCCGGCGGTCTCGGCACCCTTTGCGAAACCCTGGCCGGAAAGGTGCGCAACCTCAATTACCGCACCATCCGCTATCCCGGCCACGCGGCCATCATGAAGGCGCTGCTGAACGACCTGCGGCTGCGCGACCGGCGCGAATTGCTCAAAGATATCCTGGAAAACGCAGTGCCGATCACGCTGCAGGACGTGGTCATCGTTTTCGTCACCGTCAGCGGCATCCGCGGCGGACAGCTCATGCAGGAGACTTACGCCAACAAAATCTACGCGGCCCCCCTGGGCGGCCGCGTGCGCAGCGCCATCCAGATCACCACGGCAGGCGGCATTTGCGCCGTGCTCGACATGCTGAGCGCCGGGAAGCTGCCGCAGTCCGGCCTCATCCGCCAGGAAGACATCAAGCTCCCGGCCTTCCTCGCGAACCGCTTCGGCCGATGCTACGCCCTGGCGACGCCGGCAGCCGCCAACGCTGCCTGAGATCGTGATCGAGCCCGCTGATCGGGACGCATTGCTGCAGATCGTCGGCACCGCCGGTTTGCTGCTGGCCCCCGAAGATCGCATGCCCTATGAGACCGCCGCCCGTTATGGCGGCGGGACGGCGGCGGCCGTCGTGCGTCCGGCGGACACCGCGGAAGTATCCGCGGTGGTGCGGCACTGTGTTCGCCGGGCGCTGCCCTTTACTCCTCAATCCGGCAACACCGGCCTGGTCTTGGGCTCCACGCCCGACGGCACCGGCAATCAAATCGTCCTGTCCCTGGACCGTCTTCGCGCGCCCGTGCGCATCGATGCGTCGGATCGAACCGTCGCCGTTGCAGCCGGCGTGCGGCTCTCGGCATTGAACGCCGCCCTCGAGCCTCATGATCTCTTCCTGCCGATCGACGTCAGTTCCGATCCCATGATCGGCGGCATGGTGGCGACCAACACGGGCGGGGCGCGGTTCATTCGCTACGGCGACATGCGCCGCCACGTGCTCGGCCTGGAAGTGGTGTTGCCCGACGAGGCCGGCACCGTGCTCAAGCTGTCGAACGGCCTGCGCAAGGACAACGCCCACCTCGACCTGCGCCAATTGTTCGTCGGCAGCTGCGGCGCATTCGGCATCGTCACGGCAGCGACGCTGGAGGTGCATCCCCGGCCGCGTCAGTCCGCGGTCGCGCTGCTGGTCCCCCGCGATGACGACGCGGTTCTGGAGCTGCTGAGTGCCTTCGAGGCGGACGCCGGCGAGTACCTCACTGCTTTCGAGTGCATGTCCGGGGCGGCCATGCGGCGCGCCTTCGCGCACAACCCCTCCTTGCGCAATCCCTTTGCGGAAGGGCTTCCGGCCTTCGTCATCCTGCTCGAACTCACCTCCACGGCCGCGGAATACGGCGGCGAGCGCTCGCTCGATGCCGTCCTCGAGGCCGTGGTCACCCGGCTCGCGGAGCGGCAGTCCTCGCCGCTGGCAGACGTCCGCTTCGGCGCGGCTGAGCGGTTTTGGGCTCTGCGCCATTCGCTCTCCGAAGGGCTTCGTGCGAGCGGACCCGTGGTGGGTTTCGATCTGTCGTTCCGGCGCACCGAGGTCATGCCGTTCAGGCGGGTTGCGGCCGCACGGCTGGCCGCCCGCTTTCCGGAATTCGAACTATGCGACTTCGGCCATATTGCCGATGGCGGCGTGCATTTCAATCTGGTGCGCAGCGCTCCGGCCGCGGCCGATGCCGCACACGCCGGCGCACCGAGCGCCTACGCCGCTCACATCGACACCGCGCACATCGACGCTGCGCGGGTCGCCGCCCTGCGCGATGAGGTGCTGCAGCTCGCCGTCGAGGATTTCGGCGCCAGCTTCAGCGGCGAGCACGGTATCGGGCGCGCCAATCAATCGGCCTACGACCGCTTCACGCCCATGCTCATACAACAGTATTCGGCGGCGGTTGCCGCCGTCTTCTCACGCGTGCCCGCCGCCGCGGTCCGATTCGGGCCGCCCGCCACGGCGGCCGGAGTTTGAATTTCATGTCGAGGAGGATTTTCAGTTGAGCAATGCAACCCATCTGCGGCGATTGATCGGCAGCATTGCCGGCGACCGGCCCGCATCGGAGATCTTGGACACCCTGCAAATCGACCGCGCGCTTCTCATCGAAAGCGCGGGCGAGGTCACGCGCGCCGTGTTCGCCATGGCGCTCAATGCACTGCTGTTCCAGGATCTGCTCGCCCGCGTGCCGACCGGAGCCGCCTACGTCGCCGACCGGCGCCGCGGCCATCAGCGCGTGACTTTCGACCACGGAGCGCTGCGGACCATTCGCTTCGCGCACGGGCCGACCGGCGCGCTGCCCGGCGGCATCGCGGCGTTCGCGCGGATACTGGAACCCCTGGGCTACGTGCAAGCCGGCACCTATCCGCTCGATAAGCTGCGAATGACGGGGTATGGATTCGCGCAGCGCGAATTTCCGGCGGCGCTGCCCCAGTTTTTCGTCAGCGAGCTGAACGTCGACCGCTTCTCGCCGGAGTTCCAGGCCGCGGCCGGACGCGTATTCGGCGCCAGCCATGACCCGCTGACGCAGGGCGCGCTCGCCGTGCTCGATCAGTTTGCGCGGCGGGGGCGCTGTGGATTCGATGCGGCCGCGCTCGGTCTGCGGGAGATGATCGGCGCATTTCGCCGCTGCCACGACACGCCGGACCTGGCGGACTATCGCCTGCTGTTGGCGGAGTCCGCGGAGGCGGCCTGGATCGCCACGGAAGGCTGTGCGTTCAACCACGCCACGGACCGGGTTGCCGACGTCAATGCCACCGCCTGCGAGCAGCGGGCGCTGGGACGGCCCATCAAGGCCGCGATAGAGGTATCCACCGCCGGATCGGTCCGCCAGACGGCATTCAAGGCCGATCCCGTGGTACGGACGTTCCGCACCGACGGCGGCGGCACCACGACGTTGATCGTTCCCGGCTCATTCTACGAGTTCATATCGCGCGATGCGATCGTCGGACCCGATGGGTCGCGCCAATTGGATTTGCGCTTCGACAGCATGAATGCCCAGGGCATTTTCAAGATGACGGCGGTTGCCTGACGAACTGCTCGATGTCGGCAAGCGTCGGCGCTCGGCCCCGCGCCGGTTTGCTGAGAGCCGCCACCGTGTCCGCATGCAGGAGGTGCGGATAGAGTTTGAGCGTCACCGCAACGCCGCGCGCGCGCAGGGCGGTCGCGAGATTGCGCGAGTTCTTCGGCCACACCGTTTCGTCCTTCAAGCCATGGATCAGAAGCATGGGCGGCGCACCGGCGTGCACGAAATTGACGGGCTGGGACAGGGGATACTTTGGCGGCGGCCCGAACATGTCTTGAACGTCCGGCTCCATCAACGGCAAAAAATCATAGGCCCCCGACAGGCCGATCATGCCCGCAATGGCCGGTGCCGGCCGGCCCGTGGCGGCGAAATAGCGCGGATCGAGCGTCGCCAGAGCGGCCATGTGCGCGCCCGCCGAGTGGCCCATCAAGTAGAGGCGATGCGCGTCCGCACCGAATTCGGCGGCGTGCGCCGCGGCCCACTGGCCGGCGTGCGCGGCATCGTCCATGAAGCCCGGCATTTTGACTTCGGAATAGTGGCGATAGTTCGGCACGACCGCGACGTACCCCAGCTCCGCCAAGGCTGCGCCCACGAAGCGGTAGTCGGATTTGTCGCCGAAGCTCCAGCGGCCGCCGTGCCAAAAAGTCACGATCGGCCGCGGCGCGGCCGGTGCCTGATCGGGCACGTACACGTCGAGCCGCTGCTGCGCATCGGTCCCGTAAGGCAGATCGGCGTGGCGCCGATAGGCGCCGAACACGGCGGGGACATTCGCGGCATAAAATGCAGCGCGGCCGCAGCCGGATGCCACGGCTGCCGCCACTCCGGTCATCGCCGTGCGGCGCGATATCCGCAGCGGCAGTTCATCGGCAGGCATAAGTGGCGCGTCCCTGCGAATCGAGCAGGCGGTGGCGAATCAACCAATCCCTTGCATCGTCCGCATCTTCGGCGAACCAGGTTGCGGCCGATCCCAGCCGGAAGCTGTAGCCCCACTCATCCATGTCGCGGCACATGCGCTCCCGGCCGAATTTCGGCAGCGAATCCGCCAGGATCACCTGCAGATAGCAGACCGCAGCTTCCTCCGCATCGTCGCCTCCGGCGTCGGTATCCAATCCGGCGCGCCGCTCCGGCGTCATGCAGATGAAATGCGCGGTTTCGTGCAGCACCGAGTGCATCGGTGTATCGAGACGCGCATAGATCTTCGCGCCGATCAGCCCCGCCTCGCGCTCGCCCCAGTAGGAGCCGGGAATGACTTCCTCGGGCGCCACCAGCTGAAGGTGCAGTTTGTAGCGGTCCAACAGCACCTCCAGGCTCAATCGATCGACGGCGTTGACCAGCAGCACGCTGCTACGGCGCCCTTGGCTACTTCAGGCTCGTGAGCCGGCGCATCACGATCGCGACCAGGTCTCGCGCCATTTGTTGGCGAAGGATGTCGGCCTCGTGCTCCTTCGCCAGCAACACGTTTTCTTCGAAGCTGTAGTCCTTCGCCAGGCTGATGGTCTGCGGCGCCAGCAGTTCCTTGTCGGTCCCCCGCACCGTGAAAGTGACCGTGTATGTGAGTTCATATTCGGTCGGGATATTGGTCGCGGACACCGACAGCGTCCGTTGCTCGACCAAATCTTTCGTGACTTCGATGGTCGCCGTCGAATTCGCGCGCACGACCTGCAAGGTGGCGCCGGCGCTCTTCAGCTGGTGTTCGAATTCGCGCGAAAAATCGGTGTAAGGATCCTTGAGCGATAGATACGGGCGCGCCAGCACCCCCGGCAGCGATTCGCTCCCGACCAGGCGGAAGCCGCACGCGCACAGCGCCAGGAAGGCGGCCGACGCCAGACAGGCCCGCAATGCGGCGCACGGGGCCGCACGCTTGTTTCCGTCGTTCGAGATAGCCATGATGCGATTACACCACGATGTTGACGAGCTTACCCGGCACGACGATCACTTTGCGCACTTCGGCCGAGCCGATGAACTTTCGCGCGTTGGGGTCCGCGAGCGCCGCCTCGCGAACAGTGCCTGCGTCGGCGCCCACCGCAACCGTGATATGACCGCGGAGCTTGCCGTTCACCTGTACCACCAGGGAGATCGACGATGTCAGCAGAGCCGCGGCATCCACCGCCGTCCATGGCTCGTCGATCAGCGCCCTCCGATGGCCCAAGCCTCGCCACAAAGCGTGAGTCACGTGCGGAATGATGGGCGACAAGCCGAGCACCGCAATTTCCAGCGCCTCCTGCATCACGCTTCGGTCCTGCGCCGAGCGTTGCGGATACTTCGCCAGTGCGTTCAACAGCTCCATTGCCGCGGCGATCGCGGTATTGAACGTGCGGCGGCGGCCGATGTCGTCGGTGATCTTCGCCAAGGTTTGATGGGCCTGGCGCCTGATCGTCCTCTGCGCGTCGTTCAGCGCCGCCTTATCGAGCGGCGCCGCCTCGCCCGCGGCCACATGGTCGTGCACCGCCTTCCACAGGCGCTTGATGAACCGATAGGCGCCCTGCACTCCCTCATCCGACCACTCCAGGGTCTGCTCCGGGGGTGCGGCGAACATGGTGAACAGGCGCGCGGTATCCGCGCCGAATTCATCCACCAGCGCCTGCGGATCGACGCCGTTGTTCTTCGATTTGGACATGGTGACGACGCCGCCGGATTCGACCTCTTCACCGTCGGAGCGCAGCACCGCAATGCGGCGCTGAGCGGTGGGATCGAGAGTCACTTCGACGTCTGCGGGATTGAAGTATTCCACCCGGCCGGCGTCCGGCTTCCGGAAGAACACTTCGTTCAGCACCATGCCCTGGGTGAACAAATTGGCGAAAGGCTCCTTGAAGGAGACCGAGCCCAATTCCCGCATGACGCGCGTCCAGAACCGCGCGTACAGCAAGTGCAAAATGGCATGCTCGATGCCGCCGATATACTGATCCACCGGCAGCCAGTATTGAACCCGCTCGTCCAGCATGGCCTTGCCGTTGTCCGGTCAGGCGAAGCGCAGGAAATACCAGGATGAATCGACGAAGGTATCCATGGTGTCCGTTTCCCGCCTCGCGGCCGCTCCGCATCTCGGGCAGGGCACGGAGAGGAATGCCTCATCCTTGAGCAGCGGATTGCCGCTGCCGTCGGGCACGAGATCCACCGGCAAAATCACGGGCAATTGGTCGTCCGGCACGGGCACCGTGCCGCAATTCGCGCAATGAATCACCGGGATCGGGCAGCCCCAGTAGCGCTGCCGCGAAATTCCCCAGTCGCGCAGGCGCCAGGTCGTTCGCCGTTCGCCCAACCCTAAGGCCGTGAGGTCGGCGGCGATGGCATCGACCGCCGCTCGAAAATCCAAGCCGTCGTATTTTCCGGAATTGATGCAGCGGCCATGCTCGGAATACCACGGCTGCCAGGCGTGCGTCGAATACTCGCGGCCTCGCATCTCGATGACCGGCTTGATCGGCAGATGATATTTTTTCGCGAATTCGAAGTCCCGCTCGTCGTGCGCGGGCACGCCCATGACTGCGCCGTCGCCGTAGCTCATGAGCACGTAATTGCCCACCCACAGAGGCACCGCGGCACCCGTCAATGGATGGCGCACCTCCAAGCCGGTGGGCATGCCCTTCTTTTCCTGCGTGGCGAGTTCGGACTCGATTGCCGGGCCGCGCTTGCACTCCTCGATGAAGGCCGCGAGCTCGGGCCGCCCGCGCGCGGCGTATGCCGCCAGCGGATGTTCCGCCGCCAGCGCGCAGAACGTCACTCCCATGAGGGTATCGGCACGCGTGGTAAAGGCGTGCAGGACTCCGGGACCGCCGATCTCGTACGGAAATCCCAGCCTCACCCCCTCGCTCTTGCCGATCCAGTTGGCCTGCATGGCACGCACGCGTTCCGGCCACCCCGGCATGTTTCCCAGGGCATCGAGCAGATCCTCGGCATAGGCCGTGATCTTGAGGTAGTACATCGGGATTTCGCGCTTCTCGACCAAGGCGCCGGTACGCCAGCCGCGCCCGTCGATGACCTGCTCATTGGCGAGCACCGTTTTATCGGTGGGATCCCAGTTGACGACTCCCGTCTTCTGGTAGGCGATGCCCTTTTCCAGCATGCGCAGGAACAGCCATTGGTTCCAGCGATAGTAGTCGGGCCGGCAAGTGGCGAGCTCGCGGCTCCAATCCAAGGCGAACCCTAAGGATTTGAGCTGCGCCTTCATGTAGGCGATGTTGTCGAGGGTCCATTTCGCCGGCGGCACCCGGTTTGCCATGGCCGCGTTCTCGGCGGGCAGGCCGAA
>Ga0182013_10002658_pt1 | contig 23211 bp, 18 predicted proteins | sample 612S2MmetaG_FD_120487 | JGI IMG/M metagenome (GOLD analysis project Ga0182013, IMG submission 120487) | Permafrost microbial communities from Stordalen Mire, Sweden - 612S2M metaG | ecosystem: Environmental > Terrestrial > Soil > Wetlands > Permafrost | place: Sweden: Stordalen | collected...
GGCCCCCCCCCCCCCCCCGGAAGGGGACAGCCTGACGTGAGCCCTTGGTGATTTACAACGCACCTATTATCATGCAGATAGAAGTTGTCGTCCCGGCTATCACAAATCGGCTCCCTTTCTTTTCAACACCTTAGCACGGTCGGCGGAGCCCGAAAGTAGCGAAGTCGTCAGAGCGCTCCGTCCCCCTTCGCGGGCGCCACGGGGAAAGGCGAGGGGACCAATTCCGGTCACAGGGCGTAACCCATTGATAACAAAGTCTGCGGGATGCCGGCCGCTTGACTGCCCGTGGTAACCTGTGTGCGGGGGAGAAGACTCTTTGAAATCAGACAATTACGGTGTCTTGGCCGGCTTTTACCAAACGAACCCCATGATTGCCCGCTTATTGCCCCGTTAATCACGGGGGAGACCGGGGACGGGACATTTCCATCGGGGACCGGCAGGTCATCTGCTTAGCCACCATCGGACCGGCCTGGCGAGGCGGTAACGCCGCTCCTCCGATGGGCGTCAATCCATGCACAAGAATGCACAAAAGCCGGCCGACGATCCCCCGGCGGTTGGTCGCGGCTCGGTTGGCCGGCATGCGCCAAAAATGCACGAGCGTGCCCAACCAAGAAAGCCTCCGGCAATCGCCAGTGAAGCAGCTAAAGGGCTTATTTGTTTTTTCAACCCGGGAGGCGCACAGGAATGCACAACGATGCACAACTGAAGCCGCTGGCAAGGACCGCTCCCTCTGGGCGAGGCTCGGTACTGAGTTACAGCTAACTCCTGGGCGGGGTTAAGTGGGAACGGAAGCGGACGAACCGGCCTGGCCGGGCGGTACTGCCGCTCCTCCGATGGGCGTCAATCCATGCACAAAATGCACAAGGGTGCACAACCGAAAAGCCCCCTGGCAATCGCCACTGAAGCAATTAAAGGGCTTATTTGTTTTTTCACACCCGGCGCCGCACAGGAATGCACAACGATGCACAGCGGTATGATTCGCCGGTTGGATTTTGCAGGGCGGAACCCCCAGCCTCCCGCTACTTCTCGCCGAGCAGCAGCTCGCGCTGTTTTTCGCCGATCGCCAGCCAGTCGAAATTCCTTTTGGCGTGGAGCAGGGCGGCGCGGGCAATGTGGGCGCGGCGTTCTGGGTCGGCGATGAGGGTGGCGATGCCGGCGGCGAAGGCTTCGGCGGTATCGGCGATCCAGACCGAGTGGCCGTGCAACAAACCGAGACCGGCCGCGCCGGAGCTGGTCGAGACCACGGCGCGCTCCATCGCCATCGCCTCCAGCACCTTCACGTTGGTGCCGGCGGAAACGGTGGTCGGCACCAGCACCAGGTTAGCTTCGGCATAGAGCGGCCGGACATCGGCAACGAAACCGGCGAGGTGAATGCGCTCGTCGGTCACGGCCGGCGCGGGGGTAGCGGTGAAGGAGCGCCAATAAAGCTCGTGATCCGGGCCGGCGACAACGGTGAGGGTGAGGGCGGGGAATTTGTCGCGCAGCAGCGGCCAGACCCGTTCGGTGAAAAAACGGAATGCGACGATATTGGGGAAGTGGCGAAAGGAGCCGATGAAGAGCAGGCGCTGGCCGGGCGTTTCCGGCAGTGGCGTGAAGCGATCCAGATCGACGCCATTTTCGACCACCCTAGCCGCGGCGTAAGGCCGCAGCATTTCCGCGTCTTTGGGCGACATCACGACGACATTCTTATAACGCCGCGCGGCGCGGGTCTCGAAGCGGCGCCAGCGAAACCAGTCCCACCAGGTCGAAAGGGTGCGCGCGCGGCGGGCGATCTGGCCGTAGAGGTCGAAGGTAACGTCGTGCTCCACCAGGATGTCGCCGGCGTATTCGGCGAGCTGGGTGTATTCCACCTGCAGGCGCTCGAAGCCGAACGAGCCGCGCTCGCGGGCGATGGCGTGGCGCATGGCCGGAGAGCGGAATTCGTGTACTTCCGGCGGTAAAAGCGTAGCCCAACGCGGCTCGCGATAGCGCGGTTTTTCCACCAGCACGATGCGGGCACAATAGGCAAGCACGGGTTCGAGATCGGCCGCGGGCAGTTGCGGGCCGTCGGTGAAAGCGAATAGCTCGACATCGAATTCGCGCGAGATTTCGCGCAACAGGTTCCAGATGCGGACGGCGCCGCCGTGGGAGAGCGGATAGGGGAAGTAGGGCGAAAGCACGGCCACCCGGCGGCGCTCGGGCGAACAGGGCCGGCCTTCCCATACGCGATCGCCGGTGGGCGCCGAGGAGCTTTCGCGCCGGGGCCACGGCCACCACCAGGGGCGCAGGTAGATGCGGTCGGCCGCGACGCCGCGCCAGAAGAGAAACGACGCCAGGTTGAGGCGCAGATGATGACGCTCCAGGCGCGAATTGTAGGCCAGGATTTTGTGTGGCGCCAGGCGATAGGCGGCGCGGCGCAAGGCGCTGGCTTTGCCGCCGAGGAGCACCGGCGCCAGGCCGATGCGGTAGCGCTTCAGCGTGCGGCGCATTTCGTCCCAGTTGGATTCGGTGACGACGAAATGGCGCCGATCGGGCACCAGCGCGCGCACTTCTTCCGTCATCCGGCGGCAAGCTTCCGGCTCGCCGGTGCAGAAGATGGCGACCACCGCCTCCGGGTCCTTGCCGAGCATGCCGAAGATCCAGCGTTTCACCCGCTGCTTCATCGCGACGCTCCGGCCAGACGCAGAACGGCGCAGGCGGCCAGCGGCGCGGCGGCCGCGATGGCGGTGACCGGGCCGTAGCCGTGAAGATCGACGATGCGGCCGAACCACGGGGAGATGGCAGCCTGCGAAATCCCGTAAGACGAGACGAGTATGCTGATGGCGAATGCCGCATTTCGGCCGCCGAAAATATCCAGAGGCAAGGTATAGACATTGACGCTCATGGCCGCGACGGCGAAGACGCCGATCGAAATTCCGGCCATGCTCCAGGCGAGCGAGGGCGCGGCGGGAACGGCGGCATTGACCAGACTGAGGGCGGCGGCGGCCAGGCAGACGCGGAAACGCGCAGCTACCGCCGAGCTGCCACGCTCGATCAGCGCCAGCGAGCCCCAGCCGCCGGCCGCCCCGCCGAGGGCGAAAAACACCGGCGGAATCCAGGCATACCACGCCGCCTGTTTCAGGCTGAGGTGGCGGGCATCGACCAGGTACAGCGTGGTCCAGTTGACCCACAGCGAGTAGCCGATCATGGAAAGGGCATTGGCCAGGGCGATGGCCCAGAGACGGCGGTCGCGGATGAGGCTTTGTGGGGCAGGTTGTCCAACCTGCGGACCGATTTTTAATCGGTCCAGCCGGGCGCAGCCCGGCCGCTCGCCATTGCCCCAGCCAGACGGCCAGGATGCTCGGCGCGCGATTCCCCACCATAACGGAATCCAGAGCAGCCCGAGCGTGCCGGTGGCTACGAAAGCCTGGCGCCAGCCGTAGCGCAATGCGATCCAGGTGGCGAGGGGCGGCGCCAGCAGCATGCCCAGGCTCACGCCGGCCTGGTTGAGGGCGTTCCCCAAAGCCCTTTCCGCCGGCCGCAAATATTGGTAGATCGCTTTCCCGGCGGCGGGAATGCCCCCGGCTTCCGCCATGCCGAGGATGGCGCGGCACGCGACCAGCCCCGCCAGTCCGCTGGTGAAACCGGTGGCGATTCCGGCCACCGACCACACGCCAACGGCGATGGCGATGGCGATCGCGAGGCCGATGCGGTCGATCCACCATCCGGCGGCGGGCGCGCTGGCCGCGTACGCCAGCGAGAAGGCCGTCAGGATCCAGCCGTATTGCTGGTTGGAGAGATGAAACTCGCCGCGGACCAGAACCTGCAGCGTGGCCAGCGATTGCCGGTCCAGGAAATTGATGGTGGAGGAGAGAACGAACGCGGCCAGCACCAGCCAGCGGAATCGGGATGAGTCGGCGGTCACGGAAACTCTATGGTAGCGACCTCGCCGGCGGTTGTCAGACGCGAATTGGTTTTTGGGAAATATTCGATGGATACCTGGCGCGGGCTGGCTTTGCCGCAGGCCAGGGTTTGCTGGCCGGTTATGACGATTTGGGAAGCGTCGGGCACCAGCAGGCGCACCAGCTTATGGTCGGCGGTTTCGACGATCAGGCGAAGCTGCTTGCCCAGGCAATCCACCTGGCGGAGGGTGCCGCGAACTTTGCCGGAGGGGGCGGGGCCGTCCCACCACGGGATGGGCTTGGTGGCGCTGGGCTTGTCGCCCTGGTTGATTTTCGACTCGCTCTCGTGCACGCGGGCGATGGCTTCCTGTTTCAGCCGGGCCAGATCGCGCGCGTCTTCCTCGGCTTCGCGCCGCTTTTCATCGGCTTCGTAATCGATGCGCTGCTGCTCGACGTCCAGCCGCGCCTGGTGCATGGCGGCGCGCTGGGCGGGACCGGTGGAGGCCAGTTCGGCCTGGTTCCACGCCTTGGAGGCTTCGGCGTAGTCGTGTTCGGCCAGCGCGGCGGCCGCCAGGGCTTTCCAGTAGTCCGCGTTGCGGGGATTGCGTTCGGTGGCGGCTTTCCAGTGGGCCATGCGCTGGGCGGGATCGGTATCGCGGGCGGCGAGCAGGGCGAAAGGCTCGTCCAGCTTGGGATTGAGGGCCGCCGCTTTGCGCAGGGCGAGGGTGGCCTTCCCTGCGTCCGGCTCCAGTTTGGCGAATTCGATGTAGCAGCGCGCGCTGGCCGAGCCGGCGGCCATGGCCTCGGCAAAGGCATGGTGAGCCTCGGGTTTGTCGTGGCGGGCCAGCGCCAGCAAGCCCAAGCCTTCCTGGGCCTCGGCGATTTTCTCGCCTTTGTGGATCAGCTCGCGATATTCGGCGGCGGAGGCTTCGCCGGCCAGCAGGTCGGCGCGGGCCAGGCGCGCATCAGGTTCGGAAAGCGGCCGTTCGACGAGGTCTTTGTCGGCCATGGTCCGGCTGTTGAGGGTGGTGGTTTGAAAATTGCCGTCGGCCAGGTGTTTGGCCGCCAGCGCTTCCATTTCCGCGGCCGGTTTACCGAAGGCGTTGCGACAGGCGGGGTCGAGGTCGGCGCCCTGCCGCAGATTGAACAGCAGGACCTTGAGTCTGCCGGAATATTCCGGGTCCGTCACCAGGAAATGAATGCGCGCCCAATCCAGGTCGGGATGCGGAGGGGGCGCGCCCACGGTGATGCGGACGTTCTTATTTTGAAAGGTGGAAAAGAATTCGATCAGGCCGTGCTCGAAAGCGGGCGGCATTCGGGCGGTGTTGTTTTCGAGAAACAGGCGGGTCAGATCGGTATAGAGGCCCGCGGGGGTGGCGGCCTTCTCTTCGAGAACGATCGAATAGCGGTCGCGCCCCATGGTGACGCCGGGCACGGCCGTCCAACCCTTTGCATTGCGGAAAAGCAGGATGCGGACGGGCTGCGGGGTACCGAGATCGTTCTGGCCGAGCACGTCGCTAAGCGCCTGGCGAAATTCCTCGAAGCGCACCAGCGTATCGCGCCCGGCGCGCCCGGTGGTATCGGTCATGACTTCGAACGGCCCCGAGGCATATTTCACCCAATCGTCTTTCGCCGCCAGCAGGGCGGGGAACAGAGCCAGAGCCAGCAACCGCCGCATATGCTCCTATTATCAGGCAAACGCCCAACTTAGTACCCAATTTCGTAATTACGGTCGCGGCTCGGAAACGCGCGTTTCCGAGCCGCGACCGCGAGGGAGCGGTTGTGCACGAATAGTTTACGGACTTCCCGAAACGGCCCACTTAGTTACGGCCTGGTTAACATCGGTCAAACGGCCTAGCGGCCGTGCTACAATGCCGTGCGTAGTACGCTTGCTAGAACGTACTGCCCCCGCAGCGGCGACGCGCCATGCCATAATCGGACCTTTAATACCTGGTCCAAGGGACGGGTCCCGCAGGCGTCCGCGCCAAGGACGTCCGAACGCCAAACCGTTTGAGTCCTCCATGAAGCCACTGTCCTTTATCGTTACCTCCTGGGCGCTCTCGCCTTCTTTCCGCCGATCGCATTCGGTCAAGCCGTAATTTGCAATGCCACTACCGTCTATTTTCCGGTGCGAGCGGAGGGCCTGACTGAACTCACTGCGGATATTGTCCCGACCTGCACCGGCGGTACGCCCACGCCCGGCGGGGTCCAGATTCCGCAGACGGATATCATTGTCTACTTAAATACGCAAGTCGCCAACCGTCAATTCGGCACCTGGTCGGATGCCTATCTATTGTTGGACGAACCGGGCAGCGGATTGCCGAACGCAGTGGCCACTCAGACGATGTGTGCCAACTCGAACGGCATCTGCCCGATCGCCGCGACGGGCCTGGGCGGCGGGCTGAGCGGCGGAGATTACAGCGGAAACGCGGCCATCGTACCGGCGGGAAGCGGCGGCGCGGTGAGTTTCTATGCCACCAATACGACCGACCTGGTGGTGGACATCAACGGCTACTTCGCGGCGCCGGGAACGGGCGGGCTGAACTTCTACACAGTGACTCCGTGCCGGATCGTAGATACGCGGGGCGCGGACGGAACACTCGGCGGTCCGATTATGGGGGCGTCCACGACCAGGACGTTCCCCCTGTCCCAGGGCCCTTGTGGAATACCGGACAGCGCGGCGGCGTATTCGCTAAATATGACGGTGAAGCCACCGGGATATCTCGGATTCCTGACTCTCTGGCCCACGGGAGACGCGCAACCAGTCGTATCGACGCTGAACGCGCTGGAAGGTCAGCTCGTGGCCAACGCGGCGTTGGTTCCGGCCGGGACCGGTGGCGCAGTCAACGTGTTCGTGACCAACGCTACGCACGTGGTCATCGACACCAACGGGTATTTCCAATAAGGGGGTGGCGGGAAACCGATCCAGCAACCCCGTCGCGCGTCGTGCTATACTACTGGAGTCTTTCCTGCAGTATTCCAGGAATATTTTTATGCCGAAGCTCAAGACCCACAAAGGTGCGTCTAAACGGTTCAAGAAAACCGGCACGGGCAAAGTGGTTCGCCAACATGCCTTTGCACGGCACATTCTGACCTCTAAGCCGCACAAACGCAAGAAGAAGCTGCACCAAAGCGTGGTTGCCGATAAGGCCGACCAAAAAGTGTTGCAGCGCATGATCCCCTACTAGACAGGCCGGGGACATTTTGAGCGGACGGTGCGCGAGGCACGTGCCCGATTCGCCAATTGATAACGTTAACCAAAAGGAGAAAAAACGTGCCCCGAGTAAAACGTGGTCCCCACCGCCGGGCCTCCCGGAAGAAGACGCTCGAACTGGCGTCGGGATATTTCCTAACCAAGAGCAAGCTGTATCGCGCCGCGCAGGAAGCCGTCGAGCGGGGGCTGAAGTTCGCCTACGTCGGCCGCAAGAACAAGAAGCGCGACTATCGCGCCTTGTGGATCGTGCGCATCAACGCCTCCTGCCGCGAAGCCGGAATTTCCTACAGCCGGTTCCTGCACGGGCTCAAGGCCGCCGGCCTCGACCTGAACCGCAAGGTTCTGGCGGACGTGGCTTTGCACGACGACGCCGCTTTCAAGCAATTGGTGGCCACCGCCCAGGCCGCCCTTGAGACCGCCAAAATCCCAGCCTGAGCACAGCGGAAGAAAACCCATGAGCACATTGGAAGAAACCGACGCGCTGGCAAACCTGGAAGAGCGGATCCAGCGCGCCGTCCAACTGGTAGCCAAGCTCCGCAAGGAGAAGGAAGCGGCCGAATCGGCCGCTGCCGAGGCCAGGGCGGAATCCGCCCGCCTGGCCGAAGAGTTGAAAACTCTGCATAGCGAGCGCAAGCAAGTCCGCTCCCGTATCGAGAAGCTGTTGAGCCAGATCGACCAGTTGAGCGCCAGTTAAAACCGCCGAGGGCCGGATGGACGCGAGCGTCGACAAACAGACCGTTCGGGTGACTATCCTGAGCCGTCCCTATACCCTGCGCACTGCCGGCGACCCCCGCGAACTGGAGGAAACCGCCGCCAGCGTCAATCAGGTCATGTTGGCCATCGCCGCCAAAGCCCCCAATGCCGATTCCACCCATATCGCCGTGCTTGCGTGCCTGCACCTGGCCGACCGGATGCGGTCTCTCGAGCAGGAATTGAACCGGCTCAAGTCGCACGTGGATCGCAAGAGCGAGGAATACGCCGGCATGCTGGAACGGCTGCTGGCGGGCGCCGGCGAAGAGATCTAACCGCACCGGGCACTCGTTGGGCGGCGCGGTGGTACAGGGCGCGAATTAAAACGTTTTCAGAATCGCGGCTCCATGGTAACTTGTAGAGCGCCGCTGTGTTCGCACAAGCGGAAGGAGAAAACTATGGAGAAGAAAGCGAACTGGATCGGGCTCTTGTTTCTGGCGGCGGCAATCGTCCCGGCCGGGTTTGCCGATACCCCGGGAAGGCATGCGCATTACCTGCGTGCCCGTACCGACCTGCGCGCGGCGCAATGGCTGCTGAGAGTCCACGATGAGCCGAATGTCATGAATCACATCCGCGCCGTGGACCAGGAAATCGACCGGGCCGTCTTCGAAATGGACCAGGCCGCGGCGCTCGACCGCAAGGACCTGCTCGACCATCCGCCGGTTGACCAAAGGCTGGATCGGCCCGGGCGTTTTCGCCGGGCGATGGAGCTGTTGCGCGAAGCTCGCGCTGAAATCGATCGCGAAGAAGACAACCCGCGGGCCAGGGAATGGCGCAATCGGGCGTTCAGCCATATCGATGGCGCCATTGACCAATTGCGGCGGGCCGCCCGCGATCTCCGCCTCGATCGCCTCGAAGGTTTCTAGGCGCAAACTCCCGCGTCGAACGATGGTCGTGTTTTATTTGGCCTTTTCGCGGACGGTGCGGTGGCGGAACGTGGTACTCATAAAGCATAGTCCACGTCTAATCTCGATATGCCCCTCGAAATCAATCAGCGCCAGCGCGAAGGCATTACCGTCCTCGATTTGAAAGGCCGCATCACCGTGGGTCCGGAGGCAAGCGCTCTGCGCGAGAAAGTTGCCGCGCTAGACCTGGCTGGAGAGCGGAAGCTGATCTTCAACATGGCCGAAGTCGACTACATCGATAGTACCGGCCTGGGCGCACTGGTCGTGTGCGCCACCAGCCTAAGGAAAAAACAGGGAAATGTGAAGCTGGTCAACCTGAGCCGCCGGCACATCGAATTGCTGGTGATGACCAAGCTCGCCACCGTGTTCGAAACCTACCCGGATGAGCAGGACGCCCTGAACAGCTTCTACCCCGACCGCGAAAACAAGACTTTCGATATTCTGGACTTTGTCCAGCACATAAAAAAGGAAGACTAGGCCTCTGACCGCATGATTTTGTGCGCTAGTGTGAAACCACTCCTTACGGTCGTGGCTCGTAACCGAGCCGCGCGCGTTAGCAAGCGGTTGCTGATTGGCGCCGGAGCTCCTAGTCATGGTACTAGCCGACGAGGCGCGGCACGAGGGAACGGTTTCCCCGGTGGATTTCACTCCAGGTGAAACACTTCCTTCATCATGGCGAACCGCTCGCCGGTTTCCAGATCGGGCACGGGCTCGAACAGGCGGCTCATGAATTGCTGCCAGCGGAGATTGACCGGGTCGCGGTCCAACTCGTCCCAGGCTTTTTCAAAATCGTCCACCCGCAGACATAAGAAAAGATCCTGGCCGCGGCGGAAGATGGAGTAGTCGGATATGCCGACGTCTTTTAGTTTAGCCAGGAGTTCGGGCCAGACGCGCCGATGTTCGCGTTCGTATTCCTCGACGGCTTCGGCCTTGATTCGTAACTTAAACGCGTAGCGGGGCACAGTGTTCATATTAACTCTTCAGCGCCGGTGGGAAATACCCGAAACGGGGCCCACTCCGGCCACCTGGCCCGCCAGCGGCACCGTCAGTTCGGCCACGGTGACATCGGGCGAGATGTGCAAGCGCAGACTGGCGGCCGAGCCGTAGCAGATCTGGAGGCGCCGCTCCACGTTCTTCAGGGCGACTCCGGCGCCGGGGCTTTCGGCCGGGCCCTCGCTGGTGCTGTTCTCCACCCGCAGACGCAATCCCTCCTCGTTGCGCCTAGCCTGAATCCGGACGTAGCCGGCGCTGGCGCTGCGGGCGACGCCGTGCTTGATGGCGTTTTCCACCAGCGGCTGCACGCTCAGCACGGGGATGGGAAGGTCAGCCGCCGCGGCGTCGATCTGGAAGTCCACCCGCAAGCGATCGCCCAGCCGCAACTGTTCCACTTCCAGATAGGCGCGGACAAGCTCGATCTCGTGCGCGAGCGGCACCAGCACCTTGTCGGACTGCAGAAAGTAGCGGAAGATTTCGGCCAGGTTCAACACCATTTTGCGCGCGGCGGAGGCTTCGCGGGGAATGCTGCCGTACAGGGTATTGAGAGCATTGAACAGGAAATGCGGGTGAATCTGCGCTTGCAGGTTGCGCAACTCGGCTTGGCTGACCAGGCGGTTCATTTCCTGCTGCCGCAGCGTTTCCACTTTTTCGGCGATCTCGGCGGCGGCGCGGCCGAGCACGTCCAGGTCCTCGCCCAGGTAACGCTGGCCGCCCCGGCGGCGGCCTAAGGCGAAGAGCTTCACGCTACCCGGCCCGAGGCGCAGGGGCACCACGGCTTCGGCCCAGGCGGGCAGTCCGGCCAGGCCGGCCGTGCGGGTCGAAACGGGGCCCCGCAAGCCGGCGGCGCCTTCCACGCCGGCGCCATCCAAAACCTCGTAGTCGGGAGTGCGTACGGCACGCGCCATGGCGCCGGCGGACCAGGGCAGATACTGCTCCTCGCTGGATGCGGCGGAGCTGTCGTGCAGGCGTGCCGGCAATTGTTCCAGGGCTCCGCGCCGAAACACGAAATCGGTGAGCCATTGCTGCACGCGGCCGCGCAACCAGGCGAACAGCAACAGCGACAGGCAGACCGAGATCAGTAGCGACGCCTGGTAGAGGGGCTCGCCGGTCAGGCGTCCGGCGGGCGCCAGGCGCAGCGCGGCGGCAATCATCGCCGCCCCCACCAGGGCCGCCAGCACGGCGTTGGCCAGGAAGCGGATGAAGGCGTCCAGCAGCACAAAGCGGTCGTCCTGCAACAGCACCAGCAACGCCAGCGGGATGCCGGCATGGTGTACCAGCAGTTCGCTGGACCAGGGTTGGCCGGGGTGGTTGCCGGTGAAATGCACGAACGAGGTGGCGAACAGCGCCAGGCACATGGCGGCCAGAATTCGCATCCCGCCGGGGCGGCGGCGAATCACCGCACCGCCGGTCAGAGCCAGGAAGCCGAAGGTGATCGCCAGCAACGCCGCGTGGTGCAGCCTGGGGCCGTTGCCGCGGATCTCGAAAAAATGCATCGCCACCGCGGCCGCGCTCAGCGCATATCCGGCGGCCACGAAGCCCAGGTCCGCGCCCCCGAAGGTGGCGTCGCGCGCCGAAGAGTCGCGCAACCAGACGTGCAGCAGCACGGCCGGCAGAACGCTCAGTACCGAGAAACTGACGGCCACGAGCAAGTCCAACAGGCGGGGAGGCATTTCGGGGTAGGCCAGTACGGCCAGGGATCCCAGGTTCCACACCAGCGAAAGCACGGCTACCAGGGCGGACCGGTACCGGCCGCGCCAGGCCGGCCGCCCGCGCCCGCTGTACAACAAGCCCAGAAAGATGGCGAAAATCAGCGCGCCGGCCGTGTGGCCCAGAATGTTGATGAACACGGGTTGGCTCGGGTCGGTCGGCGGCAAGGCGGGTTCCCTCTCATACTGTACTGCGGTTCCGACCCGCCGCCGGCAGCGGCATGGCCACGCGGGCCGGAAGCTATGATCTAATAGGTTGCTTACCTATGGCTGAATCCCTGAACTTTCAGGCTTGGTTTGAATCCGCGCCCGGTCTATTCCTGGTCCTCAGCCCGGAGCTTCGCATCGTGGGCGCCAGCGACGCTTATTTGCACGCCACCATGACGGTGCGGGAACAGATCCTGGGACGCGGCCTGTTCGTGGTCTTTCCCGACAATCCCGACGAACCCGGCGCCACCGGCGAACACAACCTGCGCGCTTCTCTGGCGCGCGTCATCCGCAACCACACGGCCGACGCCATGCCCGTGCAGAAGTACGACGTGCGCCGGCCCGCGGCCGAAGGCGGAGGTTTCGAGGAGCGCTATTGGAGCCCGCTCAACACGCCGGTTTTGGGGCCCGATGGCAAGCTGCTTCACATCATTCATCGCGTGGAAGACGTCACCGAATTCGTCCTGAACCAGGCCGCCAGGACGCGCGAAGAGATCGCCACCGCTTTCGAGAGCCACGCCCTGCAGATGGAGGCGGAGATCTACCAGCGCGCCCGGCAGGTGGCCGAAGCCAACCGCCAGCTCAGCCAGGCCAACGAAGCGCTGGGGGCGATGTACCGCCAGATCGAGCTGCTGCTGGCGGGGGTGAACGAAGCGCCGCTCCCGGACGTTTCTTCGGCGCACATCGCTCCGGAGGAAATGCCGGGTCGCATCGGCCAGTTGATCGCCAATCACAAGGACCTGGAAGAGCAACTGCGGCAGTCGCAAAAAATGGAAGCGGTGGGGCGGCTGGCGGGCGGCGTGGCGCACGATTTCAATAATCTGCTGACCGTCATCGCGGGCTATGCGGGCCTGTTGCGGGAGAGCCAGCCCGCGGGTGTGCCGGCTCCGGAGTTGGCCGAGATCGAGAAGGCCGTGGACCGGGCCGCTTCGCTCACCCAAAAACTGCTGGCCTTCAGCCGTAAGCAGGTTCGGCAGCCTCGGGCGGTGGATTTGAACGCGGTGGTGCGGGGACTGGAGGAATTGCTGCGGCGTCTGCTGGGAGAAAAGGTGCAGCTCGCGACCGCGCTGGCCAAGGACTTGCAACCTGTCAAAGCCGACCCCCACCAGATCGAACAGGTGGTCATGAACCTGGGGGTGAACGCACGCGACGCCATGCCCGCGGGAGGGCGCCTGCTGATCGAGACCCGCAACGTCACCGTCGACGGCGAGCCGCGCGCGCTCGCTCCCGGCAGGTACGCGCTGCTAAGTGTGAGCGACAACGGCCACGGCATGGACGCGGAGACGGCCAGGCGCGCTTTCGAGCCGTTCTTCACCACCAAGGAGCCGGGCAAAGGCACGGGGTTGGGTTTGGCGGTTGTTTTTGGCATCGTGGAACAAAGCGGTGGCCTGGTCAATCTCGACACCGCGCCGGGCCGGGGCGCCTCTTTCCGAATCTATTTACCCCTGGCCGAGGCCGGCGACGAGCAACCCGCGCAGCACGAACCGGCCGCGCAGGCGGCGCCGAGACGCGGCGCGATTCTTCTGGTGGAGGACGAAGCGGCGCTGCGCGATCTGGTCTCCACCATTCTCTCCACGGCCGGGCATGTGGTCCTGGCGGCGGCCAGCGGCAAAGAGGCTCTGAAGCTGGCCGCAAAGCAGAAGCCGGTGGACCTGATTCTCACCGACGTGGTGATGCCGGGCATGACCGGTCCCGAGCTGGTGGCCCGCCTGCGCCACGGGCGCCCCGCGCTTCAAGTGCTATATATGTCCGGCTACGACCGCGAATTGAGCGATCGGAAAAACCCGGAACGGAACGCCGACTTTCTGCCCAAACCCTTCACGCCGGGCGCGCTGCTCGCCAAAGTGGCCGAGGTTTTGAGCGCCGAGGGGCGGCGCGAGGCGGGCGGAGGCGAATCGGCGGCGTCGTAAGGGATCTCTAGGGGCCTGGATTGTGGTGCGACGACGCTGTGCTCGGCCGGCATGCCGCGTCATGCCACGGCGGCCGGCTCGGCCGATCACAAGGTTCTGACCTGTTCCTCAATCCAGCGGTATGCCTTTTCCAGTCCTTCGCGGAGCGGGCGGGAGGGTGTCCAACCAAGTTTTTCCGCGATCAGACGGTTGTCCGAGTTCCGTCCGCGAACGCCGAGGGGGCCCGGCATGTGCCGGATAGTCAGCTTCTTGCCGGCAATTTCCATGATCAATTCGGCCAACCGGTCGATCGTGACCATCTCTTCCGAACCAATATTGACGGGCCCGGTGAACTCGGAATCCATGAGCCGCCGTACACCCTCGACGCACTCATCGATGTAGAGAAACGACCTGGTTTGTTTGCCATCTCCCCAGATTTCCACCTCCCCGCCATCCGGGGCCTCGGCGATCTTCCGGCAGAGAGCCGCCGGTGCCTTCTCGCGTCCGCCTTGCCAGGTACCTTCCGGACCAAAAATGTTATGGAATCGCGCCACGCGAACCTCGACGCCGCGGTTTCGCATGTAGGCGAAGTATAGCCGCTCACTGAAAAGCTTCTCCCATCCATATTCGCTGTCGGGCGCCGCGGGATAGGCGGAATCCTCCGAACACTTCGGATTGTCGGGGTCGAGCTGGTTATACTCCGGATAGATGCACGCCGAAGACGAATAGAAGAATCTCTTGACCCCGGAGCGAGTCCCAAATTCCAGGGTATTCAGGTTGATCGTCGACGAGTTGTGCATCACGACCGCATCGTGTTCCCCAGTGAAGATGTATCCCGCCCCGCCCATATCGGCAGCGAGTTGGTAAACCTCGGCGATGCCGCTGACGGCTGCCTGAACCAGTTCGGGATTTCGCAAGTCGCCCTGAATAAATTCGTCCGCGGGCGGTTGGGTGAATTCGTGCCGTTTGATGTCTACGGCTCGAACCCAGCACCCTTCGGCCTTGAGCCTTTTGACGAGATGCCCGCCGATAAACCCACCCGCGCCATTTACCAGTACTCGTTTCACCGTCGCCTCCATACGTCCTTCCTGAATTTCATCGATATGATAGCAGGCGCCACGCCGCAAATGGGCTGCGCGGGGGCGCGCGCTCCAGGATGACTTGTGCATCGGTCTTGTGCGGGTGCGCCGCTCCGATTAAGTACATCGGTATGTTGGAATCGACGAAGATCAACCCTGGTACCCTCGTTCGATTTCGCGCAGCATCTGCTCCGGATCGGCGCTAGGGAACGAGTACTGCGCACCCCGTCGAACCGCCTTCAACTTCGTTTCGGCGTCAATCGCCGGCCGGCTCGCCCGAGCGTCCCGAAGCGCTCGCCGTACCCACTCCCCCACGGTCAAACGTTCCCGCTTGGCCACGCGCTGGAGGTCCGACATTTCGGTATCGGGAAGCACTACCTGAAGCCGCTTACTCATAGAGTGAGTATAAGGTAATCATGGACGGAGTAGTCCCGCCGCCCCTTCAGCGGCCCGCGTAATTATTTCCTTTCCATCACCGCCAGCAGGGATTGCCCGAACGGCACCGGCGCCAACTCCTCCAGTCGCGAAACCACGGGAACCACCCAGCGGTCGAATGCGGCGATCTGCGCTTCCGACTGCGCCTCGCGGCCCGCGGCGCGCGCGTTCCACCACCAGCCGAACCAGCCCGCCAGGTTCACGTAGCGCAGTCGGCGCGGAACCAGTCCGGCGCCCTCGGCCGCGGCCACCAGCGCCCGCCGCGTGTAACGGCGAAAGTGGCCGAGGTTGCGGTCGATCGGGCCGTAGAGGGCGGGGAAGGCCGGTACCAGCAGAACAACCATCCCGCCCGGCGGCAGAATCGCCGCCATGTTCCGCAGCGCCGCGCCATCGTCGCCAATATGTTCCAGCACGTTCAGGCAAACGCAACTGTCGGGTGAGAATTGCGCCACGTCCGCAAACTCCCCGGCCGCGGCGTCGCACGGCACGGTGCGCAGATTCCCGCGCTCCCCGTAACGGCCGCGCAACTCGCCCAGCGCCGCCGGATCGAGATCGACCGCTACCACCAACTCGCGATCGAGCAGCAGGCCGGTAAAGTTGCCGATCCCCGACCCAACCTCCACCACTCGCCGCCCCAGATGCGGCAGCACCAGCCGCGCCTGCCAGGCGAAATAGTTCTTCGCCAGGGTCATCTTGCGCTGATCGGCCAGCAGGTATTCGGAAAGCGGAGAGCTCATAGCTGAGAGCTGACCGCTCTATTCCACCTTCTCCGCCCGCACCGCTACCTGCACCACCTGTTTGCCGCCGCCGAGCGCGATCCCTTTCATCGGCGTGACGTCGCCATAGTCCCGCCCCCACGCCACCGTGACGTGGCCGTCGGTGGGCATCATGTCGTTGGTCGGATCGAAGTCCAGCCAGCCGGCCCCCGGTACGAACACCGAAACCCAGGCGTGCGACGCCTCCGCCCCCTGGTAGTTGGCCCCGCTGCGCAGGTACCCGCTCACGTAGCGCGCCGCCAGGCGCAGGGAGCGCAACGCGCCGATCATGATGTGGGAAAAATCCTGGCACACGCCGCACCGCTTGCCAAAGGCTTCCAGCAGCGGCATATCCACCGAGGTCGATTGCGGCAGGTAGGTGAACCCGGCATGGATACGGTGCGAAAGGTCCCGCGCCGCTTCCACCATCGGACGGCCGGGCGGAAAGCTGGGCGCGGCGAAATCGGCCAGCTCGCGATATGGCGCTACCAGCGGCGAATCGAAAACGAACCCGAATGCTTCGCGCGTGGGCGCGTCGGGATAGGCCGCCAACAGGTCGCGCGTGGTTTCCCAGCCAACCGGCGGCGCATCGGGCGCCCGCCTTTCCACCCGCACCAGGCTGGTCGCGGTAGTGACGAACCGCTCATGCGCCTGCAAAATCGAAAACGACGCCGCCTCGTTGCCGAAATAGTCGCGCCGCCGGCCGAACCGCACCGGCTCGGGATCCACTTGAATGGACGACTCCAGCACGGTCTGGCCGGGAAAGCTGCGCGGCGTCAGGTGAGCCAGGCTCAAGCATTGCATAACCGGCTCCGCGTACAGATAACGGGTGGTGTGGGTGGTGCGGTACAGCATGATTTTCAGCGCCGCAGGGTGAGCCGGCTCGGCGCCAGATGGCTCAGATAGCGCGCCGTGAGCGCGTCCGAAAAATCGTAGAGCCCGGTGCGCAGCTCGGCCAGAAAGCTGTCCAGCGCCCACAGATCGCCGTCGGCGTCCCGCGTGGCCAGGTCGTCCATGCTGGCGCCGCGCACCGACGCCAGCGCCTTCTCCGCCAGCGCCCGCCCGATCGGCTCGGCTTCAGTGTCGGCCGCCGCCGGCAGCTTTTCCACGCGCTCCACCAGCGTCGCCAACTGAAATGCCACCGACCGCGGATTCGCCTCGTCGGCCAACAAGAGCTCCAGCACAAGCTCCGTACGCATCTTGGTGAGAAAGCGCGTCCGGTAGGTGATGCTGCTATCGGCGATCTGCAGCAGCACGGCAAGGTACGGTTCGATGTCGAAAGGCGCCTCCGCAATCCCCACCCGCAGCAGGGCGCTGGTCTGCAAGGCTCGCTCCAGCCGCCGGCCGATATCGAGAAAGTGCCAGCCCTTACCGCGCGTGGTGTTTTCCATGAACAGGCCGGCAAACGCCGACAGCGTGATCACCGCTCCATCCAGCAGAGTCATGGCCGCCACGAATCGCTGTTCGGGCGTGGCCGGCGGCGTCCGCGAAAAATCGGTTTCGAGCTGTTGCAGCACGTGCCAGGTATCTTCGGAGAAGCGTTCCTTCAATTGCCAGCTCACCCGCCGAATCTGTTTCAGGCTCCAGCCCAAGCCGGCGGTTTGGGATGGGTCGTATACCAGCAGCCCCATCAGCCGCTGCAGGTTCCACCGTTGCTGTGCGATCGAGCCCCCCAGCTCTTCCGCCGACAAATATCCCAGCCCGCCCAGCAGATGAATCACCGTGTCGAGCGACACCGCGCTCCCCAGATCGCCTTCGCCGGATAGTCCGGGCAACAGCGCGCGCACCAGCCGCGCGCCGTGTTCCAGGCGTTCGGCATAACGGCCCAGCCAGAACAGGTTGTCGGCCGCGCGGCTGGGCAACTCGCCGGAGCTGCGCCGGCCCGCGAGCTGCATCGCCGCCGGTTGGGAATCGCTGGGCTCGGTTTCCCGCTTGCCCAGCACCCAGGTATCCTTGCTGCCGCCGCCCAACTGCATCGAGACCACCAGCGAGCGGTCGCCGGTGGCCACCCGCGTCAACCCGCCCGGCAATACCGAATACGATGCGCCGTCCCAGGCCGCGAACACCCGCAACACCACGTGCCGCGCTTCCAGGCCTTCCTCGGTGCGGATCGGGGCGGTGGAAAGATCCACCTGCTCCTGCGCCACGTAGCGGTCGGGCGAGTCCGCGATGCGCCGCGCCAGGTCTGCCCGCGCCGCCTGGTCCATGCTCGCCGGAAACTCGGTCTGCTGGCCGGGCTGCGGAAAGGCCGGCTTGATGACCAGATCTTCCAGATGATCGAGAACGTGCCGGCGCGCCCGTTCCTGGCCGCACCACCAGGTCGCCACCGAAGGCATGCGCAGCTCCTCGCCCAGCAGGTGGCGGCACAGGCTCGGAAGAAACGCCATGTGGCTCGGAGTTTCCACCAGCCCGCTGCCCAGAGCGTTGGCCACCGCCACGTTGCCCGCCCGCGCCGCTTCCACCAGCCCGGCCACCCCTAGCAGCGAATCGCCGCGCAGCTCCAGAGGATCGCAAAACGCGTCGTCCAGGCGGCGCAGAATCAGATCCACCCTTTCCAGGCCCGCCAGAGTTTTCAAAAACACGCGATTGTCGCGCACCGTCAGGTCCGCGCCTTCCACCAGCGGCACCCCCCAATGGCGCGCCAGAAACGAGTGCTCGAAGTACGTTTCGTTATTCGGGCCGGGGCTGAGCAGCACGATGCGCGGATCGGCGGCGCGCACCGGCGCCAGCGAAAGCAGCGCGCCCAACGTCGCCTCGAAGAACCGCGTCAGCGGCCGCACCTCGCATTGGTTGAAAATCGACGGCAGCGTGCGCGCGCTCACCAGCCGGTTTTCGAGCGCATAGCCGATCCCCGACGGCGCCTGCGTGCGGTCCGAAATCACCCACCAGGAGCCATCCGGCGACCGCGCCAGATCGGCCGCGTAATTCTGCAGAAACACCCCGCCGGCCGGCGTGAAGCCGTGGCAGGGATGGAGGAAATGCGGGTTGGCGAAGATCAGCTCGGCCGGGACGCGCCGCTCGGCGATCAGCTTCTGCGCGCCGTACAGGTCCGCCAGCAACAGGTTGAGCAGCGCGGCGCGCTGCGCGATCGCCCGTTCGATCCCCACCCATTCGCCCGCATCGATCACTAGCGGAATCGGATCCATCTGCCAGGGGCGCTCTTTCCCCTGCGGGTCGCCGTACACGTTGTAGGTGACGCCGTTGGCCTGGATCAACTGCTGGCCGATCTGCCAGCGGCGGCTGAGCTGCGCCACGCCGATTCGGCGCAGCGCCAGCGTGAGCGTGCGCCAATGCCGGCGCGGGTATCCGGAGGGCCGCAGCGCTTCGTCCCAGTGCCCCGCGGGCGGCGCGTAGCGCCAGACCCCGCCCGACGCTTTGGCCGATTCTAAGATCGTGTCATCACCCAAAGTCTGTCGCCACCCCAAAGGCACCGCTCCCTGACGACCGCCGCTACCGAGCCGCGACCGTCAGGGAGCGGTGCTGCCACCTCTGTTAGCCCCTTCTCAAATCCAACGTCGTGGGAAATTCCGCGTTCCCCTCCGGAGCCGCCGCTACCGAGCCGCGACCGTCAGGGAGCGGTCCCGCCACCTCTGTTACGCTCTTCTCAAATCCAACGTCGTGGGAAATTCCGCGTTCCCCTCCGGAGCCGCCGCTACCGAGCCGCGACCGTCAGGGAGCGGTCCCGCCACCTCTGTTACGCTCTTCTCAAATCCAGTGTCGTGGGAAATTCCGCGTTCCCCTCCGGAGCCGGCACGGGCAAGCAACCTGGCGTATGCCCCATACCGAAGAAGCGCGCCCGGCGCCGCGCCTCCGCTTCATTTGAGTTTACCGGAAAGGTGGCGTAAGTACGTCCCCCCGGGTGCGCCACGTAATAGGTGCATCCGCCCACCGCGCGCCCGGCCGGAATCTCCACCAGGTCGAACACCAGCGGCGCATGCACCGGTATGGTGGGATGCAGCGCCCGCGCCGGCTGCCAGGCTCGATAGCGCACCCCGCAAACCAGTTCGCCCTCCACGCCGGTGGGCTGCAGAGGCAGCCGCCTCTGGTTGCACGTCACCGCGAAGCGCTCCGGAATCAGCCCGCGCACGTATACCTGCAGCCGCTCCACCGACGAATCCACGTACCGCGACGTGCCGCCACCCCCCGGTTCCTCTCCCAGCACATACCAGGGTTCGATGGCTTGCCGCAGTTCGATCTCCACCCCTTCGTAACACACCCGCCCGTAGACCGGGAAACGAAACTCCATGTGCGGCGCGAACCAGGCCGCCTCCAGCGGATAGCCGGCCGCGTTCAGATCGGCGATTACGCTGCTGAAATCCCGCTCCACGAAATGCGGCAGCAGGAACCGGTCGTGCAGCCGCGTTCCCCAACGAATCGGCGTCTCCTCGTACGGCTTCTTCCAGAACCACGCCACCAGCGCCCGCACCAGAAGCTGCTGGGCCAGGCTCATGCGCGCGTGCGGAGGCATTTCGAAGGCACGCAGTTCCAGCAACCCCAGCCGGCCCGTGGCGCTATCCGGGCTGTACAATTTGTCGATGCAGAACTCGGCACGGTGCGTGTTGCCGGTCACGTCCACCAGCAGATGGCGAAAGATGCGGTCCACCACCCACGGCGGGCAGCCGGATTGGCCGCCCTGAATCTGTTGGAACGCGATTTCGAGCTCATAGACCGCATCCATGCGCGTCTCATCCACCCGCGGCGCCTGGCTGGTGGGGCCGATGAATACGCTCGAAAACAAATAGGACAGCGCCGGATGGTTCAGCCAGTAGCCGATCAAGCTCTTGAGCAGATCCGGCCGGCGCAGGAATGGGCTGTCGAGCGGAGTGGCCGCTCCCAGCACCACGTGATTGCCGCCGCCGGTGCCGGTGTGCCGCCCGTCGAGCATGAACTTTTCCGTTCCCAGCCGGCTCTGCCGCGCCAGTTCGTAGAGCGTGGTGGTGTTCTCCACCAGCTCCTCCCAGTTCGCCGCCGGATGCACGTTGACTTCGATCACTCCCGGGTCCGGCGTGACTTTGATATGCCGCAGCCGCCGGTCGTAGGGCGGCGTATAACCCTCCACCAGCACCGGCATCGCGAGCTTCGCCGCCGTATCCTCCACCGCCGCCAGCAGTTCCACGAACTGCCCGGCCGATTCGGTCGGCGGCAGAAAAACGAACAGCCGCCCGTCGCGCGGTTCTACCACCAGCGCGGTACGAACCACCGGCCCCAGTGTCGGCTTGGGCGTGCGCCGCTCCCGATCCTGCGCCGGCCTTTGCGTTTCCCTTTCCCACTGCCTGGCCTCGGGTCGAAAAATGCGGCGCGGCACCGGCAGCGGCCCGGCCGCTTCCAAAGCCGCCGCCAGCGGATCGATCTCCCAAGTCTTCTGCACCTCGTCGGCCGGTTCCCAGGGCAGGCTCTGCAGCGGCAAACGCAGACCGGCGGGCGAATCCCCCTGCACCAGAAATAAATGCTGCGTCCGCACTATCCAGAGCCCGGTTTGCCAAAGCGCCCCGTCCTCGCCTTCACCGGCCTTCAGCGGCAGTACGAACCCGGCCGGCTGGCTCAGCCCGCGCTCCGTCACGCGCCGCAGCCGCTCGCGATCCTCCGGATTATCCAGCTTATTGTTCTTGGAATCGACATTCACCGGAAGCTGGCGCTCTTTCTGCTGATAGAGGAATGGGTCCTCGTACGCCGTGACCACGTATTCGGGCCCAACCCCCAGGCGCCGCGCCAGTTCTTCGACGAAATCCTGCGCTTCCGTCACGCCGAAGCCGTAGTCCTTATCCGGATTGGCCGTCCACTGCGGATCTTGCCACAGCGGCACCCCGTCCGTACGCCAATGACAGGTGTACGCCCAACGCGGCAGCGATTCGCCCGGATACCACTTGCCCTGCCCGAAGTGCAGAAAGCCGCCCGGCGCGAACCGGCTCCGCAGCCGCAACAGCAAATCGCTCGCCAGGCGCCGCTTGTCGGGGCCCAGCGCCGCCACGTTCCACTCCTCGCCATCCATATCGTCGATGGAAACGAAGGTCGGCTCGCCGCCCATCGTCAGCCGCACGTCGCCTTCGGTCAACTCGCGGTCGATGTTCTCACCGAGCGCCTGGATGCGGTCCCATTGATCGTCGCTGTAAGGTTTGGTGACGCGCGGATCCTCGTGAATGCGCGTCACCGTCATTTCGTGTTCAAATTCCACTTGCGAGGCGCTGACGCCGCCCGAGACTGGCGCGGCCGACTGCGGGTCTGGCGTCGCCGCCAGCGGAATGTGACCCTCCCCCGCCGCCAGCCCCGAGGTCGGATCGAGCCCCATCCAGCCCGCGCCCGGCAAGTAGACTTCCGCCCAAGCGTGCAGATCGGTGAAATCCGCTTCCGGCCCCACCGGCCCTTCCAGCGGTTTCACGTCCGGCTTGAGCTGAATCAGGTAGCCCGAAACGAACCGCGCCGCCAGGCCCAGATGGCGCAGAATCTGCACCAGCAGCCACGCCGAATCGCGGCACGATCCGCTGGCCCGTCCCAGCGTCTCTTCGGGCGTCTGCACCCCCGGTTCCATGCGGATCACGTAACCGATCTCCCGCTGCAGCCTCCCGTTCAGGCCCATCAGAAAGGGGATGGTCGCGGCTTCCTCGCGCGAGACGGAACCGAGCCACGCCGTCAGCCGTTCACCCGCCGGAGCCGCCTGCAAATAGGGCCCCAGCTCCACCGCCTGCCAATCTTCATAGCGGAAAGGAAACCGCTCGGCGTAAGGCTCCAGAAAAAAGTCGAAAGGATTGATGACGGTCATCTCCGCCACCAGGTCCACTTCGAGCGAAAAGATCCGCGTCAGGTTGGGAAAAACCAGCCGCGCCATGAAATTTCCCTGCGGATCCTGCTGCCAGTTCAGGAAATGGTCCGCCGGCTCCACCCGCAGCGAATAGCTCGCAATCGGCGTGCGGCTGTGCGGCGCCGGCCGCAATCGCACCACCTGCGGAGACAGCAACACCAGCCGGTCGTACCTATATACGGTTTTGTGATGCAATGCGACGCGGATCGCCATCGGCTCGGTTTCGCTTGATTGTGACAGAAAACCCGCGAGTTCCGCCATCAAAAAATCTGATGTTGCGGATCAGACCGGTCAAGCTCCTTCGTGGAGCGGACTCTCAGTCTGCCACGCCGGGTCTCATCCCGGCGCTCTTAGTTGCCGCTATCCGGTTGTGCATTGGTCGTGGCTACGCTGCTCCGTGGGGCAGCCAATCATGGCTGCAGCCGCCTTTCCAGGCGGCTCTTCCATCCGCTCGCCCGCCCACCTATTTCGTGGACACTCCACCAGCTTTCCCCCCAAGTCTGCACAATCCTGCACAACCCCGTCTTGTCGCCGGTGCCTTTTCCCCCCTCCCCCCAACCCCCGGTCACAGACTTTCGAAATTTTCCCTGACCTCACTTACCCCTTTGTTTCCATCGCC